>SDBT01002638.1_pt1 | contig 31524 bp, 29 predicted proteins | sample 2277101 | NCBI WGS metagenome assembly SDBT01 (sample SAMN10404973, study PRJNA504765) | marine sediment metagenome | isolation source: marine sediment core GS10_PC15, 103 cmbsf | place: Arctic Ocean: Southern Knipovich Ridge | collected 2010 | reverse complement strand
TTTGCCCGATAACTCAACCGCCTGATTCACAATGGCGAATATTCCCATGCAACAGGGGACCTCCATGTAGGCGACGACTATCTTCGGGATATCATTATTCTTAAGAATTTCGGCGATTTTGGGGGCATATGACGAAACCTCATCCAGCTTGGGGCAGCCTATCGCCAGCGACCTGCCTTTCAAAAGCCTCTGATGGAAATTCGGGTCGGCGAAGGGGACGCAGTCTGCGGCCACCAGAAGCTCCTTGCCATTGAAATACGGAGCCAGGGGAGAAACGAGATGCAACTGCACCGGCCATTGAGTTAATTCGGATTGCGCCGGACCGGATGGGGCGTCGGATGGTTTTTCCTTTTTGTCGAGAACCATCGTCCTGGAGCCGGGGCAGCCCCCGTAATGCGGGGCCGGGGCCGGCCTGGCGGGCTGTTTTTTTGCCAGTTCGGCTTTTCTCATATTCTCCATGGCGCTGGCCTCGTCGAATTCCGGGGCTTCACGTTTTATCACGGTCATGGCATCCAAGGGGCATTCGCCCACACAGGCGCCCATGCCATCGCAGTAGCTCTCAGCGACCAGTTTGGCTTTTCCATCCACTATGGCCAGCGCACCCTCCGGGCATGACGGTATACACAGACCGCAGCCGGCGAATTTTTCCTCATCGATTAGAATGATTTCTCTTACATTCATTTCAACCTCTCTTTTTCTAAAAGAAATATTTCCAGACCAGGTCAATCCGGCCCGATTTGATTAGCTTCAGGCCGGAATAACGCATCACCTTTTTCACAAAAATCCTGTATTCGCCCGAAAAGCAGGGCTCCGTGCAACGCTTGCAGCGAGGCTTGGGGTCGAAGGGACAGTTAATCCGCTTCACCAACCCGTGAACCAGGAGGCTGGCGCATTCACAGCAAAGGCGGGTTTCACGCAGATCGAGTGTTTCGAGGATACCCCGCCGGACGATTTCCTTCTTTACCGCAACGCCATGATGATGGCGACAATAGATCTCCACCATCTTGGCGAGCATGGCAGCGTCGCTATTGATTTTCTTATCTACTGTTGTAATCACGGAATTAGCATAACCTCCCAAGCCCGGGCGAACATTGACTTTGGTCAATATTGAAAATTATATTCTTGCCTAGATGAAAGCCGGGGCGAGCGGATGCGAGGATGAAAAAATAGCTATATAAGTCTCAAAATATATTATATTGGAGTTGACGAGCAATTATCGCGAATTGCGATGGGGCCATATTATGCGTAAAAGCTTGATTCTTATATTCCTTCTAACGGCCTTTGCTGCCCCCGCCCCCGCTGGCTGGTCTGAGGATATGCGATTAACGGACAGATATTTCGAGATTCATCCTCAGGTTATAGCTCGCAATGACACGATACATGTAATTTGGTTCAGATTATTAGTAGATGACGTCTCATATTTACGAAGTACCGATGCAGGTCAGACCTGGGACAGCCTGATTGTACTGACCGAGCCAGACCATCGTTCTGTTTATGCGGATTTGTCCTTGGGGGGTAACGGATTATTAGTTTCCTGGCAGGATAATGGCCCCAATAACGAGGAGACTATAGCGATTGCCACCTCAATAGACGGTTCTATATGGAACGATCCGTTATATGTATTCACAGATAATATGCATCATTTTACTCTCCCCGCTTCCACCGTAAAGGGGGACTCCATTTTCATCGTATACAGGAGTTATCGGGCGGATTCCACCGGCGATCGGCCGTTCCGGTTCATGTATTCATATGACTACGGAATGAGTTGGAGTGACGAATCGTCCATAGGATACGCGCCATCCAACGTGCAGGATCTACTTACCTGTTATTGTGATGGTATGATCCTTGCGGCATGGGCCGGTTTTCCTGATACCGTGCACTCAGGCTACCATGTTATCGGTTATGCCAGTTCCGACGCTGGCCAGACCTGGTCTGATTCCATCTGGATCTCTCCCCATAGCCCTTATTCGGCTCAGAATCCATGCATTGCGTGCAATGAAGAGACGGGTCAGATAGCGGTTGGGTATATGGATTACCGGTATCAGGAATACGCCTTTCACGGAGATATCTTCATCGCCATCTCCAACGACGGTGGTTTGACCTGGCCTCGGGAGATGATGGCCACGGAAAGCCATGCCGCTTGGGACCCAAGTATTGATTTTGAGGGAGACACTCTTGTAGTAGTCTGGTCCGACAGACAATTTTACGACGATGGGCAACATGAGATCATGTTTAACCGCAGTGATAATGGGGGCATGACATGGCAGGGCGAATACAGGCTCACATATGCCATGGGAGAGTCCTTTGCCCCCTGGTTAACAATGGATAGCAGCGAGCTTTTTGCTGTATGGTGGGAGAACGGAAGAGAGGGAGGATACGAAGCTGAAATCTATTATAAGCGATATACTCCTGATCCAACCGCAGTTGAGGATGATAGGCCCATCTTTCCCGCAGTTTTTTCGATGTCGGCATACCCGAACCCTTTCAACTCATCAACGGCAATAACCTATAGCGGTTTGGAAGGAGGTGAAATCGAGATTTATAATATTGGTGGTCAGAAAATCAGAACGTTAGATACAACCACGAAGGAGGGAAAAATCATATGGGACGCACGTGATGCCCTGGGAAATGAAGTTTCATCCGGAATCTATTTCGCCAGAGTAAAAACCTCCCAAAATTCTGAGACACTAAAACTACTATATTTGAAATGATCTTTCTTATGTCATTCCTGCGGAAGCAGGAATCCAGGGGTGGGGAGGCAGGGAGTAGATTCCCGATCGGGGTCGGGAATGACACCTAAAACTAGTGTCATTGCGAGGAGGCCGCAGGTCGTACGACTCGTATGAGCCGACGAATCAATCTCTAACTTATCTGGTTTCAGAGAAGTTAGATTGCTTCGCTTCGCTCGCAATGACAAATAGCTGATTTTTCAACACTTCCTTTCGCAGGGATGACAACAGAGGAGCATTGGCAGTGCGTCACAATTTTCTGTGCCCGCCAAATATATGCAATTATTCGTAGCCCTCCGCGATCTCGATGAGACCTTCGTAATTGTTGATCCGGATGGTGCTGCCGATCTCGCCGATATAGCCGCCCGATTTCAGCTTGGCGAAGGCCCGCGAGAGGGTCTCCGGCACGGTGCCCAGAATCGAAGCCAGATCCCCCTTGGAGATATCCAGAGAAAACTCGACTTTACCCTTCGACTCGTGAACGATATATTCGGCCAGCCGGGGCACGACGCCCATCAATGAAAGCTGCTCGATCTTCCTGGCAAAATTCCGAAGACGCTCAGACAAAAGCGCGATCATATTGAGGGCGATCTGAGGCCTGGTCTTTATCAATTCGAGAAAACGGCTCCTGTCGATACTGATAAGCTCCGAATCCTCCCGGGCCGCCGAATAAGCAGGATATTTCCCGTCGGCGAATAAAGCGGCCTCGGCCACGGATGTTCCCGGGCCGGGAGTCAGAAGAGTCTGCTCTCGGCCCGATGACGAAAGCTTATATATACGCATGCGACCCCGGAAAACGACATAGAAGGCTTCTGCTGTCTCCCCCTCGCTGAACAAAAGCTGACCCTTCCGGATATGCACTATCTCCGACAGGTCTGCGATATTTTGTAGATCGTTTTTGTTGAGCCCGGAAAAAAGCGGACACGTTTTGAGTCCCTCTATAATATGATGCCCGCCGGATTTGATCATTTCCTGTCCCCCCCCGCATAGCGCTCATGCCACCCAGAATCTCATCTGAGTTATTCTACTGATCACTAAAAGAGATTTATCAATATAGTTAAAGTCGATAGAGAGAATCCGGCAGTTATTCGGCCGTGCTCTCAACCGCCAGTACCTGTTTAACCTCAGGAACCTGCTGTTTTATAATTCGCTCGATACCCATCTGCAGCGTCATCTGCGCCATGGGGCAGCCGCCGCAGGCGCCGGTCAGCCGCACTTTTACAGTCCCTTGATCCTCAATGACTTCCACCAGTTCAACATCTCCACCATCGGCCTGCAACGCTCCCCTGACGGAGTCCAAGGCCTCCAACACTCTTTTTTTCATTCCCTGACTTTCCATAGACACCATTCCTGATTAGCCCGCTTATCTCTTTGATTGACTACTGCTTATTATCTTTCCCGTGCTGTACTTAGATTAGTAACCGTCCTGTGGAGATCCTACAGTATTATCTTCCCCATTAGAAATATATCCTATTACCCTTTCCGTAGCAAGCAAATATAACAAGTATTATTAGTCCACATTCTCACCCAATCCATTCTTTACGCGAGTAAAACAGTACGAAAACCGTCTTAAACAGAATCGAACAGCAGGGCAAATGTCTAAACAGATTCGATCTTTCCAGGTAAGCGCAAGAACTATAATTGCTTAACGGTTTTTTTTAAGGATAATTTTCGGATATGGATTTATGAGATCCATAAATATCATGAGGATTATTTAACATCATCTTGACAAGATCTCAATTTCTTCTTGACAGCCCCGATAAGGTTTCTATATTTGGCTTTTTGTGAATCCCTTCACAAAGCGATAGGGTGGGAGCTATTGATTTGACGCAAAAAAGGAAAACTAAGAAGATTTCCGATTCGACAATTCATAGATTGTCGGTTTACTACCGCGCCCTTATGACGCTCGAAAAAGATGGCTATGAAACCATTTCGTCGAAAGAACTGGCGAAAAGAGAGAAGTTGACCCCGGCACAGGTCCGAAAAGACCTTTCGCTGTTCGGGAGTTTCGGCACCAGGGGATTAGGCTATCCGGTCAAGCAATTAATGCAACAGATAGCCGAGATTCTGGGTATAAATAGATTGTGGAACGTGGCCCTGATCGGAGTCGGCAATGTCGGTTCCGCGCTCGTCAGCTATAAAGAGTTCGCCAAGCAAGGATTTGTAATAAAATTGATTTTCGATAATGACCAGCGCAAGATTGGCTCCAATCATAAGGGAATTGTAGTATCCGACACTGCCGAGATAAAAAGGCTTTTGAATGAGCATGACATCTCCATCATAATTCTGACGGTTCCAGCGGCGGCGGCGCAGTCGGTATGCGAAGAAGTAGTCGAGGCCGGTGTAAAGGCTATTCTGAATTTTGCGCCGGTGAACCTGCGGGTGCCCGATGATGTTCTTCTACGGAATGAAAACATGGCTATTGAGTTGGAACATCTTTCTATTTCTTTGAGAAATAAAGATTTAAGATTGGAAGATTAGCGCCGATAAGATTATAAGGTTGGCGAACTTAAAAGAATCTCCCCATTTTGGTCTTGACAACGATAAGGGAGAAAACGATATTATCTTGCTGTAGGTAGATATTATGATGAATACAAAAGTAATTGTCTTAGCTTTTATAACGGTCGCATTATTGATTTCTCCTGCATTGGCCCAGGGACCTCTGGGGACGGCCTGCGAACCGTACGGCTCTATAACTGTTAAAGGGGTGCCGGCAGCGGACGGCATGCTGGTGATAGCCTATGTCGGCGATATCGAGTTGGCGCGGGGGGAAACAGAGGCGGGACAGTATTCATTGTATATAGATCTGGATGACCCGGATACGCCCCAGCGGGAGGGATATCAGCCGGGCGATATTATTAGCATTAGAGTTAATGGCAACCCTGCAGGGCCGGCATTCGAGGCCTTCGCTGGTCGCTTCAGGCGGGATATTGAGGTGACGACACTGGATATTCGGCTTGAGACGTGGGGGCGCATAAAAGCCTTATTCAGATAACAGGATTACAATTGGCCAACCGCCGGGCATTGTCCTCAATGCCTGTTTTTTTTGCCTTTTTTGAAAACCAATCACCTGCCATTTATTTCCTCCCAGCCTGGATGACTCCCATATAATCAGGATTTTTCATATTCCAGCGGTTTTTTTGACTTGGCGGCCATTTCGCCTCACAGATATAAAAACAGACTTGCCATTTCAGGCAAAATCGATTACAAATACTGCAGTACGATAGAGAATCTTGCGCGCTTTCCGGTGGAATAATCTGGCGCAGAAGTGGTACATCCGCGATGACAGCGTTCGAGCAGGCCGGGGGTTTTTCGTGCCGCAAGAATAAATGTCAAATGGAATCTTTTTGCTGAATAAGAAAGTAAATAAGGAGGTATAATGAAACTTACCAGTCGCGAGGAAAATGGAATCATTGTCCTGGAGCCCAAGGGCAAGATAATGGGTGGTCCCGATGCTACCATGCTGCATGACCATCTTCACGAACTGATCGGGCAGGGCAGAAAAAATGTTGTCATTGACCTCTCTAAGGTCGAATGGATGAACTCAACCGGTCTGGGTATTTTGATATCCGGATTAACTACGTTGCGTAACAACGGCGGGGAGCTAAAGCTGGCCAGGGTGACGGACAAAATAGAATCGCTTCTGACCATAACCAAGCTTATTACGGTGTTTGAGAATTTCGATGAGGTTAATGAAGCTGTGAAGAGTTTCTCATAACCCGCCTCCACCTTTACCTGAGGAGGTTTGACGTTTCAATCGGCTTTATGATCAAAAGCAGGTCAATGCAATCCCGCTTTTTTTATTGCTGAATCTCTTTGAGGAGAAAAAATGGCTGGCACAGGAAGGGATCAAGATACCATAACGATTCCCAGCTCTCCGGATAAAATCTGCGAAGTGGATGAGTTTCTCGAAGACTGGCTCCGCAAACGTGGGGTGGCGGAAAATACGATCGCTGATATGGCCATAGCTATTACGGAACTCGTTAATAATGCCATTAACCACGGCAATGAACAAAAAGAGGATAAGAAAGTAACATTGACATTGTATTATGGTGATGGAAAAATCGAGGCTTCAATAACCGACGAAGGCGAAGGCTTTGATCCGGAAATCATTCCCGATCCGCTGGCTGAGGAGAACCTGCTAAAAGAGATCGGCAGAGGAATATTCATAGTCAAATCTTTGATGGATGACTTTAAATACAGGGTTCTGCCCGAGGGCGGAACTGAGATCAGCATAGTTAAGAAGATCGCCTGATCAGCCCCCCCCATTTTAAAATCATCGAGTTTTTTGCAACCTATAGGCTTAACGGTATATCGAGCTATCCCTTTATCGACACGCAGGTTACAGGCTATATTGTTTAAGGCGGCCGAAGAGCATTTGATATTTTGAGAGAATTCCTTTTCCTGGAGCGTCAGACCGGCTCGACGAGGGGAAACCTGCCCTCGCATCCGAGTAAAATCGAGGCAGCAGGTTATGTGAAAATTGTAAAGGAGTTCGTGGGAAAGATTCCCCGTACCTTATTAAGTCTCACCGCCGGTGGACGGTGGGCATTCCGGAGGTACCGGCGGCATATGAAGCAGGTTCTTGACGAGTTACCTGAGTAAAGGGTATATTGATGAGGGCAGAAAGCCCTTTAACATACATACCAGAATGGTTTTGGAATTAACTCAATAAGGGTCTTGTTGAATTGAAGCTGGAGCAGTTAATAACGTTAATTTATCTGGTCTCCGGACTGACACTTGTCATGCTGGCTGGCATGATATTCCGGGAGAACCCGAAAAACCGTCTTAATCGAGTCACCGCCATGATGTTTTCCCTGGCGGGCATTGCCCCGTTGGCCACTGCTTTTTACAGGTCGGTCCTGCAGGGAGTTACCGGTATCCCGTTATGGTTTGAGAACAGTTTTATGATATGGGAGCTATTTTTTCCATCGCTTCTATATTTCGCCGCCATTTTCCCGGAGCCGCAATCATTCTATGCCAACCATAAGAAACTGCTTCAACTGGCTTTTCTGCCTCACGTGCTGCACGTTCTGATGGTGGTTTTTCTGGCCGATCCGGATAAAGCCCTGGAGTTTCTGAGCTTCGAATCGTCTATCCCGATCCTGGGGGCTATCCTGGGCTTCATTCTGAATATCTTCAAAGTCGCAGCGGCTTTCCTTGGATTTCTACTCCTGTTCCACACCCGCTTTTTCTCCATTATAAACATCATATATGTAATATTTTCAATTATCCTTCTCTATACCGCCTTTAAAAAGATCGAGAATCCCCGCCTTAAACAGCAGGTTAAAATTATTATCTACGGGATCGGAATAGGGGTGGGTCTTTATGTTATGGGTTTTATAATACCAACGATATTTTCATTTGTGGTATCCGATCCTGTGCGAAATGCTATGGTGACACTGGGATTGATAGTCGGTCCCGGCAGCATCGCCTGGGCCATAGTCCGTTACCAGTTTCTCGATATAGGCTTAATTGCGCGGCGGTCGTTGGTCTATACAATTACCACCGCCATTGTGGTTGGTGGATATCTTCTGGTGGTTATGCAGGTCGGATCGATCGCTCAGAGTCTGCTGGGGAGGGAATCGGGAATATTAAATATCCTGATAATAATAATTATGCTATTCTTCTTCCAGCCCATCTATACTCAGGTCGACGATTTTGTAAGGCGAATATTCATCAGATCTCGCGGTGATTACAGCCAGCTTGTAGAGAAGTTTTCGCGCGAGATTCTGACCATATTCCACAGCGATAAGCTGGCTACAACGGTAGCAGATATGCTCAAGCAAGAGATGTTTATCGAGAATGTAGAGGTTTGCTTTGCCGGTGACGGGCAGTATTTCAGGCTATCCGGGGGTGTTGGCAAAGAAGATCCGATCAAGCTGGAAGATTCGATATACAGCTACCTGTTTAATAAGAGGGCCCCGGTTTTTGTAGAAGAGCTTTCGGGAAAAATTGACGATAGTCGCCTCGGCGGCAGATTTTCAAAGATGGGGACGAAAGTGGTCGTTCCATTGGTACGGCAGGATCATGTCTCGGGGGTTATTCTCTTATCCGGCAAGGTTGCGGGTTTCCGTTATAGTTCGGAGGATATGACATTTCTGGCGATCCTGGCCAATCAGATAGTAGTGGCGATGGAAAACGCCGAATTGTATCGTGAATCGCTGGAGAAGCAAAGGCTGGAAGAGGAACTGGCTGTCGCCAGACAGATACAGATTGGCTTGTTACCACGATCGCTGCCGTCTCTTGCAAACTTCGATTTCGCTGCCTTCATCGAACCGTCCCGACAGGTCGGTGGCGACTACTATGATTTCATTCCGGTTGGCGACGGCAGGATTGGCGTGGTCATCGCTGATGCTTCGGGCAAGGGTGTTCCAGCTGCGCTATTGATAGCCAGGATGCAGGCCATGATGCAAAGCGAGGTCAGGTTTGGCAAAGGAGTTGACGAAATGATGGCCTCGGTCAATCGTTTCATAAGCGAATCAACATCGCAGGATCGTTTCGCGACCTGTTTTTATATTGAATTAGATGACGGCAATCAAAAAGCCCGTTATTGTAACGCCGGGCATAATTATCCTCTCCTGATCCGTGGCGACGGACGGGTGGAATACCTGTCCACGGGTGGACTGCTGCTGGGAGCATTTTCTGATGTCAAGTATGAAACCGGCGTGACGGAAATGGAACCCGGAGATATGCTGGTCATGTATACCGACGGTGTGACAGAGGCCATGGACGCCGGCAGGAATGAATATGGCGAACAACGGCTGGCTGATGATTTGATTAAGATGAGGTCGTCCCCGGCAGAAGTTGTATGCTCAAAAATTATAAAAAACGTCAAACAGTTTGCCGCAGGCATCGGCGATATCGACGATATGACGCTGGTGGTGGTCAAAGCCCAGGAGAACAAATGATGGGAGCGTTCAGCGAGAGTTTCAACGATGCAATGTATTTTTACGACAACTGTGGAGGTTAGATGATCGAGCGCAATTGCCGGCTGGTCTGGGTTATTATAGGTATACAAGGGATTGCAATAATCGGCGGGAGAAAAAGATGAAAAAACTTACTCCGGATTTTATCAAGAATCTTACCGACGAACAGATGGAACTTCTGGTGGAGTTGGGGGACATGGCCAAGACGGAATGGGAATTGACGGGGAAAATTGAGGATCTGCGCAAGCAGGGACAGAAGGTTGGCCTGGACAGTGGAAATCGCAATACCAGGGCAATCCACGAGGATAACGAATTCGACGAATTGCTTTCTCTGCGATTGGTCCGGGAAAGGGAGATGATCCGCGGTAAGATTGCCGGTCTTATGAAATCGATTTCCGAAGCAGGACTGGAGGATCTCGGCCTGATTCTCAGGCAGGCCTCCAATTATGGTGTCGATCTAAAACGCAAGGAATAATCCTTCCATGGGGCTGTAATTATTATATGAGAGCAGTTAGGATATCGGCAATTGCTATTGCCCTGGCGGGGCTTAATCTTTTTGCCTGCACTCATTCGGCGATGAAGGAGAATTCCTCCCTGCTTGATGAATATGTTGGCAAAGCGCATTTGTTTTTCGAAGAGGAAAATATAGATTCCTCATTATACTATCTAAACCTGAGTTTCGATATCGATAGGAATTATCCCCCGGCTCACCATCTAAAAGGGAAAATATTCCTGTATAAGGACGGTATTTACTACAGGAGGTTGTCGGCGTCGTCGCTAAAAACTGCAGTCAGGCTGGAGAATGAAAATCCGGAATTTCACTTTAGCCTTGGCTTAACTCTTGAAAGGCAAGGATATTTGAGAAATGCCCTTCATGAATTTGAAAAAGCCGCGAAAATTGACACCACTGATCCCAGGCCTCTGGCCAGGATGGCTGAAATTAATAAGGTGATTGGCCTTCGATACGATGATGAAAAACGCTTCCGGCGCTCGGTTGAGGCGGCTTCCGCCGCCGCGGCTCTTACCGGGGATCCCGAAAATTATTATCAACAGGCGGTCGCATTATATCAATTGGGAGAATTTGAATCATCATCAGAGGCGCTGCAGAATGGGCTTGAGTCTTGCAGCGATGCCTCGGTCATGAGCAAAAGCCTGCTTTTGCTGGGTGCGAATCTGGTGGGAATCGGGTCTTACGATTTGGCATATATCGTATTCGAGAAGGGTCGTGAGAGTATGAGCGCGGGGACAAAAGCTCTGATGGACGACATTAGATATCTCATGCCGCCCGTGGAATACACCAATTATATTAATGAGGGTCTTTACACCCAGAGGAAAATGCTAATTCAGTTCTGGGGGCAACTTGATCCTGACCCGACCACCGTCATAAATGCAAGAAAACTTGAGCATTATGCAAGATTCGTTCACGCCCAGTTGACCTTCTCCTTGCCTCGCAAATCGATCGACGGCTGGAAAACCAAGAGGGGTGAGATGTATATTCGCTACGGACGGCCGAGCTCCATGGATTACGTCCTGGGAACAGGGGGGGATGCTGCCGATCCTCCCAAATGGATCTGGAGATATGATCATTTTGGCGAACCGGTCAAGCTGGTGTTCGCGGATACTTTTTTAAGCGGCGATTTCGATTTTCCATTTCCCTCGGAAGACTGGACTGTCGGAGATTACGATAAAGATCCGGCGCGTATTGCGGCCATGCTGCAGAGTACCATACCGCAAACGTTCGCATACAGCCCTGGTTCCGGGCCACTGGAGTATATCTATATGCCTCGCCAGTTTAAAGGATCTCGAGGGAAGACCGCTCTTGAGATATTCGTGGCGATCCCCTATGTGCAATTGCAATTCAAGCGGGCCGGGGAGAAAGCCCTGGCGACGATTTACTGGCGCCAGGTCCTCAGGTATCCGAGCTGGAGAATTTCCGATTCAACAGAAGTGGGGAAAATCTACCAGATTAGAGCTTCACAAATCGACAATCCTAATTTATCAGTAACGGATCGCTTATCTCTAAGCGGATTTCCTGATTCCCTCGTATTTTCTATTTCCATTCGCGATACTTTATCGGATCATATAGGAATTGATTCCCGGGGAATACGTTTAAAGGATTTTTACACCGGCAAAATCGAGATCTCCGATATCGTGCTGGCCAGGCGTATAGAAAAGCCACTTGAGAAATTAAGATTCAGAAGAGATGATTTACAGATCATATCCAACCTCGACAACCGATATTTCGTGGGAGAACCTGTCTGGCTCTATTTCGAGATTTACAACCTCGAAAAGGGCTCTGACGGTATGACATCATACACTATCAAGCAAACGGTGACAAAGAAGAGGCCGGAAGGAGTGCTGGCTTTGCTTAAGAGCGCTTTTGGTGAGGGAGATCTTCTGGAGGTTGAAACCTCGTATAGTGGTGGCAGCATTTATTCCTATGAGAACAGAATTCTATCGGTGCATCTGTCGGAGCTGGAACCGGGGGATTATACCATCGCCATCGAGGTCATAGATGACATTTCCGGCCACAGCACCAGAGAATCCGAGGATATTGTCTTATACAGGTAGAAAGAACCTGTTCTATCGTTAAGATCCTTCTGATATTGTCGTGGGCAGTATTATTTGCCTGAATAACAGTTTTTTTGATATTTTCGCCGTCGATCATCGAGATCACGCTTGTAATCTTTTGGACGATTTCATATCTTGTGACGTCTTGCTGATCGGCAGGAACAGGGAGAAGGAGGAGGATGCCGACAATACCCAAAAGGCTGTTTTTAACCAAGGGTGTTGGGCGCGATAAAGAACGGTTGGCCAGCTTCGAGTTGGCACTGCGCTCAGCCCGCATTGCCGAATATAACCTGGTTAATGTCTCGAGTATTTTCCCTCCCGGGTGTAAAGTGATTTCTCTGTCTCAAGGACTTGCCCACCTGACACCGGGGCAGATCGCATACAGCGTACTTTGCAGGAATTCCACCGACGAACCGAACCGCCTGATTTCAGCGTCCGTGGGCCTGGCCATTCCGCAGGATAAACATCAATACGGTTATCTATCCGAACATACCGCGTTCGGCCAGAATGAAAAGATCTCGGGAGACTACGCCGAGGATCTGGCTGCCAGCATGCTGGCCTCGACCCTGGGTATAAAATTCGATATAGATCAATCGTATGATGAAAAAAAAGAGATCTGGAAAATTTCCGGGAAGATAGTTCGCACCAGAAGCGTTACTCAATCGGCCGCCGGCGATAAGAGAGGCCGCTGGACCACAGTTGTAGCGGCGGCGATATTTATTATCGAATGAATACGAGCCTCGACGGCGGGCAAGGGGCCCGCTTTTTTTATGAAATACATTAGAGATAATCTGAAGCGACAGGGAATGTTGAGAGCTTAGAATGCGTAATGCCTACGGAGCTTTCGCCCGTTATTACGATTATCTGGGCTGGGATAAGTTCGCCAAAGATGCAGCGGTTCGATTGAAAGCCTTCTTCAGGCTTCGATGTGAAAAGCCTTTGACTATTCTTGATTTCGCCTGTGGCACTGGCGAGCTTGAGAAAACGTTAGCCGGCTCCGGCATAAAGTTTACCGGAGTCGATGCCTCCTCGGAGATGCTCAGGATAGCGCGGGGGAAGTGTCGCGGCGTGAAGTTCGTACAGGGTGACGTGGCGACAATCCGTTTGGGCAAAAAATTCGATATGGTTCTCTTTTTGTTTTATTCCGCCAATCATATGAACTCTCGCTCACATCTATTAAGGGTCTTTAAAAACGCCCGACACCATCTGAGAGAGGATGGATATTTCATATTTGATTTCCTGACAGCGATCGGTCTGGAGCGATGGGAACATATCGATATCAGGCAAAAGAAGGAATTTACGGTGATAACCAATGGATTCTACTATCCGGATGAGCTTAAAGCAGATATATTCATTGAGGCTTTCGTGAAAAAGGGCAAACTATATGATCGCGTCTTCCAGAAAGTCGCCGCCAGAACATATCCGCCATCTGATATTTTGAAAGGTCTGGCAACATCGGGATTTGAAAAGATACTGGCCAGCTCCTATAATCCTGTTGAGGAAATAGAAGAAGCGTCAAGACTCTGGTTCGTTTGCAGTTGATTTTGCGATGATTGATTTTTATCCATGGAATTTTCTGGGCCTGAGCGAAGACCTATCGGATTACGGGTCGTCTAAGGTTGTTGTATTGCCGATTCCCTACGATGCCACCGTAAGCTACGGCGACGGAGCCCGCAACGGTCCCCGGGCCATAATCTCCGCATCCCGGCAGGTAGAGACGTATGATAATGATTTCGGTATCGAACCGTGTCAGGTTGGCATTGCCACAACCGGAGAACTCGAGCGGGAAGCGAGCGGCCCTGAGGCAATGATGATCAAAATAGAAAAAGCGGCCTCGGAGATTATTGACGATGGTAAATTCCTGCTGTCTTTAGGAGGCGAGCATTCCATAACGAGTCCTCTGGTGAAAGTGTATAAGGGTAAGTTTCCTGATCTCTCGGTCTTGCAGATCGATGCCCACACCGATCTTCGAGAGGAATACCAGGGTAGCAGGTATTCGCACGCCTGCGTCATGTCTCGTGTCGGCGAGATTTGCGAGTTTGTTTCGGTGGGGATACGAGGCTTTTGCAATTCGGAGAACGAGCAGAAAGCGATCCGGGACGGGCGAATCATCGAATCGAGAGTATTCCACAAAAATCCAGATGTAGTTTCTTTAATTCTTTCGCTGTTGACGGACAGGGTGTATATTACTTTCGATCTTGACGGCTTTGATCCGTCGGTAATGCCGGCCGTGGGTACGCCCGAGCCGGGGGGCCTATTGTGGGATGAGGCGATAGAGCTTATTATGGCAGTTGGCCGGTCGAAGAATATTGTTGGCTGTGATGTTGTGGAGCTGGCTCCCATACCGGGAATGATCTATCCCGATTTTACAGCGGCCCGGTTGGCATATAAGCTGATAGGAAGTGCTTTCTCTGGACGGGAATAATCATGGAATGGTGGCGAAAATACTTTAGCGAAGACTACCTTAAACTCTATAACCACGATGAGGGTAAGTCGTCGCAGGAGGCGTTGGCGGTTGTTCGTATGCTGCAACTGCAGCCAGGGCAGAAAGTGCTCGATCTGGCCTGCGGTTTCGGACGGCACTCTATTGTGCTGGCACAGAAAGGATTCGCGGCTACCGCTTACGATCTTTCGGAGAGCTTTTTGAAGAAGGCCGGGGAGCTGGCTGATTCCCTCGGGGTCGGGCTTGATCTGAAGCAGGGAGACATGCGGGAAATCCCTTATGATGGAGAATTTGACGCTGTTATCAATATGTTCACTGCCTTTGGATTCTTCGATAGTGAAAATGAAGATCTCAAGGTGTTGGATGGCGTTTACAGGGCCTTGAAGCCGGGCGGACAGTTCCTGATGGATACCGTTAATCGGGAAAATGCCCTGACCAGTCTGGTTCCTCGACGCTGGACTAATGAAAATAATACTTATATGCTTGAGGAGCGTTTTTTCGATTATTTCAGGTCGCGGTTGGAACTGGTGAATAAGCTGATATTGCCTTCGGGGGAGATTAAGGAAGCCACCTATTCTATAAGGTTATACACGCTAACCGAAATGCTCGAGCTTTTTAATAAATCCCGTCTTGTTTTGACCGATGTTTATGGTGACTTCAACGGGGATCTATATAGTGCGAAATCCCCGAGGATGATACTCGTAGCATCGAAGGAGGAATGAGAAGAAAAGCCCGTCGACGTAGAGATCGAAATTCTGATACCCCGGGCCCGAATGGGTGCGGGCTTTTGGCGTTTGTCACATAATGATCGAAAACTATAAAAAACTGAGTCGTATCCCCGGTTTTGAACGGGTTCTCGAAAGATTAGAAGACGGTTCCGGACCTATCTCGATATCAGGCTTAGTCGGTTCCTCCCGGACCTTAATTGCAGCCTGGCTATTCACAGTAACGGGCAGGAGCGTCCTTTACTTTTCGCCGGACCAGGAATCATCTGAAAGAGCTTTCGACGATTTCTGCACCTTTCTTGCAGAAGAGGAGGTCTCACTTTTCCCATCCTGGGAGATACAGCCGTATGAGTTAAGAGCTCCCCATGCCGAGAATATCGGCGATCGGCTGAGAACTCTCTTTGAGTTATCATCAAACAGGAGCCGGATCATCTGTGCCTCCGGAACGGCCACCATGGAGCCAACCGCATCCAGGAATTATCTTGGAGACCTGGCCTTCAGTTTATCTATTGGAAGCACGATCGATCCCGGGATCCTGGCCGGGCGCCTGGTGAAGATGGGGTTTGCCCGCCGCCCCATGGTGGAGCAGCTGGGAGATTTCGCCGTTCGCGGCGGGCTGGTCGACATATTCCCGGCCACCGGCTCCGAGCCCGTCAGAGTCGAATTCTTCGGCGATCAGATCGAATCAATCAGGTCGTTTTCCATACTTACTCAAAGGTCGCTTTCCCGGAGGGATCAGGCGGTGATCCTGCCATTGAGGGAAATCGAGGTTGACATGCACGCAGTTGAGGCTGTCTGCGAGAAGCTTCCCCAGGCCGAAGCAATAGCACTGCATCAGGCGTTCGGATCGAACGGGACTTTCGACGGTCTGGAATTTTTCAGACACTTATTTACCGCGGACAAATGCGGCCTGGTGAATTACCTCCCATCGGATACCATTGTGATTTACGATGATCCGGATTCCATTAAGAATGAGGTCGATAGCACGCTGGAGAGAGCCGCCCTGAGGTATATGGACAGGGGTGATTATCCGTTTGGAGATCCGGGTAAAGTCTATATTGATCATGCGAAATTAGCCCATCTACTTTCGGGATTTGCCAGTATAAGACTTCGAGGGCTTTTCAGGAGCCCCGATTGTGAAATCGAAATACCCACCAGGCCCCAGGAGCCATTTGGCTCTCATATAAAAATGCTGGCCGATAAGTTGAACGAGTATCGCCAGCAGGGTTATTCTACGACAATTTATTGCGAGGGCGAGGGCCAGAAGCGAAGGCTCAGCGAGCTACTGTCAGATTACGATATCGCCCTGCCGATGGCCAGCCGAAGGATTTCATCGGGTTTTGCCATTCCTCAGGTGAAACTATGGTTTTTAACAGATCACGAGATATTTTCCCGCATTCGAGCCCGCAAGAAGGCTCGCAGGTTCAAAGAGGGAATCGCCCTCTCAAGCTACCAGAGTCTGCAGCCCGGCGATTATGTGGTTCATATCGATTTCGGTATCGGCAGATATCAGGGGCTTCAGGTCATCACTGTGGATGGGCGCAAGCGCGACTGTTTGTTGATAATTTATGCCGGGGGTGACAAAGTATTCGTTCCCATAGAGGAGTTTGCCAGAGTTCAGAAATTCGCGGGTAAAGAAGGCGCTCCGACTCTCTCCCGGCTCGGTACAGGAACCTGGGAAAAAACCAAGGTCAGGACGAAGAAAGCTATCATGGAAATGGCCAAAGAGTTGATTGAGCTCTACGCCAGACGTCAAGCTCTACCGGGATTCGCGTTCGGGCCCGACAGCGCCTGGCAGAAAGAGTTGGAAGCCTCCTTCCAATACGAGGAAACTCCGGATCAGCAAAAAGCCATCGATGATATCAAAGCCGATCTGGAAAATACTGTACCGATGGATCGTTTGATATGCGGCGATGTAGGATATGGTAAAACGGAGGTAGCCATAAGAGCAGCCTTCAAGGTCGTGGAGTCGGGCAAACAGGTGGCCGTGCTGGTGCCGACCACGATTCTGGCGCAACAGCATCTGCATACTTTCAAAAACCGCCTGGAACAGTTTCCTTTAAAAATAGAGCTTTTATCGCGATTCAGGTCTCCCGGTGAGTCTAAGCTGGTTAAAGAAGGTCTTGAGAATGGGAATGTCGATATCGTAATTGGAACCCATAAGCTTCTGCAAAAAGATATAAAGTTTAAAGATCTCGGTTTGCTGGTAGTGGATGAAGAACAGAGATTCGGAGTCGCCCACAAGGTGAAAATCAAAAAACTGAAGACTCAGGTCGATACTCTGACTCTTACAGCCACGCCAATCCCCAGAACCCTTCAGCTCTCTCTCTTGGGAGCGAGAGATATGTCAATCATTAATACACCGCCTAAGGACCGGTTGCCCATAGTGACAGAGGTTGCCCTGTTCTCGGAGAGGATTATAACAGAAGCAATCGAGCGAGAACTTATTCGTGGCGGGCAGGTTTTTTTCGTGCACAACAGGGTAGAATCGATAGATGCCATATTCCGCTATCTGAAGAAGCGTTTGCCGACTGTGGATATCGTGATCGGTCACGGGCAGATGCCCGAGCGGCGACTCGAAAGAGTCATGGTCGACTTTCTGGCGAAAAAATACCAGGTACTCCTGGCCACCACGATCATTGAATCCGGCCTGGACATGCCGACTGTGAACACTATAATAATAAATCGCTCCGACCGGCTGGGATTAGCCCAGCTCTACCAGCTGCGGGGCAGGGTCGGACGATCATCGAGACGTGCATATGCCTATTTGCTTGTTCCGCCTTTGAAGCTGATGACGGAGAAGGCTCGAAAGCGTGTGCGCGCTATTGAGGAGTTCACGGAACTGGGATCGGGCCTGCATCTGGCCATGCGTGATCTGGAGATCAGGGGTGCCGGCAACATACTGGGGTCGCAGCAGCATGGATTCATAGAGGAGGTGGGATTTGATCTTTATTGCCGTCTTCTGGAAGAAGCCGTGGCCGAGTTGGGGAAATCAACGCCTCACAGCGAAAGGCCTGATCTCAAAGTACAGACCGATCTCGATCTATTTATCCCGCAATCGTATGTTGATGACCCGAATCTCAGGATGGAGCTATATAGAACTGTCTCGGAGATTACCGATGGCGAAAAACTGGACTCATTTGCCGAGGAACTAAAAGACCGGTTCGGACTATACCCTGAAGAGGTAGAAAACCTTTTAAGCCTGGCTGCTGCTCGAATACTGGCCTCAAAACTGGGGGCGGAAAAGGTGATTTACAAAGGGGGCCAACTATTTGTAGAATTTCCCAGGGAGAGGGAGTTTGAGAGAGCGGAGATCGAGGGATGGCGGGAAAGGATCGCCGGGAAAATGGAGTTTAGTTCGTCGGATGGCCTCAAAATGCGCATGAAGCTTGGCGATTCCAGCGGCGCTTCTCTCAAAAATGCCTTGCAGTCCCTTGTGGGCTGACGTAAATTATTATTTCTTGAAACAAAAGCGGGATTAACGAGATAAACAAATCCGGGGTTTTTTCATGGTGAATGTCAGGAATAATAGCGCAATCTCATTTTTTATAGCGTCTTTGATTCTTCTCGCCGGCTGTTCGCAGCCTTCCGAGAAAAAAGAAAAATATACGGACCTTCGCGTTGTTCTGCGGGTTGGAACAAATGAACTTACCATGGCTGATATAGAAAAACGATTCTATCGAACCAATTTTGACGGTCCTCAAGACGAGTTTGAGAAAAAAGAGAATTTCGTCCAGGAGATGCTCGCGCAATTTCTGAAGGCCGATGCTGCTACGGAAGCGGGCTATACCTGGGAAGTCGATTCTGCAATTGTATACGACCTTATGTTGCGAGAATTGCATCATCGAGATGTTGCCAGCAAAATAAAAATAACCGACAAAGACGTGAGGAAATATTTCAAAGAATTCGGAGGTGAGACCCAGGCAGGACATATTCTGGTATCGGATTCAGCGCTTGCCGAGAGTTTATACAGCCTGTTGCAGGATGGTGGCGATTTCGACGAACTCGCCAGTGAATTTTCACTGGATCTGACCAATAAAAATCGGGGCGGAAGCCTTGATTATATGCATCTTGATTATTACGACACAAGATTCATGAAAGTAGCCTGCAACCTCGATTTCGGCGAATACTCCAGACCCTTACAGACGATCAGGGGCTGGCATATCATTACATTCTATGACAGGAGGAAGAACAATCCGGAAGATCTCGAAACCAGATGGAGGAAATATCGTTCCAAAACTTATAATTATACTCACAGAAAAGTGCTTCGGGAATACAAAGATCAGGTTAAAGCGGAGCATAACTACGGAATAGTGCAGGAAGTGATGGATCTGATGATAAGGAAGGCGGATTCATCTCGTAATCTGCCCGAAGCTCCACCGGATCTCCCTATTTCTTCATACCTCAAAAGAGCGCATTTTACAGAGGATGAGACCGAAATGTTTTTTGTCAAACATGATGGGGGCGGTTATACGGTTGGCGACTATCTTACTTACGTAGAACGGGTCAATCCCTCCCGAACACCGGATCTTCGCAATCATGTGGTAATGAATGATTTCTTCGAGCGTGCGGTTTTAACTCCTCTATTTATGCGGCTTGCTTTCGATAGGGAATTGGATACTCTGATGACATTTAAACACAGCCTTCGGGAGTACGGGCATAACCATATCATTCAACAGTACATCAGAGAGACGTTCAGAGATCTCTTGACTGCTACGGAAAGTGAGACAGAAGAATACTTTAACGAAAACAAGCAAGAGTATATGAGTCCGGATAATTTGCAGGTATTTGCTATCGGCGTAAAAGAAGAAAAGAAAGCGTCTGAGTTGCTCAAGAGGATTAGATCGGGAGCCAATTTTGAATCTCTGGCCAGAAGATATTCCCTGGATAAGAAAACCGCGGCCAAGGGTGGAGATTTAGGCTTTTTTACCGTTGACAGGTATCCGGAAATATTCAGAGCGGCTGAGAATCTGGATGCCGGGGAATTGGGCGGCCCCGTGAAAATGTATGGCAACTGGTGGATCTTCAGGCTGATCGAGCATCGGAAACCTGCGCCAAGATCCCTTGCCCGTGTGAGAGCGGGGATAAAGTCCAAGCTTAAACAGGAGAAAGAAAAGGCAGTTACAATGGCTTGGGTGGATGAGCTGAAAGAAAAAGCCGAGTACTTTATGGATCTTGATCCTTTAAAACAGGAACTCGGGTTGGCTCTCGCGGATAATGAGACGGATTCTGAATGAAAAAGGATTATTTATGAGAACATTGCTCGTAATAACATTCACAAGTGCGAGCCTGTTAGTGTTTTGTTCGGGCACCGATGAGCCTCAGGGCACGGTTCTGGCGCGCGTCAACAATGAGGTCCTGACGCTGGAAGATCTGATGTATCAAGTGCCCCCCGATTTTAGAGATCAGATAGAATCAGAGGGTCTTTCTGAGATTGTGGAAAACTGGATCAGTACGGAACTATTGTATCAAAAAGCAGTTGAGAAAGGGCTGGATGATGATCCCGAGGTCAAGGCGATCATAAAGGTCGGAATAAGAGATGCGGTTGTTCGACGCTTGATTGATATCGAGCTTGGCGAGAAAGTGATCATTTCAACCGCAATGGTGGATTCGATTTACGCCCTTCAAAAGGATTCATACAAGCTCGATGAGGATAGATTCCGGGCCAGTCATATTTTTTCTAAGTCTGCAGGGGATGCCGAAGCTATCTTTAAGCGGCTCGGTAAGGGAGATGATTTTGCCACTCTGGCAATAGATTACTCTCAGGACAGGCAATCCGCAGAAAGAGGCGGCGATATAGGCTATTTTGGTGTAGACGATATAGACCCTGCTTTTATCGAGGCTGCTCGCAGGCTGGAAGTGGGCGCTTATTCAAAACCGGTTAAGACCGCCTATGGCTACCACATAATAAAATTGACGGACAGGCAAAAAGCCGGTGATGATCTGGATTCTCTGGAGGCCAAAAGAAATATATCCGAAAGTCTTTATACGGCTCGCCATGCGGAAGCCTTTAACCAATTGCTGGAAAACCTCAAAACTGGGGCGAAGATAGAACGTTATCCATTGACAGATCCGAAGGAGACGGTTTCGCCGGAGATGAAATAATCATGAGATATCGAGCAATAACTATAGCGATTATTATATTTTTATCGGGGGGTGCCCACGGGGAAATTCTCGACCGCGTGGTAGCCGTAGTGGACAAAGAAATCATACTGCTTTCCGAACTGGAAGCTCAGCTTCAGTTGTATTCTATACAGACAAGGACGAATCTCTCGGACGAAGCGGTCAGAGATAGCCTTCGGGAGGAGTTTCTGGATAGGATGATTGAGGATAAGGTGCTCCTTGTGGAAGCCGAGCGCGATACGTCTATCAACATCACCAACAAAGAGGTTGATGAGGCGTTAACAAAGCAGATTGAGACGATCAGATCGCAATTTCCCTCGGAAGATGCGTTTCAAGAACAGCTTCGTTCTGAAGGCCTGACATTGAAGGGACTTCGCGACCAGTATCGGGATGAAGTAAAAAATCAGATTTTAAAAGATATGCTGATACAGAAGAGGTTGGCGGGGGTCAGGGTTTCATCCGGCGAGGTTAAGAGGTTCTATGACGAGAATAAGGAATCGCTGCCGGAGAAGCCGGCAGGCGTAAGGCTGTCGCATATACTTCTGGACGCTCAGCCCGGGCAGGCCACGCGCGATTCGTTACTTCAATACGTCGGTCTTATTCTACAGAAGGTGATCGAAGGAGAGGATTTTGGTCTTCTGGCCAAAACCTATTCAGATGATCCATCGGGTTCTGAAGGCGGGGATCTGGGCTGGTTTTCCCGTGGCGAAATGGTTCCCGAGTTCGAAGACGCAGCTTTCGGCTTACAACCCGGTCAAATCTCCGATGTCGTGGAAAGTCCATTCGGATTTCATATTATCAAGGGCACCGGACGTAAGGGGGATCGAGTAAGAGCCAGCCATATATTAATTCGAGTGGCGCCTTCCGAAGCGGATCTGGCCGGCAAGCTCCTTCTGGCAGATAGCCTTTACCGGCTTATAATTGATGGGGCAGATTTCGCCGGGCTGGCGAAAACTTATTCCGACGATGAAAACTCTCGCGATTCGAGAGGGGAGTTAGGCTGGTATAGTGCTAACGATCTACTGCCGGAATTCGTTGATGCCTTAACCGACCTGGAATTAGGGCAGGTATCGAAGCCCACCGTCAGCGAATTCGGGTATCATTTGATTAAATTAGAGGAAAAGCGGCCATCGAGCCTGATTGATCTCGACGAGGACTATGATACACTCGAGGAGATGGCTAAAAGAGATAAGACCAAAAGGCAGCTCGAGGAATGGCTAAACCGGATATCGGCGGAACTATATATAGATAAGAGGCTGTAGTGCGGCTGGACAAGTTCCTGTCTGCTGCGAGAATATTCAAGAGCCGGTCGCTGGCAAACGAGGCGATTACGTCATCGATGGTGTTCACAGGCAATCTACCTGCCAAATCCTCCCGGCTGGTAACACCGGGTTTAGTTATTGAGATCGATACTCCCGGAACTTACAGGAAGATCGAGGTCCTGTCGTTGCCGTCCGGAAACATGAGTAAAAAAGACGCTTCTTCGCTATATAGACTGATCGAGGAGAGGATCAAGGATTGAAGCCTTTTTTCGAGAATATTCAACCGAAAAAGATAAAACAGCGGGCTATCGTTGTCGGGGTCTTCAAGAAAACAAGCATGGCAACTCCCGGTGATGGTCTGCTGGATGAGATAGCAAGTCTTTGTAGAACGGCCGGCGCCAGGGTGGTCGGCAGGATCGTTCAATATGTTGATCGTTTTAGTGCTGCCACTATGATTGGCAGCGGCAAAGTGGCAGAGCTGTCGTTGCTGGTTAAGGAAAAGAAAGCGGATATTGTCGTATTCGATGCCAGATTATCGCCGTCACAGCAGATGAATCTGGAAAAGAGTTTTTCACGGCAGGTTATCGACAGGCCCGGTTTGATTCTCGATATATTTGCGATTCACGCCCGGACGCATGAGGCGCAGGTGCAGGTGGAGTTGGCGCAACTGGAGTATCTTCTTCCGAGACTCGCCGGGGGCTGGACGCATCTCGAACGGCAGGAAGGGGCTATCGGAACCAGAGGCCCCGGAGAAACTCAGCTTGAGACAGATAGGCGGCTGGTGCGAAAACGGATTCGGGATCTGAAAAGAAAGCTGGAGGCAATTGAATGTGAAAGGCAAGTTCAACGCAAAGAACGCGCCGGTCTTTTCAAGGTCTGCCTGGTGGGATATACCAATACCGGCAAATCCACTTTGTTTAACGTCCTGACCGGTGAAGACATAGTGGCCGAAAATTATCTGTTTGCCACACTGGATTCCACAACCAGGCGCGTGAAGCTTTCCGGCCGAAACGAAATTTTGTTATCTGATACTGTTGGATTTATCGAACGGCTGCCGGTGTTTCTTATATCTTCATTCAAATCAACGCTAAGAGAGGCCTCCGAAGCAGATTTGCTTTTGCATGTGATAGATATCAACGATCACGATTTCGAGGAGCATATCGCCGCCGTCAATAGTATCCTCGATGAGATCGGTTGCCGCGATATTCCGCTCTTGCATCTGTTCAACAAGATAGATAAAAGAAATGATCCGGATCTTTTTCGATCTCTTCTGGGGAGATACCGGGGATCGAGGTTTGTTTCGGCTGTAACGGGTGAAGGTACGAGTAAGCTCAGGGCGGATCTGGATCAGTTTATAGAGACTTCGAAGGTCACAATAGTTGCCAGAATTGAGCCTGATCATGGCGGTAAGCTGAATCTGGTAAGCTCGCTCGGGCATCTGCTCGACAGCGTTTCCGATGATGGTGTTCTGAAGGTCACCGTCAGGCTTCCGGAGAAGGTGCTGGGGAAGCTGAAAAGCGAGGGGATTGAATTCGTAATACTTAGAGGCGACCGTGGATCTAAAGAATAAAAGAGCGCTGATAACAGGAGCGTCCAGAGGAATGGGGGCGGCAATTGCACAGGGATTGGCATCGGAAGGCGTTAAGGTATTCCTGACCGCCCGGGATGAGGAATTCCTGAAAAAACTTACATCGGACTTGTCCCGCCAAGGAGCGGATATCGATTTTGTATTGGCCGATCTCGCCGACGATATGCAGTTGGAGAGAATGTTTGCCGGAGGACTTGAGTTTCTCGGAGGGATTGATATCCTTATAAACAATGCAGGGATAGGCATAAAGGGCAGTGTGGCAAGCATGGATATTGCCGATTGGGATCGGATGTTTGCGGTCAATATAAGAGCCGCTTTCTTATTATCCAGGCTTGCGGCCAGGGAAATGGTGCAGCAAAAGTCGGGGTACATAATCAATATAGGTTCCGGGGCATCGCAGACGCCCATTGCCGGTTACGCCGGATATTGCGCCTCTAAATACGGCCTTTTAGGATTCTCCGAGTCGCTCGGTCTGGAGCTTCGCGAGCACAATATCAAGGTATCGATCATTATGCCCGGTTCTACGGCCACCTATTTCGGCGGCGGCAGTCCGGATGGTAAGATGGCATCGAAGCCGGGGATCTTGCGTCCGAAAGATGTTGCAGATTCAGTTCTATACCTGTTAAAACAGAGCGATATCGCCTGGACATCCGTAATGAATCTAAGACCTCTGAATTTAAAGAGAGCCCAATAACCTGTTTTAAGGAGGCAGTTATGAAAATCGTGTTGTTATCGTTGCTTATCCCGGTGATTTCTGTTTCACTGGTTCGTGCCCAGGCAACAGCACTGCAGGATACGGCGAAGAAGGCTGATGTCGAAGAGGCGACCAGGCTACCTGAGGCTGTGAGCTCTAAGCCGGAAGTCGAATCGTCCCTTTCGATTAAGAGCATGACATTCTGTACCGGTATCGTGGAGAGAGAGCCGGTGGAGGAGGGTTCGGAGTTCGCTACGGATATTGGCAAACTTTATTTCTGGAGCAATGTCCTGAATGAGGGCGAGGAGACGACGGTTGAGCATGTTTGGTACCTGAACGGCGAGGAAAAGGCCAGGGTGAAACTGCCCGTAAAATACTCTCGCAACAGGGTATGGAGCTCCAAGATCATTCCCCAGAAATGGGACGGCCAGTGGGTAGTTGAAATAGTGGCTGCCGGCGGTGTCAAACTCGGAGAGGAATCCTGCACAGTAAAATAGACGGGACTGGCACGGCAGGCAAATCAGTGTATGCCGCTCTTGCAGTCCATACGCTGATTGCATCGGGAACCTATCTTGTAGCCAAAGGAGCGATGAGCGAAATCGCTCCTTTGGTTTTTGCATTCTACAGATTTTGCCTGGCATCACTGGTCTTTTTGGTGATTATAGCTTTGAGGCGGGATCATTTCCCTTCCGGCAGATCCGAATGGCTTACGACGGCTTTCCTCGGTGTTCTTGCCATTCCCCTGAATCAAGGCCTGTTCCTGTACGGCCTCAATTATACCCAGCCAACGCATCCGGCGCTATTGTTCGGCACAACTCCTATCTGGGTTTATATACTTTCGGTCTGGCGTGGTGAAGAAACCGTATCCCCCAGGAAAACAACGGGGATTATTATCGCCCTTATTGGGGTATTGGCCTTCTTTATCGAAAAAGGTATAACTTTTAAGTTCGATTATCTGTTCGGCGATTCCATTATAATGATAGCCGTCTGGTCCTGGGCAGCCTATACGGTTGTGGGGAAACCTCTGGTGAAGAAGCGGGGCGCCATGACCGTTACATCTACATCCCTTATCATCGGAGCGCTTATATATTTCCCTCCCGGCCTATATCTTGCCCTGACCTTCGATTATTCCGGCGTTGGCTGGATAGGCTGGAGTGGTGTCCTGTATACCGCCATTCTAATGTCGGTTGTGGCTTACACCCTTTGGTATTGGAGCATCAAACATATCGAAACTTCTAAAGCTGCGGTATTTATATACCTCCATCCAATAATAACCGCCATTCTGGCATATTTCCTGATCGGTGAGAGGCTTTCCGGAGGGAGTATTATTTCAGGTGTTGTAATCCTGATTGGAGTTTATATTGCGCAGAAGGGATGAAATATTGGCGGCGCATGATTGACGGATAGGAATTTGCAATGACTCCAATACACTTAAGGATCATCTTGACTTCAAGTCTAAAATTAGATTTTATGGTGCTATATGAAAGAGGATAGCGGTTCATCGTTACGGGTTCTTCGCCCGTATATATTTAAATACAGAAAGCTCTGGGTCGCGGGGCTGTTTTCGATAGCCATGACGAACGTCTTCATGCTGGCCGCCCCCTGGATACTTAAAAGAGCTGTCGATGCGCTGGAGGCCGGCGTAACTTCGGGCGGCCTGGTTCGATATGCTGCGGCAATTATAACTGTCACCCTCATTTCAGCAATATTCAGATTCTTCATGCGACAGACCATGATAGTAGCCTCGAGGAAAATTGAATATGACTTCAGGAACGATTTTTTCGACCACCTGCTGACCCTTGATCGTCCGTACTATGATAAGATACTCACAGGGGATATCATGGCTCGTGCTACCAACGACATGGATTCAGTGCGGAGCATGATAGGCCCCGGGATAATGTATTTCTGCTCCACCGCCATAACCTTGACCCTGGCGCTATTGCTGATGATAAGAATCAGCCCGCAACTGACCTTGCTTTCAATGATACCGATGCCTGTGATTACGATCCTGGTGTTTTTTCTGGGCCGGGAAATCAATAAACGGTATATGAAAATTCAAGAGCAATACTCCACTATAACAGCTCGCGCCCAGGAGAGTTTCGCCGGTATCAGGGTCGTGAAGGCCTATGTACAGGAGGATGCCGAAATAGATGATTTCTCATTTCTCAATCTCGACTATGTCAGAAAGAACATGTCCATGGTTAAAGTCTGGGGAATGTTTTTCCCGGCAATCGTTCTTTTCAGCGGGACTGCTGTAATAATGGTTTTATGGTTCGGAGGTAAAGCCGTGATTTCAGGGTCGATTACGCTTGGGGATTTTGTTGCTTTCACCGCCTATCTTCTGCTTCTGATCTGGCCTATGGCAGCCCTGGGATGGGTGGTCGGTCTTTATCAAAGAGGAAAAGCATCGCTATCGAGAATCGAGCAGATTCTAAACGCCCGACCGATCATCAAAAATGTCAAAAAACCGATATCAAAAGAAATAGAAGGGAAAATCGAATTTAGGAATCTGCGATTTGCCTATGATTCCGCGGAGGTCCTGAAAGGAATTGACGCTGTAATCGAGCCGGGGACCAATGTGGCCATAATCGGGGGAACGGGAAGCGGGAAAACCACATTGATCTCACTTCTGATGAGAGCTTATCCGGTCGAGCGCGGCATGATCTTTATCGACGATATCGATATCAACGACTATGATCTTCACTCGCTTCGCTCGCAGATCGTCCCGGTGATGCAGGAGACATTTTTATTTTCGGAGACCATAAAGAGCAATATCGCTTACGGCAATCACGATCGCGGCCTCGAGTCAGTGACGGAATTTGCCGTGGCCGCAGGCGTGGCGGGCGAGATTGAAGATTTTCCTCATAAGTATGATACCATACTTGGAGAGCGCGGAATAACTCTTTCCGGTGGGCAGAAGCAAAGAACGGCGCTGGCCCGGGCGCTGTCGTCGGCCCCGCGAGTGCTCATTCTGGATGATGCTTTTTCGTCGGTGGATACGCATACCGAGGAGGAAATTCTCACCAACCTCCGGCAGATTTTGAAGGGGAAGACTACTATCATGATATCGCATCGTATTTCTACTATCAAGAATGCCGATGTGATCTTTGTAATTTCAGATGGAAGGATTGCCGAAAGAGGAAAACACTATGATCTTCTTGCGGCTGGTGCTTACTATTCTCGACTATATAAAAAGCAGTTGATAGAAAGCGAGTTGGAGGCTCTCTGAGTTTCGTCTCGGCCCAGACGGGGAAAATGGAAATGCTCTACGGCAAACCGGACTGCCTGAGCACTACCCAGAAGATGACGGCCGGGGAGCTTGCGGTTGTCCGGGCCAGCATGAAAGAGGGTCGTGCCCATGACATTACTTTGTATATCAAGAAAGGCGATGGCTACATCTTTATAGCCAAGCCGTTTTATCCCCCCGGGTTATATCGTGCACCATCCGGCGGCGTCCGGCGGGGCGAGGATTTTGAATCAGGTGCCAAGAGAGAGGCGCTGGAGGAGACCGGAGTCGATATCGAACTGGAAAAATATATCCTGCGTATAAATGTCTGCTTTCAGTCTCCCGAGGAATCGATCGATTGGACATCGCATATATTCACTGCGCATTACAGGGGCGGAGAAATCAAACCTCTGGACAAAGAGGAAATCAGAGAAGCGAAAGTGATTCACCTTTATGAAATCCCCAGGCTACAGGAGATGATGCAGAATTCCGGATCGGGAGGTCTGATTTACAGAGCTTATCTTACAGTGGAATCTGGAAAGCGGCTATAGATGAAACTGATATTGAATAAGATGGAATATTTCCCGGAGTCAGAATCTCGATGCAAAGCGTCTGGATTCATCCCCGGACGGCAGCAAAAGAGGTCGGGCTTTGAATAAGTTCCTTATGGTTGCACGCGCAGGAGCAGATAACTGAAAATCCGCTATTTGGAAATAGTGATTTCGACCGTGAATATACATGCAAGACTTTGCACTTCCTGTGGAATTACGGTGGAATTGTCTTGATTTAGGTTGGCGATTCGTTTTTTTATCTATTGAAACAGATCGACTTAGCGGGGTGTTAGGCTATTGATAAACATAAATCAACCCGAATGGCCGGGCACGGAATTTGCCTTTATTTTTGCGGGAGATCCCTTATGGGTAAATCGAATGCAAAATTGACCCTTATTCTGGTGCTGCTCCTGTTGGGGTTATGTTCTTCGCCGGTCATTGCGCAATGGCAATTCTATCATCAGGGATCGGTCATAACCCAGGGTAGCCCTCATGATCTTTTTGTCGTAGGCGATTATGCTTACCTGGGAGATTGGGACGCCGGGCTGTCGGTTATCGATATCAGCACCCTGTGGGAGCCGCAACATATATTCTCATATGACACTCCCGGCCTTTCAAACTCCGTGCATGTTTCGGGAAATCTGGCACTGGTAGCGGATTGGAGCCGGGGCGTGGCTATTTTTGATATCGCCGATCCGGCATCACCCACCTACCTTTCGACCTGGAATTCATCGGGGATTACATCCAATGTTTTTGTCAAAGGGTCCTACGCCTATCTTGCGGATTTCAATATTGGCCTGACAATTATAGATATCTCAGATCCCTCGAATCCAGAGCATGTGGTAACCCAGCCAACGGGGGGTCTGGCTACGGGAGTATGGGGAGGAGGCGATTATATCTATGTCGCAGACTATCCCAACGGTCTTCTGGCTTTCGATATAACCGATCCGGCATCACCTGAGCTGGTCGATACCTTTCTCTCACCGGGTGACGCTTTCAATGTAACTGGCTCCGGTGATTATCTTTTCTTAAGCGATGGTCAGGCAGGAGTCCAGATTCTGTCGATTGCAAATCCCGCCGATCCCATGCTTGTGTCAACGGTCGATACACCTGACTATGTAAACGATGTCGCGGTCAGCGATACTCTGATGTATGTTGCCGATGATTCGACGGGGGTTATAGCATACTCGATTACCGATCCATCCATGCCGTTAGAGATAGCCACCTATTACAGCCCCGGAAACGCCAAAGGCATTTTCGCCAGGGGAAGAGATGTCTTTTTAGGCGATAACGACTCGTTCATCATATTGCTACTCAGCGACGCGACCGGGATAGATGATGACGGAACGCCCGAGGCACCATCGGCGTTCAGCCTCGATAAAATATTTCCGAATCCATTCAATCCTGAAGCCACCATCAGGTTTTCATTATCGGAAAAGTTATCTATATCTCTGGACGTTTACGATCCGCTGGGCAGACATCTGGAATGTATTCTGGACGGCATGCTTGATGCCGGAAGCTATGACGTGCAGTGGAACGGTGGTGAATGGCCGTCGGGAATCTACTTTTTCAAACTCTCCGGCAATGGCGTTTCGCGAACTGTAAAAGCCACGATCCTCAAATAGCATATAGAAGAATAGCCGAAGATCCCATATCCCAATAGGATACCTATAAAAATGCCCTCCCCGCGATTCAGGGAGGGCATCAGTTCAGTATTATAAAAACAAACTTACTTTAGCAAGGTCATCCTCTTCACTTGTTCGCTGTCGGAGCCGTTCAGGCGGTAGAAATATATACCGGATGCAACCTCATTGCCGCTTTTATCAAGACCGTTCCAGACAACCGAATGATATCCTGCATCGAGAGAACCGTCGATTAAAGTTATGACCAGGGCGCCGGTGAGGTTATAAACCTCCAGCGAAACTGCGTCGCCATTGGTGTGGAAATCGATCTTCGTTTCGCCATTGAAGGGATTGGGGTAATTCTGCGCTAAGGCAATACTCTTTGGTATTTCAATTTCATCATCAATTCCGGTCGGGATCAGGTCGGGAATCGCAACCCTGGCAGCCTGCAACACGTTTTTGTTCTGATCGGACTGCACGAATGCCACCAACATGCAGTGGTCTGGGTTAAGGGGCGAGGGTGTCTCAAAATCGAATGTGTATTCTACTGTCTGTCCCTCGCTTATGGTCATCGATTGCCCCGATGTGCTGGGGATCATATCACGGAAAGTCTGATCATGAAGCGTACCTCCATTAGGAGCCTGCCAGCGTATTTCGTTCTCGATGAGCGCGATCCTCAGCTTAAGGTTTGATGCTCCCGGATCCGATTCGGCGTAGATGGTGACCGTGAACTCACCCTCCAGGGCGTCGGGGTCGTAAGTGCCGGACAATTGTATTTCGAGGGGGGACGCTTCTTCGTATTGGTTCATAATCAGGGAATACCAGGCGTTGTAATTGTAGCCACCCCTTATATTGCCATCTATCCAGGCGTACGGTGTGTAATAATAGCCGTCAGGATGGGGAGGATAATACTGAATTCTCGCTGTATTTTCGCTGATGTTGTATTGGTAATAGGGATCACCGGCTGATGGCCACCAGGCATGATAGCGTATTGCAACAAAGTGATTGTGGTAGTTCTCACACAACTGATCTAAGACCAGATCAGCTTGATAACATCCGCC
>SDBT01002637.1_pt1 | contig 31532 bp, 27 predicted proteins | sample 2277101 | NCBI WGS metagenome assembly SDBT01 (sample SAMN10404973, study PRJNA504765) | marine sediment metagenome | isolation source: marine sediment core GS10_PC15, 103 cmbsf | place: Arctic Ocean: Southern Knipovich Ridge | collected 2010 | reverse complement strand
CGTACAAGATGCTTCAGTCATTCCCAATGTAGTAGTAGCGCAGCTGCTTTCTTACTTCCTAGCGCTGAATCGGGGGTTAGAACCAGATAAGCCTAGGAATCTTGCAAAATCTGTCACTGTGAAATAACTTTTATTTCAGCCTAGCAGTAAAATCGAAAAACTTATAAGGTTTTTGTTTGTTTTCTATCATGTAAACCTTGTCATCAAGAAGCTTGGTGTTTGTTCCAAAGTATAGATTGAATACCACTCTAAATGAATTTACCGGAGTAATTGACCCGTGAAGTAACTTCTTAGCCTCGTTTTCTTTTCCCGGTAGGTAATAGGCATTTAAGATGCCGGTTTTTTCTTTAACTGCCTCGATGCTTGATTGCTGCCATTTTTTGTTTAGCGAACTATGTATTGGATTTGGGCCTTCGTCGGATTGTAAGATGATGATAGCGGAACCGGCTGATTCTTCAAATATCTTTTTAACTACCGATTTTATTTTTTTATTTGTGCAACCTAGCTGATTTAAGTAATTTTCCTTGTTTGATCTGCTTTTGGCTTGTTTTTCAGTAACAGCGTTACAATTTTTGTCCAGTACGTACGGGAAGTGAGGAACGAGAAAATGGCCAAAAACAAATTTTGGCCCCTTCTCTTTTTCGACAACCTTACTCAACTTTTCAAATTGGAACAAGATCCCCTCTCGATGGTGCATCCCACCCCCAAGCGGTTCTGAGGCCTCTCTTTCGGACGGTTTGCCCAGAATAATAGAAATAATTGTTGTCTCAATTAGTTTTGTCGAAAATTCGTCCAATTCTTGCAAGTATTTAAATTTGAATGGGTTGTAAAAATAATTCTCGTCGGCGTTATTATTCTTTCTTGTTGGTTCCCACCAACCGCCGATATGTATATATTTGTAACCGGCGGATTTCAGTAATTTTTGTACTTCGTAATCTTTCAGAAGATAGTAAGCAGCAGCTTCATCGTTCGAATCAGCTCCGATCTCATCTGAAAGAAAATTTACGTAGCTCATATTGAGTGAGGAACCGAGAGACAAAAACGTCCTTGGGTAATTCGAGCTGCTTTTTTCGGCAATATAAAAGCCTTTATTTGTCAAAAAGTGCTTAAATTCATTTAAGTTGTGGTTGTAAGTATTTTCGATTGTTTCAAAACTAGCGTACCGGTCGAAGATTAAATAGAAAATGTCGGGTGGGTTTTCCGGTTTATTAATCTTTTCAATGTTGGTAGCGACACCGCTGGAATTACCGCCAAAAAAACGTGAGGCTCTACCTGTGGATACTTCAAAGTAAATAATATTAGCTAAAGAGATTGCGACTAAAAATATGGAGACAACGCTCAAAAAATAAACAATCCTGACTAAGTCTCTCTTTGTTTTTGCCAGCAAATAAGCACTGATTATGAAAATCAGCAACCAAATTATAATAATGGGCAGATCTGGTACGTTAACGGTTGTTTTTATGTGGCCATAAGAAAAAAATAATATTAAAAATAGAGACACTAAGATCGAAATCTTGACAGGGTTTTTGAAAACCAGGAGCAAAACAAAAAGGATAACAAGGGTGCTTATCAGAGCGGTGAGGAGTGGAACGGGCAAAACACTCAAAAAAACTTCTTCAATATTGGTTGAATAGAAAAATAGGATTGGGAAGACAGCGAAAAGGAAGGGATGTATTAGACACAGCGACTTAATGCTTTTTAAAAAATCCATTCTTAGAGCGAACTTGAAGAATTACCTAATTCACTTTATCAGTAACATCAATAAATTTATATATATGATTTAGATCTTCGAATACATAATTTCTGTCGGGTAACAGTTTATAATCGGCGTCAAAATAACTGTTAAAGATCAATCGAAAAGTGTTTACAGGTGTTATAGTTGGGTATAATAAATCGTCATCAATATCAGGTAAATACAAAGCGTTTAAAATTTTCAACTTTTCCTTAATAGATTCCCGAGTAGCATTTTTCCACTCGTATGGCCGATCAAGCTTGTTTTTTATGGGAACGGGGCCTTCATCTGCCTGTAAAATTATGACTGGTTTTTCCACGGGGTTTTTTAGAAGCAAATTTACTAGGCTCTTTACCATTTTATTAGTACAGCTAAGTTGATTAACGTAATTTTCTCGCTCACTTTTACCTTTTGTTTCTTGTTCCGTCAAGGGATTGCAATCTTTCCCAAAGACATATGGTTCATGAGGAAGTAGAATATGAGCAAAGATAAACTTTGGTCCTTCAATATCTAGGGTTTCCTCCAATTTGTTAAACTGATACAAAATCCTATTTCTATGATTATTTGTTTCACCAGTTAATGTAGCATTGGCGGAAAACTTTTTAGCTAGTGGAGAAAATATAGTCGTATCAAGCAGTTTTGTTGAAAATTCATCTAGGTTCAAATTTTCTTCAGTGGCGACATAGTTAATATCTGCGTGCTTATTTTCCCTTGTGGGTTCCCACCACGATCCGAGGTGTAGGTATTTATACCCACGTGATTTTAAAAAACTCACGACTTTATTATCACTAATCAACGGGTAAAGGATTGTACGATCGCTAGAATTTTTTCCTACCTCATCACCAAGGTAGTTTACATACTTGAAGTTTAAAGATGATGATAAAGAAAGATCTGTTCTGGGATAGTTAGCAGCGCTTTTAGATCCCACATAAAAACCTTGGTTGGTTAAATAGTTGGTGAAATTGCTATTATCGTAATTATAGACTTCTTCAAGGGTGCTATTTGCTGCGTATCTATCAAAAATAATGTAGTAAATATCAGGTGATTTATCACTTGCCCCACTTTTTATATGTTCAGTTTTATATTCTTCTGTATTTTCGAACAACCGTCCAATTCTGTTTTCCCGCAACTCAAATGACACGATATTAACTAATGGAACTATAACTAGTAACGCAGCAGTTACATTCAGAGATTTTGCTATAAGGGTTAAATCTTTTCGTGTTTTTATCAAATAATAAGATCCAATAAGGAATAAGCTAAGCCAAATGGGGAAAAGGACTTTGTCTGTCCCAATTATAAAATTTCCAATACCAAAGTTAAAATCGGGGATAAGGTTTTGAATATGGCCATAGGAGAAAAAAAGTATTAAAAATAGGCTGACTAAGATACCTGCTCTAGTTCTATCCTTGATAATGAATATTAGAATAAGAAATAAAACTATTACAGCTGTTAGTGAAAACAGAAGCGGTTTAAAAAGCACACTTAGTACTAGTTCGCTTATATTATAAGAATAGAAAAAAAGAAATGGAAACAAAGCAAAGAGGAATGGGTGAATTGGAAAAGTGAGTTCGGCGCCTTTTATTTTTTTTATCACTTGGTTTTTAAAGCTTGTCGGTGATTTCATAAAATTTATAAGGCTGCTTTTTATTTTCAATCATAAAGATTTTATCATCTAAAAGTTTATACTCCGTTCCAAAATATTGATTAAATATTAATCTAAATGTATTAACTGGTGTGATAGACGGATATAGCAGAGCCTGTTTATTTTCTGGCAAATAATAAGCGTTTAGAATACCTGTTTTCTCCCTCAACGTATCAATACTTGATTTATACCATTTTTTACTGAAATTATGGACAATAGGATCCGGTCCTTCATCTGCTTGGAGTACTATTATCACGTTTTTGCCAGAAGTATGAAATATAAGTTCCACTACATTTTTTATTTTTTTATTCACGCATTCTAATTGGTTTATATATCCTTTTGGATCACCGTTTTTTACTGCAACTTTTTTTGTTATTGGATTACAGTTACTATCCAATACACGCGGGCCATGTGGAATTAAAAAGTGAGCAAAGACATACTTTGGCCCACTTATTTTATTGGCAACTTCTGTTAGTTTTTCAAACTCATACAAAATTGTTTTTCGATGATTATCTCTGCCATGTAAAGGTTCATTTGATGTAGTCTCAGTAAAAAATGATAAGATGGGGGATAATATTGTTGTCTCCAATAATTTAGTGGAAAACTCGTCTAAATTAAAATTTTTAAACTTCAGAGGGGAGTAATAAAAGTTTAAGTCCGCATTTACATCTTTTCTTGTTGGGGTCCACCAAGCCCCAATATGGATGTATTTATAACCAATGTTCTTTAAGTGCTGACTTACCTTATAATTCTGTAGTAAATAATAAGCAGCGGCCTCATCGTCCGAATTTTGACCAATTTCTCCTGATAAATAATTAACGTACTCCATATTTAATGACGATCCTAAAGATAAAAATGTTCTTGGATAGTTACTGCGACTTTCCGAAGCGATATAAAATCCTTTACTATTTAAATAATCGAGAAATTCTTTATTATTAAATTTGTAATAATTTTCTAAGGTTGTATTACTTGCGTATCGATCGAAAATAAGATAATAAACATCTGGTGGATTATTTGGTTTTTTTAATCCCCCACTTAAATCATTTGCCACTGATGTGCTGGTAGTACGCGAGCCGCCAAACGTACTAGTTTTTAATTCGAAAGAAATTATATTAATTAACGGAAAAACCAGCAAAATTATTGATATAAAATTCAGTAATTTAGTAGATATATTTAATTTACGTCTAGTCTTTATTACTGTTATCGATAGTAATACAAATACGATAATCCAAATTGTAAATAAACCCTTATCTGTACCTAAGGAGATGTTCCAAATATCGTAATTTATATCCCCAATCAGATTTCTTACGTGGCCGTAAGAAAAAAATAATAATATGAATCCTGACGTTATTATTGATGATTTATTCTGATTATTTAGAAGAAAGTTTATAGCTATTAATAATAATAAAGCTGTTATTACTGCAAATGCCAAAGGCAAGAACATAACATTTATGAATAGCTCTCTTATGTTGTTGGAGACGAAAAAAAGAATCGGAAAAACCGCAAAAAGGAATGGGTGGATGGGACTTGTAATCTTGATTCTTTTCCAAATGGAATTTTTGAGACCTTTCTTCATTTTCCAACCATTAAGTACAAAGTTCTTTTGCTATTTTTTACATTTTCTTTCCTTTTTATCACAAAAAACCGTGCGAACTCTTTCTCAAAGCCCTCTTGTTTATAGTTTGGGAAGACGTCTTCTCGGCTGGCAAGTAATTTCTGCACTTGAGAATCTTCCTTCGGTATGAATTCTATTATAAGTGATTGACAAAGGGAGCTAAAAAATTCTGCTAAAGTTTCTAGTGGTAGGTTGTTTGAGATAGCTAGATGGTGAATTAGAGCAAGGGCAAGCACGGTGTCTGCTGGCCCACGGCTCAAAAAAGAATCCCGTTCCGTATTTTGCCATCCAATTGCGGGGCTTGGGTTGGTTAAATCACTTAGGATAGGTACTATTTTTGTTTCACCCTTCTCTTTGACGGTTCGATAATTTATTTCGATTGCTGCAGGATCGATGTCGGAGGACACCGTCAAAATACCTTTATTAGAAGCAATTCGGCTAAATAGACCGGTGTTTGCTCCCAGATCCCAAACGTTTTTAGGTTTGACGAGATCCAAATACTCATCTACTAGATTTGCTTTGTGGCGTAGAGAGGTGGGTAAATAATTTAAGTTTCCTTCGTAATAATCGGCCCACTCAGTACCTTTTGGTTTCCACTTTAAGCTTTGGATGGCGCCTTCTAGACTATCGATGAGGCCTAAAAACGAGCGCTTGCTAAACTTTTTTGCGACGGACTCTTTTTTTATACCTTTCCCAGCGTATCTTTTTTGGCTAGCTGCATGTAAATGAATGTGAATGAGAAGCGATGGCTTGAATCTTGTTCTCGTTGGAAGAAGTTTTGAAGCAAGTTCAAGCGGCGCACCGTCGATATAGATTTGCGATAGTTTGTTTAGGCTTACATCGGTGTAACTCATCAGGGTTAGAGGTGCAAGAAAGTGCTGGCAAAATTGCCTATATGCTACCCATGGCTGCTCGTTGAATTTTTCGAAGGAGAGAGTATCGATGAGGATTGGTTTTCCCTGATAAAACTGAATATTGTAGGCACTGGCATCTCGTAGACTCATATTATGTTCAAGAGCCTCTTTTTGTATCCGTAACGTGAGTAGCGCGGCATCTTTAAGCTGACTGAAGCACCACTCAAATGGGTAAGAAATGAATGGTATACGTTCAGGTTTTATCACTTTGTAGGCGTCTTTTGTTTGAGCTAGTTGGAGGTCCGCTTCTTTGTGGGGAATGATAAGTTTTTCTCCAACAAGTGTTTTAAACAGTCCCGATTTTGTCAAAGCATCATACTCTTCTTTGAATACCTTGTTTATTTGTCTGTATAGTGCTCCGTCTTTTGTGAAAAGAAAACCGCTAGGATCGCGGAAAGAAGAGGCTATTTTACTTTTTGCCATCGGTTTTTTTCTTTGAGGGGTTGGTGTTGTTCTTTTTTGAAAAAATACTACTCAAAAAATCGGTTATGCTTCTCCAGAATGTTTTGATGGCAAAAAGAGCGCCAAGTGCGCTAGCGGCTAGCATTTGGAGGATGAAACTGCCGGTACCAGGATCGAGGTATGCATGCGCAGTTTTGGTTGAAATAATTAAAAATAGGGACACTATAAAGACCAATTCTATAGGGTTAGTTTTTTTGTGGCGTTCCATACGATTCTAGAAATTATAATGTAAAAAGCGTGGTGAAACAAGAGGTTTTATACAATGCTTGAAGTTTGTGATAAAATAATACGTCTATGAAAGGAATAATCTTGGCTGGCGGTTTGGGTACAAGACTTTATCCACTAACCCACGCAACAAATAAACACTTGCTTCCTGTTTTCGATAGGCCAATGGTTCATTACCCAATTCAAACTTTGGTAAAAGCAGGAATAAAAAATATTATGGTTGTAACCGGTGGTCCCCACGCGGGTGATTTTATCCAGGTTTTGCAAAACGGAGAGAGTTTTGGCGTAGACCATCTTGAATACGCGTATCAAGAAAGCGGCGAAGGTGGAATTGCGGATGCTCTCAGGCTTTGTGAGGATTTTGCTGACGGCAGCTCTGTAACTGTAATTTTAGGCGATAATTGTACAGACGCGGATGTGTCAAATCAGGTGAAGGACTTTAAAAAAGGAGCGCATATATTTCTGAAGGAAGTCCCAGACCCTCATCGTTTTGGGGTACCTGTGTTCGATAAATCTAGAAAGCAAATATTAAAAATTGAAGAAAAACCAAGAAAACCTAAATCCTCCTATGCTACTACAGGGCTTTACATCTATGACAAGGAGGTCTTCAACGTTATTAGAAGAATAAAACCGTCAAAGAGGGGCCAGCTTGAAATAACGGACGTTAATAACTTATACTTGAAGGCCGGAAAATTAAGATGGGCAGAGCTTAAGGGGTACTGGTCGGATGCAGGTACCTTTGAAAGTCTTTATAGGACAAGCGTTTATTGGGCTAGAAAAAACCTAGGTAAGGAAGAGGAGCAACTTACAATTTTTGATGTAAAGTAGGGAAAGAAATCAATGAATAAATCAAAAAAAACCAAAAAAATTTATTACGCTTGGGCGAAATTTGACGAGAAAGAAAAGGCCGCTGTCAGGAAAGCTTTGGATGATGGTAGGCTGGGCCCAGGGAAATATTGTAAAGAATTTGAAGATAAAATAGCTAAGATTTTTGAAAAAACTTATGGAGTGTCTACAAGTTCCGGTTCCGCCGCTAATCTGATAGCTCTAGAGGTTTTCAATTTTCCAAAAGGAGGCGAGATAATTACTCCAGTATTGACTTTTACTACTACAGTTGCTCCGATTGTCCAAAAAGGATTGGTCCCAGTTTTTGTTGATGTGGAACTTGGATCAAACCTTATGGACTTAAAATACGTAGACGGTGCTATCTCAGATAAAACAGTAGCAATCATGGTACCAGAATTGATTGGTAACCTGATTGATATGAGAGCTTTAAGGAAAATTGCCGATAAGCATCATCTGGTAATTATTGATGACTCTTGTGATACGTTGGGTGGAAAGATACACGGACACTCAAGCGGTTATTGGTCAGATGCGAGCACCACATCATTTTTTGCATCACACATAATCACGGCAGCCGGTACTGGAGGTATGGTGTGTGTAAACAAGAGTTGGCAAAGAGAAAGAGCCTTAGTATTTCGTGACTGGGGTAGAGTAGGTGATGATAGCGAAGAATTTGAAAAAAGGTTTAACTTTGCCCTTGATGGCATACCATACGATGTTAAATTTTCTTATGCTGAGATTGGTTATAATTTGAAACTGAATGAAATATCGGCGGCTTTTGGTGTAGTTCAGTTGGACAAGCTAAAGGACTTTTCTGAGCGAAGAAAAAAGAATTTTAATTTGTTGTATAAATTTTTCAAAGACTATGAGGAGTACTTCATTCTTCCAAAGTGGCATAAAGAGGCCGACGTAAATTGGCTCGCCTTTCCAATGACAATTAGAGACAATTCTGTTTTTAGCCGTTACGACTTGCTTAAATTCCTTGAGGAAAACCTAATTCAAACAAGAGTTCTCTTTTCGGGTAATATTTTACGGCACCCTGCTTATAAAAATATTGCTCATCGTCGAGCCTCCAAGTTTGATAATGCAGATAAAATCATGGAGGACGGTTTCTTGATTGGCGCACATCAAGCAATGGATGAGAAAGATGTCAGTCGAATGAAAGAAGTGTTCTCCAAGTTCTTAAAAGATTTCAGAAAAGGAAAAATTAAGAAGGTTGTAACTTCAAGAAAAAAAGTTGGCGATATTGAAGGTTACATCCACTAAAAAGTGATGAAATTTATGCGGATTTTAGTTACAGGCGGTGCTGGATTCATGGGAAGCGATTTTGTGCGCTACTGGGTAGGTAGATACCCAAAAGATAGAGTAGTCGTATTGGATAAATTAACTTACGCGGGAAATCTAGAAAACCTCGATTCTGTAAAAGATTCTCCAAATTATAAATTCATCAAGGGTGATATTTGCGACGAAAAGCTGGTTGACAAACTAATGGAGGATATTGATGTTGTTGTTCATTTTGCGGCAGAATCTCACGTGGATCGATCAATACTGAACCCAACACCGTTTTTTACAACCAATGTTATTGGTACATTAAATCTACTCAACAGCGCCTTAAAACATAAGGTGAAAAGATTTCATCATATTTCGACAGATGAGGTTTTCGGAGCCTTGCCACTAGATTCGAAGTTGAAGTTTACTGAGGATACTCCATACAAGCCAAACTCACCTTATGCTGCTTCAAAAGCAGCGGCGGATCATTTAGTACGTGCATATTTCAAAACCTACGGATTACCGATTACGATTAGTAATTCATCTAACAATTTTGGACCACACCAATTTCCCGAAAAATTTATACCTTTAACAATCACCAACGCGTTAGAAGACAGAGAAGTCCCAATTTATGGTGACGGGTTGTATGTGCGAGATTGGCTTTATGTTCATGACCACACTTCAGCTGTAGAATCAGTTCTACAAGATGGAAAGGTAGGCGAAACCTATCTTGTTTCCGCGGAACATGAGTATCCAAACATAAAAATAGCTAAGAAAATACTAGATATCCTTGGTAAAGACCCCTCCTTAATTAGATTTGTGAAAGATCGTCCTGGGCACGATCGCAAATATTCGTTGGATGCGACTAAGATCAAGAAGCAGCTGGGTTGGGAGCCGAAGTTTCACAGCTTTGATGAGGCGCTAGAGCATAAAATAAATTGGTACAAGGAAAATAAGCCTTGGTGGAGGAGGGTAAAAACAGGTGCCTATCGACGCTACTACAAAATGCAATATCAAGATAGATGAAGTCTGGTGGGCTGAAGACCCTTAGATCTCCAGCCCGTTGCGGTATGGCGCCTCGGTGTTAGGCCAAACCCTTTAACGCTCGATAGTGTTGGGTGGCTACCCTTACCACTTTCCGGTGGTGTGGGGTCAGATTCTCAGGCGGGCTCTCTACATCGAAGAACTTCCCGTTGCGAGGTTCTCCTTCGATCTCACATACAAATATCAGTGGGTTTTCAGGGCCGCGTTCGTGACGATAGAAAAGGGTGTCTACAAAGCGCGGCGGTTCCAGAAACCGGGTTCCTATCTCTCCGTTTTGGACGCGTGCAAACGCGTCTTCGTACGAGCGATCACTCGCCCTCAGTATTGTGCCAGGATGAGGTTTTTTGGGTTTCCGATTCTCAACTACCCACAACTGACGGATCCAGTATTCAATAAATTCTAATGGCCTTTTCTTCTAAATTATGGTAAATTTTTAAACATGAAAGTGCTTGTTACTGGAGCGAAAGGACAATTGGGGCAGGAAATAGTAAGGGTGTTTGAAAAAACTAGCTTGGTGGTCGCTACCGATACTGATACGATGGACATTACTGGTAGTGGTCAGGTAAGGACTGTTGTCACAAAAGAAAAACCTGATTGGATAATTCACTGCGCTGCTTGGATTAATGTTGATGCTGCCGCGGAAAAGCCTGCCGCAGCAATGAAAGTAAATGGACAAGGGACAAAAAATATTTGCCAGGCAGCTAAAGAAGTTGGGGCTAAGGTATTATACGTGTCTACCGCTGAGGTTTTTGACGGTGAGAAAAGGACTCCATATACCGAAAAGGATGTTCCTCACCCCATAAACCCCTACGCGAAATCCAAGCACATCGGCGAAATCTATTGCCAAGAAACCCTAGGAAAAAGGTGCGTCATTGCCCGTCCCTCATGGCTTTATGGCCCGGCTTCAAAAAATAATTTCCCCAACAAAATACTGAATCGGTTCAAAGAACAAGGGTTTTTAAAAGTAGTGAATAATGAGTTTGGAGCACCAACCTATTCCCCAGATGTTGCTGAAATGATTTATGAATTGGTTAAAAGAAACGTAAGCGGTATTTTCCATACAGTGAATAAAGGAGGGGCTTCCCGTTACAGTTTTGCCGTGAAGATATTCCAACTTCTGGGGTTACCTTCAAATAAAATTGAGCCAATAAAAATGAAAGATTTCAAACGAGCATCAAACCCACCAAAATATTCGGGCTTGTCAACCGAGAAGATAGAGGAGCTAGGGATCAAACCAAGGAAATGGGAAGAGGCCCTCTCTGACTACATTAAGATATTAAAAAAATCTTCCAAAAGTATACACACTGTAGTAAAATCTTAGCTAGTTATGCGAGTGAAAAAGATTCTATTATTTTCAATAGCTGCTTTTATTTTAATGCTGTTGACCGCGTTTATTCTGGTTGTAATCTTTTATAACCCCGAAAAACCAGTCAAAATACGGGCAAAAGACGTAAATACCGCAGTTAAAAAAGCCGAGGTGCAGAGACTTTTAAATAGTGCCTTCGCAATATCCTCGCGGCGGACCTCTATTTTAGGAGCAAAAGTACCTCTGAAGGCGAAGAAAGATGGCCCGAAAAGAACTGCCGACTATTCTTTTAATGCGATAGCTCCTTCTTGGCAGGAGCAAGTCCCAAAAGGAACGAAGGTTTCTATTCAAATTAGGACTAGTAAAGATGGAAATAGCTGGTCAAGCTGGAAAGACGTCAAGATCGATGAGGATGGGGATGCAAAAGATGGGGTAGAAACCGATGTGATATATGGTGGTTTAATAGTTGTTGAAGGTAAATATTTTCAAGAAAGATTGATTTTTGAAACTAATAGTGTGGACAAAATTCCCGAAGTTAAAAACCTAAGACTCACCTACATTGACAGCAAAGAAAAAGGTAGTTTACTAGATAAAATTTTAAGAGCTATAAAGATTAGAGCCAAAGAAGTCTTTGCTGCTACCAGTGTGCCGGAAAGACCAACCGATAATCCAAATGTTTGTTCTAGATCTTGCTGGGGTGCCGACTCTTCTTTAATGAAATGGGATCCCTATAAATTCCCGGTCGAAAAGGCTGTGGTTCATCACACCGTCACGGCGAATTATGATCCAAATCCAAAGGCGACAATCAGGGCGATTTATTACTACCACGCTGTCACAAGAGGTTGGGGAGATATCGGCTATAATTTTTTAATTGACTCTAGTGGAAATATTTACGAAGGTAGGTACGGAGGTGACGGTGTAGCTGGAGCTCACGCTCTAGGTTATAACGTTGGTAGTGTTGGGGTTGGGGTTCTAGGCGATTTTCGTTACATATCACCGAACAAAAAGGTGCAAAACGCTCTCCACAAAATCGCAGTTTGGAAATTTTACACTCACAACGTTGATCCTGATAAAGCTACCAATTTTGGAAGCTGGTCAAAAATGTTGCCTTCAGTTTTCCATCACGGGCAAGTATCAAACACTGCTTGTGCGGGTACCTATTTGAACAATTTTACACCTTCTTTAAAAAAACTGGTCCACTACATGCCACAGCAAATTGTGTGGAAAAATTCTTCTGGTATAAATAGGATAGTGGGAAGTAGTAGCCAAACAGTTTCCGATCTATTAGCTGCCTACAAAAATAAGGGAGTTGTAGCTCCAAATTATATCCGAAAAATATCTGCTTTTCCTGACGACGGGGTAATTCCACCCAACGATACAAATTATTCGTCACAATGGGATCTCCCAAAGCTAGACGCACTTAACGTGTGGAAAGAATCTACTGGCGGCTCTTCGTCTATCAAAGTAGCGGTGGTGGATACAGGGGTTGCTTACGAGGATTATAATCCGCCTGGATCTGAGAACTACACTAAGGGTCCGGATTTTGCTTCTACTAATTTTGTCGCAGGCTATGATTATGTGAACAATGACGCCCATCCAAACGATGATGACGGCCATGGTACGGTGGTCGCTTCAATGATCGCTGAGAGTACAAATAATAGTATTGGGTCTGCTTCCCTTGCCTATAACGTGTCAATAATGCCAATAAAAGTTTGTGATAGCGATGGTTGGTGTCTTGATAGCGAGGTAGCAAAAGGTATTAAATTCGCACGTATGAATGGAGCAAAAGTCATAAATATGTCTATTGGCGGCGATGATTATTCTTCGGTGGTCCAATCAACTATTAATCTAGCTTGGGATTTTGGAATTGTTACCGTTGCGTCATCTGGCAATGATGGTATAAATAAATTGTCTTATCCTGCACGCGGCTTTCGCGTGTTGGGGGTGGGTGCGCTTACTAGTTCTGACAGTAGAGCATCATATTCCAATTACGGCTATCGTTTAGACTTAGTGGCTCCTGGTGGTGATGGATTGGGTAGTAGTGGGGATCTTCTCTACCAATATGTTAATTGTACGGTAGGCTTAGATTGTACAAGTTTTAGTTATGTTCGAGTAGCAGGTACTTCGATGTCGTCCCCCCTGGTCTCAGCTGCGGCGGCGCTGATTCTCAGTAAGGATGCCGATATAGGTAACGCGGAAGCAGCAGACGCTTTAATAAAAAATACGCAGGATTTAGGACCGTCTGGTTATGATTCACAGTTTGGTTACGGGCGGATTAAACCTTACAACGCAATTTTAAATGTTGCTCTGCCAACAAAACCTTTTGGTATTATGAAGAATGATTCGCGGGATTATAATTTTTTTGTATTCAATGTGCCTAACGACATTGAGCCTAGAGGGCCTATAGGAGCAGACTTCTGGAATCTGCCTAGCGGTAATAATACGGTGGCTGCAACCGAAATTAAAGTTAATGGCGTGAGCAAAGTAGGGGTGGTCAAGAACGAAAAAGGAGATTATAATTTTTACCTGTATAATTTTCCAAGCGGTTTTGCAGCGGCCACAAAAATAGGCACTGATTATTGGAATATTCCGGCAGGAAACAACGTGGTCTCTATTGCTGGTGTCGATATTGATGGGGATGGCACCGACGAGGTTGCAGTGATGAAGAATGAGAAAGGGGATTATAATCTTTATGTTTACCGTGCACCAAATGGTACTGAGGGGACAGATTTGGTTGGGAAAGATAAATGGATCATACCAAGCGGAAACAATACTCGTGCGATAGGAGGGCTGGGTGATATAGATGGTGATGGTAAAGGAGAGCTAGGGGTGATTAAGAATACCCGCGGGGATTATAATTTCTTTGCCTACGATCCGCCTGTAGGTACGCAAGCAAAAGAAATTATTGCTGCTGATTATTGGAATATACCTGCGCAGAACAACGTAGTTGACATTGATGGTATTGGTGATATAAATAGCGATGGACAAAGAGACTTGGCTGTTATGAAAAATAAAAAAGGCGATTACAATTTATTTATTTATACAATACCTTCAGGAATTGAGGGGGCATCTTTAGTTGCTGCTGATTATTGGGAGATACCAGCGAAAAACAATTCGCTGTTCGTAGTTGGTAATAAGTAAATCATATGAAAATATCAATTATTGGTGTTGGTTATGTTGGTCTGCCCACAGGGTTAGTTTTAGCCTCTTTTGGCAATGAGGTTTATTTTGTCGATGTTGATAAAGATAAAATAAATAAATTGAGGAAAGGGAAGAACCCCTTCCAAGAGCCTTCTTTAGGTGGGCTGTTAGAAAAAAATATTAGGGACAAACTAGTAAATTTTACTGATCAATATTCGGTAGCTATTCCAAAGTCCGAAGTTATTTTCATTTGCGTTGGTACCCCACCAAAAATAACTGGAGAAGTAGATCTTCGTTATGTTAAGGCGGCGTTAGAGGAGCTTTCTAAGTACTTGAATAAAAAATCTACCACGATAGTGGTGAAAAGTACTGTTCCGGTAGGGACAGCAAAGGTGTTGAAAAAGTCTTTGGTCAAAACAGGCCGCCAGAACGTTTCAATAGTCTCAAACCCCGAATTCTTAAGAGAGGGGAAGGCGGTAAGAGACACCCTTTTACCAGACAGAATAGTAATTGGCGTCGATGATCAAAAATCGGAAAAAGTTTTATTAGGTTTGTATGAACCAATTATCAAACAAAATTTTAATAATATAATCGAGGAGAGATTATCAAAAGAAGTACCAGTCGTTTTGACTAGTAACGAAAGTGCCGAGCTTATTAAATACGCCGCCAATGCATTCTTAACCACCAAGATCTCTTTCATCAATGAAATAGCTAATATTGCCGAAAACGTAGGGGCTGATATTAATGAGATTTCAAAAGGAATAGGACTTGACCCGAGGATTGGCGAACATTTTTTGAATGCCGGTATGGGTTGGGGAGGTAGTTGCTTTCCAAAAGATACAAGAGCACTTCATCAAATTGCTGGGAGCACTGGCTATTTGCCAGTTTTATTGAAGTCCGTGATTGAAGTGAACAATGCGCAGAGATATCGGTTCTTGCAAAAAATTGTCAAAGCACTGCATGAGGAAGTCGAGGGTAAGATAATAGGCGTATTAGGGCTTGCTTTTAAAGCAGGTACCGATGATGTCAGAGAATCAGCTGGTATAGAAATTGTGAAAGAGTTGGTGGACTTAGGTGCAAAGGTGCGGGTATATGATCCCATGGCTTTAGAAAACGCCAAGCGAGTTTTAAAGGATAATGGCGATATTATTTTTTGTTCCTCACCTCACGATGCAGCAAAAGGTGCTGATGCATTAGTGATTTCTACAGAGTGGGATCAATTTAAACAATTGGATTGGAGGCCTTTTAAAAGATATTTAAAAAAACCCCTGATTATCGATGGTAGAAATCTCTTTAACCCATCATTTATAAGAAAGATGGGTTTTAGATATATTTCGGTTGGAAGAAAGTAGTAATTCCTTCGCGAAGGACCACACGTGTGTTATCATCTATTTTTCTTATTGCTGTAGTTAAAATATATTCTGCGGAGAGACAATTTCTGCTATATTGTCTAGTTTATGAGTGGAGAACGCGAAGCGATGAATAAGCAGCCAAGTAAAGACCATTATTTCGATCGAGGTTACGACTCTAAAGGTAGATTCATTAATTATTGGCACCAAATTGATGAGATTTTTAATTTTAAACCTAAAAATGTATTAGAGGTTGGAGTCGGTACCAGGTTTTTGGCTTACTACCTGAAAGAGAAAGGCATAAAGGTTACTAGCATTGACATTGACCGAGATTTGAAACCAGACTACGTAGGATCTGTACTCGATATGCCGTTTAAGAAAAACGAATTTGATGTTGTAGTTGCCTTTCAAGTATTAGAGCATTTGCCTTTTAAAGATTTTCCAAAAGCATTAGGGGAGATGTTTAGAGTGTGCAGGAATTCCTCAGTTATTTCGTTACCAGACAACGGAAGATGCTACCCGATGCAGATAAAGACTCCGAAACTCGGCGAGTTTAAGTTTCTTTTTCAGCCTAATGTTCTGAGAATAAAACACCAGTTTAATGAGCGGACTGGTCATTACTGGGAGATTAACAAGGTTGGTTATGAGATAGATAATATAAGAAAAAAATTTCACCAGGTAGGTTTTTGCATTGAAAAAGATTACCGCATTTTTGAGAGTCCTTATAACCATTTTTTTGTTTTACGGAAGAGCAAGCCTAAAAACGGATTGTATTAAAAGGTTAATAGTGATACGAGATCAATTTCTGAAATAGGACAGATAATTTAACGCTGCCGATTCCAGAACTTATGAAAGATTTTGAAGAAAAAGCTGGATATAAAAGCGGTTCTAACAAAACTCTTAAATTCTTACTAGGCTCAGAAGGTTCTCTACTCCAAAAAACTATAAGAGGCGGCCTTTGGGTGTTTGCTTTTCGTTTCGTTGATCGTTTTTTTAGATTTGGTAGAACGATTGTTTTGGCTCGGTTAATCTCCCCTAATGATTTTGGACTTTTTGGGGTAGTATTAATTGCCTTGTCAACACTCGATGCCTTTTCTAGGCCGGGGATACGAGCTGCTTTAATTCAGAGGAAAGAAGCGACAAGATCGTACACTGATACTGCGTGGACAATAGAAGTAATTAGAGGACTATCAATAGCTACCGCTTTGTTTTTTCTTAGTCCTTACATAGCAAATTTTTTTAAAGCGCCAGACGCAGAACCAATTTTAAAGATCATAGGGTTGGTTGTTGTTCTTCACGGCTTAACTAATATTGCTGTTGTACATTTCGAGAAAGAACTTAAATTTAATAAGTTTTTTGTTTATCAATCTTCAGGTACGATAGTTGATGTCGTTGTGACTGTAGTAGCCGCTCTTCTTCTCCGTAACGTTTGGGCGTTAGTTTTCGGGCTTTTAGCTGGTCATTTTGTACGATTGGTTGTCTCTTATATACTAGACTCCTATCGCCCTAAGTTACGTTTTAGCAAAAGCGAGGCAAAAGTATTATTTGGTTTTGGGAAATGGATTTTAGGTTCAAATATATTGAACTTTGTAATAACACAGGGTGACAGTATTTTTGTGGGAAGGCTTTTGGGAGCGACATCACTAGGCTTTTATCAGATGGCTTTTAGGATTTCAAATCTTCCAACAACAGAAGTAACACAAGTAATTTCTAGAATAACTTTCCCTGCCTACTCCAAAATACAAGACAAGTTACCTAAGTTAAGAGAAGCGTATCTAAAGGTCTTACAACTTACATCTTTTTTATCCTTTCCGATTGCTGGTCTAATTTTTATTCTTGCTTCCGACTTTACAATGTTGTTTTTAGGAGAAAAATGGATGTCAATAGTGCCAATAATGCAGGTTTTAGTTTTTGCGGGTCTTTTTAGGTCATTGATTGGGACAGGAAGTCCTATCTTTCCTGCAATTGGTAAACCGAAAATAACTACTCACCTGCAGTTTTTCCATCTATTTTTAATAGTAGTATTGGTTTACCCACTCACTCTTCGGCTGGGGGTTTTGGGAGCATCTCTGGCTGTAGCATTTAGCGCGTTAGTGTTTAGTGTTCTATTCAGCTTGATGGTTATCAAGACGATTAGGTGTACTCTAAAGCAACTAATTCAAGCTATAACATTTCCATTAGTTAATACAATTATTACAGCGCTGCTTGTCTTTGGCTTAAAGTCGACAATTAGCCTTAAGATATTGGAGTTTACAGCGGTCGTTTTGGGTGGAGTTTTGACATACATTCTTATGACTTGGGTAGCCTATAAATTCTTTAATTACAGAACACCGGTAATAATAAAAGAAAGCTTTCAGGCACTTATGAGGGGTTAGAGTAGGTCTGAAAGAATATAGAATGAGTGCAGAATTAAAAGAATTAATTAAGATAGTAAAAAGCGCAGGAGAAAAAGTCTTAGAGGTTTATCAAAACCAACCCAGAGCTTTTAAGAAGGAAGATAAATCAATAGTAACCGAGGCAGACTTGGCGTCGGAGAAAGTTATCCTTTCAAGTTTAAAGAAATATAACTATGGCATCCTGTCCGAAGAGACAACAGACGACCTGACTCGCTTGAATAAAGAAAAGACATGGATACTCGATCCTTTAGATGGAACAAACGACTTCTTGAAAAAAACTGGAGAATTCTCTATAATGCTCGCTTTGGTCTATAAGAAAGCGCCTATTTTAGCGGTTGTTTATAAACCAGTTGGGGAAAAGCTTTATTACGCCGAAAAAGGGAAAGGAGCACATTTGGCTCAAAAGAACAAACTGCCAAAAAAGCTTAGAGTGTCAGACATTTCTAATTGTTCTGAGGCAAGGTTTCTATTTAGTAGGCATCATTTAGGAGACAGAGAAAAAAAGTTTATTGGTAGTACGCGATTGAAGCAAGTTGATTATGTAGGTAGTTTTGGAGTTAAGCTAGGTTTGATTGCTGAAGGAGTGGTGGATGGCCATTTTAATCTAAGCGATAAAACCTCTCAATGGGATATCTGTGCTCCAGATCTGATTCTTAGAGAAGCTGGGGGTGAAGTTACCGATATGAGTGGAGAAAAATTTATTTACAATCGAAGAGAAGTTAAGAACTTACATGGTATTGTTGCTAGTAACGGGTTGATTCATAGTGAAATAATTGAAGGGGTAGGACAACTTATATGATAAGTAAACCTCATGGCGGAAAGCTGGTAGATAAAACAATACCAGATAAGAAAAAACAAGAAATTCTAAAAAACAAGAAGAAGTTTAAGACTTTGAAGGTAGATGTTGAACAAATTAAAGATGCCAAAAACATTGCTTGGGGAGTTTACTCACCTTTGACGGGATTTTTGAAAAAGAAAGATTTCGAGAGTGTGGTTTCTTCCCTTAGGTTAAGTGGTGGGGTTGTGTGGCCGATACCTATAGTTTTGGACTTAGGTAGCAAAGATTATAAAAATATTAAGGGAAAAAAAGATATTCTTTTGGTGGACGAGCAAAATACACCAATAGCTGTCCTTAGCGATATCGAGATTTTTGATTACGATAAAGATTTTTTTGCAAAGAATGTATTTGGTGCCTTGGATAAAAATCACCCCGGGGTAGAAAGCATTTATGGTATGGGCGACCATTTGGTGGGTGGCGAGATTGAACTTTTGGATGATACAAGAGAGCCTTTTCCAGAGCTTAATTTTACTCCTAGGCAGACAAGAAAATTATTCAAGGATAATGGGTGGGAGAGTGTTGCGGCTTTTCAAACCAGAAATGTTCCTCATCGTGGGCACGAGTATTTGCAAAAACATGCTTTAAAGACGACAGACGGGATTTTCATTCAGCCTGTTATAGGGGAGAAAAAAGTAGAAGATTTTAAAGATGAATATACACTGGCTTGTTATGAATTATTAATCGATAGATATTTCCCAAAGAATAAAGTAATTCTTGGAGTCCTTCCCTTCAAGATGAGATATGCTGGTCCTAGAGAAGCTATACTCCACGCCTTAATTAGAAAAAATTATGGTTGTACTCATTTTATTGTTGGTCGTGATCATGCAGGTGTGGGGAATTATTACCCTCCTTTTGCAGCCCAAGAGATTTTCGATCAATTCAAACAAAACGAAATCGATATGGAGATCTTAAAATTTTCAGAGGTGGTCTTTTGCCAAAAATGTGTTGACCATCAATTTGTAAATGGGTGTAAACACGAGCCTGAAAGTAAGATATCATTCAGCGGAACTAAACTAAGAGAAAGTATAAAAAACAGACAACAACCACCTGATTATGTTATCAGACCTGCAGTTTACGGACTCTTGTCAACCAGTGGTAACTCATTAGTTGATTCCATGTATAAAAGTACAAGCGGGCAGGCCAAAAAGGGGTTTGTTTTGTGGCTCACTGGTTTATCACAGGCAGGAAAAACTACACTAGCAGACGAAATTTTTAAAATATTAAAGGGAAGGAATCTCCGTGTCGAACGATTAGATGGTGATATTGTGCGTGAAAACCTAACCGCTGATCTTGGATTTTCAAAAGAAGATCGCGATGAAAATATAAGAAGGGTTGGCTTTGTGGCTAAATTATTAAGTCGAGGTGGCGTAGGTGTAGTTGCCTCCTTTATTTCCCCATATAAGAAACAACGGGATGAAGTTAGAGAAACAGTTGAGAATTTCATTGAAGCTTTTTGTAATGCTCCTTTGGGCGTCTGTGAACAAAGAGATACAAAAGGGTTGTACCAGAGGGCTAGAAGAGGAGAAATAAAGAATTTTACTGGAATCTCCGATCCGTATGAAGCTCCTGAGAAGCCTGAGGTGGAACTACTTACCCATATGGAATCTGTAGAAGAAAGCGCATCAAAGCTAATCAACTATTTAGAGGAGCACGGGTATGTCTAAGGTTATTACGAAAACATGAAGACAGTGCGTGAAACAATCGAGTGGAGAATTATTGCCTTTGCTATTACTTTCATTATCACTTACCTTTGGACTGGTAAGATCCTTGAAGCTGGTGGTCTGACAATTGCTCTAAACGTCAGTAAAACTGTAGCTTTCTATATTTGGAGTAAATTTAAGAAAGGCCACATCAAAGAACTCGCCGGTAGACTGAGTAAAGATGGCAGAAAAAAATAATAATCAAAAAACAGTAGTCGTGTTAGGAATGGCTAGAAGCGGCACTTCGGTAGTCACTGGAGTGTTGAGAATTTTGGGGGTGGATGTTGGTATTGGTCCAACTCCAAGTAAAACAAATCCATACGGTTCTTTTGAAGATCCTGATTTTTTGAAACTAAATAACGAGATCCAAAAGTCTGCGGGCAAGCCGTATTGGCGAGACCCACCAAGCTACGAAAAAATAATTGCTCAAAAAGAGAAATTCGACAGTAGAATAAAGCAGTTAATTACTAGAAAGTCAAAAGACAAAGAGATTTGGGGCTGGAAACGACATACTACTAGTTTGACAATCGAACTATTTCTCCCACACCTTATTAAGCCACATTTTATTATTGTTTTTAGAGATCCAATCGGAGGTGCCAACTCGATTGTAAATCATAGCGAAGGAGGAATTGATTTTATTAGTGCGCTAAAGCTAATGAATTTTTATAATAAAGAGACGATCAATTTTTTGGAAAGGCACCCTAAACTACCAAGAGTATTTCTTTCATTCGAGAAGTTAGTCAGCGAACCGATACGAGAGGTTGGACGAATAGCAGACTTCCTTAATCTGGAATTTACAGAAGAGAAGAAGAGGCAGATTAACGAATTTGTTATTCCAAGGAAAAAAGTAAGATTCGAAAAAAGAAAGGCAATTCTGATTCGTGCATTGCTAGACAAAATTCCAGGTTTTGTAAAAGCACCGATTAAAAAAATGTTGAGAAGAGTTAGGATTACTTGATTAGGAGTTTTTTATGGTGGTTTCAGTTGTTATACCCAATTGGAATGGGAAACATTTCCTGAAGACCTGTTTAGATTCATTATCTAAACAGACGTTTAGAAATTTTGGGATTATTTTGGTTGACAATGGTTCGGTTGATGGTTCAATAAAGTTTGTTAAAAAAAATTACCCAAAAGTAAAACTTATTAAAAACTCAAAAAATGAGGGATTTGCGAGAGCGGTCAATCAAGGCATTAAATCATCAAAGTCTGAATTCGTTTTGGTTCTTGGCAATGATACGGAATCCGATAAAAATTTAATTACTGAATTTGTGAAAGTACTAGAGGGACACCCCCATGTCGGGTTTGCAACCGCTAAAATGATTCAGTTTGATAACCGTGACTACTTAGACGGCGCTGGTGATGAAATGGATTGGTATGGTTTTACCTACAAGATTGGGCAGGGAAAAAAGGATTCGGAGCAATTTAACAAGCGAAGTTATGTTTTAAGTGCCGATGGAGGAGCTGCTATTTATCGCAGAAGTATGCTAGATCGTATCGGGTTTCTAGACGGGGATTTTTTTGCCTACTTTGAGGATCTAGACTTAGGTTTACGTGCACAGATTGCGGGGTATAAGTGTTTATATGTTCCAGAGGCCATTGTTTATCATATTGGACATGGGACTTCAAAAAAAATGGGCAGTTTTGCTTTCAAAATGATGGTGCGAAATAGGATGATAATGCTAATCAAAGATATTCCCACAACCTTACTTCTTAAACACCTACACCAACTGCTCTACGGCCAGCTTAGAATAGCCTTCCGTAGTGTCATCGAAAAACAACTTTGGTCGTATTTGCAAGGTTTTTTAGGGGGTTTAACACAAATACCAAAATCCCTGCGAAAAAGGAGGCAGATTCAAAACTCAAGAAAAGTATCTGTACAGTATCTAGATCGTACTATTTTGCACAAACATTCGTTCAAACGGGGTTTTCTTGACATTCTAAAGCGGGGGGAGTCTTAGCAATGATAAGAGTATTGTTTTTCCCGGTGGCTGAAAAAAACCCCTACCAGCGATTACTCGGTTCCGCTTTAGCTAATTTTGACATTTCAGTGAGCTTCGATAAGAGAGAAATCTATTTAAGGAGTCTCATATTTAAAAACTCGGGGATTCAAATTTTACATCTTCACTGGGTGCCAAGAAGCCTTTTAAGAAAATTACTGCTGCTTGTCAAGATTATTATTCTTAAACTCAAAAACGTCGAAATTGTCTGGACAGTACATAACATCTATCCCCACGGTAGCAATAAGTATATTTTCTTTGAAAAAATTTTCCATCGGCTGATGGCAAAAATTGCTAAAATATTGATTGTTCACTGCGAGAAAGCTAAGTACGATGTAGCTTCGGTATATAGAGTCTCGGGCGAAAAGATAAAAGTTGTTTATCACGGAAATTATCTCGGCAGATATCACAACAATTCGACAAGGACCTCAGCGAGAGCCAATCTAAAATTGCCGCAGAATAAGTTTATTTTCTTGAACTTTGGAACGATACAGAGCTATAAGGGGATTGAAAAATCGTTAAGTTTTTTTAGGTCTAATAAGAAAGCAGTGTTGGTAATCGCAGGCGAAGCTAGAGATGAGGGTTTAAGAAAAAACATTAAACAAGTAGCTTTGAAGCAAGAAAACATTTATACATTCTTAAAATACATCGAAGACAAGCAAGTACACCTATATTTCAAGGCGGCAGACTGTGTTTTACTTCCATACGCTGATATACTAACCTCCGGTGTGGTTTTACTGGCGATGTCTTTCGGGAAACCTATTGTGGCGCCTAGGATTGGTTGCATTCCCGAGTATCTTTCTGAGCAACCAGATTTATTGTACAGCCCTAATTTAAAGAACGACCTTATTCGAGTTTTGAATAAAGTTTTAACTAAAAAAGACCTCTCATCTTATGAAAATGAGAACCTAGAAAAAGCAAAAAAATTAACCTGGGAGGAAGCTGCGGCGCAGACTAAGTCCGTCTACGAGTGTGTTATTAAAAAATGAAAGTTTACGTCTACACCCAAGCGCCTAAAGAATTTTATTATTTAGGTGTAAAACATCTTAAAGAAACAGGCAAAATTGATTCGTACGAAATAATCAATATTAAGGCTTTTAGGAAGTTGGCTAAAAATATTTTGATTTCTCTCGGATTTCTGAAGCATAAACAAAAGGACGACATTTCATTTAAGGAACTTTTTAACAGGACACTTGCACCCATCACTCTCCTCTTTAGGAAAAATATAATACTGGGGATTGAACCATATGATTGGATAGTTATTTACGGGCTGCTATTAAAAGCCCTTGGGAAAAACTTAATCTACTATACCTCCTGGCCGTTTTGGCATAGTGGCGATCAACCTAAAAGCGAGGTACTCTGGTCAAAATATTTGTGGAAAATTTTTCTTAAAGATCTTAAAGTGGTTTCAATAAATAAAAGAGGGGCTGAAGAACTAGAGAGTTTTGGGGCAAAAGTTACTCAAATTACACATCCGGTGGACATACATAGATTTTCGCCTTCAGCTAGTAAAAACGTTAGTGAGCCACTAAAGGTTCTTACAGTAGTGAGGTTAGAAGAACGGAAAGGGATTGGAGATCTTATTAAGATCGCCAAAGAGAAGGTTTTAGGTGATACTGAAATTATTATTTGTGGTCAAGGGCCTCTAAAAGATAGAGTAGCGGCTGAATCTAAGAAGTTAAAAAATTTGAGATACGTACCCTTTGATGAAGACACACTACCTGATATTTACCAGTCTGCGAATGTGTTCGTGCTCAACTCATACAAAGTCCCAGGTTGGGAGGAATTGTTTGGCATGGTCGTTTTAGAAGCTATGGCTTCTGGTTTACCGCTTGTAACTACTGACTGTGTTGGGCCAAAAGAAATTGTGAAGGAAGGGGTGTTCGGTTTCATAGTGCCACAAAAGAACGCAACCGTTCTCTCCAGTAAATTAAAACTATTGTTGGCAGATAGGGCCTTGAGAGAAAGAATGGCAACAAAAGCTAGGGAGGAGGCTGTAAAACACTACAATTTAAACAAAATAGCTAAGAAGTGGCTCTCAGTATTAGAGGCCTGAGAGGTGGTTATGTTAGAAAAGTCGAGTGTGTCAGTTATAATAGTTTCATACAATACCAAGGAGCTGTTAAGCGCTTGTCTAGATTCAATAGGAAAATTCAGCGGAGAAAATATAAATACGGAGGTTTGGGTTGTTGATAATGCTTCAACGGATGGTTCTGCAGAGACAGTAAGAAAAAAATACCCTTGGGTTAAATTGATTGCTAACGAAAAAAATTTGGGTTTTGCAAAAGCAAACAATCAAGCTATTCGGAAAGTAAACAATAGCTATATTTTCTTATTGAATCCGGATGCTCAGGTGCAAAAATTTTCGTGGGAGAAAATGATTGCTTATATGGAGAAACATAAAGACATTGGTATTTTAGGGCCAATGTTGGTGGGCACAGATGGTAAGGTACAAAAAGAAATTAGCCCCTTCCCAAAACTTCTGGACTCAATATTAGTGCTGATAAAACTTCACCGGATCAAACCTTTTAGTCAACTAGTTTACCCAAACTATAATTATGAAAATATCCAAGAGGTAGATCATCTGATGGGGTCGGCTTTGTTTATTCGGAAAAAAATTTTCGATGTGGTTGGTCTGTTTGATGAAAATTTTTTCTTATGGTTTGAAGAAACCGACTTTGAAAAAAGGGCTAAAGAAGCAGGTTGGAAAATAGTTTTTTATCCAAAAGCAACGGTCAAACATCTTGCTGGGCAAAGTAGCAGACAGGTTAGCCCCATCAAAAAGCAGACTATATGGAATAAAAGTCTTTGGGTCTACTTTCAAAAACATCACTCACAATTTGATCGGTTAATGTTGTTACCCTTTATGCTCTTAAGTTATATTGCAACTACTCTGGTTTACTATAAAAAGAAAATTTGGGCAAGATAAACTCAAAATAATGAAAATGCTGACCAAAGAGAAGACGTTTATTTTTCTAGGTGTGTCCATTTTAATAGTGATTTCACTTTTAAGCCTTGGGTTTTTCCGTGAAGCTGTTATCTTTTGGGTAGTAGTAAGTGGTTTAATCATCATTTATAAACGCTCTCTTATCTGGATTATTTATTTATTGATTATTAACATTTTTTTGTTTCCCACGGGGGGTGATTTCCAAGAATCGAGATTGTTTAGTATTCTAGGGTTTCCAGTGACCAGCGAAAAACTTCTTGTTATGATCGCCCCGCTCTTTATGCTGGCGGCCTCTTTTGGCAAAATTCAGCACTACGTTTCCAAAAAGAATTTTCTAAGAAAAGTTTTTGCGGCGGTGAGGGAGAATCCCGCCATTACTTTAATGAGTCTTTTTGTCTTTGTCTCGTTTCTTTCTATGGCCTTTTCTCCATATGAGCTAAGTAAGCTCCGTTTCGCTCTTTTCGCACTGGCTTTTGTTCTGTTTTTTGTGGTTAGTAAAGGGGTTCAAAGTAAGGAAGAAATAAAAACCATTTTCTTAATTTTGGCTATAGGTGTAATCTTATCCTCTTTGTACGCTTTAGTCGAATTCCCTCTAGGAAAAAATATATTTGAAGGTTCCGTTGGATTTAGACCTTTTACGACAGGAGAGATATATAGAGTAAAATCCGCCCAAGGCCTGCCGTTGGTTTTATCTTCCCTAATCAATATGCTGTTGCCGATTGTTTTGGTGTGGGCAGTATTAGTAAGGAAAAGATACTTTAGATTTCTCTTCCTCGGCGGATTTATTGTGTTAATACTTGCTCAAATAGTGACTTTCACCAGAACCGGGTGGTTAGTCTTAGCACTCGAAGTCCCGGTAGTAATTATAATATTTCGTAGACAAGTAGTGGGTCTAATAGAAAGGGCTGTGAAAGATTACCCATTAGGTACCTTAACTACTGTTTTGATACTAGTTTTGTCCTTGACGTACATAGGTTTTACTAAGCTGCCTCAGTACACTAATTTCCGTTTGGCGGTAGATGTAACATCTACCTCAACTACTTCAGAAGATACCACTGTGCTTGAGAAATCAAAGTACGCAAGGGCAAATGTTTCTACTCTCCAATCACGTATTGAAGGCTTGGAGCTGAGTCGAAGGGTTTTATTAAAGAGACCCCTTTTTGGTGTCGGTTTAGGAGGATTCAGTGAAGCAGTCCGTGAGCACGGTAAAGACTTAGAAGCGCTAAGTCAATTTGGTGCTCCAGACAATTCTTATACAATGCTTCTGACGGAAACAGGATTACTTGGTACTATCTCCTTTTTACTTATTTTGATAGCGATTACTTATAAAGTATTTAGGGGATTTTTTTCTTATACAGACCAATTTTTCAAGAAAATGTCACTAGCGATTTTTGTAATGCTGTTAGTTGCGATTTTACAATCCATTGGATTTGAGATTTTTAGTTACGCTCACACTATGTTTATCTTTTTTATCCTTTCCGCTTCAATTTTTGCTTATGCGAGGTTATCAACGAGTAAAGATTTATGAAAATTGCAATTGATGCAAGATTTTTTGGTCCTGAAGGTACTGGTATCGGTAAGTACACCGAAAAATTGATTGAAAATCTTCAAAAACTGGATAGGAAAAATGAATACCACATTATTCTACGAAAAAATAATTGGCATTTGTTTAATCCAAAGGAGGACAATTTTAAGAAGGTTTTAGCTGATGCTCGTTGGTACAGTCTAAAAGAACAGGTGCTACTGCCGGCAGTTCTTACAAGGGTCAAGCCAGACTTAGTTCATTTTCCCCACTTCAATATCCCGCTTTTGTATCCGGGGAGATTTGTAGTCACGATTCACGATGTTACAATAAGTGAATTCAAAAGCACCACTTCTTCTAAACTCGCCCCGCCAATTTACTTTCTAAAATATGTTGCATATAAGGCTACGATTAACCAGGCGGTGAAAAGAGCTAAAACGATTTTCGTACCCTCAAACTTTACTAAGAAAAAAATATGCAAAGCCTTCTCGTTACCAGCAGAAAAAGTTATTCCTACTTATGAAGCAGCTGACGAAGTATTTGTTCAAGGTAAGGATAAGAAAGTGTCTCCTGGGAGGAAAAAAGAGCTTCTAGCTAAGTATGGAATAAAAGAGCCGTTTATTATTTATGTCGGTAGAGCCACGCCGCATAAAAATGTACGGATTGTTTTAGGGGCGCTGGGCTTTTTGAAAAGGAAAATTAACTTTGTGCACGCTGTAGCCATAGATATCTTTGTCGAAAGACTAAAGAAGCAGGCAAAAGAGCTAGGTGTAGATAATAAATATATTGCTGCTGGTTATGTTTTTAACGAAGATCTGGTAGAACTTCTAAAACTAGCTGAGTGCTTCGTCTTCCCGTCGCTTTCCGAGGGTTTCGGTTTACCAGGGCTTGAGGCTATGGCAGTAGGCTGCCCCGTGGTATGCTCATCCATCCCTGTGTTCAAGGAAGTTTACGGGGATGCGGCTGCCTATTTCGATCCGGAGAACCCGAAGGATGTAGCACAAAAGATTGAATCGATAATCAAAAATGAAAAATTGAAAACTGATTTAAGAAAAAAAGGTTTTGAACAAGTCAAAAAATATTCTTGGGAAAACTTAGCAGAAGAAACATTGAAGATTTATAATTCTTTCGCCAACACTAATGATAAATAAATTTTTCTCCTTGTTGAATAGACAAAATACCGTAACCCTTGCACTTGCCGTATTCCTATTTACGTTTATTGCTTACACATTTATTACTACTAGATATATTCAAAATATCCTACCTAGGGGCGACGGCCCCCACTACCTGCTTGTAACCCAAAGCCTTCTAAAGGACAGGGATATTGATTTGAGAAATAATTATCTCAACATGGATTACAAAAGCTATACTCCTCGTAAAATACCCGAGCGTTCATGGCATGTTTCCGGATCGTCTAAGCATGAAGCAGCTTACCCAGCCCATTATATTGGGCTGTCAGTTTTATTTATTCCATTTTTTGCTTGGGCCGGGGCGAATGGAACTATATTCCTAATGAACCTACTAACTGCAGCCACGATAGCTGTGTCTTTCCTTGCAATCAGCCGTTTGATAAACGGTAATAAGTTTTATCCCCTCATCAGCGTTTTAGTTTTAGGTCTAACTCTACCCTTTGCTGCACACGCTACTAAATTAGCACCTGGAATACCTGCTGCTTTTATAATTATGCTGTCCTTTTATTTAATTGTCGTAATCAGATCAAAATTTCTTATAGCTGGGCTACTTCTAGCATTCTTACCGTGGCTTCATTTTAAGTACGTTTTGGTATGTCTACTCCTCGTACTATTTTTAATAATAAAAAAGATCACAAAAGTAGATTTTGTGGCTATGAGGAATATACTAAAGGTTGCTGTTCCTCTGTCTATTTCAATTTTTTTAATGGGCATTTATTCTAATTATTTTTATGGTAGCTTTTTACCTAACACCTCTCTACTAGAAAGCGAGAGGTTGGCTACCTACTACTCTGGGATTCCGTATGGATTATTAGGACTATTCTTCGATCGAAAATACGGGCTTCTTACCTATGCTCCATATTTTGCTATTGTGCCAATTGGTATAGTTTGGTACCGGTTAAAAAAATTACCAAATTTTTATACGATTTCATCGATTATCATTTCCTTTCTCTTACTGCACGGATGGTTTAAAGTTTGGTGTGGGTGCTGGTTTTCGCCCACCCGTTATTTAGTTGAGGTTCTTCCTTTTCTTACTATTTTTATAGCTACAGCTTTATACTATTCAAAAAGCTATCTCACAAAATTGTTGTATCTTATTGGAGGTGCATTCAGTTTCTTAATTTTCGTCAAGGCTAGTTTGGAACCAAAGTTATTGTATATGTTAGCCAAAGAGCCTCACAACAAGTTACTGGCTAGCCTAGACATTTCTGATAGGTTAATACCGAATATTATTAGACACGCGTTTAGAGACGTAACGGCCGTTCTTCTTGGGGGGTTGATAATATTAGCGGTTACCTTTTTTGTCATAAAATTTCAATTAAAATCTAAGGTTATCAATAGGAAACGGGTACGTTAAATGAAACTGTCAGTTATTGTACCTGTATATAACGAAGAAAATAATATCAAAGAAGTCGTCAAGAAGGTTGAGAAAGTTAATATCGATAAAGAGATAATAATTGTAGATGATGGTTCAACAGATAAAACAAGCCAAATTCTAAATTATTTTAAGGGTAAAGATATTAAGGTTTTTACCTTAGCAAATAATTCTGGTAAAGGCGTTGCGATTAGAGAAGGCCTGAGACGTGTGAGAGGAGACTTGGTTTTGATACAAGATGCAGATTTGGAATACGACACGAATGACTATCACACACTTGTAAAACCAATAATGACTGGAAAAGCAGAGGTCGTTTATGGCTCCAGGTTTCGTGGTAAGATCAAGTATATGCAGCCTTCACATTTCATAGCGAATAAATTATTGACATTTGTTACCAACCTACTATACGGTGCGGAGATAACCGATGAAGCAACTTGTTATAAAGTCTTTAAAACCGAGTTGATTAAGAAAATCCCTTTGAAATGCAAAAGATTTGAATTTTGTCCTGAGGTTACAGCAAAAATTTTAAAACGCGGAGTAAAAATTACTGAGGTGCCAATTTCTTATAAAGCAAGAACTATCAAGGAAGGTAAGAAACTTAGTCTTTGGGATGGTTGGGAGGCTGTGTTTACGCTGATTAAATACAGACTAATGGATTAACGATGAGATTAGAAAACTCCCAGACCGAAGAATTAGAAACACTTATATCCGCTAATAATTACAAGAATTGGATATTGGGTTTTTTTAATAAATTTTTAGGTAGAAGAATCTTGGAAGTCGGTGCTGGTTTAGGGCTTTATACGGAGTATCTTAAAGATGAAGGTGACGTGGTGGGCACCGAGATCTCAGCAAAGCACCTGAAGTTTTTAAAAAGAAGATTTGCTAACGCTAAAAATGTGACTATTTTGAATGCGGATATAGGTGACACCTCCAAGTCAGCACTTCAGAACTTAAGAAAATTTAAATTCGACACAATTATCTTTATAAATGTTTTGGAACATATTAAAAACGACAAAGTTTCCTTGAAAAATTCTTACAATCTTCTGGAGAAAGGTGGTAGGGTATTGATTTTTGTTCCCGCGTTTCCTATCCTTTTCGGTAGTATTGATCAATTAGTCGGGCATTACCGTCGGTATAAGAAGAATGCTTTGTCGAAAAAACTTCTTGATGCGGGATTTAAAATTGAAAAAATTAGGTACTTCAACTTTGTGGGGTTTTTCGGATGGTGGTTTAATAACCGTGTGATGAAGGCCAAGAAAAATTCTTCGGCGCAGGTTCAGATATTTGATAAATTGATAGTACCGATCGCCTCAAGGATAGAAAGGGTTGTGCCACCTCCATTCGGACAATCGCTTGGGGCAATTGGGGTAAAAGAAGATGATTAAAACACTTCTACTGGTTCTATTTGCAGTAGCATTAGCTGTAGTTGGGCAAGTGCTATTAAAACTAGCTATGGTGGAAATAGGAAAAATATCTTTTCATGGAGGGACGCACCCAATGGAAGCTTTTAAGCTAGCCTTGGTAAACCCACTGGTTTATTTAGGACTGTCTTCTTATGGTGCTTCAGCTGTTTCTTGGATGGTAATTCTTTCAAGAAGCGATCTGAGCTATGTTTATCCAATGACAGGATTAAGTTTTATTCTTCTTGTTATGATCTCAGCCTTGTTTTTAGGAGAAAACGTTAGTTCTATAAGATGGCTTGGAACTATAGTCATTGTAATTGGCATATTATTAGTTGCTAGAAGCTAGAACTTGTACTTTTCAAAATAAAACGTACAAAGCAGGTAATAAATAGTCTAACACATCTAATTGCTTGCTTAGGCGATAGGTTTGTAGTAAAATTACCATAAGCAACCAAGATGATCGGTTGCTTATTATTTTGGAAAAATGGAAAAGGAAATTTCGGTACTATTTGTAACAACCAATCTAAATTACAACGGCGCTAAAAAATACATCGTTGAGGTGGTTAATGAGTTGGCGAACCGGAATATAAAAGTTGGAATTTTATTTGACAGTGGCCCACTT
>SDBT01002636.1_pt1 | contig 31533 bp, 32 predicted proteins | sample 2277101 | NCBI WGS metagenome assembly SDBT01 (sample SAMN10404973, study PRJNA504765) | marine sediment metagenome | isolation source: marine sediment core GS10_PC15, 103 cmbsf | place: Arctic Ocean: Southern Knipovich Ridge | collected 2010 | reverse complement strand
GATTTTGGTCCGAGGCAAGGCCGCACAAGGGTTTTCGCCGCAGGCGTAGCAGGGCTACGTCGAGGACGGAAGCCCGCGGAGAACGCCGCATCGGGCCAAAATATGCCATTTCTGGATGGACACTAAGGGTTGCACCGCTTGCACGGACTATGCCCCGCCCAAAACGCGTCGTATCTCATCTTAAAAAGAACACGGTTTTTTGTGGACGTAGCCTTCCCAAAAGTGCAGCTGCTGCTGTGGAAACGCTTGGAGCGACTATTGCCAAGATAGGGGCCAGTTTGATTGCGAAATGCTTTCCAAAGCCCTACCCTCTTTGCCATGGCCTGTCTCTGAAGCCGAAGAAACTCGTCGCTATATTTTGTGTTCGGCCTCCGAAACAGGTAATAGGCATGGCCCTCATCCAGTAACTTCGCGTTAACAAACGTACCATCCTCAAGAAACACGTATGCCAGCAAGCGGCCATACTGATCGTGGCTCTCCCGGTCGAGTTCCAGCCGAACCTTTTTCTGGTACACCAGTTGTCGATTGAAGGCCCTGGCTTCGGTGCCAAACCTTTCTGCAGGCCTGTCTTCATGGGCGACCTCAGGCGCGTTGATCCCGATGTAGCGCACTCGGGTACCGACGGATAGAACCACCGTGTCTCCGTCGTCCACCCACCGCACGTGTCGCCACTGCGAGGCCGATGTGAGCCTGTGAAGGGACACGAGGGCCAGCAAAAGGCCAAGACATAGTACATAAGCGGTCTTGCGTGCGATGCCAACCCAACGAAAGATCATTTTCTCTTTATCTGTCCCTCTCCCAAAATGCTCAATGTCGTTCACAAAAGACTTTTTGCGAAGCCGTCATCCTTGACCCTTTGAACAATGTGGAATATTATAGTCTTCATATAGAACACAACAAAAAAAATGAATACAGGAGCCGAAGAATGGAAGAAAATGAATTTGACGATTTTTCTTTTGATGACTTCCTTCACCGTGATGCTCTGCAAGAACTCAACCTCGGAGATCTCAGCGAAGTCAATGATATAGGCGAAACAGGCACGGGGCGTGAAATACTCATACAGGAAAAGACCATACCCAGCCTGGCAAAAGTCGTGTCCGTTGCTGATAGGGACAACAGGCATGTCAGCATCGTAGAATGTGAGATGGCTGAAGTTCGGATCGTTTCCGCCAATATCAATATGTCCGTCATTGATTCGCTGTTCACGCAGAAGGTGGATTTTACCAATTGGGTTTGTCGTGGAAGTCTCAATATCTGGAACGTGAGCTTCGGCGAGGAAGCCGACTTCGGCAAGGCAGTATTCAGCGAAGACGTCAGATTCGAAGGCTGCACATTTCACAAAGACGTCAGCTTTGCCGGGGCTGTCTTTGATAAGGGGGCAAGTTTTACATACTGTGAGTTCGAAGGTCAAGTCGTGTTTGACAGCGCTAATTTTGCAGGCCATGTCAACCTTAGCGGATCAGTTTTTGTTGAGAGAATGTCGTGTAGAGGTGCTCTTTTTAGGAAAGCAGTAGATCTGAGTGATGTTCGATTCGGGAAACCTCCAGACATGACTGATTCAAACCTTCCAGACATGAAGAAGGATACTTGGGCAGAGCAACCAACTCAGAAAAAACCGTCCCCGAAAAGGGTCACAAAAAAGTCTGAGTTTAATCCTTGGAATGAACTGGACAAGGCCTCAAAAAAAACTATGAGCCGCAGAGAACTCCTGCGGGGCGTCTTCAGGTTCTTACCGGAGAAAAACGAGAAATGATCGGTCATGCATCCAGCCCGCAGTGCCTCGCCGCGGCTTCATCCAGCATCCTTGACAACCCCCCAAATTCATCCGGGACAAAGCCCAAGGCCCTGTCCCACACATCTTCATCTTCCATGCACAGATAGGTCAATACCCCGGGCGCGGCGCCTTTGATCCAACTTGCCATTTTTCGAAACAATTCGATACGAAGGGGTTTGAAGTATCGCATCTTGCCATCCAGACCTTGGATAAATTCGCCGTAAACAATCTTTGATTTTGGGAATCGTTTCTGGATGATCGGTTTTAGAGAGGGCATAAACCGAAAGGCGCCCAAACTGATCCAGACAACGTTTTTCGCTGACACCGTTCTAAACAGCTGTCCGACCAATTTTTTGTAGTCCTTTTCCCAACCCTCGTATAGTATCAGTGGGTCAAAATGAAAGCCCAGAGGATATCCCCACGCCTCACACTGGGCCGCAGCCCGTAGACGGGCCCTCACACTGGTTGTACCGCGTTCTTCACTGCGGATCACGGCAGGTGGGTTGAGGGACCAGGCAACCAGGGTCTTTTTGTTATGGGTGAGGCCTTCCAGGTTTTTCACCGCACACGTCTTGGTCTTTAGTTCCAACACAACACGGTCCTGTCGAGCAAAACAAGGTACCAGTTCCCGGGAGAGGCCGGTCCACGGTTCCCATATCAGGCTATCTGTAAATTCTCCGGTGCCAATCCTTTTGAAAGGGGGTTTGTCGCAGGCAAAAAGTTGGTCAAGCTCTTTGAAAAGTGCCTCTTGATTAACAAAGTACTGTAGGATCGGCGGATGGAAATAGGCTTGCAGGATGCAGTAAGCGCAGTCCATGGTGCAGTAGGCTCCTATATGAAGGATCTGGTATCCGCAGCAGATATAGGATTTGGTGCCAGGACATTTTCTCACGAACGGACCTCGGTTTTGAGTAAGAAATAGAGTGCGCTTGCCCCAGGCAATAGGATCACGGCCGGCCGACGCCATTTCATGCAACTGGCGTGCATCATGGATCACTGTCGCGGGAACGCTGGGAAGCTGGTTTTGTACTGTGCGTACCGTTGGGTGGTCTCTGACTGCCTCATCAATGCATAGCCTGGAAATCACTTATCCAACAGGCTCCAACAGTCTTTTCAGGGCGGGATTTTCGGCCATGGCATCAAGGGCCTTTCGGCGTTCGTCAAAATCTTTCATGCTCTTAAAGTCCATGCGCAGCGTATATGGGCCCCCTTCGAAATAGGGAGGCGGTGTTATGTGGATGCATTCATCCAGTTTCAAGGCCTTGCGTTGCCTTTGAAATTTTCTTTCTGCCTCGGTCAGTACGGGAAACCGGCGACGTTTCAGGTAGGCTCTTATTGCAGAGCCCTTCTGGTTTCGATTCAGATCCTGCCGCCCCATGACTGTCCTGACCTCCTTTTCTTGAAGCACCTCTTCCGGTTCGAGGTCTTCTCTTTTCCCAATTTCTTGAATCAGCGTGATAACCTGCGTCTGCTTATTTTGGCTCAGCCTGAGCCTTTTGAAAACATCAAGAAAGCAAAGGGAAATCTTGGCCGAAAGTTTCCCTAAAAGTGCTGCCGCCTCAAGGGAAACGGTTTCATCCAGCACTCCCGCCTGCACGGGTTCGGGAAGTCGGGACAAGTTATCTAGCTTATCATAAACTTTTTGGTTCGGCGGAAATCCGAGCAGAAAGGACACGACTTGAAGGCGATCTGTTGGCTGGATGTGCGCACTGAGTTTCTGAATCCCTCGCGCCTGCTCAACTGCATCCAGGCAACGATGAGACCGGTTGTCCAGTATAGCCAGTCTGAGCAGATCAAGTTCTGAGAGGTCCCCCAAAAGGATCCGGCACTTGATTTTGCGCAAACCGATTGATTCACACGCCTTGACCCGTCGGAAGCCGCATACGATCCGGTATTTGAAATCCCTGTTTTCCCTCAAAACTGGTGGGTTTATCAGGCCAACGGCCTCGATGGAGGCAACCAGGGAGCCGGGGTTAGCATGCAGAGTCAAACAGCACGTATCATCAGCCGAGTCGATCTCTGACATAGAGATGACCCTGTCCTCATACTTCCTTGCACGTCTTTTCATGCAGGGGCCTAGGTTGAGGGTTCTCCGACAGCCTCCTGGGCGCCAGTGAGCCTGCGCAAGGCCTCCTCGTACTTCTTTTGGGTATTTTCCACAATCTCTGGGGGAAGCTCGGGTGCAGGTGGCTTTTTGTTCCATTGAATGGAAAGGAGATAGTCTCGCACGTATTGCTTGTCAAAACTCTTTTGCGGCCCACCCGGCCTATATGTGTCCTTGGGCCAGAAGCGGGACGAGTCGGGTGTCAGGACCTCATCAATTAGGACCAATTCGCCATCGACCAAGCCAAACTCAAACTTGGTATCTGCTATGATAATCCCACATGGATCCGCAATAGCCAGTGCCTTTTCATAGATAGCAATGCTGATTTTTTTCAGACGCGCCGCAAGTTGCTTGCCCACCACGTCTGCGGCCTCGTCAAAAGAAATATTCACATCGTGGGCCCCCTGCGCTTCCTTTGTAGAGGGAGTAAAGAGTGGTTCTGGCAGTTGTTCGGATTCTTTCATGCCCTCGGGAAGCCCTATGCCACAAATGCTGCCCGACTCCAGGTACGATTTCCAGCCAGAGCCAGAAATGTATCCCCGGACTATGCACTCAACCGGAAGAGGCTTTGCTTTACGAACCAGCATACTGCGACCTTTCAAGATGCCGGCATGTGGCTGACACGACTCGGGAAATCGGTCAACATCTGCCGTGATCAGGTGATCGGGTATGATGCCACGCATCACTTCAAACCAGAATTTTGACATTTGGGTCAGGATGCGACCTTTTCCAGGTATTGGGTTGGGCATGACCACATCAAATGCTGAAATGCGATCCGTGGCCACCATCAGCATGGCCTCCCCAAGATCATAGATATCCCTTACCTTACCTCGCCCCTTAAGATTCAAACCTTCAAGGACTGTATCGTACAAAGCGGCTTCCACGGCTCAATCCTCCACAAGCAGTATCTCAGCGGTCTTTTTACGAGACCGTCAATGGTGATAGGTTAACCAGATTAGGCCCCGTGATCGGAAAAAGTCAAGAAGCAAATGAGGCCCTGTTTATCATTGACAAGGCCCCTTCATGTGTGATTCACAAATCCTCAGCCGAGATGACTATAGACGTCTATTGATCCCGTCCCCGCCTGGCAGGATCAAAGAGCTCAAGGAATCAAGGGAAAAGGCCTCTCAATAAGGGCCTGTTGATACCGATCGCGGCCAGAACCACAGCCCGTTCGGATAAAGCGGGATAGACGTAATCGCAGATGAACGGAGGTCAAGAATGGACAAGAAAGTAACTGTGGTCGGTGCGGGCTACGTGGGTTCAACAACGGCACAGCGCCTGGCGGAAAAAGAGCTTGCTGACGTGGTCTTGATTGATATCGTGGACGGTTTGCCCCAGGCAAAGGCATTGGACCTTCAGCAAGCTGCTTCGATAGAGCAACACGATGCCAAGCTTACCGGAGCCAATTCCTACGAGGCCTCCCAGGGCTCTGACATTGTGGTCGTCACAGCCGGGATCCCTCGCAAGCCGGGCATGAGTCGGGACGATCTGCTTTCAACCAACGCCAGGATCGTCAGGGCTGTGATCGAACAGATTGCGTCTTTTTCGCCGGAAGCCGTCCTGATTGTCGTATCTAACCCTTTGGATGCCATGTGCCACGTGGCCTATGAAACAAGCGGGTTTCCGAAAAACCGTGTGATCGGGATGGCGGGCGTGCTTGACTCGGCTCGTTTTCGCGCTTTCATTGCCGCCGAACTCAACGTGTCGGTGGAAAATACCCACGCCTTTGTTCTTGGGGGCCATGGAGACTCCATGGTTCCCCTGCCCCGTTATTCAACGGTCGCAGGCATTCCTATTACGGAATTGATGCCTCCAGAGCGGATTGAGGCCCTTGTTGAGCGTACGCGAAATGGAGGAGCCGAAATAGTCGGTCTGCTAAAAACAGGCAGCGCTTACTTTGCACCGGCTTCGGCCGCAGTTGACATGGCCCAATCCATTCTCAAGGACAAAAAAAAGATCCTTCCCTGCGCAGCCTACTTGGAAGGGGAATACGGCATCACTGGCCTTTTTGTGGGTGTCCCTGTAAAACTGGGACGCAATGGCATCGAGGAAGTCATTCAGGTCGAGTTGACCCAAGAAGAACGAGCCGCGCTCCTTGAGTCAGCAGATGCGGTGCGGGATCTGGCAAACAGCTTGAAGAAGCTGGAATTCTAGTCGCCCGATTTTACCCTGAACTTGCCGAGTGCCCCTGTCTGGACGTAAAAGGCAAAATATTGACACACTTTAGGAAAAAAATTTCCGTTTGGAGGGACGGCAAGTGTGAAAAAAAGTTGACTCCGAGTGCCTTGTGGTATAAAAATTAACTAGTGTCCATCCATAAATGAGGATTTTTGTTCAAGATCAAGGCATGCGAAAAAAATAACCACAGGCATATAATTGATATTCTGAGGATTATTTTTTTGAGCATAATGCAGAGATTGGGCAAAAAGACCATTTATGGATGGACACTAACAATATGAGTTCTCAAATCCAGACGTCCTTTTGAGTTACTTTTTACGAGACCATCAATCATGGACCAAGATAGCGACACAGGCCTGAGAATCTTGGTTGTGGATAACGACCAGAGAATACTGTCGATAATTCAGGAATACTTGGAGCTTTGTCATTTTCACGTCATTACGGCAACGTCTGGCCTTGAAGCCATCAAGCTCCTGCGCTCAGAAGAAGACTATCACCTGCTTTTGACAGATATTGTCATGCCAGACATCAGCGGGCTCGGCTTGATTGAGATAACACGCAAAGAGTTTCCCGGCCTGCCAATTATTGCCATGACTGGTTATGGAAGACAGGTGAAAAATCTCACCAGCGAAAGGTCGCCTGATTCATACCTAGAAAAACCTTTCAATTTGGATCTATTGTCAGAAACTATCCAATCTGTTTTGCACAACAAGTAGGCAGACTTGCCCAGCCGAATATGTGAACTATGGCTATATATGACGAAATTCTTATTGGAAATAGCCCTCTTATCGCCAAGGTCAAGGAACTTATACGTCAGGTTGCCACAAGCGATTTGAGTGTCATTATTTGTGGCGAAAGTGGCGTTGGCAAGGAACTTGTGGCTCAGTCGCTTCATCTTTCGTCAAATCGCAAGGACAAGGCGTTTATAAAAGTCAACTGCGCCGCTATCCCCAGCGAACTCCTTGAAAGTGAGTTGTTTGGGTATGAAAGGGGGGCTTTTACGGGTGCCGACAGGACGAAAGTTGGCAAGTTTGAACTGGCCCATGAGGGTACTATTCTTTTGGACGAAATTGGGGATATGCCGCCTTTCCTCCAGTCAAAAATGCTTCAGGTTCTGCAAGATTTTCAGTTTTCTCGCCTGGGCGCCAAGAGTGATGTCACGGTCAACTGCTGGGTTCTGGCCGCTACCAACCATGATCTTGAACAAGACGTCAGAGAGGGGCTCTTCCGAGAGGATCTTTACTACAGGCTCAACATTATCAGAATATTCATTCCCCCACTTAGGGAAAGGTCGGAAGACATCGACATTCTCATTGATCACTTTGCCGGACAATTTATCAAGAAAATTGACAGAGCCCTGTTTGAATTCGGGGATGGGGCCAGGGATTTTTTTCGGCAATATTCGTGGCCTGGCAATATAAGAGAACTGAAGAACACGGTAGAACGCCTGATGCTATTGGGAGATTGGCGAACTGTAAGGGAAGAACTCCTATCCAGAGAGACAAAACGGATCAATGGCCATGAACTGATAACCCCCCATTCTGCCCCCGTGCCTGAGGAGTCGGACAGGACCACACCTCCGAAAAGGAGGTTCCCCCCTTTGAAAGAAGTCAAGAAAAAAGCTGTCCAGAAAGCCGAGGGCCGGCTGATTAGCGAGGTCCTCAGGGAAACGGACTGGAATCGAAAACGGGCAGCCGAAATCCTCCAGGTTAGCTATAAGGCACTCCTATACAAGATCAAGGAGCTGAACCTCCGCCGCGAGGGCTAGTTCCGGCCCTTTAAGTGTGTGCCACTTCACAGAATGGCAAATTTCTTTCTCAAAAAAGGAACTATCTTGCTCTTTCTTGCTAGTTTCTTGCCCATCAGAAACTGATTATTCGACAAAATCCGCGATCGTTGCCAATTCTCCCCATGTTTGCATCCTGTTCCAGCTTTTGTTTCTAACTACTTATAACCACTGAAGAATCATGCCTGAACATCGTACTGTGCCCTTCTCATAATCCGGCCTGTGTTGCCTTTTTTTTTCTTGGCATCAAGATTGCGATAAGCAAGTGCCAGTCTCACACCTTTTTGTATTTACTTAAACGGTAAACAGCCATGGAACCCGTCAAAATACTCGTTATTGAAGACTCGCCCACCATGCGGGACTATCTCGCCGGCTTGGTCCAAATCCTGGGCTTTCACGCCGATGCACTTGCCGAAAAGGCTCTGTTCGTTAAAGAGTTGCATCATCTGAACCCCGACCTGCTTCTCTTGGGTTCGAGCAACAATCTTGGGCAGGTGAGAGCTTTCGCCGAAGTTGTGGAGCGGGAAAAGAGAGATACCCCTATTCTTTTCGTCCAAGACGGCGTGGCCCAGGTTGACGAAGTCATTCCATGGATTGCCAATGTTGGCTCGCTTCCCAAAGATTTTGATTCAAATGCATTGAAACAGGCTATCGACCGGCTGGTGGAAGAATGTCAGGACCCTTCTTACAAGGAACTTGACCACTTAATTATTGGGCGCACCCCATCCATGGTGGCAATGAAGAAGAACATTGTCCGTTTGAGTAAAACGGATGTGACCGTGCTCCTCACCGGTGAAAGTGGCACAGGCAAAGAGTTGGTGGCTCGTGCCATTCACAAGCTCTCTGCTCGGGCGAACAAACCCTTTGTCAAGGTAAACAGCGCTGCGCTGCCGTCAGGGCTCCTTGAAAGTGAACTGTTTGGCTTTGAAAAGGGGGCTTTCACAGGGGCATTTCAAAAGAAGCCCGGCAAGTTTGAACTCGCTCATTCAGGCACTATCCTCCTGGACGAAATTGGCGACATTCCTCTTGCCTTGCAGGGAAAACTCCTCCAAGTGCTCCAGGACAGCGAATTTTCCGCTCTGGGCAGTACGGCCAACACCGTAATCGATGCCCGAGTGCTCGCAGCTTCAAATGCCAATTTGACTGAAATGGTCGCTCAGAAACGTTTCAGGGCCGACCTGTATTACCGTCTAAATGTGGTGCCCCTTCACATCCCCCCTCTCAGAGAGCGCAAAGAAGACATCGGTCTTCTGCACGATTTTTTTGTAGAGAAATGTGCGGCCCACTATGGCAAAGAGTGCACGCCTGTGAAAGACCAGATCCCAGAGAGTCTTTATCGTTATTCTTGGCCTGGGAACGTACGAGAATTGGAAAATTTCGTTCGCAGCATTATCGTATTGGGGGACAAACAGGGCTTCGGTGACAAGATCGACAACTTTGGTGCCTCAGACGTTTTTCCAAATGGACCAGCATGTTTTTCAAAACTGACCGCAAGCAGCTATTTAGCTGCCGGGTCTGCTGCCAAACGCTCCCTAAAAGCTATCTGCAAGCACGCGGTCCGCAAGGCAGAGAGTGAAGCCATTGTGGATGTTCTCTCTTACACACACTGGAATCGAAGGAAGGCAGCGGTTCTCCTCAGCGTAAGCTACAAAGCACTGCTCAACAAGATCAAGGAGTACGACATTCGAGAACAGTACGAGGAATTGCTCAGAAATGATGACAAACACCTCGGTTACGACACAAACCTGTGAGATTCTGGTAATTCCTATGGCCTTTTGAACCTTTTCTTAGATCCTTCCCCGTGAGCACAGCACTTACCAATTTGATTTTCGCTATTTCGAAATTGTAGGTGAAAAGCGCCCCCATAGCCTGATTATTGATGCTTTGGCACAGTTCAAGGTTGTGCTATCCAGTTATAACCCATTGGTTTTGCATCATGTATCTCTTTTGAGCCATGTGGCCTGCCGCAAAAGGCATGTTTTTTGCTCTTTCTCCCTCACAACTGCGCTACGAAACACGCGAACCTCCACCCTGGTCAAGGAGGATAGAAAGAGGGATAGCCCATGAAAAGGGCACTGGCAGTATTGGGGGTCATGACATTTTGCTGGTTTTTTGGGGTTTGTGTGCTTTTCTGTGCAATGTGTGGTGCCACACAGCTGTATTGGAGGGTCTTCGGATAAGAGGCGCCCTGGAGCACTCGCACATGTCGCCCAGCCCCATTCCCCCACTTCACGCTGCAGAAAGACACAACCATTGAAAATCCTTGCCTATAATATTGTCGTATGGTATCTTATCCTGAGACTTTTGAAAAACGTCCTCTTTTGCCCAATGCTGGCGTTAGGCTCAAATTTGAATCTTCGAGATACTCAATGTATTCCTGTGGTTAAAGGTTTCGCCTGCCTTGGCCTTGAACAAAATTGAACATTTTTCAAAGGTCTCGTTTCTTATCAGAGAACAGAAACCTCTCTGCCCGTGAGGTAAGAGTCTGAGTATGGCTAAGGTCCTAGTAGCAGAAAAAAGCCGGAAGTGGAAAACCCTCCTGTCACAAGCTCTTCCATCGCCCCACCAGCTGGTTTGCTGGCCGAATGGCAAGAAGATTTCAGAGATACTCAAGCAAGACAGTTTCGATATCGTCATTCTTGATCTCCAGATAGGCCAAGAAGACGCATTTTCTTTCCTGGAACAGCTGAAGGCAGCCACCCCTCATATCGCCGTCATCATTACAAGTGAAACCGAAAAGGCTGAATTGGTTGTCAAGGCCATCAAACTTGGGGCCTTTGACTTTGTTACCAAGCCATACTCACAGGAGAGAATCGGCCTGGCGTTTGAACAAGCACTTCAAGACCGGAGCCTGAGAAGTGAAATCGATTATCTCAGACATGAGCAGAATGTCATATACAGTTTTGATAGTATCATTACACGCAGCCCTGCCATGAAAGAAGTCACGGCAACCCTGAAGAAGTTTTCGGAAACAGACGCAACCATTTTGGTTACGGGCGAGACGGGCACAGGGAAAAGCTTTCTTTCTGGCAGCATCCATTTCAATAGCACAAGAAAGAAGAAACCCTTTGTCAAGATCAACTGCACGAATATTCCTGAAACCCTGCTGGAAAGTGAGTTGTTTGGCCATGAAAAGGGAGCGTATACAGGTGCCAACAAGACCCGTATAGGGAGATTTGAACAGGCCAATGGCGGCACCGTGTTCTTGGATGAAATCGGCGAAATGAGCCTAGACCTGCAAGCGAAGTTGCTGAGGGTCTTGGACGAAAAATCTTTTGAACGTGTCGGGGGAAACCACACCATCCATTCGGATGTGAGGATTATCACGGCCACCAACAGGATCTTGGAAGAGCAAGTGGCCGCACGGAAATTCCGGGAAGACTTCTACTACCGAATAAATGTCCTGAATGTTCATCTTCCCCCCCTTCGACAACGAAGAGAGTGCATCGGACCCCTTGCGCAGTTTCTTCTTGACAAGGCCTGCCGCTCTTTAAGAAAAAAAATCGATGGATTCTCCCGACCTGTTCTTGAAATGTTTAAGGCCTATTCCTGGCCTGGCAACATTCGTCAGCTTGCCAACACCATCGAGAGGGCCGTCATACTGGAAGAAGGGCACACGATAGAAGAGCAAAACGTATCTCTTCCCAAACCGATCAGCATGCACGGAACTGCCGAACCCAAAGTTCATACAACACAGCATCTGCAAGAACACGAGAAAGAAGTCATTTTGGAGGCCTTAGAGGAAAGTCTCTGGATCCAGAAAGATGCAGCAGCGCACTTGGGTATTAGTCCCCGGGCCCTCAACTATAAGATAAGAAAGCTTGGCCTCACCCACCCGCGCTGGCGAAAAAATAAGTGATGACGGCTGCTGATTTGATGACTTTTTGCGCGAGCCCCAGGAGGCTGTCGGAGAATGAGAAGTTTTTTGCAAGGTCAAGGAAGCCGAAGATTTTAACCGCAGGAATACATTGAGTGTTTTGAGGATTGAAATCTGAGCCTGACGCAGAGATTGCGAAAAATAGCCATTCTCCGACAGCCTCCTAGGCGTTTCTTATGTAGGTTTCATAGCTTGAACGATAGATATCCGTAAGGGTCAGGAAGGCTGTGATGACCAGCGGGCCGTAAATAATTCCGAGGATTCCGAAGACCTTTAGTCCTCCGAGAACAGAAAGAAATACCAGTAGCGTGTGCATTTGGACCTTGCTTCCTACCAGTTTTGGCTTTATCACGTATTCTGTGACAGAGGAAATAATCAGATAGAATAAGATAAAAAAGATTCCCGCCCCCATTCTCCCAGCCAGAAAAAGATAGATCGCCGCAGGGATAAACACCACGGCAATGCCCACGATCGGAAAAAACGCCAGGATGGCCATGACAGAACCCCACAGAAATGGCGAACTGATTCCAAAGATGGCAAAAACAATTCCCCCCAAAAAACCCTGAAACATGCCGGATATGCCATTGACTACAAGGACGACTGATGCCATCGCATGGAACTTGTCCATGAGTTTTCTGTCTTGTTCGTCCGGAAGCGGTGAAAGCTCGACAACAAAAGAGATGAGTTTCTTGCCGTCAATCAACAAGAAGAAGATAATAAGGAGCATAAATGCAAAGTTTACCAAAAATTGCAGGACATTGGATGCAATAGCGCTCACTTGCTCATAGAGAAACAATCCAATGGACCGTCCAAATTCTGACAGCGCCTTGTTGAGATGTTCGGCCCCGAGTTTGATGTCATAATTGGCGAGGAACCCCTCGATACGTTCCACAACCTGGCTGTGTTGCAGAAGTTCTCTAAGATCCTGGTTGATGGCGGCACTGGTGCCCATGAGATACAGGCCATACGCTTCTTTGGAAAGTGCCCCTATCAAGAAAATAAGAGGCAAAAAAATTACCAGAAATATCACCAAACACGTAAGCAAAGAAGCCAGCGCAGGCCGCATCTTCTTGGTGAAGACGCTGTAAAGCGGAAAAAAAATACCCGTCAAAACAAAGCCTAGCACCAAGACAGAAAAAAAGGGCCACAGAAGTTTGCCAACGAAAAAGATGGTAATCAGGAATATGATCAGAAAATACTTGAATATCATCTGCGTGGATGCCGGTTCACGAGGTGTTTGCCCTTCGGGTTGGAGCTTTTCCATCTTCTTGACAATTCCTCTATTTGTTCCCCGATTTGGCGGCTATTAATTGAACATTTTTCAAAGGTCTCTCAGCGTCTTTGCTGTCTAGTCACTATTAGAATATAAAGCTCCTGCTCGTCAACAAACTTTTTAAATTCGAACCCATAGGGAACAAGTAACGTTTCGGCCTCCGACTTTTCCGGAAAGTCATCCAGTGGAAAAGGCGATTTTTCCTTTAGGCGGTCAACAAATGCTTTTCCCATGGGGTGGCTGATCACCATGCGGCCCCCTGATTTCATCATTCGGCTGACATTTGCAAAGCTCCTTTGCTTGTCCACGATATTTGGATAACAGGCATTCAAGAACGCTGCGTCTATACTGCCGTCAGCCAAGGTTAGATCCCGAACATCTTTCGCAAATACGTGTGCATAGGGATAGTGTTCCTTTAGACGTGCCAGCATCGCTTCAGAAAGATCACAGGCATAGATGGCCTCTGGTTCGTAGCTTTCGATGATAGGCACCAATATGCCGGTGCCAGAGCCCACATCCAGCACAACATCTCCTTTGGCGACATTTGCACATGCCACTATTTGTTCCAGACGCTCAGGCACACCTTCGGGCAGAGGCGGATCAAACACGTCAAGCAGTCCGCTGAAAAAATCACGCTGAGTGCGGGTGATTCTCTGGATCTCCTTCTCGGCGGGCTTTCTGCCAAAACCCATTCCCAAGGCACCTCCACCAGTCAACAGTCAGTGTGTGTTTGTGTCAGCAAGATCCTGTTCAGCACGACGCACTTCTTGCACAAAGCTCTTGACCTTTTCGTAGTCTTTTTTGAACCTGATTGACCTTCCGCTCACGTCCAGTTCATTGGTTCCTGTGCAACTGTCTGCTCCAAAAGGTTTGACCAGCATCACGGCCTCGTATACATTCCGGGACGACAGCCCCCCCGCTAAAATGACAGGAACTGAAGTTGATCCCACAAGTCTTCTGGCCACGGTCCAGTCGCATGTATGTCCGGTGATGCCGATGAATCCTTTGACGGGTTCATTTCCTACGCAAGTGTCGATCAGATAGCAGTCGCTAGCCCCCTCAAACCGCCTGGCAATCTCAAGTGTTGGAATCCTGAGATCACCCCCCGGAGTGCCAACAGGCAGAGAGCGCATTATTTCAATTTCAGGAAATCGCTGCTTCACACAAATCTGCAGCTCAACAAAGGCCTCGCAAGGGGTCATGTGCCCCTCATCATCGGTCACGCTCTCACAAAAGTGCATGATGTCGGGTTGATAGTAATCAATGGCCTGAAACAAGACCTCTTTTGTATTGAATAGCGGAATCAAGCTGTGCTTGACGCGGGCTGCCTTTGAGATCAGGATCGCCTCCCGTATGTCCGGCATTTTCCAATTCTGCTCAGAAAGAATCACGCTTCCAATACGGTCGACACCAAGCTCAATAACCCCTTCAGCCTGCCGGGGATCTTGTATCTCATATATCTGAGCTGCGATCTTTTTCGCTGACACTGGATCTTATCTCCATCCTCCCGACAAATGCAGATGCACGTGAAAAATAACCTGTCCGCCCCCACGCTCAACATTGAAAAGGAGCTTGTATCCCGTGTCGGAGACACCCTGCTGTTTTGCCATTTTCCTTCCCGTCAGGATCATAAGGGAGATGATTTCCCCGTCCTGCGCCGTGACCTCATTGATGCTTCGAATATGCCTCCTGGGCACAATAAGCAGGTGCACGGGCGCGTGTGGGTAAATATCTCGGAATACAACAAGAGATTCGTCCTGATACAAAAAATCAGCCGGCCTTTTTCCTTGAATAATCTGACAGAAAATGCAATCTTTTTCCATGATTGTCTCACCTGTCTGCGGGCTGTTGCCAAAAGCGCAACAGCCTTAGGGCTCGCGCAAAAATAAGTTCGCAGAATTGGCGCTCAGATTTGGGTCGAAGCTGAGATGCCAAAATGTTAAGTTATTTTTGCGCAAGCCCTAAGCTTGTCAAAAACTGCTTCGCCCGTCTCCTGCCAGCTGAGCTGTGTGTGATAAGACCGATGGGGTTTGAACGCGTGCTTGCATTCCTCAAGGGGGGTGCCTATTACTCTGATCTTTTCGATGCTCCCCTCCCCTAATCCGTCTTCGCTACAAAAGTACAAATAGCCTATCGACCGGGGGTCAAATCCCATGAGATAAGCAGCCACCGCATCAACAGCAATCGCATCTGTGCCTGCAATGGCGATGCGCCAGTCGACCCTGTCTCCAGACACCGGGCCATTTCCTTCCATGGCCGTGAATCCGTCCAAAACACATAGGTGCGGTGGGATGATTCGGGCAAGCTGGTAAATGAAAAGATGCAGATTTAGATGGCCTTGGTGTAATTTGACCTTGTCGCTTCCCGATATCTTGGTGATACCCAGACGACTCAAGCCCTGAAACGAAAACACGGGTCTCAGGCAAGAGGGAACAAGTTTCAACAACCTGTCACATGCACTTCCCGCAAGGTTGGTCAGATTGTATCCCATATCACGAATGAGACTTCCAACGACCATATTCTTGAGGCTCAGGGTCACTACGGCTGCATCATGGGTCTTTGGAATGGCCAAAGAGATCCTGTTGTCACTGTCCAATACTGTCTTGGCTATCCGAAAAGACAGTGGCCTCATGTCTTTGTCGAAAAGTGTAACGCTCTGGTAGGCATCTGTGTTCAAATCCCTAAGCTCAACATCTTGATACGTTTCGGCCAATTCCACAAACCCAAAATTCTCATAACCCTCAAACGTATCAGAGGCAGCAGCCCCCTCGGCTATGACCACGCCATGGCCTGTGTGTTGCCGGACGAAATCTATGACAGCCCTTGCGGCATCTCGATGTGTGGCGCTCAACTGGACCTTGGTGGACACAAAGTTAGGCTTGACAAGGTGTAAAGCACCCGAAACCACCTCCTTGCCCAGTAGGCCAAGGGCCTGGGTAATATTTTCGTACCTGTCAGGCCCCCTGACTATGGCTACTGTACTTGAGTCTTGCGTTGTCATCCTTGTTCGCCCGGATGGGTGCCCCAAAAAGTCCATAATGGCCGCTCAAAGAGGTTATGCAAAGGTCTCGGCTTATCCCCTACCCTGCCACACACTTCCGCCCAGTTTTCTTAACCCAGGCCCGAAAGACTCTGCAAAACGCTCTTGCTTGAGCATCCTTGCGGAGTTCCTCCACACTATATTTCATCTTCAGAGACCAGTTAGGGTATTCATTCGTAGTGCCGGGCAGGTTTTGTTGATCTACTGCGCCCAGCAGATCTTCTTGAGTCAAAACAAATAGTTTGGCCGATGTCATAGCAACAAAACCCATCACCGCACTCCGGAGCTCATCTGTAACCTCGGGGTAGGCCTTTTCGTCTCTTTTCGCGCTCTGACAAAGCAATCCCAGATCATCTAATACGGCCAACAATTTTTTCTTGTCTTTGTCCCTTTCAACAATAGCGTCGGCTTCAGCCTCTTGGCTCTGAAATATTCCGGCTTCTTTGCGAATCTTGATGTCTGTGTCCGACCAGAATCCTGCAAATGTTGGCAAATCGTGCGTTGCAACCGTTGCCAAGGCTAGTTCGGGATAATCCTGTGGTCGAATGAAGTTGTCTTGATCATCCCTTTCAAAGTACAGGAGCCGGTATGAGAAGATGTTCCGATCATTTAAAATTTTTCGCACATGCGGCGGCACCGTGCCAAGGTCTTCACCAATGATAACTACCTGGTTTCGCACGCTTTCAAGGACGACGATTCCGAGCAGATCCTCAAAGGGTTGAGACACATAAGCCCCCTGTTTTGGTGGTTCATCTGCAGGGATGCAGTAAAGGCGAAAAAGCCTCATCACGTGATCGATTCGCAGTGCCCCTGCAAAGGAACAGTTCTTTTGAATCTCCCTGATGAACAACTCGTAGCCGTTCTGTCGAAATCTCTCCATGTCAGGAGGCAGGCAACCCCAGTCTTGGCCTTCATGGGAAAATGCGTCCGGGGGAGCTCCTAGCCGCAGCTCAGGAATGAAAGAATCCTGATAGGCCCAAAAGTCGGCGCCAAATCGGTCGATCGCCAGGGCCAAGTCGTGATACAGACCAATACACATACCGCGAGTTTCTGCATAATGCTGGACTTGGGCGAGCTGTTTTTCCAACTGCCACTGAACGTATTTGTGGAAAAGGATCTCTTGCCATTGTGTTTGTCGAAATTTCCGGACTGCTTTTGAGTCAGGACGTTGATATTCTGACGGCCACTGAAACCATGTCCAAATTTGTGGGTCCTTTGAATGCATGGATGCGCTCAAAGCACAGAAGGTGGCAAAATTGGCCAGCATGCGCCCCTCTTTTCGGATATAGTCTTCCAGTTGCCTTCGTCGGTCGGTTTTTTTGCCTTGTCTGTTCCAGTGATTGTCAAGAAAGGTCTGAAAGAGCTGCCTCAGCACCGCTTCTTTTAGTTCTGCCACCCGCTCGTATTGGACTTTCTCTGAGGCCCTGAGCTCGGATAACAACTGCTGAGTTTCGGGCATTTTCATCCTGGCCCGCGCCTCAGAAGAATCAGCGTAGTCGTCGATAGCGGCAATATCCAGGTAGATAAAATTGCGATAGAATCGACTCATGGGCAGATATGGACTGATATTGAACGGAGCCCGGTTGAATGTGGCATGAAGGGGGTTTATGCCAATGATTCCGCCGCAAAGGTCCTCTGCCACCCAGTCCACGAGGTCTCTTAGATCGCCAAGGTCACCGACTCCCCAGTTTCTTTCGGAGCGTACCCCATAGAGACTCAAAGAGATGCCAGCGGCGCGCTTGTTTCCCTGCAACGCAGGGGGAATGAAGGCCTTGTCAGGGCATACGGCAACAAATATCGCTTGTGACTCCTGGAGGTCCGAAAAGACTACTGAAAGATGAAACCAGTAGTATCCCGGAGAGTCAAGTCGGGGGAAGGGTATGTGCCAGCGACGGCAACTCGTGCCTGCCAGGGACAGGTCCTCTGAGCAAGACAAGTCCTTTTGAGTGTAAGAAAGGTTGTCGGTGACACCCTGTTCGTCTGTGACAGCTAGAGTGACGCCAACAGCCTGTTGGGCTGGGGCAGGCACTTGAAAAACAAGATCTTCCGGCAGATCCGAAACACTGCAGATGATGGTAGGTTCGGCAAGCGGCAGCCGCTTCTGCTGCAACCTGGAACGCCACGCTTCCTTTGCCAGGGCTGCGCTATCGACCCTGATTCCCATAGCATTGAGGATTTTCTTCTTAGTTTCAATAGGGGTTGTGTGTATGCGACCCCGGTTGTCCGTGAATTCTGATTCAATGCCATATGATGCGGCCAGTTTGTCAATGGTCTTTTCTTCGGACAATGTCCTCAATCTCCTCAAAGGACACGGACTCCAAAGAGAGGCCTTGATCCGCTAGAGTCTGTTCAAGACTTCTGAAGCGCTTGACAAACTTCATCACAGCCTGGGTAAGAGCCGTTTCAGGGTGGAGCCCTGCAAACCGGGCCAGAGTTACCATTAAGAACATGAGATCCCCAAATACTTCGGCCGATTTCTCTGTATCGCTCCTTTCGACGACAACTCTGAACTTTTCCAGTTTCTTGCCTGCCTCAGTGAAGAGGTCTTTGATATCAGGATAGTCAAATCCGACTCTGGCCGCACGCTCACCCAACCGATAGGCCCGCATCAAGGCCGGGAGTTTTTTTGGGACTGAATCAAGGTAAGAAGAGGGGTTTGCCTGGCTATTCTCCTTTGCTTCGGTCATCTTGATTTTGTGCCACTGGTCTCTTACCTCATCAGCACATGACACTTCGATTGTGCCGAACACATGGGGATGACGTCGAATCATCTTTTGGGTAATACCTTGCAGCACCTCTCCAATATTGAAATCCCCTGTTTCCTCAAAGACCTTGGCCAAGAAAACAACTTGAAACAGGAGGTCTCCCAACTCGCCACACACCGCTTCTGATCTGCCTGATTCGATAGCCTCCAAAACCTCATAGGCCTCTTCTATCAAGTAGACTTTGACCTGTTCAGGGGTCTGCTCGCGGTCCCATGGGCAACCATGGTCGCTACGCAGCGTTTCAACCAGTTCAACGAGCCGGTCAAAATCATCGTTCGGTGAGGTTACAACCTCTTCCAAGAGTCCCTCAAGGTTTTGATATTGTTATGAAATTTTTTCTTCATTTCCATTGGAACGACGGCTGCAAACACCTCCGAGACAGTGCTCACGTGGGGAACCAGCACAGAGTTCCTCATAACCGGAGAATTCTTGGGGAGAAAGGCCGTAAGGGCAACCAACAATACAGACACAATCAAGAGGGCTTTAACGGTCGCAAAGGCGCCCCCTAGGATGCGGTCCGCCCAGCCCCACAGAACCGCCTTGAACAGTTGTTTGAGTATCACGCCGAGAAAACCCACAGCCAAAAAGACGATGACAAAGACCAAAAAGAAGCTAATGATGTCTAGATATGGCTTATCGGAAATCAGACGTGAAAGTAACTTTGCCAAAAAAGGGTAGTATGTGTAAGCCGCGAAAAACCCAGCGAACACGCCTACTATGGACGTCATCTCCTTGATAATGCCCCTGAAAATGCCGCGAACAAGGCAAAAACCTCCAATGACGCAAATGATTATGTCGAGCGCATTCATCAATGTAGCCCTTTTTATTAAAATTTCGGATTGTCGAGGCTGTAACAAACGACCATATTCAAGTCAAGGCATTTTTCCGCGGCCTCAGTTTGCAAAACTGCAGGGACCTGTGATAAGAATGTCAGTGTATGGGAAGATCGTCAGATCACAGCGTTACCCAGCCTCGCAGTCGTCCTAGCTTAACAATTGCCTTTGACGATAATCTGTTGGCCAGGACACTCTTTGGCGAACAAAATCAGCATTTGCAGCAAATTGGCGATGCCTTAGGTATAGAGATCAATGCCAGGGGCAATGCAGTGACAGTCTATGGGGATGCCATCGCCGCAGGCTTGGCCGAAAAACTGCTCAAAGGTCTGTACGGACTTGTCAAAGAGGGCTACCCTATCTATCCAGGTGATATCGCCTATGCTATTCGTATTCTGAGTAGCGATGACCGCGTGAACCTCAAGGATATCTTTCTGGACACGGTTTACATTACGTCCAAAAAGAAGCCGATTACGCCAAAGGGTTTGGCGCAAAAAGAATACATTGACGCCATCAGAAACTTCGACATCGTCTTTGGTATTGGGCCGGCGGGTACCGGCAAAACATATCTCGCAATGGCCATGGCGGTGTCTTTTCTTACGAAAGGGCATGTTAATCGGATTGTTTTGACGCGCCCGGCAGTGGAGGCGGGCGAGAGCCTTGGCTTTCTGCCTGGAGATCTTTACGAGAAAGTCAACCCTTATCTGAGACCTCTCTATGATGCCCTTCACGACATGATGCGGTACGAAAAGGCATCACGATTGATTCAGCAAGGCGCCATAGAGGTTGCGCCCCTGGCATTTATGAGGGGCCGCACGCTCAACGACTCCTTTGTTATCTTGGACGAAGCCCAGAATACGACCTCCGAGCAAATGAAAATGTTCTTGACACGCCTTGGATTCAGTTCTAAGGCGGTGATCACCGGTGATGTTACACAAATCGATCTGCCGAATGGTAAAGTCTCAGGTCTTGTGGAGGCAAAGGCTATTTTGGACGACATCAAGGGTATCCGCTTTGTGCACTTTTCAAAAAGGGATGTGGTTCGACACCAGTTGGTACAGGATATCATCAAAGCTTATGAAGACCTTGACCAGAAAAAGGCAATGAATCGTCATTAGAATATGACCTCCACTGAAACGAGAAGAAAACACGGCAGGGTCTTTTTCGAGACCGCAAACAAAAGCGCCCATCTACGATGGATTACGCTGTTGGGCACTACTGTTCTCATTGCTATCTTGCTGTTTCCGAGCCTTTGGAGGACCACTCCCAACTATTACGTCGGTGATGTTGCCATGAAAGACATTAAGTCACCGAAGGATCTTCTGGTTGAAGACAAGGAAGCAACTCAAGAAAAGCGGGAAGAGGTGGCCCGATCTGTCCTGACCATTTACGATTTTGATGACACCCTGTCGTCTAAACTAAGCGCGCGGATCACCAAGGCCTTCAAACACGTCAGGGAGCTTTCCGCCGCCCCCCATCCTGGAGGAACTGACCCTGAAGGAATTGACAAGGCCGCTGGCACACAAAACAGCCAGAAACAAGAACCTGTCGATAACAAGTTAGTGGCCCAGGTCCCTTCAAGACATGATCTGATTCTGAAAGAAAAGACAACTTTTGAGGACATGCTTGGCACTCAAGTCAGCGCTCGAGAGTACAAGGTGTTGGAAAAGGCGGGCTTTTCCGGTTCCATTTCTGAAAGCATCGTCAAACTACTGCACATAGTGTTGCAAAATGGCATTGTCGGGAACAAACAGTTTTTACTTCAGCAACAACATAAGGGTATTACAGTCCGCAGGCTGTCTTCCAAGCTAGAGGTGCAAGTCAGAAACCTCCATAAGTTTTACAGCCTCAATGAGGCCCAGAGTGCTTTGGCAAGCACGGGCAAAAACATGCTAAAAGATCTCGATTATGCCCTTCGCAACACAGTCATAGACATAGCTCAGCGACTGGTTGAACCCAACCTCACCCTTAATAAAGGTGAAACTGAAGAGCACAGAGGCAAGGCAGTTGCTGACGTCAAAGCCGTGTTAACCCAGGTCAAACAAGGCGAGATGCTTGTTCGGGAAGGAGAAAAGATATCTGAACTGCACATGGTCAAGCTGCAAGCCCTGGAGTCTGAGATGAGCACCGAACAACTTTTTACTATCAGCACCGGGTTTGTTCTTCTTGCCATTGCTTTCCTTGTCATTTGTTATGCGACCAATTTCATGCCGGAGGCAAGCCCAAGCTTGAAAAACAAAGACATTGTCTTCCTGTGCCTCATGCTGGTCACCCTGTTTTTGCTCAGTGAAGTGTCTGTGTATGTGGTGAGAGGAATCGCAAGTAACATTCCCTACTCGATAGAAGCTCCTTCTGCATTCTACGCCATACCTGTTGCAGCAGGCGCCATGACAGTGTGTCTGTTTATGGGTATGCAGGTTGCACTCCCGTTTGCTCTGGCCGCTGCCGCTATCACTGCGTTTCTGTTTGAAACCCGGTTCGAGATGTTCCTGTTTTTCCTTTTGAGTGGCCTAATGGCCACATATTGGGTGCGAAGCTGCAAAGAACGCGGGGTGTTGATAAAGGCGGGCATCAAAGTGGGACTTGTCAACATTGTGGTTGTTACTGCACTTCACATGTTCGGTGGGGGTGGGTTTGAATTGAAGCTCTTGTGGGACTGGACGTTCGGACTTCTCGGAGGTGTGAGTTCGGGGATCTTTGCCACTGGGTTTGCCCCTGTCATTGAGATGATCTTTGGATATACCACTGACATCAAGTTGCTGGAGCTTGGCAATCTGGATCGTCCAATTCTCAGAAAGCTTATGCTGGAAGCATCCGGGACCTATCATCATTCTGTGATTGTGGGAAGTCTTGCAGAGGCTTCGGCTGCCACCATTGGTGCTAATCCGCTTTTGGCCAAGGTCAGCGGCTACTATCATGACATTGGCAAGGTTAAGAAACCTCTTTACTTCATCGAAAACCAGGCGGGAACTGAAAACAGACACGACAGTCTAGCGCCCTCCATGTCGAGTCTAATCCTTATCGCCCATGTGAAAGATGGTGTGGAAATAGCCAGAGAGCATAAGCTTGGGCAAGCAATTGTCGATATCATACAACGACATCACGGGACCAACGTAATCAGTTACTTCTATGAAAAGGCAAAAAGCCTGCAGGGAGAAGATGCTGTCAATGTAGAGCCTTTCAGGTACCCGGGACCCAAGCCACACAACAAAGAGGCGGGCCTGGTGCTCTTGGCAGACTCAGTAGAGGCTGCTTCAAGGGCGTTGGAAAATCCCACACCATCAAGAATAAAGGGGCTTGTAGAAGGAATCATCAAAAGGACGTTTGTGAATGGGCAACTGGATGAGTGTGACCTTACTTCAAAGGATCTCCACCTAATTGATGAGAACTTCAACAAGATACTAAACGGCATCCACCATCACCGAATTGAGTATCCTAATGGTTCGGCTGGCATCAATGGTGGAACCGAAAGAGCGTATGGAAATCCTGATAGAAGACAGACAAGCTCGTTACAAGCTTCCTCACGACGCAATAAGAAGAAAGGCAAGGATTATCTTAAACGCGTTGGGGGCTCTTGATGCAGAGTTGTCCATTCTCATTGTGGACGATCCACAGATAGCCGAGTTAAACAAAACCTACCTGAATAGGTCTGGGCCAACAAATGTGATTGCTTTTCCCATGCGAGAAGGCCCGTTCGGCCAGATCAACCCCAACCTTTTGGGAGATGTAGTCGTTTCTCTTGACACGGCAGCCAGCGAGGCCCAAGGTGCAGGCATAACGCTGGAGTCGAGGTTCGATCAGCTCTTGGTCCACGGCATTTTGCACCTGTTTGGATTCGACCACGAAAAATCCCCACGACAAGCCGAAGCAATGACGAGCAGAGAGGGCCAATTGCTGAAACTTTTGCAATGTGTCTGACAGACAACTAACAACGTTTTGCTGAAATGTCCGAATTGGGAGGTGTGAGATAATGGCCGGTTTAGCAGTAAACGTGGATCATGTAGCTACCCTCAGGCAGGCAAGAGGAATCGATATTCCAGATCCAGTGACTGCTGCGGCAATAGTTGAACTGGCCGGTGCTGATGGAGTAGTTGTCCACCTAAGGGAAGACAGACGACATATTCAAGATCGAGACGTACGAATTCTGCGACAAACTGTTAAGACGAAACTAATCCTGGAGATGGCGGCAACTTCTGAAATGATTGCCATTGCCTTAAAGATTAAGCCCGAGTTGGTAACATTGGTGCCGGAAAAGAGGGAGGAGTTAACTACCGAAGGCGGCCTTGATCTACGCTTGAAAAAGGATATTGTCTCTGAGGCAGTGCAGACCCTCAGAAAGGGGGGTGTTGCCGTCAGCATATTCGTTGATCCTGACCCAGATCAGATCAAGCTTGCCCACCGGATTGATGCCGATTGTGTGGAGATCCATACTGGCGTGTTCTGCGATGCAGAGAAATCAAAAGGGCGGATCGAGGCCTTCGACAATATCGTAAATTGCGTAAAACTTGCCCACAAATTGAAACTGGGGATCAACGCCGGACATGGCTTGGGATACGAAACAATTAAGCTATTCAAGGGACTTTCTGAAATAGACGAGTTCAGCATTGGCCACAGCATCATCGCCCGTGCGGTAATTGTGGGACTGGACCGGGCGACAAGAGAGATGATTGAATTAATTAAGCAACTGTAATCGGTCATTAGTCACTGGTCATTAGTTGTTGGAACTTGATTCGCTCGGACCAAAATATGCCATTTATGGACGGACACTAGTTATGATCTACGGCGTTGGCATCGACATGGTGGAGATATCGCGCATCCAGAAGGCTTTGGAGCGCTGGGGAGACCGATTTCTCAGGCGGGTTTTCACGGAAGCCGAAATCCAATATTGCAATGCCATGGCTCGTCCGTCAGCACGATTTGCCCTGCGTTTTGCGGCCAAGGAAGCTTTTTCAAAAGCCCTTGGTTCTGGCCTTGCCAAGGGTGTTAACTTCAAGCATATCGAAGTCGTCAGGGATCGAAACGGACAACCTCACCTGGATCTGCACGGCAAGGCCAAGGATCTGATCAGACAATTCGGCATTAAGAATAGTTTTTTGAGTCTTTCCGATGAAAGCGCTTATGCTGTTGCCGTCGTAGTCTTGGAGGCATGATGTACCTGGTTACGTCTCAAGAAATGAAGGAGATGGATCGCTTGACCATCGAATCTTTTCAAATTCCGGGTGTGGTGCTGATGGAAAGCGCGGGCCGGGGTGCTGTGGAGGTTCTTTTCCGACATTTTCCTGAAATCCGCCAGATGAAAGTCGGGATCGTGGCAGGCAGAGGCAACAATGGGGGCGACGGCTTTGTAATCGCGCGCTATCTTGCCGCCAACGGCGTCACGGTTGCCGTATATCTCTTGAGCGACAAAAAGCGCATTGGAGGAGATGCAGGCGCAAACTTGCAACTGCTTTACCCAATGGGCGTCCCTGTGATTGAGACACCGAACGAACAAGCCTTTGATGCGCACCGCAATGACATGAGGAAACACGACATTTGGATAGATGCCATGCTAGGCACTGGCCTGACCTCCGATGTGCGTGGACTCTTCAAAGAGGCCACCGAGCTATTGAACAGCACGGGAAAGCCTGTCCTGGCAGTTGACGTGCCATCCGGCCTTGATTCGGACACCGGAAGGGTACGCGGCAGCTGCGTGAGGGCATCTGTGACTGCAACCTTTGGACTGCCCAAGATCGGTCAAGTTCTGTTGCCCGGAGCCAAGTTTGTCGGAACCCTGGAAGTGATCGATATTGGAATCCCCCCCCATATTGTTGATAGCCTGGGGCCAAAGCACCGCTTGATGAGCGCAAAGACTATGAATCCTGTTCTTAGACCCAGAGCGCCTGAGACACACAAAGGGACGACCGGGCACCTTCTGGTTCTGGGAGGTTCTGCAGGCAAAACCGGTGCGGCAGTCATGACAAGTTGTGCGGCAATGCGGGTGGGTGCCGGACTGGTCACTCTTGGCATCCCGAAATCTCTGAATGTGGCCATGGAGTCACAATTGATCGAGGTCATGACAGAACCGTTGCCTGAGACTTCCGGAGGCGCCTTAGGACTACCCTCTTACGAAAGCATTATGAAACTGCTCGCCAAGAAAAAGGGCCTGGCAATCGGGCCTGGCCTGGGCACGGCAAAAAGCACGCAGAACCTGGTGAGGAAACTTGTCCGGTCCTCTTCTGTCCCGACCGTCATTGATGCAGACGGATTAAACAGCGTGGTTGGGCATCTGGACTGCTTGAAAAAAGCGAGGGTCCCTGTGGTCATGACACCCCATCCGGGCGAGATGGCCAGACTTGTGGGAACAACGCCGTCGGTGGTACAAGAAGACAGGATCGCCATGGCTCGAGATTTTGCTTCAGCCTACGGTGTTCACGTAGTCTTAAAGGGTGCCAGGACGGTTGTTGCTCATCCTGACCAAACAGTGCTCGTCAACCCGACTGGAAACCCTGGCATGGCTTCTGGTGGAATGGGCGATGTACTTGCTGGAATCATTGCGGGCCTGATTGTCCAGGGGTTTTCCGTGAATGAGGCAGTTGACGCAGGTGTCTACCTTCACGGGTCTGCTGCTGATTCTCTGGCCCACCGCCGAGGGCCGGTGGGGTACCTCGCTTCAGATCTAACAGGAATTCTTCCTGAACAGCTGAAAGGGTTTGCGGAAACGGTCTCGCAAGGCGCATCCGCCAATCCGTTTGTGAAAAGTTTTTGAAGTGCAGACAACATAGTATTATTTCTCGTTGTGTCGAAGATACAGTTGACTTTGGGGCCTTTCTGGGCGGGCAGCTTGCAAAGGGCTCAGTAATAACTCTCAGCGGCGAACTGGGCAGCGGAAAGACGTGCCTGGCACAGGGGATTGCCAGGGGCCTCGAAGTCCCCGAGGGCCTATACGTTACAAGTCCCAGCTACACGCTGATAAACGAGTATCCAGGACGACTTCACCTCTTCCACATTGACCTTTACCGTGTTGGGGACATAAGCGAACTGGAGGAGATCGGCCTTGATGAAATCTTGGCAGCAGATGGCGTAATAGTGGTGGAGTGGGGTGAGAAGCTTCCGGGCATTCTACCTGAGCAACGGCTCCGCGTGTCCATTTCCACAGTGAATGACGAAACTCGCAAGCTGGACTTAATGGGGTATGGAAACAGTGCGGGCAATCTGGTGGAAAAGTGTTTAAAGTATGAAGGGAAGTAGTGTCCATGTCATTGATCGTTCAGAAATACGGTGGAACTTCGGTTGCAGACATTGACCGAATCCGAAAAGTCGCCCAACGGGTCTCCAAGCTGTATAGTCTTGGCAATGACATCGTGGTGGTGCTTTCAGCTATGGCCGGTGTTACAGATCGACTTATTGAACTGGCACATCAGGTCACTCATGATCCTAGCAAACGAGAACTCGACGTCCTGCTGGCAACGGGGGAACAAACGACCGTGTCTCTTCTGTGCATGATGCTGGAATCCATGGGGTATCCGGCAAGGTCTTTGTTGGGTTACCAGGCAGAGATTGTAACAAATAGAGCCTTTGGACGGGCCCGCATTGTAGAAATACACTCAAGGCGGATGAATGATCTGATCAGCCAGAGGAAAATCGTTGCGGTTGCAGGTTTTCAAGGCCGGGACCCAAAAGGCAACATCACCACCCTGGGCCGTGGAGGTTCCGATACGTCGGCCGTTGCCTTGGCTGCCGCCCTGAAAGCCGACGTGTGTGAGATCTATACAGACGTGGACGGGGTGTATACGACAGACCCCAATATATGTAAGGGAGCAAGAAAACTCGACAAGATTTCTTATGACGAGATGTTGGAGATGGCTAGTCTGGGGGCAAAGGTACTGCAAATTAGAGCTGTAGAATTTGCAAAGAAGTTCGATGTTCCTATACATGTCAGATCGTCTTTCAAAGAGGAGGAAGGCACCATGGTTGTTGGAGAAAAACAGGACATGGAACGGCTTGTGGTATCCAGTGTCACATACAGCAAGGACGAAGCACGCATCACTCTGAGCAAAGTGCCAGACAATCCCGGCGTCGCCTCCAGGATCTTCGCACCGGTTGCAGAGGTTGGAATCATTGTAGACATGATTATTCAAAATACCCTTGAAGGTGGGCTGACAGACCTGACCTTTACTGTGCCAAAGAGCGACTATCAAAGAGCCATGGAAATTGAAAAGCAGGTGGCAAAATCCATAGGAGCAGAACAGGTACTTGGAGACGAACACATAGCCAAAGTGTCGGTGATCGGTGTGGGCATGCGAAGCCATTCAGGCGTGGCGGCCAAGATGTTTACGGTCCTGGCAAAGGAAAACATCAACATCATGATGATCAGTACCTCAGAGATCAAGATCTCTTGTATTGTTGAGGAAAAATACACTGAACTGGCCGTAAGGATCCTTCACCAGGCATTTGAATTGGACAAGCCCACTTAGGGCTCGCGCAAAAACAACTTAACATTTCTGATCGCAAATTCTGCGAAGTTATTTTTGCGCAAGCCCTTGGCTTCCATCCAGAAATGGCACCTTTTTTTGCAGAGTCAAAGGCCCTTGCAAAAATACAATCCGATGAGAATGTATGACAGGCGCCAACAATGGGTCGTGATAGTCCTGGGGCTTGCTGTTTTCCTTGTATGCCTTCTCAGGCCCCATCATCGCCTCGTTTCCAAGTCCGGATACTCTGAAGACAAACCAAGCAATGAACCCGCAAGAACATGTTTTGTCGAGGTAAAAGGAGCCGTACACAGTCCAGGCCTTTATGCCTTTGCTAAGCCTCCAACGCCATTGCAGACAATCCAAAAGGCTGGTGGACTGATCCAAGATAGTCCTTTTTCTTTTGAAAGCTCACCACAAACCGTGCACACAGGGTCCCGGGTGGACGTCAAATACTCCCAACTCTGCATTTCTCCTATGTCCCCAAACAAGTGCTTGGTTCTGGGCATTCCTATCGACATAAACAAAGCAGCAGTCGAAGATCTGGTCGTCATCCCCCGTATGAATAGAAAGTTGGCCAAGCGCATTGTTGAGTTCAGGGATGCACACAGCCCGTTTGAGACTGTGGAAGACCTAACGCGCGTAAAAGGCATCGGGCCCAAGACCGCAAAACACTTCAGCTCATATCTAAAGTTAGGAGGTAGCACATGAAAAAGTCCATAGGTGCAAAGACGATTATTTACCCGACTCCGGTTTTTGTCATTGGCACTTATGACAAAGACGGAAAACCCAATGTTATGACCGCGGCCTGGGGGGGTATATGCTGTTCCAAGCCGCCTTGCGTGGCCGTTTCACTGAGAAAGGCCACTTACACTTATGGCAGCATAATGGACCAGCAAGCTTTCACAATAAATATTGCTTCTCAAGAACATGTGAAAGAAGTGGACTATTTTGGTCTTGTTTCCGGGAAGAGCAGTGACAAATTTGCTGATACAGGGCTGACCCCCGTCAAAAGCGACCGGGTCAATGCCCCCTATGTTAAGGAGTTTCCAATGGTCTTGGAATGCAAGGTGCTCCACACTTTTGAAATTGGCCTGCACACACAATTTGTCGGTGAAATTATAGACGTCAAAGTGGATGAATCGTCTGTTGGAGAAGAAGGGATTCCTGATATTGAAAAAGTCAAGCCAATCCTATTTGCACCGGAAGGCCTCGGTTACTTCGGAGTAGGCCAATACCTTGGCAAAGCATTCTCGATCGGAAAACAAATTACTAAGGGGAGCATGAAAAATGATTGAGGAACATTCACCGCCCGCGCCTGCGACAGAAAAGATCCGTTTACAGCAACCTTCTGGTCACTCAGGCCATCAGATAGTGAAAGACTTGACAAGACGGCAACTGAAGGGCGCAGACAGGGGCGGTGTTTTCTTCGGTGGGAACCGACCGAGGAGAAACTCCAGCTGCGTGTGTCCACGTGTGTCTGCGGCAAAAAAGAACAGAGGAAAGTGAAAAGTCCAATTAGTCAAGGATGTCCCCAAATTTGCTTATTGCCTTAGAGGAAAAGGAATCGGGAAACTGATGATGGACATTGGGAAGAGACAAAAGTGGGTGCTCGTGGTTTTTCATGTCTGTGTTCTGGTGTTGTCTTGCAGCAACTGTACAGCTGAGACGCCCTTGGCCTCGGACTTTGTGGTCCAGCGCGAACGAATGGTGCGAGAGCAGATAGAGGCCCGAGGCATCAAAAGTCCCAAGGTCCTTGAAGCCTTGCGAAAGGTTGAAAGGCACAGGTTTGTTCCAAAGCCATATCGCCTTCAGGCGTACATAGATTATCCACTGCCCATTGGCGAGGAACAGACTATCTCCCAACCCTATATTGTTGCTCTAATGACTGAGGCCCTGGATTTGGATAGCAGCAGTAAGGTCCTTGAAGTGGGCACAGGCTCTGGATACCAGGCAGCAGTGCTTGCAGAAATATGTAATTCTGTCTACACGATCGAGATCATCGAAAGCCTTGGCAAGAAGGCCAAGGCATTATTGACCCAATTGGGATACAAGAATGTCCATGTGAAGATTGGGGATGGATATAAGGGGTGGAAGGCCTTCAGTCCCTTTGACGGCATTATTGTGACGTGTGCTCCCACCCACATTCCTAAACCGCTAAAGGAGCAATTGGCAGAGGGTGGGAAAATGGTCATCCCTGTGGGAGGAAGACAGGTTCAAGAGCTGGTACTGCTCAGCAAAGAAAAAGGGCGTTTGATTCAGCGATCTATTATTCCTGTGCGCTTCGTCCCTATGTTGAAGGGAAATGGTGGAACCTACTAGGTTGTAACAAACCATTAAATATTTGGGGGTAACAACTCATGATGTTCAACGTTATCTTAAGGCCTGATCCTGAGGATGGCGGCTTCAATGTAAGTTGCCCTGCCCTGCCGGGTTGCCATTCACAAGGCGATACGGAAGAGGAGGCAATCGAAAACATCAAAGATGCCATTATTGGTTGTCTGGAAGTCTTGAATGAGCGCGCGCAGATACATGATAAGGCGGAAAAGATTGTTGAGGTCGCTTTAGGTTGACCAGGCTAGGGTCCTATACCGGCGAACAGGTAGTTAAAACCTTTCAACGGGCGGGCTGGAAAGTCGCTCGCCAAAAAAGCAGCCATATGATCTTGGAAAAAGAAGGGTATGAGGCGACCCTCTCAGTGCCGGTTCACAAAGGAAAGATGTAAAACGTGGAACCTTGAGGCGTCTCATCAGGGATGCTCATATGAGCGTCAAAGAGTTTCTCAGCTTGATCTAGTGCCTACGTCTCGATGAGCGCCTAACACCCTCACCGCTTTATGACGACGCATCTACTCAATTGCACCCTCCGCCGCCAGGCGGATTGCATTTTCTGCCTTTCTTCCGGAAAGGCAGAAACCAAAGAATCCTGAAAATCCTGTCTAATGTCACCGTTCGCTTTCAAGTTTTAATTTTATTTGCATTCATGGGGATGGTCGGGAAGAGTCCCCGAAATATTCAGCATCAGTTGTTCGTGCCCGCCAGAAAGGTCCAAAGGATCCGGTGTCGTTCTTCTTGATTTCCTACGCTTTCTGAACATTTTCTTTGCCGTCAGTCCCTCTGGGAACAAAGACGGCTGGATATAACTCCCATAGTCAGCACATCTTTTCGTATGCTTGCAAATTGAACATATGTCCACGTTCACCTTGTATTTGGATTTGGTGCGGTTACACGTGATGTAGTCCATATCCTGTCCTTGTTCTCCCCTCCCCTTCTTGAATTTCAAGGCTTTTTAATAACCTAATTTTGTTGAACATTCAACAACGTTATATAAACCCTAACGTTGCAAAAGCCGAGGGTGCTGCAGATGCAAGGCGGCAAGGGTGAGGCTGTAGTCGTTTACGCCGATCCCTTGACAACGCAGCAGATGCTGTATCATCGGCTTTCCCGAAGG
>SDBT01002635.1_pt1 | contig 31545 bp, 21 predicted proteins | sample 2277101 | NCBI WGS metagenome assembly SDBT01 (sample SAMN10404973, study PRJNA504765) | marine sediment metagenome | isolation source: marine sediment core GS10_PC15, 103 cmbsf | place: Arctic Ocean: Southern Knipovich Ridge | collected 2010 | reverse complement strand
AAACCGGTCTCAGTGGCGCAAGCTGGGCCTGAATATAAATTTAGGGAGCGAAAATGAACAGACGCGAATTCCTTCGGCAAACAGCTTTAATAGGCTCATCAATTCTTCTGCCCGGTTGTCTCTCATCGCAAAAACAAAACACAGCGGCAAAACAGACTAAGCCGAATATTGTTCTAATCGTCTCCGACGACCAGGGCTGGGCCGATATCGGCTATCACAATTCCGAGATTAAAACTCCAATGTTAGACAAACTTTCCAAAACAGGAGTTGAACTGGACTGTCACTACGTACAACCTCAATGTACACCAACACGAGTTGCCTTAATGACCGGTCGATACCCAAGCAGATTCGGCCCACATTGCACATCGGCTTCAAATGAACAATCTTATCCATTCGGCACATTGACCATGGCATCGATGCTTAAATCTCAGGGATACGAAACCGCCCTGACCGGCAAATGGCACATGGGCTCAAAACCCGAATGGGGTCCGAATCATTACGGATTCGATTTCAGTTACGGTTCCCTGGCAGGGGCTGTCGGAATGTACGATCATCGATACAGGTTAAATACGTCTTTCACCAAAACATGGCATAAAAATCTCAAGTTCATTGAGGAGGAAGGTCATGCCACAGACCTCGTAACAAACCAAGCCGTCAAATGGATCAATGAAGAACACAAAAAGCCGTTCTTTCTGTATGTACCCTTTCACTCCGTACACACTCCGCTGGTCGAAGAAGATAAATGGCTGAAACTCAACAGGCATATCAAAAACCCGGACAGAAGACTCATGGCCGCGGCCATCACACATTTAGATCATTGTGTAGGACGTATAATTAAATCACTCGAACACAACGGCAAACGGGAGGATACCATTGTGATTTTCTTCTCAGATAACGGAGGCATCATTGGAAAATACCGTGGTGGCAACTACCCTCCGCCTGACCCGCCCCTGAAAGATTTCAGTTCAAACGCACCACTCCGCGGCGGCAAAAGCCAGGTGTACGAAGGCGGAATGAGAGTACCGGCAATTGTCAACTGGCCCGGAAAATTGAAACCTCAAAAAGTGACCGCCCCCATGCACGCTGTGGACTGGATGCCGACATTGGCTGTACTGTCAGGCTTTACCCCAAAAACAGACCCTCTATGGGACGGGCAAAACATCTGGCCGGCTCTTACAGGCCAAAAACACAATTTGACAAAACGTCAGCTTTACTGGGTATGGGGAAATGAACGCAGTCGTATCGCACTCCGCAAAGCCGACTGGAAAATACTCAAAAATAAATTAAACGCAAAGTGGCAGCTTTACAATCTTAGAGAAGATCCCTATGAAAAAAACAACCTCGCCAAAATAATGCCGGACAAACTCAATGAACTTATCAAATACTTCCAGGAGGAAAAAAGCAAAGATTCGATGTGATTGGCAAAAGACTTACCCGACAAAGAAGCGGGGAATTGCTAATTGGGTCCCGCCAAGACTGTAGCATCCAAATCAGTCCCGGCGGACTGTTGGACTAAGATATACATTTGTTTATGGGAAATCCCGGACAGGCTTATTTGAGGATCATAAAATGAACAGAAGAAAGTTTCTTGAAAATCCTGGAGTCAGTGCCGCGGCATTAACTTTGCCGGGGTTCTATGGGTCATCTCAAAAAGTTTCACGGGTATTGTTGTTGATGATCTTGATCATGATAACTAGTGGGTGTGTTTCTCATCAGGACAGAATTACCGCAGCTCCAAAACAGCCATACGAGGCCAACTGGGAGTCATTGAAAAAGATTCCTGTGGCCAAATGGTTTGATGATGCCAAGTTCGGTATCTTTATCCATTGGGGACCCTATAGCGTCATAGGACATCTAAAAGGTGGTAGAGGATATGCTGAGTGGGTGCCTACAAGAATGTATGCCAAGCCGGATTATTACTATCCGTATCTGAAAAATCGTTTTGGTGGACATCCTCCGGAGTTTGGGTACAAGGATATTGTCAAACAGTTTAAGGCCGAGAAGTGGGACCCGGAGGCCTGGGCTGAGCTCTTTAAAAACGCGGGGGCAAAATATGTTGTCCTTACGGGTGAACATCATGATGGATATGCTATGTGGGATTCGGATTTGACACCATGGTGTGCCACCAAGGTTGGGCCTATGCGTGATCTGGTTGGTGAACTCGGCAAAGCTGTGCGTGCTAAGGGTATGAAATATGCACCATCTTATCATCGAGAACGCCATACTGGATTCTTTGCTATGAAGCATTACGAAATCAAAAGCCCGCCTCGTCCCGACATCGCCGAAGAAATAAGGCGTCATCCTCAAGCCGCTGATTTATATGGCCCTTTTGAGTACAGCGATGCCTTTATTGCCGACTACATGGCTCGCTGGAAGGAACTTCAGAGAAAATACAAGCCCGATTTTATGTGGATTGATGACATCCCGATATTCTACTGGACCGAGGAGGGCGCAAACCATCCGCAGACCAGGAAGTTTAAGGATTCTTTCCAGGGGTTGATCGCAGATTACTTCAATGCCGCTCAAGGATGGGGCAAAGAGGTTTACCTTAATAACAAAGGCAAGCACCTGAACTGGCCGGAAGGGATCGGCTGTCGCGAAAAAGACAATTTGCAGATGGATACCGCAGGGCCAAAGTGGGAGAACCCCGCTACGCTCGGGACTTCCTATGGCTATCTTGCTATCGAAGAGGAAAAGGACCTGTACAAACCATCACGCGAACTGATCCACCTGTTATGTGATGTGGTCAGCAAGAATGGCAACCTGCTGTTTAACATAGGGCCTCGTAGCGACGGTATCATACCCCAAGGCATGCAGGATCGCCTGCTGGATATCGGCCGGTGGCTGGATGTCAACGACGAGGCGATCTATGGCACCAGGGTCTGGAAAATCTATGGTGAAGCCATAATCCCGAACTCAAAGAAAAGAAAACATGCAATCAACTCTACAGGAATTCGCTTCACTCGTTCGGCAAACGGTAAATTCGTATATGCTATTTGTTTCGAATGGCCCGAAAAACCGCTAACCATCAAGAGCTTTACAAATGATAATATCGCTAATGTCGAATTGCTTGGCAGCGACCGGAAACTCGCCTGGAACATGACAGATAGTGGACTCAATGTAACGCTTCCTTCCAGAAAACCCTGCGAGTATGCCTTTGTGTTGAAGATAACCAAAATGTTAAATGCCAATATCAGGTAAAAATGAAAAAATCCATAACAGTTTGGACAATCTTTATTGTATGTTTCACAGCTTATGCAAATGCCGAAGTAATAACACCTAAGGGACGGCGTTTGCGACAGATCGTGGCAGAAAAATTACCCGACAAAAAAGTCTATATCGGAGCCGCAGTTCAGTATAAAGAATTGACTGGCCCTGTCGGGAGCATTCTGAAGCAGGAGTTTAGCTACATCACACCGGCAAACGATTTCAAGCAAACCTATATTCATCCTGAGCCAGGCAAGTGGAACTGGAACTATCCGGATGGCTGGATCAAATACGCAAAGGAAAACAAACAAACTATTCGCATTCATGGACCGATCAGCCCGCAATGCTCCCGATGGGTCAGAGATGACAAACGAACCGCCGAAGAGCTTAAGAAAAATCTCCACGAATATATGACCGCACTGTGCAGGCGTTACAATGGCAAACCAAATGTACGTTGGATGGATGTGGTAAATGAAACCGTCAGCAATTCCGGCGAATGGATGATGCCCAGACCGGGTTCGGACTCATGGGAGAATCCCTGGGGAAAAATCGGTTTTGAAAAAAACATACCCGCTAGATTCCCTGCTTTAAGTGACGGCGTGCCTCTTTACATTATTCAGGCTTTTGAAATCGCCAACAAAGAAGCACCCGATATTAAACTGGTCATCAATCAGCACAGTGTCCTCAATGATAAGATCTGGAACAGAGTTAAAGACCTCGTACTCTACCTGCGCTGGCGCGGTCTGCGGGTCGATGGAATCGGCTGGCAAGGCCATATCAAATACTCACATGCTTCAAATTGGTCGATGGACAGTCCGAACATTTGCTTCCTTGACGAGTTGATCACATGGGCACATGAAAATAGCCTGGAGTTTCACGTTACCGAAAATAATATTCACGACCTCGCCGGCCAACCTGATAGGCAAGACCATTACGCTGAGATTTTTGGAAACATTCTGAAAACCGTCCTTGCCAAAAGAGACACAGGAGTGGTAACATGGAATCTTTGGGGGCCGCGTGATCGGCCTCATCATAGAGAGAACAAAATTGTTATCCGAAGCTTTTGGGATGAAAAGTTCAGACCGAAAAAATCATATTACAAAGCCCAGCAAATTTTGGGAAATCTTCCCGATCCGGATAATTTGCATCAAAAAGACTGAAATTTTTTTATAAAAGGTAAAATGATATGGCCAAGAAAAAAAGAGAGATCATTGGTTCTCCCTTGACACCCAAGCTCCTTAATGAATTGGGAGTGTTTAAGTCGTTTCCCGATACGCCGGAAGATTTCAAACCGGATGGCTCGTGGACGAATCATTATCGGATTTGGGCCTGCCATGGCTATCGTGAATCTGGAAACAAAGATGTCGGTTATCTGCGCCTGCAGCGCAGAAAATCATCGTCGGATAACAAATTTACGCTGAACGTACACCAGGAACTTGCAGGTGCAGAGGGGTCCGTTAATATAATCGATGCAGAGATCATCTGCATGTATGAACAAATATCTTTCCCCGTGAAATGGAAATATAAAAGCAGTTTTACGGACCCTCGAGGCAACCCCGTAGAGCAACTTGGCCAGCAGGAGAACAATTCGATCTCAAATAATGTACTGACTATTTCCAGGGGCAATAAAGTTATCAAGAGAAAGCTATCTTCCGGGCCTACGTGTAACTGGTGTATTTGCGAATCTGTTCAGCGTTTGACAAAGAACAATAAACCGCTTGCTTTTGATATGCTGGATGATTTGACCGTATTAAAGACAAACCAGCATTTGTCCGGACAAGGCATTTCGAGTGTCTCTATCTCGAATAGAAAAATTCCACTTTATTCTTTTGTGCATATTGGCGCCGGCAATCTTCCTTTCGAATATTGGCTGGATGAAAGAGGCAGATTGGTAAGTTTTATCAGTATGGATAAAGCATACATCCTTAATGACGATGCGGAAAATATTTATCTGGATTTTCTGAATAGTGAACGAAAGAGTTTTCTTTCAAGGAGCCAAAAAGTATCATGAAACATAATATAAATCATAAACGAAATATTGCCGGGAGTAATTGTGTTGTCAGCCGACGTGATTTTATAAAAATCACCGGTGGAATGACAATGTTATTGGGTGGCGGTTTATGCTCCCCAGCAATATCCTCTGCCGAGTCTTCGAAAAATAAGCCTAAGAATATCCTTCTTATCATTACCGACCAGCAGCATATTGACACAATTTCTGCGGCGGGTTGTTCTTATGCAAAAACTCCAAATATGGATCGGCTGGTGACAGAAGGAATGACGTTTACCTTGTCATATTCTACCAATCCGGTTTGCAGTCCTGCCAGAAGTAGTATTTTTACCGGAAGAACCTCCTGTGAAACCGGTGTTTACAAAAATGGCAAACCAATTCGCTCAGATATCCCCAACCTGGGACAATGGTTTTCACAACATACTGATTATGAAACGATTTATGCCGGCAAATGGCATGTGCCTCGCAGCTATACACATTTTATCCCGGGATTTAAGGTAATTAACACCGGACTGGGTGGAGCGGGCTATGTTTGCGACCCGGTAGTTTCCAGGGCTTGTGCGGCTTATATCCAAAACCGCCCGGCCTCTGAACCCTTTATGATGATCGCTTCTTTCATGCAGCCGCATGATATATGTGAATGGCTTCGCTTGAATACCGATTGTCCTGGCAAACGGAAGTATCCCGAAGTATTCGAGGAACTACCCGAATTGCCCGCTAATTTCGTTTTTGACAGCAAAGAACCTGAAAAGATCAAGGAGACACGTCAATCCAGAGAAGGGATTAAAGGCCGTTGGACCCCGGAGCACTGGCGTTATTATAAATGGAGTTATTACCGTCATATCGAAATGGTAGATGGCGAGATTGGCCGTCTTCTTCAGGTGCTGGAGGACACTGGACGCCTCAAAGATACATTGATCGTATTTACTTCAGACCACGGCGAGGGCCTGGGACATCATCAAATGGTACGCAAGAGTGTTTTGTACGATGAAGCGGTCAGAGTGCCGCTGATCTTTGCCTGGCCGGGAAGGATAAAAAACAAAATCAATTCTACGGAGTTGGTTTCAGGCCTGGATATACTGCCCACACTGTGTGACTATGCCGGTATTAAAATCCCGACCGGTGTAAAAGGAAAATCCCTGCGAAAGGTACTGGAAGGAGAAAGTTCGCTTGACCGCGAGTATATTGTCTCAGAAGTCAGTTCGAATACCGGAAGAATGGTACGTTCAAAACAATATAAATATATCAAATATCTTGACGACCCTGTGGAACAGCTCTTTGATATGAAAAAGGATCCGCAAGAAATACGAAACCTTGTCGGAGAGAAAAAGTATGAATCAATCCTTAAAAAGCATAAGCAGATGCTTGGCAAATGGGAAAAAGGATTGGACGTGGCCTCAAATGTTCCCGAAGCGAAAAGCTGGATTGCCGACAAACGCCCAAAGACAGTAACAAAGATGAACAAGACCATGAAGTCAGCAAGAGTGCACACTGACAAATGGCCCTTCTACAAAAAAAAGAAGAAATGACGAAGCGAAGGGATTATGATGGGTAAAATGATTGAACGGCGTGATTTTATAAAATTAATTGGTGCTGCCGGGATGGTATCGTTAACCGGCGGCTGTTTACCCGGTACCACCACAGCCTCTTTATCGAAAGCAGGCGATGCAGGCAAGCCTAATTTCCTGTTTATCCTTGCTGATGACTGTACTTTCCGTGACATCGGCTGTTATGGCGGTCAGGCGCATACGCCTAATATCGACGGGCTTGCAAAACAGGGAATGCGGTTTACGCACTCTTTCCAGGCGGCCCCGATGTGTTCGCCTACCCGGCACAATATCTATACGGGCCTGTATCCGGTTAAAAGTGGAGCATACCCGAACCATACTTTTGCCAAGGCCGGGACCAAAAGCATCGTTCACTATCTAAAGCCGTTGGGGTATAGAGTTGCGCTTAGCGGTAAAAGACATATCAGTCCAAAAGAGGTCTTTCCATTTGAGTATCTGCCCGGCAATAAGAATCCGGACATGAAAGCGGTTGATGAATTTGTTGCAAGTGCAAAGGCCGAAGATAAGCCGTTTTGTTTATTTGCCTGCTCGAATGAACCGCACGGGCCCCATGACAAAGGTGATCCAAGCAGATATAAGGCTGACAAGCTTAAACTGCCACCCTACTGGGTCGATACTCCCGAAACGCGTGAAGGTTATACAAAATATCTTGCCGAGATCACATATCTTGATGGGCAGGTTAAAGATTTGCTGGGCATACTTAAAAAGCATGGACTCAGCAATAACACGATCGTTATCTTTACCAGCGAACAGGGTGACGGCCTTCCCTTTGCCAAGTGGACCTGTTACGACAGTGGTTTACAGAATGCGCTGGTGGCAAGATGGCCCGGAAAAATAAGAGCCGGTTCGGTAAGCGATGCAATGATCGAATATACAGATGTCGTACCGACTTTTGTCGATGCTGCCGGAGGAAAACCCGCCCCGGTGCTTGAGGGTAAGAGCTATCTTGGTGTACTGCTTGGTAAAACCAAAAAGCATAAAGAGCATGTATATGGCTTGCAGACCACACGCGGAATTAACAACGGTTCGGACCATTTTGGAATACGACAGATTCGCAGCAGGCAGTTCAAGTATATCGTAAACCTCACACCGGAAGCTAAGTTTCAAAATGGTGTGGTGACCAGAAGTCCTATATACGCGTCGTGGAAAAAGAAGGCTAAAACCGATGCCGATGCCGCTGAAAAGGTCAGACGCTACGAGAACAGACCCGCTGAGGAACTTTATGATGTAATAAAAGATCAATATGAGTGGAACAATCTTGCCGGCGATCCTAAGTATGCCAGGGTGAAAAAGCAACTCCGTGAAAAACTTTATAAATGGATGGCCCAGCAGGGAGATAAGGGCCAAGCCACCGAGATGGGAGCTCTGGAGCACCAGGGAAAGCATCGCAGGGAAAAATACAAGAATGAAAAGAATAGAAATAGGAAAAAGAATAAAAAGCAGTAATTTCCATTGAAAGAGAGGTCATGAAAGTATTGTTAAGGTATTTGCTGTTGCTATTTTGCATTGCGATTTTCAGCAGCTGTGCCGAAGAAACAAGAGTATCAAGTAAAAATAATGTCTCCGCCGATCTGGTAACGTCAATCGGCGCCGATGGCGATACGGAACTTGTCGTCTCGCCGTTCTGTAAATCTCTCAGAGCCGGCAACCGAATACTGGAGGAAAAGAACTGGCGCAACTGGGATATGGCGCCCATCTATGGCCCCGATGGCAGTGTCCATTTGTTTGTGGGGCGATGGCCCGTAAAGGGCAGCTGGCTCAAAAATGCCCAGATCGATCACTACAAAGCCGAAAAGCCTGAGGGGCCTTACAAGCATGTCGATACGGTATTTGCAAGGAAAGGTGTCACCTATTTCAACCCGCAAATCAACAAGGCCGATGATCTGTACGTCATGGTGTATTCGTACAAAAAAGCAAAAACTCCCAACGTTCAGCAGCAGATAGGTTTGGCTACTTCCAAGAGCCTTGACGGCCCCTGGAAGCAAAGCCGGCATAATCCGATCATCTATCCTTCATTGAAACCCGGCACACCGAACTGCCTTCATGCGTCCAATCCAACTTTTGTGTATGCCCCGGACGGCAAGTACAGGATCTACTACAAGTCCATGTCCGACAAGTACCCCAAGCCCTATATGAGGACCATTTCCATGGCGGTAGCGGATAATATCGAGGGACCCTATGAGAACTATTCCGGCAACCCTCTGATCTCCTACGCGGACCATGGCCTTGACATTGAAGATCCGTACGCCTTTTATTACAAAGGCAGCTATTATATGATCCTGGAAGATCGTATGGGAGTCGCCGGCCTGCTGACCGGAAAAGAGAAACCCAAAGTTATAAAGAAGGGCGGATCTCGCCACGGTCTGATCTATAAGTCCGAGGACGGAATTTCCTGGGGGAGACCCGAAGTGGGTTACCGATCCAACAGTTTCTACTTCCAGGAGAAGACGCAGCGATTTGAACGTCCGCACATCCTGTGGAAAGATGGTCAGCCGGATTATCTGTTTCTTGCTTTGAACAAGGGCAAATACAATACATCCTCAGGTGCGGTTTTGAAAATTGAAAGATAGAATCACAGGAAATGTCAGAGTATACAATGTTTGTTGGAGAACGATTTAAATGAATTTTGATAAGAAAATATCATCCGTCAGCAGGCGGGATTTTATAAAGACTGTAGGTCTGTCTTTTGCGGCTATGGCACTGGGCGGCTGTCAGGGGAGTCTTGCAAAGCCTTCGTCAAAGAAACCGAATATTATTTTTATCTTTGCCGACGATCTCGGCTACGGCGATCTAAGTTGCCATGGAAGCGATTTTGTCAAAACGCCCAATCTGGATCAGATGGCAAAGGAAGGAACTGATTTCCAACAGTTTACGGTTAATAATCCTGTCTGCTCTCCCAGCCGTACTGCGGTAATGACCGGGCAATTTCCGGCAAGGCATTGTGTTCACAGACATTTCGCCAGTATTGGTCATCACCGGAAAAATGGAATGCCGGACTGGCTCGACCCTGATGCGCCGATGCTGCCAAAAATGTTCAAAGAAAGCGGGTATGTAACCGCTCACTTTGGCAAGTGGCATCTGACAAGCCGAAGTGTTGATGACGCTCCACTTCCTTATGCTTATGGTTATGATGAATATGGAGCTTTTAATGTTCCAGGCGTTCAGATAAAAACAGCCGAGACTTGCCAGCGGACGGTTGATTTCATCAATCGTCACAAGGGGCGGCCTTTCTTTATCAATGTGTGGCTGCATGAAACACATTTGCCGCATTATCCCCAAAAAGAGTTTATGGAACAATTTCCCCATCTTGATGAACAAAAGCAGGTCTATGCCGCCGTTGTCGCTGAAGCCGATGCCGGCATCGGTTCGATTTTGAGTGCATTAAAAAAGCACCGGATCGATGATAATACGCTGGTGATCTTCTCATCAGATAACGGTCCGGAATGGACCGGAAAGGCATCACAGAAAAAAAAGGGTGATGCAGCGACCGGAGGCGGACTGGGGAAATATTATTCGGTGGGAACAACCGGCGGTCTGAAAGGCAGGAAACGCTCCTTGTTTGCCGGCGGTGTTCGTGTACCGTTTATCGTGCGTTGGCCGGGCGTAGTTCCGGCTGGCAAGATCGATAAGAAATCGGTCATAACCGCTGTTGACCTTTTGCCGACATTTATGGAAATCATGGATCATAAGCTGCCGAAGTCTTATAAGCCAGACGGCCAGAGCGTTCTGGCGGCCTTGAAGGGAAAGCCATTCAAGCGAACCAGGACCATTTACTGGGAGTGGAACGGCTTTCGCACCAGGGGAGACTTTTGGCCCCATTTGGGTATTCGTGATGGCAAGTGGAAATTAATGCTCAACCAGAAACTCAAGCGAACCGAGCTCTACGATATCGAAGCCGACTGGGCTGAAAAAAGCGATCTATCTAAAAAATATCCCGATGTCACTAGAAAACTTACGGATAAGATTTTTGCCTGGAAAGCAACACTTCCAAAGTCGCCTCCAGATCATTGCCTCTCGAAATTAAGGAAAAAGTAACTGCAAATTTGTATGGAAATTATCAGACAAATTTATTTAAGGATCATTAAATGAAAAGACGAACGTTTCTTAAAAATCTTGGTGTCAGCATCGCAGCGTTAAGCTTGCCGGCGTGCCATGCGTCATTTCAAGAAACTTCGACTCAAAAAAAGCCGAACATAGTGCTTATCATGTCCGACGATATGGGCTATTCGGATATCGGTTGTTATGGCGGCGAGATTAAAACGCCAAACCTGGATAAGCTTGCGGCAGGCGGTGTTCGGATGACCCAGTTTTATAATACTGCCCGGTGTTGTCCGACGCGTGCGTCTTTGCTTAGCGGTCTTTATCCGCATCAGGCCGGGATCGGTCACATGGTGAACGACCGTGGGCAGGATGGCTATCGCGGCGACCTTAACAACAACTGTGTTACTATCGCAGAAGCGCTCTCTCCAGCCGGCTACTCGACATATATGGCTGGTAAGTGGCACGTGACAAAGCATATTGAAGTTAACGGTCCGAAGTTTAACTGGCCGATGCATCGCGGTTTCGATCGGTTTTATGGAACGATCCGCGGTGGCGGAAGTTTCTGGGAACCGTCTACGCTGGTAAGGGACGATACGATGATCACGATCCCTACCGACAAAGAATACCAGCCAAAGGAAACATACTACTACACCGATGCTATCAGTGACAATGCGAGTAGATATATAAACGAACACAACACCGCCAAACCTTTCTTTATGTATGTTGCCTATACCGCGGCACACTGGCCGATGCATGCCAGAGAGCGTGATATTGCCAAATATAAAGGTAAATATGACGAGGGCTACAAGGCGATCCGCAAAAAGCGTCTTGCAAAAATGAAAAAACTGGGCGTGGTCAAATCTGATGCTGAGATGTCAGCCCAGGCCGGTGATTGGAGCAAGGTAGAAGATAAGAAGTGGGAAGCGGCGTGCATGGAAGTGTATGCGGCGATGGTCGATAATATGGACCAGGGTATCGGTCGCATCGTAAACTCGCTCAAGGATAAGGGGTTGTTCGACAACACGATCATCTTTTACCTTCAGGATAATGGTGGCTGTGCTGAGCCCTGCGGGCGAGGCAGCAAACCTAATCCACGAAAAGACAAACCGTCTTTCGATTTGATCCCGCCGAACCAGCAGTTTTACTTCGGTTCGATTCCAAAGCAAACCAGAGACGGCTGGGAAGTCAGACGCGGCTATGTAATGCCGGGACCTGCCGATACATATATCGGTTATGGCAAAAACTGGGCGAATGTTTCTAATACGCCCTTCCGCGAATACAAACATTGGGTGCATGAGGGGGGCATCTCAACGCCCTTGATAGTTTCATGGCCAGCGAAGATCAAAGCCAAGGGTCAGCTTCGGCATCAACCCGGGCACCTGATCGATATTATGGCGACCTGTGTAGATGCAGCCAAGGCAAAGTATCCGGAAAAATATAAAGGGGAAAGTATCAAGCCAATGGAAGGCAAGAGCCTGCTGGAGACTTTGATTAATAACAAACTGTTACAGCGCGAAGCGATCTATTTCGAGCATGAGGGCAACCGTGCGGTTCGCCAGGGCAAATGGAAGCTTGTCGCCAGGGGGATAAAAGGTAAATGGGAACTCTATGACGTAGAAGCTGACCGCAGCGAGCTGCATGATCTGGCAGCCACAGAGCCTGAACAAGTAAAAAAGATGGCAGATATGTGGCAGGCGTATGCAGAAAGAACCAACGTCATACCGTGGCCTGACGATAGGAAAAATAAGAATAAAAAGAAAAGCAACAGAAAGAAAAAATGAACAGACGAACATTTCTCAAAAATCTTGGCGTCAGTGCTGCTGCATTAAGTTTGCCGGCGTGCCATGCATCATTTCAAAAAGACTTGCCTGGCAAGAGGCCCAATGTTCTTTTTATCATGACCGATCAGCAGTTTGCCGATATCATGAGCTGTCGAATGGGCACAAAATACATCAACACCCCGGCGATGGACTTGCTTGCCAAAGACGGCTTGCTTTTTACCGATGCCTACACAGCAAACCCGCTGTGCATGCCTGCGAGAAACTCCATTTTTACGGGCAGATATCCGCACGAAACCGGATGCCAGAAGAACGGCAAGGGCAAATTTGATATTAACGAATTTGTCAGCATGGGCACATACTTCAAAAAAGCCGGCTACGATACCGGCTATGTGGGCAAATGGCACCTGTGGTACAATACCAAAGATAAAAAAAGCCACGGATTCGACATGACCGCTGTTCTCAAAAACAAGGGGTATGATGACGAAATGCCTGCCCCTGCCATCGACTTCATGCAAAAGGACAGGCAGAACCCGTTCCTGCTTGTCGTCTCACTGAGCAACCCGCACGATGTGTGTCAGCTGGCAAGACACCAAAAACTGCCAAGTGGACCGATACCACCATTGCCGCCGATGGATCAGAGACCACCGCTGAAAAGTAATATGGCTCCGCCTGTAAATGAATCGGACGCGATGACGCTCATGCGGAAATCCTACCACAACACCAAATTATTCCCTGTTGGTGATTATGACGAAGATAAATGGAGAAGACTTAGCTGGGGATACTACCGCCTGGTGGAAAAGGTTGACGCCCTTGTCGGGAAGGTTCTTGATGGGCTTAAAGAATCGGGCCAGATGAACAACACGCTCATCGTTTTTACCAGCGACCATGGCGACTGCCACGGCGCACACCGGTTCAACCAGAAGACAGTATTTTATGAAGAGTCGGCGAGGATTCCGCTTATCCTGAGTTATAAAAACGTCATTAAACACCAAACCAGTGACGCACTCGTAAACACCGGCGTAGACATCCTGCCTACCATGCTTGATTTTGCAGGGATCGATCAACCGAAAAAGCTGCCCGGCCGAAGTCTCAAAACAATCGCACTTGGAAAACAACCCAAACAATGGCGTGACTATGTTGTCGCGGAGAACTTTATGACACAAGGCGGTCCAGTCGATGGCAAAACCCCGAAAGTAAAGGGCAGAATGGTAAGATCAAACTCACACAAATACTGCCTCTATGACCAGGGAAAACAACGCCAGGAACTCTTCGATATGAAAAATGACCGGCTGGAAACCGAAAATCTCGCGGCAAAGCCAGAATGCAAAGACATCCTTAAACAGCACCGCGATTTCCTTAAGGCCTTCGCTGTCAAACACAAGGATGCGACAGCTTTAGCAATGCTCGACCAGATCAAAAATACCAGCTCACACAAAGGAAAGATTTAGATGGAAAGTAAAACACAATCTCGAAGAGGTTTTCTCAAGGCACTGGGTCTTGGCGGTTGCTATCTGGCTCTTGGCGGGTGTCTATCAGCGCAAGAGAAGAGCAAGCAGGCCAAGCGTCCCAACATCATCTTCTTATTGGCTGACGACCAGTGCACATATTCGGTTGGCTGTTACGGAAACAAGGATGTGAAAACGCCGCAGATGGATCGGCTTGGTCATGACGGCGTAATATTCGATAACCACTACGATACAAGCTCGATCTGCATGGCCAGCCGTGCAAATATAATGACAGGCATGTACGAATACAAAACCGGCTGTAATTTTTCGCACGGCGATATGAAGCCTGAAGTTTGGAACAAGTCCTACCCGGTTCTCCTGAGAAAAAACGGATACCTTACCGCCTTTGCCGGAAAGTTTGGTTTTGAGGTTGACGGTAAGGGACTTTGCGAAGGTGACTTTGACGTCTGGGGAGGCAGTCCGGGACAGACGAAGTATGAAACGGCAAAGAACAAATCAATGGCGGGCTTCGCGGAGAAATACCCTCACTCAACACTGTCCTACGGCGCTTTTGGACAGGATGTGATCAAGCAAGCGGTAAAGGAAAACAAGCCGTTCTGCCTGTCGATCAGCTACAAGGCCCCGCATCGGCCGGTATCGCCTGACCCTGAATTTGATGATGTCTATGCGGGTAAAAAGTTCACCAAGCCGGGCAACTTCGGCAGAAAGTACGCAGATCACCTTGCGGACCAGAGCAAGAAAGGGAGGCAATACACTCGCTTTAGCGAATGGAAATACGATACCGACTACGATGGCGTTATGGCCAAATACAACCAGCTGGTCTATGCGATAGACGTTTCGATTGGTATGATCCGCGAAGAACTTGACGCCCGGGGCATCGCCGACAGTACGGTAATCATTTACACCAGCGACAACGGCTACATCTGCGGCTCGCATGGTTATGCATCCAAGGTACTTCCCATGGAAGAGTCATCGCGGGTGCCACTGATGATCTACGATCCACGCAGTAAAACTTCCGGCAAGAAGCTTCGCTGCGATGCACTGACAGGCAATATTGACTTTGCTCCTACAATTCTTGAGCTGGCAGGACTGCCTGTGTCCGGCAATATGGACGGCAAGAGCCTGCTGCCGCTCGTCGAAAGCCCATCCGCAGATATCCGTAAGCAAATGGCATTCATCAATGTATGGGGCGAAAATCCCACCCACAGCCTGACGGCTCTTGAAAGAGACTGGAAATACACTTACTGGTGGTACGGCGGCGAGGGGATGAGGCCGACGGAGGAACTATTCGATACTGCCAGAGACCGGCTGGAACTGAAAAATCTTGCAAACGATCCGGCATACAAGGCCGACCTTGAAAGAATGCGAAAGACGTACGATAAAGAGCTGGCGTCATGGAAAAAACAGGCAGTGGACTACAACGATTATCAGAAATACGGTACGCTCTTTGACCGTAATATCCCATGGTCATCGAAAGAAAAGATTACAGGCAAACCAAATAAAGAGAAAAATAATAAGAAGAATAAAAAAAAGGGCGTGGGAAAGAAAAAATGAACAAACAAAAGCTTATTGCAATTTTTGGAGTCAGTATCGCTGTATTAACTTTGCTGGGGTGCAATATATCATCTCAAAAAGCTACCGCTGAAACTACAACTGGCAAGAGACCCAATATTGTGGTTATCCTTGCCGATGATATGGGTTACGGCGAGCTTCAATGCCTGAATCCCAAACGCGGCAAGATCAAGACGCCGCAACTGGACGCGATCGCGGCCAGCGGGATGGTCTTTACCGATGGACACAGCGGCTCTTCTGTCTGTACACCGACGCGTTACGGGTTTATGACGGGCCGCTATGCATGGCGGACACGTTTGCAGAGGGGCGTTCTTACGGGCGGAAAATCTATTGTCGTCAAAGACCGCCTGACGATTGCTGATATGCTCAAGAAAAAGGGATATCATACGGCTATGTTCGGCAAGTGGCATCTGGGGATGTTATTTGACGGTAATAAGAATGAAACAAAAGAGGTTGCCATCGGATCAAAAGTTACCGAAGGTCCCATTGATGCCGGTGGGTTTGACGAGTTTGGCGGCTATCACCATTCCAGGCAGATGAACATCTGGATTGATAACGACAAAGTTACCGAGCGAATCGAACCGATCGAGATGCTGCCGAAATTAACCGCCGGCACGGTTGACTACATCAATGGGCGCAAAGGCAAAAAAGAACCATTCTTTTTGTATGTGCCGTGGAACTCGCCGCATGCCCCCGTTGTTCCAAGTGCCAAATGGCAGGGCAAGAGCGGGCTCAATGCTCACGCCGATTTTGTCATGCAGACCGATGACAGTTACGGCCAGGTCATCAAGGCGTTGCGAGATAATGGCATGCTCGACAATACCCTCATCATCTGCAGCAGCGACAACGGCACATCGGCTCCTACGTCAAAAAAGAAAAAACTCGAAGCGATGGGCCATTTCCCCAGCGGCGACCTCCGCGGTTCAAAAGCCGATATCTGGGACGGCGGTCACCGTGTTCCCTTCATCGCTCACTGGCCGAAAGTTATCAAGCCCGGGACTTCCACCGATAAGCTCGTATGCCTTACCGATGTAATGGCCACAGTCGCCGAGATCGTTGGCTTCAAACTGCCGCCAAACACCGCCGAAGACAGCATTAGCTTTTTACCGGTATTAAAAGGTGCAGAAAAACACGCCCGCACGAGTGTTATCCATCACTCAAACTCCGGGCACTTTGCGATCCGTCAGGGCAAATACAAACTGATGATGTGTCCCGGTTCCGGAGGCTGGACAAAACCGAAACCAAATGCTGCATTGTGGAAACAGATGGAAGAGGAAGGTAAGCCGACGGTCCAGCTGTATGATATGACCAAAGACATTGGCGAGCAAAAAAACCTTGCCGCCGGTATGCCCGAAAAAGTCAAGAGCATGCGTGCCCTGCTGAAAAAACAGGTTGATGACGGCCGCACAACACCCGGCCCGAAACAGGCTAATGACGCGCCAATTACGATCGTCAAAAAACCTGGCGGCAGAAAGAGTAAAAATAAACAGGTATCTCAAAACTGATTTATGGAGCACAAAATGAACAGACGAAAGTTTCTTAAAAATCTTGGAGTTGGTGTCGCGGCATTATCTTTGCCGGGGTGCAACATATTATCTCAAAACGCCTCGGCCGGTGCTTTGAATGGTAAGAGGCCCAATATCCTCTTCATCATCGCCGATGACCAGTCGCCTTTTGATCTGAAGATGTATAATAAGGATTCAATTCTGGATACGCCTGTTCTCGATGAGCTGGCCTCCGAGGGAATGGTCTTCGACGGAGCCTATCACATGGGTTCCTGGTCGGGGGCCGTGTGCACTCCGTCGCGTCATATGGTAATGTCCGGGCGTACTGTCTGGCATCTTCCGGGCGAAAAAAATCCAAACTCCAGCAATCCTGAGATGGTACCTGCCAACTTAGCCGAGAACACTATGGCTGCGATATTTAACCGGGCAGGCTACGATACTATGCGAACATGCAAGAAGGGCAACAGCTATAAGGCAGCCAACGAAAAGTTCACGGTGTGCCATGAAAGCACTCAACGCGGCGGAACCGATGATACGGGCAGCGCCTGGCACGCCGAACAGGTACTCAATTATCTAAGTGACCGGCAGGCAAATAAAGACAGTGACCCGTTTATGATCTATTACGGTTTTTCACATCCGCATGATCCGCGCGATGGTAAGGTTGACCTGCTCGCTAAGTACGGTTCGGTAAACCACACAGACAAAGAGACTCTTCCACCGGCAAATCCCAAGCAGCCGCCACTGCCAAAGAACTACCTGCCCGCTCATCCGTTCCATCACGGCCATCCCGGGCTTCGCGATGAAGTTAAAGTCAGCGGCGTATGGGAAAAGCGAGATGAGCGTACTATCGGCAACGAATTAGGACGCGAGTTTGCCTGTAGTGAGAATATTGACATCCAGATCGGCCGGGTTCTCAATAAACTTGAGGAGATGGGCGAACTTGACAATACCTACATCTTCTATACCGCTGACCACGGCATTGCCATCGGGCGCCATGGCCTGCAGGGCAAGCAGAACCTCTACGAGCATACTTGGCGCGTGCCTTTCATTGTAAAGGGGCCGGGTATCAAGGCCGGTTCAAGGACGCAGGGTAATATATATCTGCTCGATGTTCTGGGAACAATGTGCGATCTGGCGGGCATTAAGGCTCCCGAAACGGTTGAGAGCAGTAGCTTTCGCCCAGTGCTCGAGGGGAGGAAGGACACCATTCGCGACATTCTCTATGGAGTCTATTGTGGCGGGACAAAGCCAGGCATGCGATCTGTGCGAAAAGGCGACTGGAAGCTAATCAAGTATGATGTAATGGATGGCGAGGTTCATCAGACTCAGATGTTCAACCTGAAAGATAATCCCGACGAACTGCTCAAGGAACACAGCGACCGAAAGGTGGTAAAGCTGACCGCAAATACGCCAAAGACCAACCAGGTTAACTTGGCAGGTAATCCGAAATATGCCGGCAAGTTAGCCCGGATGGAAGCTTTGCTGCTATCGGAGATGAGGCGGCTTAACGATCCGTATCGACTTTGGGATCAGCCGGACGATGGGCTGACACCGCCGCCGAAACCGAAAGCGGCCAAACCGCGAAACAAGAAGAATAAGAAGAAAACTGAATAACTGCTCGCTACAAGTTTGAATTAATTATCTCTTTATAGCAGTAGGGATGAAAATGAAAACGAAGGTCTTTGTATTTCTGCTAGTGTTAATTATAGTTGGTCAGTCGTTGTGTTATGCCGAAGGCGCCGGCGATAGCTTTGGCGGTGACGCTAAAGCTTTACTTATAAGCAAGTATGGTTTTGATCAGATCATTTTTGCACGGCGCAAGCTGGGCAGCGATGGGCACTGGTATGCAAATATTGGGTACTACGCCGAGAATGAAGCACGCAAAGCTTATGCACCGGCTGGACAACTTTGTAAACTTAATCTTACAACCGGCGAGGTTACCATCCTTATCGATGACAAACTCGGGGCAGTTAGAGATCCGGTCGTCCATTACGACGCTGAGAAGATATTGTTCTCGTACCGCAAAGGTGCCGAAGACCAATATCATCTGTGGGAGATCAATGTTGACGGCAGCGGGCTAAGGCAGCTTACCCGCGGGATCTATGACGACATCGAGCCTGTTTATCTGCCCGACGGCAAAATAATGTTTGTTTCCACTCGCGGCAAGAGATGGGTCGGATGCTGGCTGACTCAAGTGGCGACGCTTTATCGCTGCGATGGTGACGGTAAAAACATCCGGGAAATATCGGCCAATATCGAGCAGGACAACACGCCATGGGTACTACCCGATGGAAAAATACTTTATACCAGATGGGAGTATGTCGACAGGAGTCAGGTAAACTATCATCATCTATGGACGGCTAATCCCGATGGGACAAATCAAATGGTCTATTTCGGAAATCTGCATCCGGGGAGCGTTTTTATCGATGCCAAGCCGATACCAGGGACCAAGGATGTGCTGATGATAGATTCGCCCGGCCATGGTCAGCGTGAACATAGAGGTGTAGTATCCAGAGTAACAGATAAATACGGGCCGGACAACTTAAGTGCAAAAAAGCATATCAATCCCGATGCGGCATTTCGTGATCCCTATCCGCTTTCTGAAGAGCACTATCTTGTCGCCCGCGGTAAAACTATTCAGTTGATGAATTCTTCCGGCGAAACTACAGTTTTATACAAGGTCAGCGACGAACTTGCCGAGGCAGGTTTTCAATGTCATGAGCCAAGGCCCGTTATGAAACGCAAACGCGAAGTTATTATTCCCGATCGGACGGATTTGAAGCAGACAACCGGCAAGCTGGTCCTGACGAATGTCTATAACGGCAGGAATATGAAAGGCGTCAGGCCCGGAAGTATCAAGAAGCTGCTCATCGTGGAAACCTTAGCCAAGCCGATCAATTATACCGGTGGGATGGATCCGCTGAGCTATGGCGGCACATTTACACTTGAAAGGATCCTGGGTACGGTACCGGTCGAATCCGATGGTTCGGCGTTCATGGAACTGCCCGCAAACCGGTCGGTGTTCTTTATCGCACTGGATGAGAATGATAATGCGGTAAAAAGAATGCAGAGCTTTACCTCAGTCGCCCCCGGTGAAATGAGCAGTTGTGTCGGTTGTCATGAAGAGCGAACCAAAACACCTGTAGGTGTCTCTGCTATGGCACCGCTTGCGGCGAGAAAGCCCGCTAACAAACCCAAGCTAATTGAAGGCATTCCCCAACTGTTTGATTTTCCGCGTGACATCCAGCCGATACTGGACAAGCATTGCGTAAAATGCCATAACCCGGACGAGCGAGAGGCTAAGATAAATCTGACGGGTGATCACGGCCCGATGTACAGCCACAGCTATATGACGCTTACAGTGCATAAGCAGTTTGTCGATGGGCGTAATAATCCAAAGAGTAATTATCCGCCTTATGCACTTGGTGCGTATCCAAGTCCGTTGATGAAGAAAATCCTTGGCGGGCATAATGACGTCAAGTTGTCAGACAATGAGATCAAGAAGATTCGTTTCTGGATCGAATCGGCGGCTGCGTATCCGGGGACTTATGCGGCACTTGGAACCGGTATGATCGGCGGGTATCAGGAAAACAAGCAAGTGATCAATAATGATTCCGGCTGGGCCGAATCAAAGAAAGCCGCCAATGTTATTAACCGCAGATGCTCTGAATGTCATACGGACAAAATGCGGCTGCCCAGAACGCTTTCTGATGAAAGAGGAATCAGTTTCTGGCGTCCGGACTGGAACGATAAGGCCCTTATGCTCTCCAGGCACAGCGTATTCAATCTAAGCCGGCCGAAAAAATCGCTTATGCTTATGGCACCTTTGGCTAAAACGGCGGGCGGCTGCGCAGTAGATACCGAAGAAAAGAAACATCCTCATCCGGTAGTATTTAAGGATGCAAATGATACCGACTATCAGGCGATCTTAGCAATGGTTGACGCTGGTAAGAAAAAACTTGAGCAGATGAAGCGTTTTGACATGCCGGGCTTTAGGCCGAGGAAAGAGTATATCCGTGAGATGAAAAGGTATGGCGTGTTGGATGACAGTTTTGACCTTGACAAAAATAATGTGGATGTCTATAAGCTGGATGAGTATTACTGGCAGCACCTGTGGTACTATCCGGAAGAAAAGGATCATCCGGGATATTGTCCGTACAATTAAACCGCATTGAGGCGGCTTGACGACCCGTATCGCCTTTGGGACCAACTGGACGATGGGCTGACGCCGCCGCCGACCAAATCGCAGAAGAATAAGAATAAGAAGAAAAACCGTTAAGTCTGGACAAGCTGAATACGATGAGGATGTCTATACATTAAGTTCAACTTTTTTGTTTAGCTGGTTGCGGTATTTTCTGCGGACCGGGCCGACGACTTCTTTTAAGAATTCATCTACCTGCTGGGGCGCTCTGCCGATATAGTTTTTGGCGTTCAAAACTTTGGCGAAGTTTACTTTATCAAATGCTCCGTCGGACTTTAGCCTCTCAATTAAATCGTTGGGTTTTCCTTCCTGTTTCACCTGCGCCGAAGCTGCGTGTGAGTGAACCCTGATCCTTTCGTGCAGTTGCTGTCTGTCTCCGCCGGCTGCAACTGCGGCCATTAAAATATTTTCGGTCGCCATGAATGGAAGCTCGGACTTTACCCTTGCGGCAATTACCTTTGGATAGACGACCAGATCAGATGCGATATTGATAAGAATCTCCAGGATACCGTCAACGGCAAGGAAAGTTTCGGCGATAGCGACTCGCCTGTTAGATGAATCATCGAGGGTTCTCTCCAGCCACTGCTCCGAGGCGGTCATTTGGCCGTTAGCAGCAAGGCTCATTGCCAGACGGGCCAGGCCGGTTACTCTTTCAGAACGCATTGGGTTCCGTTTGTAGGCCATTGCGGATGAGCCTATCTGAGATTTTTCAAAAGGCTCTTCGATCTCTTTCAAATTCGCAAGCAGGCGAATATCGTTACACATTTTATGAGCCGACTGAGCGATGGAACCGAGAGCATTCAACAATTGGGTATCTATCTTTCGCTGGTATGTCTGGCCGGTTACGACGCATCGCCGCTTGAAACCAAAGGCCTTTGTCACCATTTCATCGAGCCGTTTTACCTTGTTGTGATTGCCGCCGAATAAAGCGAGAAATGATGCCTGGGTTCCGGTTGTACCCTTAACACCGCGGAACGGCAGGTTCTCTATCCGATGTTCGATATCGGCAAGGTCCATTGCGAATTCATAGCACCAGAGCGTTGCCCGTTTGCCGACAGTCGTTAGCTGGGCCGGCTGGTAATGGGTAAAGCCAAGTGTGGCAAGCCCGCGGTGCTTTCTTGCGAACTTACCGAGCAGGTCAATTATGCAGGCGGTCTTGCCGGCTAAAATCTCCATACCCTGCCGCATAATGAGCAGGTCCGCATTATCACCGACATAGCAACTGGTCGCACCGAGATGGATGATCGGCCCTGCCTTTGGCGCAACATCGGCAAAGGTATAGACATGGGCCATTACATCGTGGCGAAATTTCTTTTCGTACCTTGCGGCCTTTGCAAAATCGATATTGTCGAGATTGCGCGCCATCTGGTTGAGCTGAGTTTGCTTTATGTCCAGACCGAGTTTCTTCTGCGATCTTGCAAGTTCCAGCCAGAGCCGCCGCCATGTACCGAATTTTTTCGCGGCGCCGAAAAGCTCGGCCATTTCCCTTGAAGCGTTTCTGGTCACGAGCGGGCTTGTGTAAACTTTTTGTTCTGCCATTTTTCTGTCCTTATATATCAGAAATTTTTACATTTCGTTGTGCCAATAATTCCTCTATCTGTTCGATACTGTCATTTGGCAGTGTAATATCGGCTGCTTTTACGGTTTCTTCTATCTGTCCCTTTTTTCTGGCACCGACGATCGCCGCGGTAACTCCATCTGCCTTAAGAACCCAGCTAATCGCAAGCTGAGCAACTGTTATTCCCGATTGCTGTGCAATCTCTTTTAGCTGCTCGATGAGTTCAAGATTGATTTCAAATCTTTGACCGTTAAAGTTTTCATCGAGGTGGCGCACATCATCGGAAGCCAGCCGTTCCATTCGCTCCTTACTGAATGCACCGCTGAGAAGACCCATCCGCATTGGGCTGTAACATATTACACCAATATCGTTTGCCTTACAATACGGCAGCAATTCATCTTCGATATCTCTGCAAACCATATTGTATGGCGGTTGCAGCGAAGAGGCGTGGCAAATCGTACTTACCCGTTCGAGGTGGGACATAATAAAATTCGACGCACCTATGTAACGAACCTTGCCCTGCTTTTGGAGAGCGGCCATTGCTTCCCAGCCGGCCTCGATTTGCTCATCCGGTATCGGCCAGTGCATCTGGTAAAGGTCTATTACCTCAACTGCCAGCCGGCGAAGACTATCTTCGCATTCTTTGATAATGCTTTTCGGCTCAAGGCAATCATATTTTTCTCTTTTATCGTTCCAGAGCAGACTGCATTTGGTGGCGATGAACGGTTTTGCGGACATCCCTTTCAACGCCTTGCCTACTCGCATTTCACTATCGCCGCAACCATAAATTGGCGCGGTATCTATCCAGTTAATTCCGCAGTCCATCGCCTCGTTAATGGCAGCTATCGAATCGTCATCGTTTTGGTCTCCCCAGCCGAACTGCCAGCTTCCGCCAATCGCCCATGTGCCCAACCCGATAACCGTAAGGTCCAAATCCGTATTACCTAACCGCCGTGTCTGCAAAAAACTCTCGCCTCCATTTTCATGTACACAATAATTTTTTTACCATCCGCCGGGCTGTAGTATATCAGAAACGCCCTGATCCCACCAGCTTGGGTCGCGAAAATACTGCTTCATCATTATCGCCGCCAATGCCCCGTCTGCAATCGCCGTTACAAGCTGCATCCCGGCCCCTACTCTGCAATCGCCCGCGGCAAAGACTCCCGGAACCGCTGTTCGCAGATAAGTACTCTCGCATTTGATAAATCCTCGCTCGGTCAGCTCAATGAAACCTTTGAGGAAACCGGTGTTGGGGATCATACCGACAAATATAAAAACCCCGTCACAGGCGAACGGTTCTTCGTCGCCGCTTTTGACATTTTTTAGATTGACCGATTCTACTTTTCCATCGCCGCCGATTTCGGTAACGACAGTATCGAGTTTTAGTTTCAGATTGGAGCTGGATTCGTTGACCTTTGCCATCAGTTCATCTGTCAGAACTCTGGTCGCGCGGAATTCGTCTCGTCTGTGTATCAGTGTTACTTCGTCGGCGAATTTGGCCAGATGCAGCGTCTCCTCGACGGCTACGTTTCCGCCGCCTACTGCAACAACCTTTTTGTCCTTAAAAAACGGAGCATCGCAAGTTCCGCAATAGCTTACACCGGCACCTGCATTGCGAAACTCCTGCTCACCGGGTACACCTAATGGCCGATAGCTGCTGCCCGGTGCAAGGATAACCACCCTTGCGATGTATTCATCGTCGTCGCATTTAACTATTATATTTCCATCGTCAGCTTTGGCGATCGAAGTAACCTCACTGCCTCCTTTCAACTCGGCACCAAACCCTGTTACCTGGTCGCTCATTTTTGCTATCATGTCAGGGCCGCTTATCTGTTCAAAGCCCGGATAATTTTCAATTCGGTCCGTAGTTGCTATCTGTCCGCCCGGATAGAACTTTTCCAGCATGAGAGTGCTGAATTTATCTCTGGCTGAATACAGTGCCGCTCCTAATCCTGCAGGGCCTGCCCCGATAATGATACAGTCGTAAGATTTGTTACTCATAATACATTCCCTTCTCAACGGTTGCACTTTCGCCAACCTTCTCAAAAATACGCTTGGCAAATAATGGGTTGCCAAGAACAACTACCTCTAATTCCAGCACCTGGCCGTATCCGAGTTTGCTGCATCCTATAAAGATATCTCCGCCACTGCTGCCTGACGGTTGTAACTGAACCCACTGCATCTGTGTCTGGCCGGTTAACTGTCCGGCTTCTATTATTTCGGAGTTCAACTCACCTGCCCTTTTGACAAGCCTGCTTTGCGGTTCCGCGGGTTCTGCCTTGCCGATATATCGCCATTGAAGAAGTATTTCGGTTCCGTGGCCGGGCATCGCTGCGGCCAGAATATAAACACCTTCTTTTCCAGCAGCAGCCCATTTGTCCATAGATTGCCACCCGCTACCTGTCGGTACGCATACCGACAGGGATGCCGATTCAAGCTTTACAGGTTCGGACAGAACGATTTTGTGCTTGCTTGTCACCATAAATCTTGCAGCGAGGAGGCTTGCTGCAAAAACTGCCATAAAGACGACATCAGCGGTCAAGTATTTTTTTAGTTTTGGTAAATTCATATATTAATCTCAATCCTGCGCAAATAATAAGCCACAGACGCACCTTTTGCAACCATACAATTAGAACAATCCATCAAATCGTTGCCATCTTTCCATCAAAAACCCCAAAGTTACATCGAAATTAGCGGTTAATCTCAAGACTTACGCTGTTTATGCCGAATAAAATAAGGCAGGACCTGCATTTACAGGTCTGTTTCTGTCGTCGTTGCCGGAAAAAAGCGACCGAAAGGATGATGTGTATTATGGAAAATTCCCAGATTCTCAGAGGTACGAATATTGAAAAAACACTTGAGTTGGTGGTTGCCCGCCGTGCTGTTGCGGCAATGACACATATTGCCGCCGGTAAGTGGAAAACGACCAATATCAATTTTACAGTTGGCAACGGCAATGCGATCCACATGACTATAGACAACAACGAACTGCAAGGTCCGATAAACATACAGGTAGACCAACCGGTCGGTATTTCTTTTGAGCACGAATCAGAGAGATACATCTTTGAAACAATGGTTGTTGGTTTCGAACAGACCGTTAATCAGAACCAGACTAGTGAAATCCTGCTTGTAATACCTGAAAAGATGGAAAAAATGGGAAGACGAGCCTATTTACGACAAGATGTTCCCGGTAATCTCAATGTTAAGGTTCTCTTCTGGCATCGCGGCTACAACGATGACAGCACCGAAGTCCCGCTGGAAAATTACTGGCAGGGACGGTTAATTAACCTCTCTGCAGGCGGAGTTCAGTTGGCCATTGCTCTTGATCAGGCCCCGAATTTCAAGATTGACCAGTTCGTCGGCTTGCAGTTTACCTCTATGCCGTACGAAAAACCAATCACTCTTGAAGGGCAGGTCAAACACCTTGAAAAAACTGAGGATGGCCGTGAATTGATGCTTGGTGTACACGCTCTCGGTCTTGAGGCCAATGCGCAAGGCAGGATAATTCTGCACCGTATTATTGATGTTGTAAATCGCTATCAACAGCTAAATCTACCGCAAAACCATGCAGTAACAGTATAGGCAAAAGGGCGAGCCCGCACAATTCCAGTCACCGCAAGCGACAGCCTCGCCAGTTGCTGCTGTCTCAAATTTCCAATATTTGCTTGCAATATCAATTCGTCCAATGTAAAGTGCCCCGATTGTGCCCTTAGATGGTAAGAAATTGGCGCGAGTAAAATTATAATCGGTTGTTCTAAAGTTATTTACTCGCGGATACCTGGGGCACAAGTTATCGGGAAATTGCATTTGAGAACAGTATATATCAGGGCGATTAGCTCAGTTGGTAGAGCAGCTGACTCTTAATCCCCTGCAATCAATTCTTAAGGTATTATTAAACAGATGGTTATGCAAAGCCATCTGTCTGTCTTGGCGTGTTGCTTGGCGTTATATAGCGCCGATAAGGGCCTCAGAACCATCCGAAATCAGGTATGACACACCCCTATGTATACCAAGGCGAACAACAAGGCTCGCAAGTGGCAGGTACAGGCTCTGGATGAGGAAGAGTTTTGATTATCCAAATATGTTCTTTCTTCTCCGCAGTTCTGCGAAGATCTCACCAGCTTTGGCATCAGGCATATCAAGTACTGTTTTAACTTCAGGATCGTCTGAGCGTAGGAATATATTGGTTGCTCTTTCCTGGCCAATATTCGATGGAACTGTTGGCTTGCTCAGGCGTTGCCATTCTTTGATTGTTTGTAAGGCTTTTTTCACGAGCTTATTATTTGGTTCGATCATGAGTGCAAAATCGTAGTTTTCTTCTGTGTAATTATGGCCAGGATAGACAAGAGTATCATCTGGTAAAGCTGCAATTTTCTGGAGGGAATTCCACATGGTCTGTGCATTGCACTCAATAGGTCTACCACAGCCTCCGATGAATAGGGTGTCGCCTGTAAACAAAACACCTTCCTGATTCTTGGTTGGTTGTACATAATAGCAGACTGAGTCTCGAGTGTGTCCAGGTGTGGTGATAACCTGTATATTCGTATTGGCAATCTGAAAGATTCCGGCTTTATTAGCAATAATTACATTACAGCCGGTTTTCTTCATAATTTCTTGAATACCACCGACGTGGTCAAAATGATGGTGAGTAACCAGGATGTGTGTAAGATTCAGACTATGCTTTTCGAGTACCTTGAAGACAGCTCTTGCTTCGCTTGGGTCTACCACAAAGGCATTTTCCTGGTCATACCGGTAGAGGTAAATATAGTTGTCACCAAGCGCTGGTATTGTTATTACTTTTTTCATAAGATTTCGACCTTGATCATTTGGAAATTTTAGAGTAGACGGGCTTTTGAGTCAAGTAGCGAAAAATTAGCCCCGATTTTTTGAAAATAGTACTCTGGGTAGGGTCGAGACCAGATCGGCGATTCTACGAGCGTAAGACCGCTGTGAGATGGGTCCTGTGAGATCCAGTAGTGCCGATATACTCATCCTATCCATTAAGCAGGCCTCCTGTAGTATTTCAACAGTCCGCCAAGCCAATTCGGCCAGGAAATTTCGGCATTTGGTAGATTTTTCAAAATTGCTGTTCTCATAGCATAAGTTTAACATAACTGCCTGTAAAATCAACTGTTAATCGTCACTCACTAAACTGTCCCACGAATGCTTGGCAAGTACACCGGCTCCGCTTCATGGAATTTCCCATATGAAGTCGTGCAAATGAAGCCAAATTTGTTATAGATAGAGCGGATTGGGAATTTAGTATGATGCCGAAAGGACTGAATTATGTACCTTGGGTATAAATTTTTTAAGCGTTTAAATGGGAAATGTCAGGTTTACTAATTATTGTGTTTGGTCTTGGTGTAATTTTAGCTTTAATAAGTTCGTTTACATCTAATTAAATTCTACTATCATTAATCAAACTTTATAGAAGGATATAATGAATACATTCAGGATCGCAATCAGTCTCGCTCTAGTTTTATTAATTACCGGCTGTAACGAAGTCTCGCAAAACCAACATCCCGCTGAAGGAAAAACATACGTCATTGTCCACGGCGCGTGGGGTGGCGGATGGGCATTTCGCGAAGTTGACGATCTGCTGACCGCACACGGCCACAAAGTCTATCGCCCCACACTCACCGGCCAAGGCGAACGTGTTCACCTCGCAACATTAGACGTCGGCCTCGACACCCACATCACCGACGTCGTAAACACCGTCCTCTTTGAAGAACTAAATGACATCGTACTCATCGGCCACAGCTACGGCGGAATGGTCGTCACCGGCGTCGCCGACCAAATTCCCGAAAGAATCTTACACCTGATATATCTCGATGCCTTAGTCCCCGAAGACGGTGAAAGCGCAAGAACAATAAACAATAGACACGAATCGGGCTGGGTACCCGACTCAACAAAAAGCGGATTCGTAACACCAACATGGATTTCCCCCGATCAGGCTCCACCCAAAGACGTCCCTCACCCGCTAAAAACATTAACCGACCCCATCGCCCTAAAGAACCCTGCCCGCCTGAAAATAAAAACGGACTACATCCTAACCGTAGGCCCAGGCAAGGAACCTCAGCAAGACGGCTTCTACCCGTATTCACAAAGAGCAAAGTCCCTCGGATGGCCGGTACACATATTATCCGCAGACCACAACGCACAATGGTCAAACCCAAAAGGACTGGCAACGCTCTTAAAAGAAATATCCGTAAAGACCAGATAAAAGGAAAATCATATTTTTCTTACATTTCGCCGGCAGGCCTATACAAACCCCACGTTTTAAGATTAGTTATAATTCTTCAGCCAGATTGCACTTGGTCAGTCTAACCACTCAGTGGCCATAAGCAAAAGCTCTTGCATGCCCACAAGACCGTCGCCGGGGCTTGGTGTTACATCATAAGTTGGATCACTACTGAGCCAATAAGATGCAAGAAGGCCAAAGTCTTGAAAATCGACTCTGCCTGTGGCGTTAAAGTCCGTCAGTGGATCAGGGCTGATCCGCAAACAAATCTTATCCAGCGAAGTCCCATCCTCCCGCCAGGCGATCGAAAGAGTATGTGTTCCGCTAGCAAGATCTTTGCGAGCCCAACCTGTCCAAACCCAACGGGGATTTTCCTGTAACGATAACCATTGATAGCTTTCGGTGTCCATTCGTATCTGGAAAGAATTATCGTTTACTCCTGTGCTGTTCGTTAAAAGCCAAACCTCGACGACACTGTGAATATCAAGATCAAATGTATATTCAGATATTCCTGTAGACGGGACAGCGGTCTGTTCGCCATTACCATTTGGGACAACAATGTATTGTCCGTCAGCAAGTGCTCCACCGGACAAAACTGTAAATGGTGAAAATGAGCCTTGTGCAGATGCGCTTTCAGCTTCTATAAAAACCGTTTCCGTTCCGGATAGTGCATCCTCCAAAAACATCCATTGCTGGTTGCCTTTGCCAGTATCATAGTATTGAACAGCTTGAGCATCATCCATGGATTCGCCGTTTATTTCAATAAATTTCTGGCTATTAGAATTTTTGATCGTTACATAGCCGGTTTCCTGATCAAGTAAGTTCCACTGTTGGCTGGCATTGCCGCTGTCGTTTTGCTGAACGATCAATGCTCCGTTACTAGTAGATTGACCAGAGACATCAAAACGCTTGCCGCTATGGACACTTATCATTTCCACAGAGCCATCCGGTTTGCTTTCTGCCTGCCACTTCTGGTAGTTCTGATCGGCATAAGTGTACTGTTGAATTGAAGCGTCAGGGGCATTCTTGTCGGCTCCTGCAATCGTTAGTACCTTAGAACTATTGCGGTTAACAATACGGTATACGGCATTCGGGTCCAGGTCCGAAAACGATGTTTCAGATGGGGACGGTGTTGATGACGAGGCAAAAGCATCAACGATTATCTCATCGGGATATGTAGGCTCGGTGTTGGCTGGGTTATGCGTACCTGCTACGCGTACGATTAAAGTATGCGAGCCGTGGGAAAGTTCGGCGGTTTCATATAAAAGAACGTTATATGTATTGCTGCTGTTATAACAATCGATGCTGGTTTGTAATATACTGTCAACAAGGATATCTGCATATCCAAGGTCAGGACGTTTGAAACCGTAGTATCTCGCCTTTATTCCCGTGAAAGAAAACGTCGCTTGCTCGCCAGCTGTTGCATTGTAATGTTCCGTTCCATTATAGCCTGGGTTGCCCTCCCATGTTCCCCAACCAGCTGAATAGCTGATGCTTGCATCATCGTCATCGATTTTTACCCATGCATCACCGCTGGATATCCCGGAAAGCTCGCCAGTTTCAACATCGATCGATATTACATCGTAGTCACTCATTGTCATCGATGTGCTTGTAGGAAATTCAAGTGGAAGCCAGACATACAGTGAGTTATCGGTGTAATCCCCCCATGCCCTGGCCCAGCGGTCACCCATATACATGTAAGAAGTTTCCAGACTGCCGTTAATTGTTAAGACATAATGAGACTGGGTGTTGTATGTTGTTGAATCTCCAAGGTCCTGCAGCCCGGACCAATTACCCGCAATGCTTGTTGAATAGCCATACTTGGCTTGGTTTGGACTCCATCCGGTAGCGCCGGAGGTTACAATAAAATAAACGCCGTTGCGTTTAAACATACATGGTGCTTCACGCCAACCGGAAGTCCACAACTTTTTTACACGACTGACAACACCTAAGTAATCCGCGGTCAGCTCATAAATATGCAGATCCTTATTATCATTTGCGGCCGAGATAAAATATCCAGTTCCATCATCGTCTACGAATAAAGTACAGTCACGTGACATATATCCTTCAGGCCTGAAGCTGCCGGTATATGTATAATCTCCATCGACTGTATCACACCATGCGACCGCCGCTCGTGCTTCGTTATAATTATCGCCGTATTCCTTATGCATCCACATAACGTACTTGCCTGTCGAAGCATTGTGGATGACCTTTGGGCGTTCGATCTTGGCAAACTCCAGCTCAGCATCCGATGTCTGCATCAGGACATGATTACGAAACTCCCACGTCCTTAGGTCTTTAGAGCGATAACATGAGACCGCATAAAAGGTGTCATTGCCATTATAGTTTCGATTTTCGCCAAACCAATAGTAATAGTCCCCGTCTTTTAGAACTCCG
>SDBT01002634.1_pt1 | contig 31547 bp, 20 predicted proteins | sample 2277101 | NCBI WGS metagenome assembly SDBT01 (sample SAMN10404973, study PRJNA504765) | marine sediment metagenome | isolation source: marine sediment core GS10_PC15, 103 cmbsf | place: Arctic Ocean: Southern Knipovich Ridge | collected 2010 | reverse complement strand
GGTTGGGTCATATCTTCTTAACTCAATCGCTAAATACAATGGACTGGCTTTAATTGAGACCTTTGGTTCGCTATAGTAACTTGACCCAACATTCATACTTCCCATCGTTTCTGCGCGCTAACACTTAATTCGTAATATCATCAGAGAAGCAACAAAATGTTACAGGTGTGTCAGTATGACACACCAAAACACCCAAAAACCGATAGTCAAGTATGTCGAAGCTATACCCGGAATCGGGTTCTCCAGCAAGCAATATACCCCACATCTCAACTCAGAAACGACGTAATCTTATGTATCAAAATGCGGCATTATCCACCAATCAGCAAATATCATCTGTGAGGCAGCAAAACTGAAAACCGAGAACTGAAAACTGAAAACCAAATTATTAGTCTCGAAACGCAGACGTTACCTCGATATGTATAATAGTGGTTCTTTACCGTAATTTTTATCTGTGAAAATCTGTGTTAATCTGTGGCTAATAAATCCTGTGAGTCCAATCAAGACTCGTGATTAAATAACTTACCCATTTGGGTATTAATACTACTTTGTCATTTAGCCTGAAGTAGCCCAAGATTCTATCTTGGTTCATGCCAAAAAGCCAACTTAGAAAGTTGGGCTACAGACTCACTACACAGGATTACACCTGAAAACGCCAAATGACAAAGTAGTATTAACCATCAGGACACGAAGGTTATAGTAATCAGCAATCAGTTTTCGGTTTTCGGTTCTATGGTTTCTGCTGAAAACTGATTACTGAAAACTAAAAACTGAAAACTATTTCCCCCTTTGTGTTAGAATACCACAGATTGGAGAAGAAAAAAAGAAAATTGTTAAACTCTATTAAACTTTTATTCAACCACCACAAGCTAAACTCAGTCACCATCAGTGTTTACGGTTCCCAGAAAAAGTTGACTCTTCAGAATTAGGTGTAGAAATGAGACATTATTACTACAAATTAGCGCCAGATTAGCGCAAAATCAGCCCAAAAGCAGCGAAAAGTTTAACGGCATTATATTAGACATTATTGGAAATAACACGATAGTACAAATTCCATAAATGAATTGTTAGCGTACAAAAGTGATGGGAGAGCTTCTGTAGGTTGGGTCATATATTCTTAACTCAATTCACTAAATACAATGGACTGGCTTTAGTTGAGACCTTTGGTTCGCTATAGTAACTTGACCCAACATTCATACTTCCCATCGTTTCTGCGCGCTAACAACTAATTTGTCAGTGCTCTACCTTTCGTAACCGAAATCCTCGCCGGTGATCTTCCGCAGGGCTTCAGCCGCCTCGAAGTGGATAACGCCTATTTTATCTTCGAGTGCCTCTCTCAAGACAGATACAGCTTCGTTACTTCCAGAGTTGCCCAGCGCTATGACTGCGTTCTTCCTGATGCCCCGCCCTTTGGATGTATCCTGGACGGTGGCTATCAGTGCCGCAATGCCATCCTTGCCCTTTATATTTCCCAGAGCGAGAGCAGATTGGTTTTTCACACTGGCCTCTCCATCTTCCTTGTGAGCTTTTATCAAAGCCGCCTCCGAGTCCGGGTCAGCCAATGCTGCCAGTCCTTTGGCGGAGTCGCGCCTGACGGTCACTTCTCCATCTTTGTTCTCGCCCTGCAGCTTGTCCATCAAGGGCTGAACAGCCGCCTTGCTACCAGTGTCACCCAGAACCAGCGCCGCGCCAGCTCTGATCGCTACTGTGTCGTCATCCAGCAGTTCCAGCAGCACAGAGAGGTCTTCTGTACCACCCAACATCGCGCTGGAAGCGCCATGACGCAGAGCGGCCGTTTCCCAGTCATCGCTGGCTCTTTCGCTCACCCATGCCGGCATCTGATTTACTCGCAATTTTCCTGCCGCTATGCCAGCCTTGGTCCACACAGCATCGGACTCGTTCTTGTCTCCCAAACGCTCTCTCAAGAGGTCGCCGGCGCGCTTATCTCCTATCTTACCCAGCGCTTCCGCAGCGTTCCCGCGGAGATCAACAGGTTCGTTCATGTCCTTCACTATGCCCATAAGCTCTCCCACAGCCGCGTCTGCCGCATGTTCGCCCAGTGCCGCCACAGCGTTCTGCCTGATGGTAACTGTGCCGGTTTTCATAACTGCCATGAGTGTGTCAACCGCGCGGGGATCGGCTATACTGCTCAAGGATGAAATGGCATTGGCCCGGATGGTATCATCCTCTGCTTCATTCTCCACGATCTTGATGAGCGGCATAGTAGCTCTCTTATCCTTTAGCAGACCCAGAGCCACCACTGCTTTGCCACGAATAGCTGCAACCTCAGATCCCAGGGCATCTACCAGCGGCTCCACAGCGCGCTCATCCCTTATTTTTCCCAGAGCCTCAGCAGCGTTAACACGTGCAGTAATCCATTCATCTTTTTTGAGCATTTCTATCAGTGGCTCAACAGCGTCTCGGTGGTTTATGGGGCCAAGAGCTTTGGCGGCTTCACTGCGTATTACAACGCTTTCACCCTTGAGAGCCTCTATCAAAGCCTCTGTAGCTCTGGTGTTCTCTATCAGCCCAAGAATACGAGCCGCTTTGCTCCGAGGTACCTCATCTATATCTGTGTTCCTCAATACAGCAATCAGCGGATCTACGGCAGGGCCAGCTCTCTTATCCAGTGCAGTTATAGCTTCCGCGACGACAGCGCTGGCTTCCGCTCTTCCCTTTCTGCCTTCTACGATCACGCCTATTAGTGGCACGATACATTCTGTATTGCCTATTTCACCGAGAGACCATGCGGCTTTCACTCTTGTGGATTCGTATTTGTCTTTTCTCAGAGCGTGTATAAGAGGTGGCACACCGTCCGCTCCTTTCAGAGCGCCTTTTCCCAGCCCCAAAGCTGCTATACTCCGGACAATCCCGCTATCATCACGTTTCAAAGCCTTTATAAGCGCCGGTCTGCCATCAGCTTTGTCCAGTTCCCAGACTGAATTTGCGGCATTTTGTTTGACAGCGGCACTTTTATCCTTTAGCGCCGAACGCATCAATTCAGACAATGCCTCATCGCCTTTTACTTTTCCTAACGCTGAAGCTGCCGCGCTTCGGATTGAGCTTCTCTCTTCTTGCTCGATGTCCTTATCCTCGTATGCTATAAGACCTAATAGGGTACCAGTCTCGGCCGTTTCCCCTTCCGGGACACATATCTTAATAAGCTCAACCTGCGTACCACCTGACAGTGTGTTTAAGAGCGGTACGTCGATGTTTTTCTTTTCTCCGCCGATGGAAGCTTCCACCAGCACTACCCAATTCTCGACGCGATCTCTTTCTCCCTCTTTTTTGAGCCATTTGCTGACTACGCCCTTCTCCGGCATTAAGACACTGTAAACTATCTCGCCTTTCAGCAATGCTATAAGCGGCTCGCTGGCCCATACATTCTCCATAGTGCGCAACGACGACGCTGCCGTTTTTCTTATTCCATCTTTCTCGCGTTCATTCACCAGTACCTTTACCAGCATTTCCAGAGCCGTTGTATCCTTTATCGTTCCCAGAGAAGTTATGGCCGCAGTGCGAATCTTCTCTCTTTCCTCTTTGGACTCTATCAAGCCTATCAACGGCTGGGTGGCACTCTTATCCTTAATGGTTCCCAGAGATGTAGCTGCATTAGCCTTGGTTACCACGTCCTCGTCCTTCAGCGCTTCTATCAGGGAAGGTACAGCGCGTCTGTCATTCAAAGTCCCCAGTGATACTGCCGCAGCAGCCCGGACACTCTTCTTATTATCTTTAACAAGAGCGTCTATCAATGGTTTGACAGCTCGTTTGTCCCCAATAGTACCCAATGTAGAGCCTGCATTCACGCGTGCATTTTCGTCCTGACTGCTCTTCAGCACTTCTATGAGTCGCTCGACGGCGGCAGTTCCTAACACTCCCAGAGCAGCAGAAGCGCCTGATCTTACGGATGCAGCATTGGCTTTTTCTGTCTCCGTAGCATCCTCATCTGCCTCTCTTTGCATAGCTTTCAGAAGAGATTCTATGGCGCCTGGGTCTTTGATACTTCCAAGGATGGAAGCTGCTGACACCTGCAAGGCTGTCTGCTTTCCCAACACCTTTTTGTAGCGATCACCGATTTTATCACCGGTGAAATCGGTGGGAGGTAGTGACACATTCTCCGCCATATTCTCCAAAACTTCTTTCAGCTTCGGTACTGCTGGTTCACCTATTTTTATAAGAGCGTTGGTTGCGCTTGTTTTAACGTATGAGTCAACGTCCGCCAAACGTTTTATAAGGAGATCTATCGCCGTCTCGTCTTCGATCCTTCCCAGTATATCAATAGCAGAGATACGAACGCTTGCCGTTTCATTTTCCACTGCCTCATGCAGCGCCGGGATCATTTTTTCGCCACCGATCCTGTCCAAAATCACAGGTATATAGAATCTGACACCGGGATCCGCATCTTTTAATAGTCCTGTTATGGGTTCCACAGCACGTTCATCACCTATCCTGCCCAACGCTATCAAGGCTTGTCGCCGTACCATGCTACTCTTATTTTCCAGCGCCTGTATCAGTGTCTCAAAGGACATATCTTTCAGGGAAACAAGCAATTCAACAATGTCAGCCTGTATCATAGGATTCTGGACTTTCAGCGATTCGATAAGCAGAATAATAGCTGGCTGACCCACGTCAGTTATCCAATCAGTTTCGGATTTGAGGATTATCACAGCCGGTTCCAGGCTGAGGTTCCATTTTCTCTTGAGCTTATCCAGCTTGTCCTTATCGTCATCTGTCAGAAGATCCCGCTCTATAACCTCAAGCTTCTCTATGTCACTTTCGATAGCCCTGACAAGCGAGACTATCTCGTTGACTGCATTCCGTCGTGCTTCCGTAGATGTCCCGGGATCAATGATTTTAAGAGCTTTGAGTGGACATAATGCTGCTGGATCTTTTGCATCCTCCTCAAGAGCCACATTCAGATCAGCCTTGATTATATCCTGACTCTCTTTATACTTGCCCTGTAGGATCAAGTTTCTCGCGTTTACTAAATTCTTATTCTCTCGCTCTCCGCATCCTATGCACAAGAAGGCACAAGCCGTAAGACAGAAAGCGAAAATCAGAAAGCGCGAGATATGATGAGACCTGATTCCTGAGTTCTGAACCTTGAGTCTGTTCCCTGCCCTATGTGTTAGCCCTCTTCTGAGTTCGTGATGTTTCATTATGTTTAGCTCCCCTTTCAATACTGGATACCAGACATGGACATCTAAAATTCGCCCGTTCACCTGATGACTTGAGCATAAGCTGTCCCCAGATGTTTGGTGTTCTTGAGATCGAAGATATGAGAAGTAACCACCAGACTTGCATTGGCTCCGCTCACAATCATCGTTCCTGGACGTGCTCTAGCGAAATAATGCCCAACCAACTTATCAATTTGCTTGTACGGCTCCAGAAAAAGCTCTTCGCTGCCAAGCTCTTTTCCATCATCACTGTAAAACTGAATTTTTACTTTAACCGGCTCTTTCCCAACATTTAATAAAGAAAGCACATCCTGAGTGTCGTCGAATGGAGAAAAATGGCTGATGAAAAGATCACCGTCTGGTTCGCTGACGGCCGGTGTATGAAGAACAGTCTGCGTATTCTTTTCCCAGTAATCAGCCATTATTTCAGTCTCGCCGCTTATTTTCATTACTCCGTTGGTAACATTATCCACATAGTCAGCAGGATCGATATCCAGAGCGCCGTTATGCGGCAAGAGCTTTTCCTGTACGGCTATTACCTCGCCATTGTCATCCAGAAACTGAATCTCGACGACTGGTCCTTCACCACTGGTATCTGTGATCACCAGGTTGCCTGTTATTTTGCTATCGGTGGAAAATTCATTTATTATGAGTTCTCTGGCAGGTAAGCGCGCTGGCACAGCAAGAACCACTTTATCACGGCACAACTGCCGATAATGAAGCACAATACTGCCACCAAAACTTCTGATGGAGACTTTTCCCAATATATCTGGTGGTGCATAGTCATCAATTTCAAAGGCTAACGTACCATGTGGCCGGAGTAGTTTGCTTTCCATCTTTGCAATTTGCTCTTGCCCACCTGTGCTGCTGTAAAATTCCATCTGCACGAGGGGACCAGAGCCATGTGGATCCGAAAGAACAAGTATCTTTGAGCCACAGGACGGAAACCGGAAGCGATTCACAAAATAGCGCCCCGCTTCACCAGGATGCTGAAGCGGGAGCATAAACATGGATCTATTTTCATATATCTGCCAGTATTCTCCGGCGATCCGCTCATTAGATGACTTCAGCACAATGGTTCCAGTAGTCTGAAGATAATTATCTATATCGATCTGTATTTTGCCCATTGGTGGAAGCAGTTTTCGAAAGGTGGCAACATTGATTCCTGCCTCGCTATAGAAGCTGATCTCAACGTCAGGTCCTGCTCCACTCAGATCAGTTATTAACAGGAAGGTACGGCCATTACGCAATGGTGGTAGATGGCCGACTGATAGCGTATAGCTTAGAACGCAAGCAGACAAACAGAGATAGAGGATTATCAGCCACGAGGCAAGTATAGCCTTATGGCTCAAACTCTTTGCTCTTTGCTCTTTTCTATTAGCTTTTTGCACTACTTTCCTCATAATACCTGTTTCGGTTAGAAATGAGACTGTAGTGACAGACCTATGTGTCTGTCCGTATGCGCCAAAACCCCGATACCGGGCGCACACACAGGTGCGCCACTACAACGCTAATGGGTATCGTTTCTAACTGAAACAGGTATAGTTCCCTATTCCACCAGCTTTGAGAAGTCGGCTACAAGGGAAAACATACTGGCGATGCGCTGTAGCAATGCCAGGCGATTGTTACGCAAATCATCTTCTTCAGCCATCACCATAACATCGTCAAAAAAGGTATCAATAACAGCGCGCAAACCCGCCAGTTTATCCAGAATTATATCGTATTCACCGTTGGCTGCCGCTTGCTCGACGTCCACTTCGACCGCGCGAGTGTGTTTATACAGATTCCTCTCTGCTTGCTCCTGAAGAAGCCTCTCATCAACGTCGCGGGGCACTGAAGACTCTTTGGGCAGAATCCTGATAACCCTGTTAAAGGCGGGGTATATCTTGTCAAAGTCAGGTCGCTTCCTGAAGTGCAAGAGATTGTGAGCGCGCTTTACAGTATTGAGCACATTCGTGGAATCTACCGCCATCACGCTATCCACAACATCGTAAGTAAAGCCACGTTCGGAGAGGAGCGCAGAAATACGACCTTTCAGAAACTTCAGGACGCTATCATTGAGTTCAGCCGATTGAGGAAACCTATTATATAGAGATATAGATTTATCCACAACTCTGTCCAATTCCAGTCGAAGCTCGAATTCAGAAAGTATCCTTATAATACCGGCTGCCTGACGCCTGAGAGCATAGGGATCTTGTGAACTGGATGGGATATTTCCTATCCCGAAATAACCTACTATGGTGTCAAGCTTATCCGCGATGGAAACAACGCTGCCAGCAATATTGCCGGGTAAAGTGCTCCTGGGTGAAGTGGGATAATAATGACATTTTATGGCGTCAGCGACACCATCGGCCTCACCAGAATTGGCTGCGTAATATCCGCCCATAACTCCCTGTAAAGACGGGAGTTCGATGACCATTTGAGTTATCAAATCAATTTTGCACAGTTCGGCTGCGCGAACGGCGTTGTCACGAACGTCATCCGCCAGGGCAAGCTCCTTACTGATGAAGGAAGCCAGTTTCTTCAGCCTCTGAGCTTTATCATAGAGATTTCCTAATTCCTCTTGAAATACGACGTGCTTAAGCAGACCAACCTTGTCAGCCAACCCGGATCTCTGATCTTCTCTATAGAAAAATTCAGCGTCAGCAAGCCGCGCGCTCAATACTCTCTCATTCCCGTGTCGGACAACTCCCTCATCCCCTACACCGTTGGTAATAGTGATGAATTTTGGCAGCAAAAAGTTTCCTGCTTCGCCATGAGTAACATCCTCACTGGTGCGAAAAGAGAAATACCTCTGATGTTTCTTCATCACCGTTTCCAGAACTTCCACAGGCAGAGATAGATAGTTTTCGCTAAATGTCCCTACAACAGCGCGGGGCATTTCCACCAGAAAAGTCACCGTATCCAGTAGTTCCTCGTCGATATACACCGGGCAGCCTTCCGACTCCAGAATCCGGACAACCTGATCTCTGATCATGTTCTTGCGCTCTTCATGATCAACTATTACGCCAGCTTTCTTTAGATGCTCCTTGTATTGATCCAGCGAAGCATTTTTCAGTTCCGCTGCATCAGGGGATAGAAATCTATGTCCAAATGTAGACTGATCCGATTGAACGCGTCCCACGCTGAAATGTATAGCATCTTCCCCCAGCAGAGCGGCAATCCATCTGATGGGTCGTGCGAATTGAAGTTTTCCATCCTCAAAGCTGCTGAAGTGCATGGATTTCGGGAAGCCCAGAGAAGCAATAATCTGAGGCAATTCTTCTGATAGCAATTCGATAGTTGGCTTTCCTAAATCCTGTCGCAGCAAGCAAACGTATTCGCCGCGCTCTGTCTCCCTTATCTTAAGATCATCCACTGTCGCGCCAACTTTGCGTGCAAATCCCTCCGCCGCTTTGGTGGGTTTTCCTTCTGCGTCGAATGCAATGCTTCTGGGCGGGCCTGTTACCTCAACGGTGCGATCGGGTTGCCGGGTAGATACGCCAGTTACCGATAAAGCCAGTCGTCTCGGCGTTCCCAGCACATGAACTGACCCGAAGTCGATTCTATTCTCCTCAAGTGATTTACTGATCAGACTTTTCATCTGAGCCAGGGCTGGTTGGATATATGAGGCGGGAATTTCTTCTGTGCCAACTTCCAGAAGAAGATCCGAATGCTGGATACTGGATGCTGGATACTGGATGCTGGATGCTGGATGCTGGATGCTGGATGCTGGATGCTGGATGCTGGATGCAGAGGTATGGAGCAATGGGTATCCCATCTCCTCCCTTTGCTCACAATACCCTTGAGCACATCTGCGCGCCAGATTCCTCACGTGGCCGATATAGCTAACCCGTTCTGTAACGCTGATGCTCTTGCGAGCGTCCAGAACGTTGAATACATGCGAACACTTCAGAATATAGTCCGCCGCCGGAAGAATCAATCCCTTATCGAAGCAGGCGATGGCCTCTTTTTCATAGGTGTTAAACAGCCCGAAAAGCATGGCTGTATCCGCTTCCTCCAGATAGTATTTGGAGAACTCCACCTCACTTTGATGGTGTATATCACCGTAGGTGATCCCTTCTGTCCACGTTATATCAAAGCAACTGTCAACGTCCTGTAGATCCAGCGCGATCCGTTCGAGACCGTAAGTGATTTCTATGGATATGGGGTCCAGGCCTATACTTCCCATCTGCTGGAAATATGTATATTGGGTGATCTCAAGCCCGTCCAACCATACCTCCCATCCCAATCCTGAAGCACCCAGAGTAGGTGATTCCCAATCGTCCTCCACAAAACGAACATCATGCTGATTTAAATCAACGCCCAGATGCTCCAGACTTCTCAAGTAAATATTCTGAATGTCTGGCGGTGATGGCTTCAGTATAACCTGATATTGATAATAGTGCCCGGTACGGGAGGGATTGTCACCGTATCGACCATCAGTCGGTCGCCGTGATGGTTCCACATACGCAACCCGCCACGGTTCCGGCCCCAAAACTCTCAGGAAAGTAGCGGGATTAAAGGTACCCGCACCCACCTCAATGTCACAAGGCTGCTGAATGACACATCCCTGCGCTGCCCAATAATCGTGCAATCTTAACATAATATTCTGAAAATTCATACTTAATTTGTCCCCAACGGCTGATATATGTCTTTTTCTATAGACTCCAGAAAGTCCAGGCTGCGGAAACGTTTGCTGTCCATGTGGACGGAGATGAAGCCTCTGAGTATCTTTTTGAGTTCGCCCCTGCTGGTTTCCAGTATCCTCAATCTTGGGATAAGCTCCAACGAGGCTCTCTGTATCGTTTTCATCAACTCCACCGTACCACGAGAGACGGAAATAGCGTGCCTATACCCGGGTGTGCTCTTGCATTTGCTGCACAAAATTCCACCATTTGGGATACTAAATCCCAGCACGGCTGCGTTGCCAATGTCATTGGAACACACCACGCAAGAATCCAATTGCGGGCTAAGACCTGCGGAGGTGAGAAGACGTATTTCAAATGTCCTCACGAGTACCTCAGGGTCCTCCGCTGTTTTCATCATAAACATAATGTCCAGCAAAAGGCGGAAGGAGTCGCCGTCGGGATCATCAAGAAATTCGACCTGCTGAATCAGTTCAGCAAGATAAGAGCAGTAAGCCATTTTCAGCAGGTCCTCTCGCAACACCTGGAAGGACTCAATGATGTCAAAGGAATTGACAACATGCAGATCCTTTCCTGGTCTTTCATAGAAAATAAGATGGCCGAAGGTTAGAATCTCCAATCTGCCACATAATCTGCTTTTGACTTTCCTAACTCCCCTGGCAACGGCACGCACCCCACCAAAGTCCCTGGTATGAAAAACGATAATTCTGTCCGCTTCACCCAGAGGATAACAGCCAAGAACAATCGCCTCTGTTTTCTGTACCGGCAATATCTTTCACCTGACTCTATAGCGAACGGCAAGCAATCTGCAAGAGATTACGGATCTCGGCCTACCTGAGTTTACTCCGCCGCTCATCTGCTTGCATGATCCTTCTGAGCTTTATTATGGCTTCAGCCTCAATCTGACGCACTCTTTCGCGCGTCAATCCAAACTCGCTTCCTATTTCCTTCAGTGTTCGCGGAACACCATCACGAAGACCGTATCGCAGAATAAGTGTCTGTCGCTCTTTTTCCCGCAGATGCCCCAGCAGCTTCATTATTTCCTCTCTCTCCAGATTCTTGTCAAGTTCATCAAACGGAGAGACAATGCTAATGTCTGCCAGAAGATCAGACAGTTGGCCCTGATTGGGGTCGGACACAGGTGTTTCCAGAGAAGTTGGCTGTTGCGCCAGTTTAGCTATATGCTTGACCTTTTCCTCGGATACCCCCATACTGCTGGCAATTTCCGATATGGTGGGCCGCCGCACCAATTCCTGCGCCAGTTGTCTTGAAACCCGGAGCCACTTGCTGATAAGATCGGTTACATGAACCGGCAGACGTATAGTTCTCCCCTGGTCTGCAATAGCTCTAGTGATGGCTTGCCTTATCCACCACATCGCGTACGTGCTGAACCGGTTACCTCTTTCATAATCGAATTTGTCAACAGCCTTTATAAGCCCGAGATTGCCTTCCTCGATTAAGTCCAGCAACGGCAACCCCCTACCCGTGTATTTCTTGGCAATATTCACAACCAGTCTGAGGTTGGAGACGATCATCTTTTTCCTCGCTTCTGCATCTCCAGCAGAAACGCGTTGAGCGACCTCTTTTTCCTCCTCTGCACTGAATAAAGGTATTCTGCTAATTTCCTTCAGGTACAGATCAATCGAATCGGAGAAGCTGTCAACTTTATTCTGGCTAGGCTGATCTGGTTCTGGAATATTTTTATATTCTCCGTTATCTTCGTTCATAGTTTAGTGGTATTTGGTGGTATAAGCGATGACGTGCCTAATAATGCTCAATGCCGCTCTGCCATTCAGCCAGGATACCCCGTGGTCTAACACACTATGAGCGTATGTATAGACGGTTGGTAGGCATAAGACAAATATAGAGCCTTGAGCTATATAATAGAATAGCATTATATCTGCTGCCACTAAAACCTTACATGGAAACTGGAAAGACCGTTCAGCGATTCTTCCCAATCAATGTCAAGTTTGACCACATGCGAGAACCCGGGACTGCTTCTTACGTAATTTATTATCTTCTGGATATTCTCTTGTGATCCCTGAACCATTATCTCTACACGGCCATCATGCAGATTACGCACATATCCACACAGCCCCAGACCAGTCGCATATCCGTTTACATGATATCGAAAGCCAACGCCCTGGACTCGGCCATGAGCGAACATATGTGCTTGCATTATATATGAAATGGGTAATGGATAGAAACCCATTACCCATTTTGTGATGGTCGGGGCGAGAGGATTTGAACCTCCGACCTCCTACTCCCGAAGCAGGCACGCTAACCGGACTGCGCTACGCCCCGACACATTCCCGGAATCAATTGCTGAAGCTTGACGCCATTAGTTTCACCTTAATACGTGAGATTCTACGCTCATCCGATTCAATAACTGAAACCTGTAAATTCTTATAAGAAACACCATTTCCGTTCTCATTTGAAGGACGCACATCATCATATAAGAAAGTTTCGCCCTCCTTCGGAACGCGTCCCAGATAATTTATAACAAAGCCCCCTATGCTGTCGGAATCCTCGGATGGCAGATTGATCGCGAGCAAATCATTAACCTCGCCTATAGGCATTCTAGCATCCAGCAAATAAGCTCCATCCGCCAGTTCCTCAAACAAGCGCTCTTCTTCGTCATATTCATCCTGAATCTCACCTACTATTTCCTCTATAATGTCTTCTATCGTAACCAAACCGGCAGTGCCGCCATACTCATCCAGCACGATAGCGATATGAGTCCGCTTCGACCTGAATTCCTGAAGAAGATCATCGATCTTTTTAGTTTCAGGTACCAGCAGAGGCGGTCGCCGAATAGTTTTACTTAAATTTACCTCTTGCTCATCTTCATTCCAACATTGCAACAGGTCTTTGACGTGCAAAATACCTATTATATTGTCAATGTTATCTTCATAAACTGGAATACGTGAATGTCCATTCTCCACCACAGTGGTCAATACATCGCTCAATTTCGTGGATACATCCAGGTATACCATATCCGTCCTGGGAGTCATTATTTCGCGTGCCATGGTGCTTTCCAGCTCAAATATACCATGGATCATCTCACGCTCTTCCTCCTCAAGGATTTCCTCACTCTCGCCCACGGCGGTGAGAACCTCAATATCCGCCTGGGATGTCAAAGTCTCTTCATCACTGCCAAATTTGCCACCCAGTACCCTGACACCTATATAGCTCGCAAATGTCAGCACCTTTATTACTGGATACAAAACGATATAGAAAACCCGGAGGAAGAAAATAGCGTTGATAAAGGCTCTCTCTCGCCTACCTCTAACGTAGAATTTGGGTACCATCTCAACGAAAACTATCAGAGTTACTGCTGACATAGCAGCAGTAATTCCAAGACTAGTGGCAGACGATACCAACGGCCAGAGCTTGCGAACCAGAGCTAAGGTCTCTATCACAACACCAACCGATAGACAACTTTTGGCTACTATGATGGTGTTTATGAAATTCCGAGGGTTCTGAAGCAGAGCAGTAATCGCTTCTGCTCTGGATCCACCTTCCTCTACGATATCTTTTACTTCTCCTTTAGTAATCCTGTTTAATAAAGCTTCTGCGATGGAGAAAAGTATTAAGAAAAATAATACCACACCTAAACGAAGTACCGCAAGTGGTATCTCCAAAATATATCACTCTCCAGCCTAATATAGCCCATAAGATACGAGAAGCAGGCCACGCGCTGTATCCACTGCTATATAGTAAAAAGCTGATAAATACAATTGATTGCTGCACTGCCTCGAATCCATATTCAAGGCTGCCGCTGCAATTTAAGCCTTGATCACCTACCTTTCAACTCCATTCGCTGGCTCTAACATACGGATGTTGCCCAATTCAGCCAGATCATAACCCAGCGAATCGAGGATTTCAGTTTGCTTTCGCTGCATTACTAGTGCATCATTGTCCTGTTCATGGTCATATCCCAACAGATGCAAAATACCATGAGATACCAGAAGTGACATCTCTACATCAAAGCTATGTCCGTAGGTTTTGGCTTGCTGCTCAACTCTTGGCAGAGAAATCACAACGTCACCCAGTATCTCTTGATTCAGTTCCCCATCTACGCCCTCTCGCATAGCAAAAGCAAGGACATCTGTGGGTCTGTCCACGTAACGGTAAAGTTTATTCAGCCTGTGAATCTCGGTGTCATCAGTAAAGAATATGCTTACTTCGCAATCTTCGCTCCTCTCCATGAGGAGTGCTCTTTCAGCAGCTTTTCTAACTACACTTTCAATTTCCTCACCAATTTGTATCTCTGGGAGGCTACCTATTTTCAGCACTGCTCTGGTTCCTCGTTCCTCCGCCTCCAGTAGCCCCCTGCACAGCTTCGGATTCTTTTGGATATTCTACCCGGGTATGATACATGCCAGATAGAACCCTGGCAAAGCTCTCGGTAATTAAGCTAATATCTTTGAACGTCAGATCACATTCATCCAGTTGAAAATCCACTATTTTCCCTTCAACAATCCCGCGCACAAAGTTAATCAATTGCCTGTAAGTGGGATTATCATTGAGTACAACACTTGCCGACTCGACAGAGTCAGCAAGATGAACGATCGCTGCTTCCTTCGTCTGAGGTTTAGGCCCCGAATACCGGTAATCTTCCAGTCTTACAGTATTGTGTCTATCAGCATCCAGAGCTTTTTGGTAAAAACGTTGACCACCTATGAGTGTAGAACCGTGGTGTTGCTGAATTATATCTGTAATGGCCTGTGGAAGCTTATGATCTCTTGCCAGACCAACACCATCTTTTACGTGAGCCTTGATTACTCGTGCGCTCATATTGGGATTCAATCCGTCATGTATATTTTCACCTTTTTGGTTTTCAATAAAATACTCAGGTTTATTTATTTTGCCTACATCATGGTAATATGAACCCACTCTGACCAGAAGCGGGTTTGCCCAATTTATTCCCATTTCCTCTGCTGCCGCCCAGCCCAATTCAGCGACACGGAGACTGTGGTAGTAACTTCCGCTGGCCTTCGCCTTCAACTGGACTAATAATGGCTGGTTCAGATCAGCAAGCTCCAGAAGCTCCATATCAGTAGTAGTTCTGGAAAGATACTCGAAGATCGGTAGCAATCCGGGAATCAAAAGCGCAACTATAACTCCGTTTACCGCACCCATAAGGCAGTTAGTTCCCAGATTGGCAGGTGACACATTCTCCAGCAAACCCAGTCCCAGGATAATGGCAGCATTCGCCCCGGAAACATAAACTCCTGCTATTATCAAATGCCTCCTATGACGCGCCCGGGATGCAGACATGGCTGCCGCCGTTCCACCAGCCAGGATCACCAGAAAATACTCCAGCGACCCAGCCAGATTAACTCCCGCTAGCAGCGCGATGAAAACTCCCACTATACAGGTGACTACTATAGCAAGTTGCACACTCGCAAGTATTGCCACAACAATTGAGGCCAGCGCAACAGGAATGAGAAACCCAGGGCGCTCTACACTCTTGGGCCCCCAAACGATTATAATATAGCCTAATACGAGAACCAGAAGGATAGCGGTGTTCAGCGCTATGATTTTCCTCGGTTCGGAAAAGATAGATGGTTCATATTTCTTCACATATATAATCAGAGCATAGGCCAGGAGCACTGCCAGGATCAAAGCGCCCGGTATAGCGCGCAGAATAGCCAATTTCTGAGCACGGGATATGGCCTTCAGTTTGGTTACAGTGGATTTTGTTACCACTTCACCAATACCTATTATCTTACCACCCTTAGCGATCCGCTGTCGAACTGGTGGAAAATTCTCTATTCGCTTATCCTGACGTTCCCGAGTAAGAATAGGATTATATTTCAGATTGGGGCGCATCAGATCTACAGATATTTCCTTGACTACAGTGCGAATAGGTTCTGACATTTCGTCTGCCACGGCCCGCGCCGCATCGGTCGCCTCAACCCATTGCCGCAAATCTTCCACAGGCACAATCTTGTCGACATCAAGCTCCTTCCCGACTATATTCACCTGCATCATGGCAGCTATCTGTTCATTGGTTGCCTTACCTGTCTCCTTTTCCAGCTTCTCTCTAATCCGCTCCCATTCTGGTTTTATATAGGATACCTCTGACAACTCCTTAGTAAAACTGCTATCATCCCTGCCAGATATGACTCCAGGTATGACTCCCTCTGCTAGAATATTCGAGAGAATTTGTATAACCTCTTTCTCCATTTCATCAATTTGTTCGTCGGATGCCGTCACCATTATATGTCCCACGGCATCCGTAGGACCTATAATGAAGCGCTGCCGCATCTCGGCAACCTTTTGATCATCACCCAACATATAACTCGCACGTACCTGACGAACTATGTTAAACTCATTCTTAGCATCTTCCAGCCTCTTAAACTCAAGCTTGAACACAGGCGGCACTTTCATTGAGGCCTCCTGTTTGTCCGCTTCCGTCGCTATTTCATCAAAGTAGGTGGCATCAATGGGAGCGAAAACATCGCGCCGGATTTTCCCGCCCACCTGGAACTCATCAAGATCCAGGAACTTTCTCTGCTCTTCCTGCGGATAGGCTATAAAAAACGCCGCCAACAGGACTATAACGCCAAGCAGCCACCAGTGCAATTTGAGGCGCGCGAAGAGTAGATCATCAAAATCCTGGCCTTCCTTCGAACCTTTGTTTCCATTGTCCTCAGACCAGCGCATCTGCATGACAGCATCTCCTTCTATCGGTACCAAACGACAAACAATTGCCCAATCAACTATGCGCGCCCAGCGGAGGCTTTCGTTTCGTAGTTATCATAAGCCTCTATTATTCTCTGTACCAGTTCGTGCCTCACTACGTCCTCGCCTGTCAGATAGACGAAATTGATACCTTGAACATCAATGAGTATCTTTCGAACTTCCAGCAGACCGGACCCTCTTTCTGCGGGCAGATCGATCTGGGTTATATCACCGGTAACGACGGCTTTTGAATCAAATCCTAACCGGGTGAGGAACATTTTCATCTGCTCACGGGTAGAATTCTGAGCTTCGTCAAGGACTACAAAGGAGTTGTTCAAAGTGCGCCCACGCATGAACGCCAGTGGAGCTACTTCTATCACGCCTCTTTCCATATATGTTTGGATTTTCTCCACTGGCATCATATCATACAGGGCATCGTATAATGGTCGAAGATATGGATCAATTTTCGCGAGCATATCACCCGGAAGAAAGCCCAATCTTTCGCCGGCTTCCACCGCAGGGCGCGTCAATATAATCCTGCTAAAACTACCGCTTTTCAATGCGGAAATTGCCATCGCCATCGCGAGATAAGTTTTTCCTGTTCCAGCAGGCCCAATGCCAAAAACAAGGTCATATTGACGAATGGCCGCTACATATCGACCTTGTCCTTTAGTCTTTGGTCTCACGATTTTATTGGAGTATACGTGAACTGCCTCGGAGGCGACGTCCTCCATATCCAGATCCCTACCACCCTTGATCATACGGATAGCATACTTAACATCATTAGGACTGATACTATGTCCGTCGCGGAGGATACTCAACAATTCCTTGAAAAGTCTTACAATGCGCTGAGATTCCTCCTCATCGCCTGTGATCTCCAGATTACAGTCTCTGGCAACGATCCTGGCGTTAAAGCTCTCCTCGATCATCCGTAAATATTTATCCTGCTGTCCAAAAAGCTCTTGAGCCTCGGACGCATTCTCCAGAGCAAGATTATATGAATTCTGATCCTCCAAAGGGTCAACCATCCTCCACTTCAGGCAAAAATACAATAAAACAGCCAGAATATAGCTCTTTTCAGGTACTAACACTGCCTATCCAAAGTCTTTCCATATTGTATCTGAATATCTCCAAAAAAGCAAGAGAAAAAAAGAATTCGGTGATTTATAACACCATTTTCACCAGGTATCGAGAAATTGAGAGTATTTCCGAAAGCTTGCCTGGGCTTTTCTCTTTGACACATGAATCAGCTTCGTGGTATCCTTAACAGTATATAGAAACCACGAATTACACTAATTGATACGAATTTTAGTGGTTTGATCGCCAAATAGGCGTTGCTGCCAACGTAGGGGCGAATCTTGTATTCGCCCATTCAGAAAGGCGATCACAAGGATCGCCACTACGAAAGAACAGGTCTGAATTTAGCGATTAAAGCATAGTAGTAGAACGAGGCTGCCAGCCCGTTAGTGGTTTGATCGCCAAACAGGCGTCGCTACCAACGTAGGGGCGAATCTTGTATTCGCCCGTTCAGAAAGGCGATCACAAGGATCGCCACTACAAAAGAACAGGTCTGAATTTGGCGATCAAACCATTTAGACCAGGAGTCGAAATTGAAGTTTTTGCGTGGTATATGGCAAAAGATTATGCTGGCACATAGGGGCGAAAGTTTTCTCTGCGATTCATGCAGATATGATTGGGGTGATGCTTGCCGGAGGCGTGAGCGTCCCAACGCCACCAAATGCCCGGATTATAAGAGGAAATAGGCAATAATCAGCAAGTAACCCCGTCACTCGTCACTTGCTACTCATCACTCGTCACTTTAATTGGAGTATGAATGTGTCCTTTGACAGTCTTGCATTGCGCGCAGTCACAGCACAATTGAATAAAACCGTTATTGGCGGCAAAATACTCAGCGTGATCCAATCCTCTCCTCTGGAATTCACCCTTAGAATAGCCGCTCACGGGGATTTATACAATCTGCTCTTCTGTATCCATCCATCTCATGCCAGAATACATCTCACCACGGTGTCTCCGAGGCGGGAAAAACGCTGGCACTTTGCGGACTTTCTCTTAAAGCACATAGGGGATGGAGAAATCGCGGCTATAGAGCAGATAAATCTCGACCGGATAATCAATATCCGCATCATTCCTCAGGGTGAAATTATCGAGCCAACGCCGAAGATACTGATTGGCGAATTCATGGGGAAGCACAGTAATGTGGCCCTTGTGGAGGAAGGTACGAACAAGATACTTGAGAGCATGAAGCACATCGACGAAACCATGAGCAGATATCGCCAGGTGCTGCCGGGACTGGACTACGTTATGCCGCCGATGAACCAGGTAATTGATCCGTTCTCGACAGATGAAGACACATTTTCCGCAATTCTCGCCTCAGACGATGCACCTCTATGGAAGAAGCTTCTGAAGAATTTTCAGGGAATGAGTCCTCTTCTAGCGAAAGAGATCGTGGCGCGGACACCTGACAGTTCGCCAGAGGTTCTCCGGAACACTTTTATGAGTGTGATGACTGACATTCAGGCAGATAAACTATGCCCTACTGTGATCACCAGAGATAATGACGGACAGGATGTATTGGCTGTATCCGCCATAGACCTGCAGCAGTTCCGAGATAATCACGACATCGAATTCCCCGACATTAGCAGTGCTCTGGAATTTTTCTATCAACGTCTTACGGCTAAGGAGTTTTTAATGGCAGAAAGAGCTGCCATCCTTCAGGCCGTTAAGAAGAAATACGAAGCCCATCGGGAAAAATGTGACTCTTTGGCGGGAAAATTGTCCGTAGCTGAGAACGCGGAAGACCTGAGGATGAAAGGTGAACTACTGATCGCCAATCTTTACAGGGTACAGCGCAGACAGAAAGAGATCAGCCTTCAGAATTTCTACGATCCTGACGGACCCGAAGTGAGCATTGAGTTAGATGAGAAGCTCAGCCCTTCCAACAATGCTCAGAAATACTTCACTGCATATAAGAAGGCGAAGCGGAGCAAGGATGTTGTGGCAAAGCTAATGGCTAAAGAGCAAACCGCGCTGAAGTATCTACAGAGGGTTACGGAAGAGACCGAAAAAGCAGCAGATGTGGATATTATCAACACCATACGGGGCGCTTTGGTGCGAAGAGGCATCATGAGAGGAAGGAAAACGTATACAAGAAAGCGCCAGGAGGAAGCGCCGCTCTTCAAAAGATTCAGGTCCTCGGACGGATTCCAGATATATGTAGGCAGAAATGATAAAGAAAACGGGCTTCTTCTCAAAGGCGGAAGCTCTAAGAACGATATGTGGCTACATGCCAAACAGATAGAGGGTTCTCACGTGGTCATACGAAATCCCGACAAAAAACCGGACATCCCCAGGCGCACCCTATTAGAAGCAGCCATCATGGCAGCCAGCTTCAGCAAGGCGAAGCATTCCGGTATAGTTCCGGTGGATTACACATGGGTTAAATACGTCAGGAAGCCGCGCGGCGCGAAGCCGGGGTTTGTCATCTACACACACGAAAAAACACTCTTCGTATCCCCTTCAGACGCTAACAAGCTGTCTTTAGCCCCATAATACATCTATTGGGGTTCTCTCTTTCAATCACGTCAATCTTATCCCTGCAACTACGCGAGAATTCAGCCTCTCGTTACTGAATCCCCGAAGTGAAGAAGCTACGCTTAATCAATAATGCCACAACTGCGCCTGCAAAAGAGGCAGCCAATGATGCAGTCGCTCCATAGAATGATCCTATGGCAATCATATATAAATATCCGCCCAGAACAGCAGCAGCCACACCACAGATGATATTGATAATTATGCTGGATCCCTTAGCTCTAATAAGTAAGCCCGCAATAAATCCGATAAGTGAAAATAGCAGGATAAGCGTTTTCAAATCTCTGCTGGAAAGATAAGTAGCCATCAGCCCGGGTATATTTGGCAAAGCGATTCCGATATTCACAATAAATTCTCCAATAGCCACAGATTCAGCACTCGGTACTGTGAGTTAGTGAATAGACGCACACAAGTTCATAAGGAATTATACAGCTATTTTATCGTTTTGTCAAATGAGACACACGGGTGAGATACACATGACACATGAAACATGAACACATGACGTGGACACTGTGGCGTTTTTTTTGTTTGACTTACTTTCATAAAAGAGGTAAAATTGCGTAGTTGGAACTATTCGCTGGGTTGAATGGATGTCTGCGCTCACAGAGACTATGATTATGAAGAGAAAAAAGTTCTGCATATCACTTCTGTTGTCAGCTTTTCTCGTCATCGGGATATATGCTGGCTCTAATCCTGAGAAAGTGCCGTCTGAGAAGTGCGGCGACTGCCATTCGGACTCGCAAGTATACGAAGATTGGCAAAGCTCAGACCATGCTAAAAGCCTCAAGACCCTCCTGAAAGACCCTAACGCAAGCCAGAGTTGTCTGAAGTGCCATTCGGCGAATTATAAGCTCGTCCAACCCAGCCCCTGGATGTCACGTGGAGACCTGCCAACACTTGAAACTGCCAACGATTCGGTGTCCTGTTCCGCCTGCCACAGGCACGACAGCGGCATCAAAAATAATCTGCTAATGTCAGCGGATAAGCTGTGTACGACCTGCCATATTCTCTTCTGCGGCGGGTGACCGTCTGAAGGACGGCACGAACATTCCCAAGCGGATATGTTCGCCGGCACCGGCGGGTTCGGTGTGAAAAACATGCCATCACCTCATGTTCAGGTTATGCCTGAAAAGTGCGCCACCTGTCACATGTATAAGGCGGGAAAAAAGGATAAAGCGGACGAAGAGGGAAAAATAGAGAAGATAGATCCCAAACTGCGAAGAGGCGGTCATACTTTCCGCGCGGATGACAGAGCTTGCCTGAAATGCCATGAAGATCCCAAGTCTATGGTGGCAGAATGGCGTGAGAAAACATCCGCGCTGCTCAAGGAGCTAAAAGCGCTTCTCGATAATACTCCTGATAAGAACTCAAGAGTCTATAAAGCCGCCCAGAAGAATTACAATATGGTTATAGCTGATAATGGAGTAGGAACGCATAATCCCGGATATGCAGTGGCATTGCTGAAATATGGCATATCGTCATTGACGGTGGAGTCAGTGTGGAAATGATTGGGTCTATGAGGCTTATGAGTTTGCGGTTCTGAATTGTGCTAAACCCTGTCAGGAGGTGTTGTGTGACCAGATATATCATCGCATTGCTCTTCTTCATATCCGGTATGGCGGGATTGATCTACGAAGTCGTCTGGACGCGGATGTTCACGACAGTTTTCGGAAATACGGTATATGCCGCAAGCGCCATCCTGACTGCCTTCATGCTGGGATTGGCACTGGGGAGTTTTCTAATAGGCAGGATCTCCAGCCGAATCCGTTCACCGCTAAAAACCTTTGCTCTACTAGAGGGTGGAATAGCCATCTACGCACTGCTGATCCCGATGGTAGTTAAGCTGTCTCACGTTTTTTATTCCCTCATCTACAACCCTCTCTCATCTAATCTCTACCTTTTGAGTATCATCAGATTTCTGGTCTCCTGCCTGATCCTCCTTCCTCCAACTATACTTATGGGTGGAACTCTCCCGATCCTGTGCCGCGCGGTGGTGCGTCGTAAGGGCGATGTTGGCGGAAAAGTTGGGACTCTATACTCGCTGAATACATTCGGCGCTGTTGCGGGGTGTTTTCTGGCTGGATTCGTACTGATAGCGGCTCTGGGCGTCAAAAGATCGATGTATGTTGCCGCCGGGATGAATATGGCTGTTGCCTTAGCTGCATTCTATCTGTCAAGATCGCTTCGTCCGATGGACGCGGGGTCACCTTCCACTGGCACTAAGAGTTCCTCCCAGAAACCAGTTAATGCAGGCAAGATGCCTGCGCTCCCAGGGGTTGTATTGGTGGCCTATGGGATTTCCGGTCTTGCCGCGATGGGATCTGAGCTGATCTGGGCGCGATTGCTGGTCTATATCTTCGGCACCACCACCTATGCTTTTACCACGATGCTGGTAACCTTCCTGCTGGGAATTGCTATTGGCAGTGCCATCGTCTCTCGCTTTGTTGATAAGCTTAAGTCCCCTGTTCATGCTTTTGCGCTACTTGAGGCTCTGCTGGGAGTTGCTGTTCTTGGATCTATAATCCTGCTGGCGAATTTCGTCCCTATCGGCGATAAGATCGTATCCATACTCAAAATTAGCTCCTGGCAGGGCAGAGTGGTGCTGAGATTCATAGAAGCCGGGCTGATCATGCTGCCGTCAACTCTGATTATGGGCGCTATCTTCCCCATTGTTGGCAGGCTAAGCGTCAGGAGCGTCAAACTGGTTGGGCGTGGTATAGGGAATATATACTCGGCGAATACATTTGGCGGTATCTTCGGCTCAGTCATCGCTGCCTTCATACTTCTGCCCCTCCTGGGAGCTGCCAGGAGTATGCTGTTTATGATCTATCTATATCTGGGTGTGTCGCTTTTGCTGTTTATAATATTGATGAAGAGTGGTCTCAGGAAGATTCTTTTCTCGACAGCATTTGCCATCTTTGTGATCTTAAGCTTGCTTTTCATACCGCCTGACATGTTCAGCAGTCTTTTCAACGCCAATGAGGAAGGAAGCGAACTGGTTTTCTGGGACGAGGGAGTATCGGGGACGGTCACGGTCCATCGCTATCCCAACGACCGCATGATAGCTGCGGATGGATGCAACGTAGCTGGAACGCTTTTTGAATTGAGAACGACTCAGAAGCTTCAAGGTCACATTCCGCTTTTGCTCAATCCGAATCCTGAATCAGTGCTTCAGATAGGCTTTGGAAGCGGCGAGACATCGAGGATCGTTCTCCTGTATGACGTTAAGAATTTCGATTGTGTGGAGATATGTTACGAAATAATAAAGGCTGCGCCCTACTTCGCGGACATCAATGATAATGTGGTTGACAATCCCAGATTCAACCTGAAGATAACAGATGGCAAAAACTACGCCCTCCTGACACACAAGAAATATGACGTTATACTGAATGACTCCACCTATCCTACCTTATCGGGCAGTTCGGCTTTATATACGAGAGATCACTTTCAGGCGTGCTGGCAAAAACTGAATCCGGGCGGCGTTTTCTCATCATGGGTGCCATTGGATCTCCGGGAAATTGACCTGAAAACAATTTTTAGAACATTTAGCGAGATCTTTCCGAGTTGCTCATTGTGGCTTGCCCCGAATTCCGAGAATAAACACGCTTTGATAGTGGGAGTTAAAGGCGATCTGAAAATCGACCTCAAGCGGCTGAAGGAAATAATGTCGCGGACGGAGATACGCGAGGATTTTCAGGAGATTGGGATTCACGGCCCATTTTCTCTTCTAAGCTCTTTTTTGCTTGACCCGGAGGGTGTGGGGAAATTCTCATCGGGCGGGATGATAAACACTGACGATAGACCTTATCTGGAATTCTACGCTCCCAGGCGTTACACGCTGGCAACGGATGATATGATGTGGAGCCGACACCTTGAGGATATAAGCGCTCACAGGGTTTCTGCCATCAAATATCTGGTCAACTATTCAGGCGAGGATGAGGAAAAGCTGTCAAATTATTTCAATTCAACATCCTATCTGATAAGAGGGATCGTTGCTCAACTCCGTGGAAATTCAGTTGAGTCTGCACGGCAGTATAAACTTGCCCTCTCGACCAATCCGGGTGACAGGAGCGCCGCGCGCCTGCTGAATGGGATTCTTTCGGAAACTGAAGCTCTGGAAAAGATGACGGATACGGACGTCGCGCCCGTCGTCCGACATTTCGAGCTTGGTACAAGCTACTGGGGCGCAGGAAAATACGAGGAGGCGGAAGAGGAATTCAGGAAAGCCCTGGAGATCGCTCCAGATCACGTGGAAGCCCATATAAACCTGGGAAATACCTATAAGAAACTGGGCAAGACTGGGGAGGCGGTTGCGGAATACAAAGCTGCATTGGAATTGAGTCCGGCACGGCGTGAAATTATCATGTATAACCTGGCGACGGCGTATATGGAACTGGGACAGACAGAAGAGGCGGAGAATATCCTTCAGAAAGTTGCGGCGGGGAAGTCGGAATACTCCCCGTTTGCCTATAACCTTTTGGGCAATATAAGGCTAAAGAGGGGAGATGAAAATGGAGCAGTTGAGGGGTATAAATTGTCGATAGAAGCCGGGCCGGGCTATGCCAAGCCACATTTCAATCTCGCCCTCCTCTACGACAAAGCTGGAAGAATGGAGGAAGCCGCGAGGGAATATGAAATGACGATGAAACTTGACCCGGGTTCCATTCAGACATACAACAATCTGGGGTACGTCTATGAAAAACTGGGTGAGATGGAGAAGGCTGAAAAGACGTATAATTCAGGTATAAAAGTTGCTCCCCAACTGTGGGGAACATACTATAACCTGGGCGCGCTTTATATAAAGATTGGGAAACCTGACCGCGCCCTTGAAATTCTCCAAAAGGGAGCAGAGATCACCGGGAATGAGGAACTTAGGAAGGCGGCGGAGAGTGTGAGGGTGAGAATGGATAACTGATTGATGACTTGTATATGACAGGTTCTGAACCTGTCATATACAAGTCTAACTGGGTTAATCGGTAAATCCTTGCCTGTATTCATGGGGACACAATGCCACGTGACAAGGGCGAATACAAGATTTGCCCCTACGTCAGCAACCGGTTAATGAATACCCTTTATCTCTGCCCAGGTGATAGGCAGCTTCCCGGCAGGCTCAACGGGTTGAGGTGCAAAGGTTGCCTCCAGACTATCGAATTCTGCGGTACAAAGCACGCCAGCGGAGTGGGATGTCAGCGCAAGCCCAACCCTAATCGGATCCTCCATTGTTATCTGAACCTCATTCGACGCTCCTACAGTATTGTTCGGCTCCCAGTCATCAGCATCGCCGGTGGTGGATCTGAACGCCGAAAACATATCACCTTCACGCACCAGCTTCACGTAATAGGGCGCGGCGCCAGCTATGCCGCTGCCACCCGGCGCGGCGCCAGCGCCAGTTCCAGTCCTCCACTGATGTGAAGTGCCATTTGCTACTGTCACAAATGAGAAAGAAAAAGCTGAGTTCGCATCGACAGTGGCGCGCGCCATAACGCCTCCTTTAGCCCATTCATTAGTGTTCTGTATGGAAAGCATCTGACAGGAAATCTCGAAGTCGCCGGACACCTCTTGATGGACAAACCTGAAGCCATCAGCAGAATCCCAGATGTCGTTGCCATCCGCCTCTATGGTCCACAAACCCGAAGCGTCAAGGTCAGTGGAGCCAGGCGTAGCTTCCGCAGTGCCGATGTCCACGCTTTCCCAGTCCGCTGGCTCCACGGCATAAGCCCCAACTGCTAAAGCCAGCAATAAAAACAAGGCCAATATTGTGGCCAATCTAAACTTTGACATAATTATATCCCTTCCAGTTTCCAGACACAGTAAATTTTATAGATATATCCGTAGAACATGCCGCTGGCTTGTTTGCAGACGGGCTGGCAGCCTCGTTGTACGAATTGCCTGTTCATGAAAATCTAGTGTGTCTGAGCATTAGCATTTTACAGGGAGAGTAAGATCAGAGCTTAATATGCTTTGATCCCTCCCCATGTCATAGCCAGTTTCTCCTCCGGACTGACAGCGGTTGTGTCGACATCAGCAGTTCCAATATCCTCGCTTACCCAGGCTACATAGCATACTGTACACAGCAATACTGCCAGGACCAGACTCAATGCCAGAGATGCTAATCTCTTTATTTTCACCCTCCTCCTTGTTGGAAAACTAAGATTACCCAATAACTATCTGACAATGCAAATTGATATGCCACCTCCTTCCAGAAAATGAATACTTGTGAAAAACAGAGCAATTCTGCCCATGATGACAAAATATTTGGTGGTTTAGTTGGTAAATAAGCTACGTTTTTAAGAAGGGCGGGTTAGAGGTTATCAAGTTGTCGCAAGTTATACTATTTATTGCAGCTCTTTGCGCCAAATGTCAGTATATCAGCATGATAAAACCCGCCCCTACAAAACTATTGTTACTTGGCGATTAAACCATTTAGATCATGCTTTTCTTCATTATCCCCCACGTTGTGGCGAGCTTTCCTGTTGGCTCCACAGGACTCATATTCACATTAGGAATTCCGTCGCCTGTAACTATAACGTTGTCGAAGTAGACAGCTTTATCCTGAACACACAGGGCAATAGTGCCACTTTTGTGCTCGGTATCATTGACGGAGATCATTTCATCGCCATCATAGAATACCGTTATGGTATCGCCTTCACACGCCAGCTTCAGAGTGCGATACTCGTCCACTTCAGCGGACAATGGCGCGGTTCCCAGTTCTGTCAGCCCTGTATTGATGTCCCAGCCCGGGTTTTTATAGAGCTTCATGTTGCTACCTCCCGGATACAGCCAGAGCACATAATGTCCACCTGTTTCCAGATTAACGCGCGCTCTGATCCCTCCAGGATGATCACCCATGTCTGTGAGTTTCATATCTACCTCAACCTCATAGTTAGTCCACTCCTCAACATTCGGAGTTCTCGGAGTGCCTACGAAGTTCATCTGTGAGATAGTTACAGTCCAATCCTGACCCTGGGGATCGAACATCATCTCACCATCTACTACGCCCCAGAAGACATCATCATTATCTTCATTCTGCGGCGATCGCTCCCAGCCTTCCGCATCTCCATCGTCAAAATCTTCTACAAGCGTCCCTGCGAAACTTACCACAGTCAGTGCTGAGAGAACTGCAAAGATGAAAAATACTAACAACAGATTACCTTTCGTCAGCATGAGAAGCACCTCCTCAATACGCTTTCCGTTGAGACAGCGAGAGTTCCTTAATAGTTTTGTGGAATATTTCCACGAAATGGAAGCTTATGTAAAGACAAAAGATAATACGAATTTATGATGGTGATAAACATTCAATCATACTTTTCCTCGCGAAACAGGTAGATTGTACCTCTTCTTTTGGAATAAATCAACAAAAAAATGATAAATGTTAATCTCCAGACTCGGAGAAGAGGAACTGTCAAACGGCGTTTTCTGTTGACATCAGGACGGCTAATTGGTAAAATGGAATCGACTATAAGAGGTGACGGCGATTTTGTGTTATTATTGTAGTCGGTGGATATACTATAGCAGAAATGCTCAAGCTCCACATGACAAAAGGAGGTAGTTACCGATTGGGAAGCAAGCATAAAGGCGGAAGGTGCATTTGCCACAAAAAGGGGCGAAATCAGACGTTGAGGCCAGATGGATCGTTTAGTAATGCAGATGCAAATTCTAGAACCACGTCAGAATAGGAGAGAACGACTATGAAAGTGAGTCTATTGTGTGAATTTACTATGGCTTTGGCTCTGGCAATTGTGTTAATCTTTTCCACTGCCGAAGCGGTGACATTGTTTGAGGATGATTTCAATGGGAATCTGGATGCCTGGGAGCTTATACTCGGTGGCGGGACTATCGAGACAGGCACAAGCGATCCACCGGAGTATGGCCCGGACGTATTGATCATGGATCAGGCATCGGGAGTAAACATGCTGGCAATTGTGATAGATCTGGAATTTACAGACGGTATAATAGAAATTCTGTGGAAGGACGCCGGTTTGCCGGAAGACGCTGATGGACCGCTCATTGCTAGAAAACAGCCAGGAGGCGAGTCCTGGTACCTGCTTGAACTGGACACAGACACAGGCTTTCACTTCGACGTCGTGGGTGGCGGAGGTGTCGTGGGCGCAGGACAGATGAGCACAGGTGAATGGGTGTGGATGAAATGGCGTCTGGAGGGGCCGATTTTGCAGGCAAGGGCATGGCCACCCGGAGAGGCCGAACCGGGTGATTGGGAGCTTGAGATCGAGGACGCAACTTATGAATCCGGGGGTGTCGGTTTTAGATGCTGGTCAGGGATTGTGGAGGCTGCCTATTATCGAGTAACGGACCTGGATGGTCCATCGGATGTAGCCGTAGAGCCTGAGGGCGTACTCGCTACTACATGGGGTGGAATTAAACAGTGAGGAGTAAAGACTCAAACGTATCACCGAAGGAGAGGGGCATATAATGAAGAGTGTTATGGGATTGGTTCTGGCTTCCTTCATATCCATACTCTTTTGCCTTCCTGTAGCTCTGGCTCAGGAAGTGGAAGTGGATGGTATCGACGTGAGCAGCGGCAGAGCTTATGTGGTTGGTGAGGGTGGTCTTGAGATCGGCGCCATATACTATATTGACAGAACTTTTGCAGTCCTCGCCATGCCAGAGGAACTGGAAGGTGCAACGTGGATCATGACGGCAAATGACGATAAGCAAAGTATAGGGGAGGATTTCCTCCAGTTTACGGTAAGTGGTCCTACGGTAGTCTGGCTGGCTCGCGACAGCAGGGGTGAAGAGGAAAAAGGCGGAGCGCCGCCGGAATGGCTTTCGGAAGATATGGACTGGGAAAGACATCCAGATATGACTATTGAGGTCTCTGATGGCAACATGGGACACTTCATCCTCTGGAGCAAGGAGTTCGAGGCGGGTGAAATAGTCCTCGGCGGGAATGCAGATCCGCCCGCATCTGGTCAGGGTAGCAACTATCTTGTATTGCTGACGCCCGGTGAAAGCAAGGCTGTCGAGCCACAGGGCAAGCTCAGTACCACGTGGGCTGGATTGAAGAGCGACCTCCAGGGAAGTGTATTGTGGGAACGGTGAGAACGCCATTGTTTATGGTGATTTTCTGTGCTTTTCTCCTTTATATTTTCCCCGCTGCTTTCTGGGCTGGGTGGAGGGGGGATGTGGAATAGGCTAAATTTCGTCTGTATATAGGGTATGGTTTAATTATACAATGTAAGGAGGAATACAGTGAAAAAGTCTTGTTTTCTAATTGTTTGTTGCGCTCTTCTTCTTATTATTGCGCCCCTGACCTTTGGTCAGTGGGATGAACCTGCCGGCGGATGGGACGGATGGTATAATGACTGGGCTGATCTTGCTGACTGGAACCACGACAACGGCTCTGATCAGTGGGATGGGACCTCTCCGGGTGTTGGAACCCTCGGCGGCGTTCTGGTAGAGACAGTTGATGGTGAGCAAGTGCTCAGTATAGAGGACACGGGTGACCCTAGAGATGCAGGATTCCCCGATCCCGGCAGCAACCGGAAGATCTATTTCCAGCAGGAAGCCACTTCGGCAGGTAACATCTTTGAGGACGGTGTCACATTCATCGCCCGATGGCGCATCAATCCCAATCCTCTGGAAGCTCCCGCAAATGGAAACGATCTGCACGACGGCGGAAAAGGCCATGTAGGGATCGCCCACGACAGCGAGATAGCTGGCGATACAACTGATTACAACATGTCCTTCGCCCTTGACACAGGCGGATTGCTTTACTTCGCGAATGAGGATCAAGCTCCGCTGGAAGTTGGCGACGAATTTCAGTTCCACGCAGTTTGGGCTACTGCCGTACTAGCAGGGGATCTGGCTTCGATCAACGTGTATTTGGACGGCGCGACGGATCCTGCTTTCTCCGGTGACGTAACCCTCGGCGACGGGACTGATGGCAATTTCGCTAACTACCTCGCTGTGGGGATGGGTTCCACAGGGCGAGATGGAGCTATACAGGTTGATTACATCGGGTTCAAATCGGGCATACACGAACCTGCGGTAGGAGCTGCTGTTGCACCGGCTGATAAACTCCCGTCTATGTGGGGTAAAATGAAGTCAAGGTGAGTTGAGAATCCTTCAGTGGCATTCAGTTTTCTGCCTTCCAGAAAAATGGAGAGTGGCACAGGGAGGGCGAAGTTCCTGTTGAGCTACGGTTCGCCAGGAGGCTCACCATCCCGCACCATCTCCGCATTTACCAGGAGGAATATGATATGCACAAATCAGTTGTTATTATGGGCTTATGTCTCTCGGTCTTGCTCATTGGCAATATTGCTGTAGCAGATCATTTCAAGGTTTTGGTCGTCGTTTCCGATAGCAGCTCCACATCGGAGGCGGCAGCAGTGCAATCCTTCGAGCAGGTTGCGGGGCATACTTTTGAGTATACGGAGATTAACTTCGCAACAGGCGGTACTCGTCCCATTGCCGGGGGACTTATTCCCGCGGATGAAGTTGAGGACGGGAACTTAGACTGGTTTGAGTATCAGATCATCTGGTTTGCCTGGAATGGGCCGGGACATGACGGTGACTATTTCATGGCGGAAACCGAGGAGGATCTGCTGAAATTTGTCGAAGATGGCGGGGTCATATATATGTCCGCATTTGACGACAATTACACTGACCTGACTGGCGCCCAGATAGGTGGCTGGATGCCCATTGATGAATTCCCTTGCTTTGTTGATAACACGGCTGATTCGGAAGTTGAAATAACTCCGGAGGGGGAAGCGACAACGCTTTTCAGCGTTCCGAATGAGCTGGATGAGGGAGATCTCGGCGCCCTGACACTGGATGATAATCTCGCTCCAGCGTCCGAGGCCTATATATCTCTCGCCAACCGGACGGACAACGACAAACCTGCGATAGTGATGCTGCCCTACGGTAAGGGAGCATACGTCGAGTGCTGCATTGACGCGAGATCTAGTTTCCCAGCCGCTACCCCGCTGGTGGAGAATATGCTGTTCTACATTGCTAATCTGACAGTACCGGAAGCAGTTGAGCCGGTGGGAAAGCTCCAGACTTTGTGGGGCAAAATGAAGATGGGTCTATGAGTCTATAGGTCTATGGGGAATGGCGCTGACTTAAGAGGAAAGCAAATATAACGCCGTTAGACTTTTCGCTGATTTTGGGCTGATTTTGCGCTAATCTGGTGCTAATTTGTGGTAATAATGCCTCATTTCTACACCTAATTCTGAAGAGTCAACTTTTTCCGGGAACCGTAAACACTGATGGTGACTGAGTTTTGCTTGTGGTGGTTGAACAAAAGTTTAATAAAGTTTAACGGTTTTTATTTTTTTGTCTATCGGGTCTATAAGCGATTCAGCATGAAGAACTATCATACTTAGTTTGTCATCTCGACGAAATTGTAGTAAAGAATACCTTGACAATGTTAAATCAGGAGCAAACCAGCCCGTAGCCCAACTTTCTAAGTTGGCAATTT
>SDBT01002633.1_pt1 | contig 31557 bp, 26 predicted proteins | sample 2277101 | NCBI WGS metagenome assembly SDBT01 (sample SAMN10404973, study PRJNA504765) | marine sediment metagenome | isolation source: marine sediment core GS10_PC15, 103 cmbsf | place: Arctic Ocean: Southern Knipovich Ridge | collected 2010 | reverse complement strand
CGGGGTTCTTGCCTCAGCAGATTTTACAGGAAAACTAGGGGCGTGTGCTGATATATTGATATCCGCTCCATTTAAAACAAGTAAATCGGTAATATCTATATATCCATCATGCGCAGCAACGTGCAGTGGTGAATAATACCGATTATCTTTTACATTAAGATCAACCTTATTCTTAATAAGGAACTCAATTTCATTATACGAATGTGTATGAGTGAGTTTGTGAATGAGTTGTTCTCCTTTTCTGTTTTGTAATTTAAGGCTATGCGGGCGCACATCAATAATATCTTGTGCAATATGGTAATGATGTTGCCGTATCGCCAGCTCCAAAGGAGTATTATTCTTTTGTGATTCTAATGATATATTTGCTTGATTAGAGAGTAGTATGCCAACCATCGATCTGTCTTGATTGAGTACTGCGTAATGAATTGGAGAACGACTCCATTGATCTTGAGCGTTTATACTTGCACCATCGCTAAGTAAAAAGGTGACGATGTTACTATGACGATTTTGTACTGCATAATGAAGGAATGTTCTATACCATAAATCTTTTGTATCAGGATCTCCTCCTATGAAGAGATGTTTCTTGATTTCATTGATTTTTCCTAAGGCGACTAATTCATGGAGATTGAGTTGAGATAACCTTTTACGGATTCCTTTTTTTGACGTAATCAATTTCTGATCATGGATCTTTGCAAGTTCTTCATAGCCGTAATGTATTGCAAGAGTAATTGGCGATCTATGATAATGATCCAATATGCTGATATCACAATTTGGATTCTGTAATAATTGACATGCAATATCTGGATACTTATGAAAAATGGCAGAATGTAATGGTGTAAGTCCATCAATTCCTCGTGTATTTAATTGATCAAAAAATGCAACTCCACTTATTAATCGGCCTTTTGCAATCTCTTTATGGAGTTCGGTATCACTATATCGTTTCGTCTCTGAAAGAGCTGTTATTAGTGTATTATAGCTTTCAATTTTTCTTTGCTTAAGATTTGAAGGTTTCAATTTTTGATACATGATATCTAACGCAGTATCATTGAGTTCATTTTTTATTTTAACATCCGCATGGTTTTTGATTAATTCTGTTACAATCCGTGTACGGTTTAATTCAACTGCAATATGGAGTGGTGTATTACCTGAATTATTTTTAACATTTACATATGCATTGTTATTGAGCAGTTTTTTTGCCATTCCGAGATTGTTGTGATTTACAGCGATATGCAGAGGCCGATTGCCGAGTTTATCGATTGATTTGTTAATGATTTGAGAATTGTTGGGATTAAACATCTTTTTGTTGTTCAAAATAAATAATTTCAATTTTAGACCATTGTTATTTACTATATGACTTATGAATGTCTGCCTTTTTTGATGATGCTTTAATAACCTTATAATTTCTGAGAATTGATCAAATAATTGACGAGATTTTTGATCAATTCTATTTTTTTTATTTTTTTTGGCACCAAATAGTGCAAGATTCAGCGGGGTTAGATTTCGCGGATTTTTTAAGGTGCAATCTGCCCCCGAATTCAGGAGGGTGTGAGTCTGTTCTGGATTAGCAGATAAGACTGCTAGATGGATTGGTGTGTTTCCATATTGATCTACCTCATTATGATCAGAGCCCATATTAATCAACAATTGAACGATATTTGTTGATGTTGTTGATATCGCATGATGGAGAGGTGTTCTATGTTTACGATCTGGTCTATTGCAATCTGCGCCAACGAGTAAATGTTTTTTTACTTTAAAAAGATCTAAATCTTTTATCGCTTGTAATAATTGTGTTTGTAGTTGATTTTGATGATTCAATAATTTTAAGCTTATATCCTCACGGTTATTTTCATTTGAAAGATTAAGAGCAGTTTTGCCATTTTTGTTTGTTATGTTGATTCTAGCACCTGCAGAAAGCAGGAGTTTTACAATATTGATATGATTATGCTGAACAGCTTCATGGAGAGGGCTGTTTTGTGCAGAATTTTGAGCATTTATATCAGCACCTGAGGCAATCAAAATTTTTGTAATTTTTTTCCATCCATTTCTTACCGCCAAATGGAGTAGCGAATTACCATCCTGAGAAGTGATTTTCGGTGAAACCCCTTCATTAATCAGATTTAGAATCTTTTCTTTGTTCTTTGTTTGGAATGCCACCAACATTTCTTTGGCTTTACTTTTTGATCGTGGACTCAGTGACGGTGAGTGACCAGCGCTTTTAGATTCAGAGGGTGGAACTGGTTTTAATGATTTATGTGAAGCCGATGTCGTAGCAGAAGGTTCTAAGAGTTTTGGCAGAGCTTCTAACGATAGATTTGGATTAGGATTACATGGATCTTTTATAGGGCCTATTCGGGTCGTTCTTTCACGTTCATCATAAAGGACACGATGAGAGTCTTGTAGTAAAGTGATTTCATCATCAGGTATTATGCGAAGCTCGTCTCTGTTTGGTTGCTTAGTAGTTGCTATTCCTTGGTTATCATGCTTTTCTTGAGTTGATATTCTCAGAGGATTAGGCGCAGGATTTTGTGAAATTTCAATTGATTTAGATACAGGAGGTTCAGATTTCCGCCTTGTTGTACCAGGTGATGGAGTGAGTAAGTTATCATCCTTTTCATGTGGATTGATTTTCTGAGGGGTAATAAAAGATCGTGTAGTTTTTGATTGTTTTACGGGTTCAGTTTCATTTTTCAGGATCTTGATAATTTGGTTATTTCCATTTATTAATGCAATATCAAGAACGGTCATATCATGACTGTTTTTTAGCGAAGCCTCAGCTCTTGCATCAATTAGAAGCTTAACAACATTTTCATGATTATTTTGCACAGCTAAATGTAGAGGCGTACATTGATCTTTTTGTAGTGCATTTTTATGAGCTCCAGCAATAAGGAGTAACATCACAATTTCTTCATATCCATTTTTTGCAGCATAGTGTAATGGGGTGCATTGATTTTTATCTTGTGTGTTGATATTCGCTTTTTTGATAAGAAGTTGCTTTACGTGTGTTACATTTCCAGAATCAGTTGCTACAAGAAGTAGATTGTCTGACAACTCAGATGTGCTACTCGATGTAGTTGCTGTTGCAGTTGTAGCATGGCTTTTAAATAGTTCGATAATTTCAGGTCTATTGTGCTTTCTGGCTAAATCGAGTGGGGATTGATTGTTGGAGTTTTTTTCATTGTAATCAGCTCCTGCTTCTACCAATAGTTTTACGACCGCAAAATGACCAGTAGAAACAGCTTGATGAAGAGGTGTACCTTTGGGAAAAGATTCTGAATCCATTTGAATTTCTGTGTTTGCACCAGCTGTGATCAACAGCTTGACTATGTCCCTCCTACCTTGTAATACAGCTGCATGAAGAGGAGTTCCTCTTAATATAGATGTAGTGTCAACATTGGCACCGTTATCAATGAGATATTGAACAATATTTTTGTGTCCATACTTAGCTGCTTTATGCAATGCAGTTTTACCCTCCCAATTTTGATTATTAATAGAGCTTGGTTTTTTTGCTATTAGTTTTTCAACTTTTATTAAATCACCTTTTTTGGCAGCATCGTGAAGTTTGCCAGCAAAAGTTGGAACAACACTGAAAGTATGTGTAATAAACAGTAGAACTGATAATTTGAGACTAGTTTTCATAAGTTTGTCGATGTTAAGATATGCCACAAATATTACTTATATAATCATTATATTTGCAATAACTAGTCAAAGCAAATTTAGACAAGATGTTAAATTACTTTTGTCTTAGATATTTTACGTTTGATAATTGTCGCGTAAAGTTTTGTAGGGCACGGCAGGGCGTTTGTCTGTCATCAGGTCCGCCGAAGTTTTAACGTAGGAGGAAGCCTTTGGATACGGTGGGATGACACTGGATAAGCTTAGTCGGGAACATCCTTTTGCGGCATGCCGAACTAATTTATACGCATTCCTTGTCAATAACGGTTCTTTTTTCTAGTCTAATCATCAAAATATATGTCGGTAAATTCTAACGCAAAGAAAGCATTTTATGAAGCAACATCATTGTTTGTATCTTATTGCTAGTTGTATCTTGTTGTCTGGCTGTGGTCAACAGTATGTTAATTGGGCTGATCGCACATTCAATCAAGGCTGTTTGTTGCCAGATTATCCTCGGCAAGTAAAACCATTTTTACGCACTGAGCGACTTTATCATCAATTTGAAACAGTTGGTATTTTTGATGCATTATGGTTAGCAGATTCTGTTCGGGTGCTCTATGTCGATTTATTTACGGAAAAATTTGATAAAGGGTATGAGGAATATGAAACCCTTCTCAAAGAGCAACTAGAAAAAAATAAAAAGTTGATTACATTTTATCTCCTCTCAGAAAAAGAATATGTGCCTCGTGGATTGAAAATGATAACATCTAAAGAACATACTCTTTGGGGTATTCATCTTGAGATTGATGATAAGGTATTGCATCCAATCACGATTGAAAAGATTGATCTTAATGCTTCATGGCGACGCTTCTTTGGTAAAAGAATGAGCTTCCATAAGCAGGCATATAAAATAACGTTTGATGCCCATTCTAAGACGGGCGAATCGTTTATTAATCTGCAATCAGAGCAGATGGATCTTGTATTGAGTAACACAAAAGTTCGTACCTGTTTACAATGGGATAATCCATTGAGTATTGTGTTGCAGGCAGAATGCGCAAAGGATCTACAATGCGAATAGCAATTGGCGCTGATCATCGCGGCTTACAGATTAAAAAATATTTTATGCAAAATTTTACTGAGCATACGGGTGAAGCGATTGAATGGGTGGATGTAGGGTGTAATAATGAACTCTATTGCGACTACCCGTTATATGCTGTTGAAGTTGCACAACTTATTCGCGCTGATAAAGTGGATCATGGGTTGTTGATTTGTGGGAGTGGGATTGGCATGGCAATTGCGGCCAATCGATTCCAGGGAGTATTGGCCGGGCTGGCTTGGAACAAAGAGGTTGCTCGACTCGCAAAAGAGCATGATAATGTGAATGTATTAGTGTTGCCATCAGACTTTATTGATGAAACGCAAGCGCATAAAATGCTAGATGCTTGGTTGTCTGCAAAGTTTCTTGGCGGTAAGTATCAAACGCGCATTGATATGATAGATGGGCTCTCTAGGAATTCTTAATTTTTCTGTTTATTTCTTGTAACGTTGGCTGAAAATTGCGCAATAGTTTTCTGCCTTTTTTGGCAAAAGTTGAGTTGTGAGGCAGGTTGTGTTTCTGCAGAATTGCATGAACGCCATTTTTATAGGTATTGCCATCACTCCCCCATAAAATATTAGCATGTGCTCCATTATTGAGCTCAATTAAATAAAGTTTCTTGTGATCTAGTTCTTTTAATTTTTTATACAGTCTTCGAGATGCATTGATGGGAATAAGTGAGTCTTTTTTAGAATGAATAAAAACTATCGGAATATCTTTTGGTAAAAACTCAACAACTTCAATGGGATGAATTCCATTTTTATCATATGAAGGGTATAAGAGTTTTACACAAGAAAGCCCGATTGTTTGGAGACCAGGGATATAAGAAGCTTTTCCAAGCTTATGTTCAACCACGCTTGAAATGTGATCATATGAGGATTCAATAATAAGCGCTGCGATATTTTTTCTTCGTTTGATTGATGTAGTAGATAGGTAATTTATTGCTGTTGCGCCGCCACGAGAGACACCAAATAAAATTGTTTTTTCATGGGGCTGATTAGAAAGTATCTTTTGATGCTCTCTCGCCAGTGTGGTGATATCTTTTTGTTGGCCTAAGTTTACTTCTTTGCTGCCTCTAAGTGCATCAAGAAAGTTAAACGTATTACATGTTTCAAAAAGATACTGATCAGAATAGTTTTTGCTGTAATAAAACGCTTGCTCATGATTTCCCCCAAGCCCATGAGAAAACAGCGTAATATATTGGTTGGTTGAGCAATGCGTGAAACTAAAAAATGTAATAAAAGGGAAGATAAGTAATTGGTATGCTTTTTTAGGAATATACATCTTATTTTTATTCCTTATTTATCAGAATCGTTCTCTTCTAGTTTCATTAAATCATCAAAGTTAAGATCTTCATCATCCTGTGTTGCAATATCCTTGTTAACCATTTTATCATTTGATTTGTCTACGTCAGTTTGCTCTTCGCATTGAGCAGAAGGGTTTAAGATTTCTTGAATCATTGAGCCTTCAATCGTATGGAGCTCCAAGAGAGCATCGATCATCAGAGAGGTCTTATCGGTAACTCCTCCAAGAAGTTCTGTGATTTCTTTTTCACATTTGTTCACAAGGTCTAAGGCATCATCAAGGAGTTGGTCTTGTTTCGCTTTTGAGAGATTGAATAGTTTCATGCCATCAAGCAGAAGTTCTTGAGCAATAGCGATTGCTTTTTGTTTATCATTTGTGTTGTATCCATATGAGCGTTTATCAATAAGAGTTGCTCCGGTATGGCCAGCAAGAATGATTTTAATTTGTGCTATTTTTTGTTCACGAGAGTTGATGGTCAGCGTATCTTGAGGAAGATAGCTGAACACCTTGCCATATTGAATTGCTTTTTGCTTTGTTGCAGATTTCGATTTATAAATCGATTCTTCTTTAACCTTTTTAGTGATCGGTTTGATCGTGATTTTTGTGATAATATAATCAGGGTTTAATAGCGTGGTTGCTACTGCTTTCGATGCTTGGTAAGCAGCTATGCGTTCCAGTTCTTGTTTTGATATTGTTTGGTGGAAAGGAATGATTTTATGAACCACTTTGTTGATAGCATTTTTAAAATCTTGTTGGCTCACAATTGCATGGCGAGCTTTCGCTCTGCTTAATGCATCAATAATTGTTGCATTCATTGTATCATAGGAGCAATTAGCTGTTTCGAGTGCTAGTTGATTGATATCAAACATATTCTCATTCAAGCAGCGGTTATCAAATTCTTTTACGAGGAATTTTTTTCTATCCTCTAGAGATGGCATTTGGAAATAGAGTTTTTGACCAAATCTTCCTGGTTGAAGTAATGCGAAATCAAGATTTTCTTCTTTATTAGTAGTCGCAATAATGATCACTTGTTTGTTTGGATCATGTTCAAGGCACCCACTCATGCTGGTTAAGAATTTACTCAATGCTTGAGGGTCTCTATCTCGTTGAAGTTTTAATAAATCGATCTCATCAAAGAATAAAATGCATGGCGCCATTTCTTTTGCAGCTTCTAAAATACTATCGATTCCCCATTCACTCACAAGTGATGCAGGGATGGTGAGAAAAGGAAAGTCTTTCATGTTTCCTTGTTCTCTTAATTGATGACGAATTTCACCTGCCGTAGCTGTAGCAAAATGAGTTTTTCCTGTTCGAGATGGACCAACAAACAATACTCCTTTTGGAGGGCGAATTCCCGATCTATCAAAATGATCAGGGTTACACACATATTCAATAATTGGACGTAAAACTTGTTTTTGATATTCATTACCGATCACATCTTTAAATCTAATTTTTGGTACAGTTAAAAGGAAGGTTCCTGATTTTTTAATTGGTTTTCCACCACGCATTTTATTGCGAGCCCAATTCCATAAGAGTTTCCCTCTTTTTCGTATATTTTTAATATCTTCGTTAAACATGGTATATACGAATGGTAGTGCTTGCGGCACACCCATTTCTACCATTGAAAGTATCGCAGTTTTTTGGAATGTTTCAAGGGTACCAAATAACCCAGTTCCTGGTTTTGTGATCATGCCATTTGTTATAGTTGGTGCTTTTCCTAAGCGGTGTTTAATTGTAGAGAGAGCTTTTCCAAGCCACCCAAATTTCCCAGGAATAATAAAATGCCTTTTGCGCATAAGAGCGCGAGGGCGTGGGATACGAGAAAAAGATAGGAGTGAAGAGCTGTTGTTAGTTTTTCTGCCGCGGCCAGTGAGAAGATCAAGTAATGAATTACCTTCTTTTTGGATAGGCTTAGAGTTTGGATTTAACCAACTTTCAGGTATTTTATATAATGCTAATCCAGCAACGCCTGCAACAATACAAAGTTTGGTGAATTTTGATGTGAGTTTATAATCAGAATTAAGTTTTTCTGCTCGTCTAAACGCACGATTGAATCTTGTGAGGCCAAATATTTTTGCCTTAGTAGAAATCATTTCGATCTCATCTTGGGTTCGTGTTATGGCGCCAAATAATTCTTGGATGGTAAGAGTGGTATTTGTTCTTGATCGGAATATTTCAGTATCGAAATCAGGTATGCTCACAAGTCCTGAATCTAATCCTTGATTGATCTGTTCAATAATCTGTTGCGTGAATTGAACCAGTATGGATAGACTTTCGGCATCGATGTAAATCACCCCGCTAGAGAGCATGGTATGAATGCGGTTTTTAATTTGTTTGATATCATTTCGCAACGTTTTGGGATCTTTAACGGCGATATCTTTATTATTTAATCGGCCTGCAATTTCATTCAATACAAGTTCGATAGTTTCTAATTGTGTGATCAGGTTTTTTCCAAGTTCACTAATTATTTGTTTTTCAATATCGATTGCATTAACATCTGTTTGATGAGTAGATTGCTCATGAGCAATTGTTGCAAATGGAATGAGCGCTGTATGCGATATGAATAGTAAACATAATAAAAATCGTTGAGAAAATTGCACCGATTGTACCTCCAAAGGATTATGGTATACTTCATAAAGTATGCCGTATAGTAGTAAGCTTAAGCTCCATTTCTTCCTTTGTCAAAAGGGTTAAGAGAGATTTGGGTGTTATAGTATTAAGGAAAAATTAGTGTTAAATTACAAAGAGATAATTATTTCTTCGGTTTGTGGTATCTTCATAGGGATTGCTTCTTTGTATGCCTATCAAATACAGGGAACAGATAGCTGTCGTATGCCAGCAGGTCTTTCGCTTAATTCAGTTATGAATAAAAAAGATTTAGTTCCAGCGGTAATTATTGGTTCTGGTCCTGCTGGAAACTCTGCTGCTTTATACCTTGCTCGAGGTGGCGTAGGGCGAGTGATCGTGTTAACCGGAAATAAGCCTGGAGGGTTGCTCACTGAGACCACTTGGGTAGAAAATTGGCCAGGTATCAAAAAGACACTAGGGCCTGATATTATGATGTCTTCAAAACAGCAGGCTCAGAATTTTGGTGTTGAGTATGTGCATGCAATGGTGAAATCGGTTGATATAGCAAATTGGCCATTCAAAATAATTATGGATAACGGAAAAGTAATCAATGCAATGAGCATTGTAATTGCAACAGGCGCATCTCCTCGAACACTCAAAATCAAAGGTGAAAGCAAATATTGGGGCCATGGGGTGACCACTTGTGCTAAATGTGATGCGCCATTTTTTAAAGGCAAAAATGTTGTAGTTGTTGGGGGTGGTGATTCAGCAATTGAAGAAGCCAGCATTTTAGCATCCTATGCAAACAAGGTGACGGTGCTTGTTCGTAAGGATGCAATGAGAGCTACACCAAAAGGCCAAGGGCATCTTAAAGCATTATCTAATGTTGAAATCCAGTATAATCGAGAGCTCAAAGAAATTTCGGGTAATCAAAATGATCCAGAAAAAGTAGTGATCTATAACAACAAAACTAAAAAAACAGAAACAGTGCCAATGGATGGTATTTTTTATGCGATCGGTCATATCCCAAACACTAAGGTTTTCAAAAATAGTATAGCTCTTGATAAAGCTGGATATATTAAAGTTTCAGGTCGCTCTCAGCATACATCTGTGTGTGGTGTGTTTGCGGCAGGTGATGTGGAAGACTTTGAATATAAACAAGCAGGAACTGCGGCAGGCGATGGTATTAAAGCCGGTCTTAATGCATTGGATTTCTTGTTTGGTATTGGTTTGAATAAATCAATCTCTCAAAAAATAAATCATAATATGATGCTCGATTTTCATGAGAAAGAAGGTGAAGTGCTATTGATTAAATCTTCAGCCGATTTTAAAAGAGAGATCTTTGATGCAAAAGATAAGATTGTGATTGTAGATTTCTTTGCTGATTATTGCCCTTCATGCCTGCAAATGCTCCCTGTCTATAATAAAGTAGCAGCATTGTTTTCAGGTCGTGTGAAGTTTGCCAAAATTGACATTGGAGAAGATGAATCAATGGCGCTGGCTGATGAATATCATGTAGAAAAAATACCATGTTTGCTCGTGTTTAAAAATGATGCTTCTGGTAAAAAGGTGCTGGCCGCTCGGCATTATAGTGCCATGGATCGAACTGAATTGGTTGATTATATAAATCAGTTTGTAGATTAATAGTTCTAGATGTTTCACAATTGTATACATAATTGTTGACACTCCGGGTTGTTTTCTGATAACCTACAACTATATTGCAAATAGTGGAGGTACATATGTCAAAAATGTTGCGAATAAATGAAACTATTGCTAAAGCGTTAGATGTTTTAAAAAAAACTACTGGCTTTTCTCGTCAGAGGATTGTTGAGCAAGCATTGGAACGATATGCTCGTGAACAATTTCTAAAAAAAACAAATCAAGAGTTTGGAGATCTTAAAAAGAACTCCAAAGATATCCAAGATTATCGGACCGAAATAAGTGAATGGGATACATTGCTTGTTGATGGGCTTGATTGAGATGAATATAAACGTTTGCAGAAAAGAAATTTGGTTTGTTGATCTTGATCCAACTCGGGGGCATCAACAAGCTAAAAAGCGTCCATGTTTAATAATATCACCTAATCTGTTTAATCAAGGGCCGGCTGAATTAGCTGTTGTTTTACCTATCACCTCAAGAGCTCGTAGATTGTCTTGGTTTGTGCCTATTCCGCTCGATCAAACCTCGCTTTCCATGCAATCTTATATTATGTGTAATCAAATAAGAACAGTTTCTATGGAACGATTTACAAGTGAAAAATTGGGTATGATTAGTGATTTGGTAATGGCTCAGGTCGAAAGTCGACTGCGAATTTTATTAGATTTATAAAAAAGAGAGGGCAACTTTATACAAGTTGCCCTCTCTTTTTAGTTAGAGTTCTAATTTTTCTAAATGTTTAATTCTTGGCAGAAGGATAGTTTCGTATGCTTTCCAGTATTCAGCGTTAGCAGATTTTTTCAGTTCAGGTAGTTGTTTTTGGCGACGTTTTAATAATGATAGGAATCCTTCTTTGGATCCTATTTTTTCAACAATGAGTTTATCCTGCGCGAATCGAAGGCTATATTTATATCGCACCTCCCAAACATCATAAACTTTGTCTAGAATCAGTAGAAAGATAATTGCTAAAATTGTTCGCATGAGTTTTGAAAACTTTGTTTTTTTGCCAAGGTAGCGATAAAGTGCAATTGCTGCGCATATCTCAATAATCAGCACAATGATCAAAATTATCCATCCTTTTCGAACAGCATTTGGATACTCTTGTTCCCAAATTGCCCATCCAGCAATGAGAGCTTCTTTTTCAGAGGGGGTGAGCGGGTTGAAATATTGCTCGTTAACAACAAAAAGCTTATATTGCGGGTAAAGATATACTGATTGCGCAGTCGGGTTGAGCTCTTGAACTATTTGAGATGGCTTAGCAATGATTAAATTTTCAGTATCAGAACCATATTTTATAAAGAATTTTTTTATCAGAGTTTCACTTTTACGGTTAATTGGGCCGGCTGTTAGCTGCGTGATAATTTCTTGTTTTTGTTGTTCAGGAGTTTTTGTTTTTTGCTCAGCACTGATTGGTAAAATTGAAAATGCGCTTAAGACGAGCACAATGTGAAGGGCTTTAGTCATCATTATCCTTTATTGTTTAGTTCGTTTATATATTGTTTCCGTTCATCGTTTGATGGATGTGAAGCAACTAATCGTTTAAATTTTGTTGAGTAATCATATTGTGGTGTGAGAATAGTGGCAGATTTTTCGAGACGGCAAAAGAATTCAATGCCACCTTGAGAGCAATCAAGGCATCTCGCAGATTCAACATCTGCTTGTCGCTCATGTATTCTTGAAAGCGTCGCATTGCACACATTCATGCCAAATCCTAAAAGGAATGCACTTCCGATTCGTAATGGTATCGTGATACTGCGTCTGGATATTTTTTCCCGTATTTTACGACTTACATTCCAAAATAGAAACATGGCAAGAATCCAGAGGAAAAATGAGAAACCAAGCCTGATTGGAATATGGTTGTATTTAAGGTGACTTAATTCGTGGCCGATCAAAAAACGTTGCTCTTCTTTACTCAGTTCATCAAAAAATGAATCACTCAAGTATAAATAGCGATCATAGAGAGCAAAAGCATTGTTTCGTCCAAAAACAGCTTTAGCTTTCCAGTTTGATTTACGCAGATCAATGGATTTAGTGATACCCATTTCTTTCATAATTGAGCGCACCTGTTGTTGGTGAACGTTATCTAATGGTGTGGTTCCATAATCTTTTGCAAGATAATCGGTAATAGGCTTAATAATGCTTGAGCATTGAAGAGGAGCATGAAAAGCTCCGAAAATAAAGATGAAAGCGGCTATTTTGCGCATGATTCCCTTTAAGGCTTGAGGGATTAGTATATATAATTAGTATCCTCTTTTTTTCATGATAGTCAACTTTCTTTGGTTGCTCCTTTCTTATAAGCAACAGGCTTTTGCTTATAATATTGCAATTATAAAAGTATTGGTGGTAATTTATATATAGGGAGATTTTAAAAAGGGAAGAATGATGAGGCAGCGCATTACATTATTGATAATATTTCTTGTAACTCTTACTGCTTTTTCATCAATTCAGGCGGCTCGGTCGGCCTGGAAGCAAATGTTTGATAAAAAGTCTGAGACCAAAAAAGTGATGATTTATACACTTGAAAGTGAGCATTCAAATCATTATTTTGCTCGAAATGGGTTTCTAACCCGTAATCCAAAGGCCAAAGCAACCATAATAATTATGCATGGATATATGTGCAATAGTACCGATGTTGGGTTTTTGCCTCTTTTGTTTCCAACACAAGATTACAATATCTTGAGATTTGATTTTAGAGGTCATGGAGAAGCAACGCCCGAGCAATATTGTACCTTTGGGCGAGATGAAGTCTTAGATGTGAAAGCGGCTGTTGATTTTATTCGTGCTCAACCAGATTTAGCCAAAATGCCAATTTTTGGGTATGGCTTTTCGATGGGTGCAGTAACGGCAATTCAAGCGCAAGCAAAATATAAAAATTTATTTGATGCATTAATTCTTGATTGTGCGTTTGATTCAAGCGAGAATCTTCTACGCCGCGCAATAATGAATATGAAGCTTAAGCTGTTTGGGTTTGAATTTGCATTGCCGGGCAAGCATTGGTTGTTGAAAAATGTATTTCATCCTAAGGTGCAAAGCGTTTTAAAGATTGCTCTCAAGACTATGTCCCAAATGGATGCAACGCCAATTAACACACGCATTGTGTTAGTTCGACCAGTTGATTCAATTAAAAATATCGAGATACCATGCTACTTTATTCATTGTGTGAACGATGAGAAAGTACCGGTCTCAGCCGCTAGGGCATTATATAGCAATAAGAAAAGGGGCTTTAAGCGATTATGGCTCACTCAAGGGGATAAACATTACGGATCAGTATTTAAAGATATGCCGGGATATGGTTTTCGAGCAAATAAATTTTATGATAACTGTCGTACGGGAAAAATACGTGCAAAAGTGCAATCAAAAATCATTGATACATCAAATGAGCGAGTTGGTAGAGGGGTAATAGCTTAATCAGGGGAAAAGGGATGAAAAAAATAATATTGTTGATACTTATTCCAGTATCACTTTCGGCATACGTGAAGCGGGTTAATTCAGATCAGGAACTGGCACAAGAAAAAAAATCCTATTCATTAATCATTGCCTATAAAACAGGATCATGTGGTTTAACGCGAGATAGAAGAAATGAATGTGGTACACGGCTTCATTGCTTTATGCAGTTGAGCCGCGGGTATTCGCCTGAAATGTTAAGATTTATTAGAGTTTATGGATGTGATGGCCCAACTGTGCAAGCAACTCAATCAGCACAGCCTTCTTATCTGCTCTATCGTGATGGCAAAGAGATTGCTCAATTGGATGGGGATGCTGAGTCGCAAAAATTGGCAGAATTTATTGAGCAGCATTTTTCCTGCGATTTTGAGGAGATGGAACGGCAAGAAGCGATATGCCGCATACGGTCTAGAAAAAATCGGTGGTATAAACCACCGCAGCTTTGGTATGGGTATGGGAATTATTTTTCAGGTCCATTGAATCGAAAATATTATGATGCTTATCCAGGCCCAGGGTATTGGATTGGCGCTCAATGGTAAATGGTGTCTTGTTTAAACAAAGAGAAAAGAGATGAAAAAGAAAACTACATATTTTTTAGCATCAATGATTTTACTTATGGTTCGAGTTGCTATACAGCCTCTCAACGCAAATAGTAATGGACAATTATCGCACAGTAACTGCAATGATTGGTGTAATGTTAATGCTGTTCAGAAGAATCCTGATATTGCGTGTGGGGTTTGTTATGAACTGTGTAAGTCGCGTGCTGCCCCGGCTCGATCAAGGCGTGCTGGTAGGGGTAGAGCATCAATACAAGCGAGGCTTGCGTCTCGTATGATTACTGTATGTGATACAAAAGGCTATGGAGATCTTGAGAAACGACGATTGGCAATTTCAAAGATGCAAAAAGAATTGAAAAAGTCGTTGCCGGTGTTAAAACCTAGAGCGGTTCCGGATGTCGTACCAATTGGTTCTCGTGTGAGTCCACCTCATACACCGCCTACACCTCCGGGGTCACTACGTTCGATTGGAAGTGGCTTATCATTAGGCAGTTTGATTTCGTTAGGTTCATTGGAGAGTGAGAGTTCAGTAGACACGATAAGGTCTAGGCGTGACTTGAATGTGTTGTTAGGTTCGTTGAGATCGACTCAAACGATAGGGCAAAAGAAGAAAAAGTGGCAAGGCTCAGTGCGTTCCATTAAATCATTGAAAGCAAATAATCATCATGAGGAGCAGTTGCAGGTTGCAGACGCTTTGGAGTGGTTGTGGCAGGGGGATAGTAAAGTGGTTGAGAAAGTGGCTGCTTCAAAGATTTTAAGGGAAAATGTAGCCTTAAGCAATCAAATAGATCAATTTCTTACTGATTGGACCTCCTTGCAAGAGAAAATTAGCCACCTTACTGATTCTGAGGATAAAGCGACGTTGTTGAATGATAATGTGTTGGGGTTAGGGGATAGTTTAGTGGGGATGCAAAAAGTATGGAACGCAGCGTTTTCTTCCGATCTTCTTATAGCTGCATTGCGTAAAGCCTGTGCAATGTATTCTGCTAATCCAAATGCATTGGTTGATCAGTTGTTTTCAATGGCTGCTCACTCTCAACGAGTAATGGATCAGTTGTTACGCATTCAAAAAATAATAAATAAATTGAAAAAGAAGCAGTCAAAAAAAAGGTTTTGAATAGTTTTTTAGTGATAAATGAATATTTTTGAAGAAAGGTAAAACAATGAAAAAAGTAGTAACGTTGTCTTTGCTTTGCGTGTTGTTTAGTGGCGTGGTTTATTCCGGTGGAAATGATGGGGATAAATGCAGAAATAATCATGAATGCGATTCTGGACATTGCGCTAAAAAATGCCATACAAAGATTAGTTGGAAGCATGGTATTCAAGTGCATTGCACTGAGGATAAATATTGCCAGAAAGATCCAAGTTAATTGTTTTTAATATTCTGGTCTGTTGAGTTTTTATTATATTCTATGCAGTTTTAATTATAAGGGTCCCTCGATAATATTTTACCTAGTAAAATATTATCGAGGGACCAATTTAACTCTTTTGATTTCAACATGTAAAAACAATTCCTAAAATTGTTTCTTTAAGAATCTCTTGTTATGCTAAAGCGCACATTGAAATAACTAGCAAACAAGAGGTTTTTAAATGCTTACCACAACAGTTTCAGATAAAAAATTATTTGATATCACAGCTTCGGCATATGTGATCCCTATGCAAGAAGGGCAACCGCTTGCAAAGGAATATGAGTCAGTGATCAGTGCTCAATTTGCTGATCTTGATGCACTTTTGAAAGAAGCGAAGTTTACCGGCAAAAAAGGTTCTTCATTGGTGGTGCCGATAAATTATAACAATTCTTTAGCACACATAATTTTTGTGGGTATCGGTAAAAAAAATGATGCGGGCACACTTGATTTAGAACAATACCGCAGAGCATTGGGTACCGCGATTCGTCTTGCACGAAAACACCGGACCACAACTCTTGCAGTTCCAATATTAGATGCAGCTGAATTTGGCCGATCAATTAAAGATTTTGCATCCCACACTGCTTCAATCTTGCGCATGGCATCATACGCTTTTGATGTGTATATCACAGATGATGCGCGTAAACCAGAACCAATCACTTTAACTATTTCTGCGCCTGATCATACTCAAGAAGTAAAAGAGGGTGTTGAGCAAGGAATGATTATCGGTCATGCGGTTAATCAGGCCCGCTACTGGATAGATTTACCACCTTCGGCACTCACACCTCCGGAGCTTGCTAGTAAGGCGCGTGAGATTGCTGAGAAGCATGGATTAAAACTTACGATTTTTGGAGAGAAAAAAATTCAGGAATTAGGCATGGGTGGTCTTGCCGGTGTATCTGCTGGTTCTCATCAAGATTGCCAATTCGTGGTCATGGAATATGATTGCGGTGATAAAAATGCACCAACACTCGCTTATGTGGGCAAAGGAATCACGTTTGATTCCGGCGGTCTAAGTTTAAAACCACCTGCATACATGGAAACTATGAAAGAAGATATGTCAGGTGCATCTGCGGTGATTAGCGTGATGCAAGTGATTGCGCAATTAAAACCAAAAGTGAATGTGGTTTCGATTACGGCTCTTTCAGAAAACTTACCAAGTGGCACCGCTACTAAACCGGGCGACATTCTCCGTTTTTATAATGGAAAAACGGCAGAAGTATTAAACACTGATGCTGAAGGGCGCTTAGTACTCGCAGATGCCCTTTCTTATGCAGTGAAGCATTTTAAGCCAACAATGATTATTGATTTAGCTACGTTAACCGGTGCATGTGCCTATGCGCTCGGGCCTTTTTATGCAGGGTTGATGAGTGAGCATGATGAGTTAGCTGATCAGGTGTTAGCTGCTGCTGATACATCAGGTGACTATGCATGGCGTTTGCCACTGACCGATGATTATAAAGCGGCAATAAAATCAGATGTTGCTGATATAAAAAATATCGGGAATAAAAAAATTAGTGCTGGTGCAATCACTGCGGCTTGTTTTTTACAAAACTTTGTGGGAGATGTTCCTTGGGTGCATTTGGATATCGCAGGGACTGCATTTGGTGTTCCAAATATTAGTTATTACGGAACAGGAGGTACCGGATATGGGGTCCGGCTACTCACTGATTTAGCCATGAATTGGAAATAAGGTAAAAAAGGGCCCATTTAGGGCCTTTCTTTTGCGTAAACCATTGTTTTAAGGTCTATTGATCAGGTATCCTAAGAAAGTAGAAAGGGGTATTAAATGGCGTATAAAAAAATAGGTTTATTGTCGTTACTAGCGATCTTATTATTGAACGTTTCAGCCGTTAAATCTGATGTGGTTTCAGACTTTATTCAGGTGAAAAAATCTCCGGGCGCATGTAGTAGCTGGTGCAATGATAATGCCGTTGCAAAGAATGCTGATATTGCATGTGGCTTTTGTCATCAGCTGTGCGAAGATATGGCTGCTCCGGAGCATAAAAAGGGTGCAGGGCGCGTTTCAGAGAACGCTCGTTTGGCTTCTCGAATGATTAGTCAATGCAAGAAGAGCTATGGTAAACCTGAGCAACAAAAAGCTGCAATTGCTCGGCTAGAAAAATTAGTGCAAAACGAGCAATGTAAAAAAATTCTAATGATGTATTTTAAGCCAAAAGGCGCGACTGGGATTGTTCAGTTAAACCGTGAACTTGGGCATTTTGTCGATGATGTTATTATCAAAAAAACAACAATGAATGCTAAGGATTGGAATAAGTGGGCTGAATTGATGCGCAAAGTAGATAAATCAGTAAAAGAGATTGTTAAATTGGTTGGCAATCCTGCCATTAAAAAAGATTTTGAATGTGTTAAAGATCTTGTAGGCATTCTTGTCTGGAGCCATCGATCTCATTATTTTTATTCATTGCAAGGTATTGCATCAACATATGGTGCACGAGCTATACAATTGATTAAACATCATAACGAAATAGAACTGGTTCCTAGTTACATACATTTTTCGATAGAATCGATTGTCGCTCAGCTGAAATTAGAAGCGAAAAAAATATTATCGGATAAAGAGTTTCAGAACTATTTTAAATAGGGTAATGCGTAGGGGCATACAATGAATTATCGTATAACATACATCATCTTTTTGTGTCTGTTTTCTCTTGCATTGCAGGCAGCTACCTCTGAAGAAATTAATTCAATACTCACTAATCCAAAAAAGTGTAGTAGTTGGTGTAATATAAATGCAGTTGCTGAAAATCCTGAGATTGCATGCGGGGTGTGTTATGATATTTGTAATAAAATTGCTGCACCTGCTAGAACACATACTTCGGATGCAGGAAGGGTGAAGTATTCGCCTGAAGGTTTAGCTTTTCGCATGATACGAAAGTGTGGTTCTCCAGAGGAAAGGCTTTCATATTTTTTAACAAAAAAAATTACGTTAGAGAAAGGGAAGTTTTTGTTTGCAAATGAAGCAAAGCAGAAATTGCTGAGAATAACGAAGGCTTTAGATAAACAAATTGCGAAATTAAATCAAACCATCACTCAGCAAACAACCAAAACTGATCAGTCCACTCAACAAATTATCGTATTAAATAAACAAATTGCAACGTTACAAAAAAAACTCAAACAACGGGACGGTAAGGGCTCGCCAGATACTTTTAATGCGCAAAGCAAGTTGCTTGCGCAATCATTGGACGACTTGCAAAAACAATATACAACATTGGAGGAAGAGTGTACTGATCAAGTATCTGAGTTGCAAAAAAATTTACAGTTGATTACGACTGGGTTGCAACAGTCCAATGAAGAGAAAAAAAGTTGTCTCAATCAGATGGGGCAGTTGAAGAAAACCATTGCTCAAGTGACAAAAGTTCCAATTGGTGTAGCTGAAAACTGTAAGCAAGATTTGAAAAAGTTTATACAACAGTTTAATGAAGATGGCGCTGATATGATTATCCAATTAGGGTTAGTGACACCGCAAGTTGGGAGTTCTGGGCAGATGATACTGCCTTCGAATTTTGCGAAGGAATTGCAACGTGTGAATGAGCACGTGAATAAATTACTTGCAGCTATTCCAAATTTAGATGATGAAGAATGTAGTAAAACAGTTAATCAAATAATAGGTCTTTCTCCTGAAGGGATTGTGATTAAAGATCAGTTAGCGTTGCAAACTGTTTCTGCCATGATCGATAATATTTTGCAGGAATATAACACAAAGAATCTTGTGCAAGCTGGGAAAATGTTTGATGCATTTAAGCAAGATTTTATATTGTTGGTTGGGCAACGTTCACCACAATTAGGTAAAGCGTATCAGCAAAAACTTTTGAATTTAAAATCTAAACTCGCTCAATCACAAAAGCAGGTTTTGGAACAAACAGCATCCCTTAATGAGACGAAAAAAGCATTAACGAGTATGCAGGAGTTGTTGCAAATGCAGACAACTGATTCAAAAGAGGATGTTGATTCAATTGTGAATTTGCAAAAAACTGTTTCGCAATTACTAAAGGTAGTTCAAGATAAAGATCGTACGATTGCTACCATGCAATCAATGCTTGATGAAACACTCTTGCAGCCAGCACCACAGCCAATAGAGCAACCTGATCCATATCGCGAGCCAGGGGCATTTAAAATGGTGCCAACGCGTGATGGAGTGAAATATTTCCCCATACAGAGTGAGGCAGCGTATGTAGAACCTGTTTCAACCGCTATTGAATGGCCGTCTTATTTAAAATGGCTACAGCCTCTCACTTCAGAGCAAAAAGAAATCATGAAAGCATCTCAACCAATTGAGATTCCAGCTTGGAAGCCGCGTTGGCCAAAATTTACTGATGCAATGCCACTCACTCAAGAGCACAAACTTAGACCAATTGCGCAATTGCCAAAACCAGCGCCAATCGTTCAACAGCCTCAGGCGCCACAACCAAAAATAGCGAAACCAGTAAAAAAGCGATTTAGAGATGATTTTGATATCGATCCAATTGGTTTTGCTGCATACGAATAATCACTTTTAAAAACCCTTGAGAAATATAGTTTCAATTTGCAATACTGACTATATGGGGAATCAGGAAAAAACTACTTAAAAAGGGACTAAACATGAAAAAAATGATTGTTTTAGCAATGTTATTAGGGTTAGGTGGGATGGCTATTGCTGGTTGGTATGCGCCTCCAGTGGATTATTCACCAGAGGTTGATAAGTGCAAGATACAATATTCGGGTAAGAAATTAGATGCTTGTTTAAATTCTATTAAACCATGCGGAAAGCTTCATTCATCTCTTTATTCGGCTTGCCAAAACACGTATGTAGCGCTTAGTCCGCTCACTTCGTAATTAGATAATATATCGATTAAAAGAGTCCGATTCGTTCGGGCTCTTTTTTTACTTTACATATGTCTGATAACTCTTTTGATATGTTAAGCCCTTTTTTATCTCGAAATCAAACTAAAATTTTAACCGGTATGTAAACTTTTTATCTAAAAAATTAGATTTTTTTTAGGTCTTGAATTTGAATCTGTTGTTTTTTATGCGCAGAATCTTATATTATTTGATAACCTGACAAATTAATTGAGAGAATTTTGGGGGTGTTTTGAGCTGTCTTATTGGTCTTATAATTATCAATTCTGTTTTTCTGTCTTTCGGTATGGAACGTAGTAATGTATGGGAATCCATAGCACATGGCTGGGGAAGTTCTCCAATTGTTGCAATCGAGACACCTTTAGCAATTGCTAGCAGAAAAGGCAACGTGGAACAGGTAAAAGAAATATTAAAAGGTGATGTTGATATTACTCAAACATGTAGAAGAGATGAAACGGCTTTGCGAATAGCGGCACAGCACAAAGAGCCAAAGATTGCGGCAATGGTGATTGCTTATGCCAAAAACAAACTATCACCAAAAGAATACAAACATTTTTTGGAGCAGCCTGACTCCAAGCATAAGGCTTCTCCTTTGCGCACTGCCGCATGGTGGGGGGCGTCAGAGATCATAGGATTATTGGCTAATGAAAATGCGGAGATTAATTCACAAGATGAACTTGGAAACAGTCCATTATGGGCTGCCTGTTGGCAGCAACAGTTGGCTTGCTTGAAGAAGCTTATTGCATTGAAGGCAAATAAAGAACTTGCAAACAAGAAAGGTGAAACTCCCTTATGGATTGCAGCCTGGCAAGGTTTTAGTTTCGGGGTAGGCGTTCTTTTAAAAAGTGGTGCAAATAAAGAGCATCGTGACAAAAAAGGAGGAACACCTTTATGGGCTGCGGCATGGCAAGGAGCTGTGGAATGTGTAAATCTTTTGATCGAATCCAAAGCAGTTGTTGATGCGCAATCCATTGATGAATCAACTCCATTATTTGCGGCTGCGTGGCAAGGTAATCTTAAAGTGGTGAAAGCGCTTTTAGATGCTGGCGCTAGCATTAATGCGATTGGTAGCAAGGGTGAAACCCCATTGATTCGTGCGGCTTGGCAAGGGAAATTGGGCGTTGTAACGGAATTGATTAATCGTGGTGCAAAAATTAATCAATGCGATTATTTAAAAAATTCACCTTTATTTGTAGCAGCAAAAAATGGTCATAAGGGTGTTGTGTCAGTACTTATTGCAAATCATGCCTTTATTGATGCTGAAAATGTTAACAAAGAGACACCTCTCTGGATAGCATGTTGGAATGGGCATAGTGGGATTGTGGATGAATTACTTAAAAACGGAGCGTGTATATCGACTGCAAATAATGTAGGGAAAACACCCTTACTTGCAGCTGTCTGGAAAGAGCATTATCAAATAGCTATGAAGCTTATCGCAAAGGGAGCTAATGTTGATATGGAAAATAATGAGGGGGAAACGGCCCTTGTTATCGCGAGTTTGAATGGATGGAAGAAAGGTGTGCGGCTACTTTTAGATAACAAGGCTAGTGTATGTACTAAGAATAAGTTTCTAGAGACACCGGTATGGCTTGCTGCTTGGAACGGTCATAAATCTGTTGTTAATAGTCTTGTTGTGAACGGTAAAGCTTCTTTGGAGACTCGAAATGATTATGGAAAAACGCCATTGATGATCGCGGTATGGAAGGGAAATTTAACAACCGTAAAAGAGCTAATAAACTTAGGTGCAAATGTTGCAGCTTCGTATAATGGAGAAACGGTGGTGTGGCTTGCATCATGGCAAGGACATTGCGATGTTGTTAGCTATCTTTTGGGTGTTTTAAAAGAGCCAAGGCGTACAACGTTCATGAATGGCTCTAATAAGTTTGGAGTTTCTCCTTTAGGAGCTGCGTACACTCGCAGGGATGTTTTTAAAAGGAATCCTAAAAAACTATCTAGGATAAATAAGACAATTGAACTTCTTAAAAAGAATGGCGCAAAAGCTATTGGGTATCGAGGAAATAGTAAGTTCTAAGTAAGATGCAGTCACTTTTCCATTTGGATTTTACAATACGAGGTTTATTATCGAATTGTATTTACTAGCTCGAACAACTGGTCTGATTTTGGAGATGATGATCAATGAGAAACAAACATCTGGATTAATGCTAAAAATCTAGTAAAAATGGTTATTGAGAGTATACTTAAGGAATAAGTAAGCCTATTTATTCCTAGGATTTCTCTCTCATGGCAGATGAAAAAAAAGACCAAAAAGTTAGTTTTAAACATACCTTAAATCTTCCGACTACCGAATTTCCTATTCGTGCGAATGCTGCTGAAAATGATCCAAAGATGATTCAGCGGTGGGAACGGGAGCAGCTTTTTGAAAAGTCTTTTTCTCACAATATGGGAAAAGAAAAATATATTCTTCATGATGGGCCTCCCTATGCGAATGGCAATATTCATGTTGGCCATGCCTACAATAAAATTTTAAAAGATATTATCACTAAAGCGCAGCGCATGAGTGGTAAGCAAGTGCCGGTTACACCCGGATGGGATTGCCATGGTCTTCCGATTGAGCTTGCAGTTTCTAAAGCTAATCCTGGCGTGTCTAAAATAGAGCTTCAAGAAAAATGCCGCGAGTATGCGCAAAAATGGGTGGATATTCAGCGAGATGAATTTAAAGATCTTGGTGTGCTCATGGATTGGGAACGCCCATATTTAACTATGAACTATGATTATGAAGCAAAAATCCTGCGAGGATTCGGTGAGTTTGTAGGAAAAGAGTATCTTGAGCGCAAAAATAAAACAGTGCCTTGGTGCCCATCATGCGAAACGGTTTTAGCTTCAGCAGAGATTGAGCACAAAGAACGTAAAGATCCTTCAATCTACGTTTATTTTCCTTTAGATAAAGATACTGTAAAAAAACAGTTTCCTGATCTTGCTGATCATGATGTGAACTTATTGGTTTGGACTACAACTCCCTGGACGCTTCCCCTGAACCGTGCGGTTTGTTTAAAACCAGGTGCGCAGTATCAGCTTTTAGAATGCAACGGCGTTTATTTAATCGTAGCCGAGGCATTAGCCGATAAAGTAGTTGAGCTTGTGGGTGCCGAAAAAAATGTGATCGCTACCTTCAAGGCAGAAAAATTAGAAGGCGCAAAAGCGCATCACCCATTTTTAAAAGATTTGCAAGTGCCGATTTTACTAGAGCAATTTGTGGGGCTTTCAGATGGTACCGCATGTGTGCATTCTGCACCGGGTGTGGGGCCAGAAGATTATGAAATTGGTGTGCGCAATAAATTAGAAATTTTTTCTCCAATCAGTTCATCCGGGAAGTATGATACAGGAATCGTTCCAGCAGAACTTGAAGGAATGCCAGTAGCTGATGGGCAAGGATGGGTGATAAAGAGTCTGATCGAAAAAGGGAAACTGTTTCATAAACAATCTATCAGGCACTCTTATCCTCATTGTTGGCGGTGCAAGGGCGGTTTGATTTTTCGCGCTACGCCACAATGGTTTATTAATCTAGATCATAAAGATTTAAAACAGCGGGCGTTAACGGCTCTTGATTCGATTGCCTTTTTACCTAAGCGGAGCGTGAATTTCTTGCGTGCCACGATTGGAAGTCGGTTTGAATGGGTGATCTCTCGTCAACGTGTGTGGGGTGTGCCAATTCCGGCTCTTACATGCAAAGAATGTGATTTCGCGTTCATCAATCAAGATTTAGTAAATCATGTGGCTGACGGGGTGTATCGTGAGGGTGTTGCCTACTGGGAAACCGTTTCAGTCGATGAATTACTCACTGAAGGATTTAATTGTCCTGATTGTTGTGGTAAAGAGTTTCAAAAAGAATCGGATATCTTAGATGTATGGTTTGATTCTGGTGTGAGTCATTATGCAGTGCTTTGGGAAAATCCTGAGCTTGCCTATCCGGCTAATGTGTATGTGGAAGGCGTTGATCAACATCGCGGTTGGTTTCAAAGTTCATTGCTTACTAGTTTGGTGATTGAAGGGACGCCGCAAACTAAATCTTATATCACCCACGGCTTTACGGTTGATGCAAAAGGGCAGAAAATGTCTAAATCAATCGGTAATGTGGTGACACCTAAAGAAATGATCAAAAAGTTTGGTACCGATGGTTTGCGCTTATGGGCATCAAGTATCAATATTGAGGGAGATGCGGTTATTTCTCCTGCTCTCACGCAAAATATTAGTAACGTGCTTCGCAAAGTGCGCAATACCTGCAGATTCTTGCTTTCAAATTTATACGATTTTGATATTGAAAAAGATGCAATTCCGTTTGAAAAAATGCGCATATTGGATCAGTATGCATTGCAGCAGCTCTCATTGTTGAGCCGAAAAATTCAGGGAGCCTATCGAGATGCCCAATTTACTGGGGTGTATCATGATTTGGCAGATTATTGTAGCGTGGAGCTTAGTTCTTATTATTTGGATATTGCTAAGGATCGATTGTATACAGATCAAGCAGATGGGCATGCACGTAGATCTGCGCAAACGGTTTGTTGGCACATCGTTGATGCATTGAGTAAATTAATGGCACCAATCTTATCATTCACGGCAGAATCAGTTTCCGATCATTATCAGTCCGATAAGCAGGAATCAATTCATTTGCAGGATTTTGCAGATGTTTTAGTATTTTATAACTCAGTGCTTGCCCAAGAAGAAAAAAAATGGGCAGCGCAATGGGATCTTCTTAAAAAAATTCGGTCAGTAGTTTTGAAAGCATTAGAAGGGTTACGAGGCCAGGGAATTATCAAGCATTCTCTGGAAGGGAAGATTACACTTATTTTTAACAAAAAGGTTAATGAGATGCAACCATTAGGGGATTTTCTCAAACAACTACAAGCGACTGGTCAGACACCTGAAGAATTCTTCAAAGAACTCTTTATCGTTTCTCAATGTAATATTATTTTTGAGGATGAAGAGATCATCGAAGATGATGAGATTCTTGAAGATGATGAATTTGAAGAAGGGTCAGAGGTCGATTTATTTGATATGCCGGGGCTCGAGGTGCAAGCTGGTCCTGCAGAAGGGGTGAAATGCCCACGCTGTTGGCAATGGGAAGTTACTGATCATAAGCATGGTTTATGTAGCCGATGCCAAAGCATTATTTCTAAAATGGATCCAGGCTTAGCATAAGAATTATATTAATAGTTTTTGATAAAGAAGCTCCTTGAGAAAGGGGCTTCTTTTTTACCCAGTAAAATAGACAAGGCAATAGGGTGATTGGCCGCCCACTTTGAATCCTTCGATATACGGCTTGTAGTTTGGATTCGGGTAGGTGCCGATTAGCTTATAATCATGGCGAGATCCGGTAGTGCATTCAACAATAATATTTTTTACAGATATAGTGAGTTCATTTTTTTCATGATTGCGTAGATACGTCACATGTTTACGAACATCAGAATCATCCAAATTTAGCCTGGCGCCAATTCTCATAGAAAATACAAGAATGCAAGTGAGTGCTAATATGCTCGATTTCTTCATATCGAAGGCTCGCTTTTTACAATTTGATAAACAACAACTTGTCAATTATTATTGTATCCAATTGAGAGCAAATGAGTCAATACAAACAAGGTTTATTTTGTTTTTTCCTGTTCTTCAGATTTCTTCTCTTCACCCTTGATTGCATCGGTAAGCTGTTTACATGCTGCCTGAGCTTTTTTAAGGCTTTCTTCATGGGATTTCTTTTCAGGCGCAAGTTTTAAGCTTTCTAGAGAACTGAAAAAGACATCAACTTCAGGAGCTTTGATGAACTGGGAGAGTTCATCGCGTATTTGCACTTGGTCTGGTTGAGATAGTTTCTTGATTGATTTGTTGAGAGCTTCAATTTTTTTGTGAACTCGGTTGCATGTTGAGGTGATCTCATCAAGAGAAACGTTGAATTTTTCTGGCTTTTTATCTGGGGTGCTCGTTGTCAGATATTTGGTAACTTGATTGAATGGGAGATCTTTATCATCTACTTTTTGCCCTAATTCATTGAACGATTCTAAAAATTCTTGAATTTGGGTTCCAAATTTTTGTTTAAATTTCTCAGATTTGCCTTTCATTTTCAACTCAGGAGCTTGAGGTTGGCCTTGGTCTTTCTGCATTGGAGAAGGCCCAATTTTTGGTGGACGAACCGCTTTTTGATACATTCTAGGAGTCTTTCCAGATCTCCCTTTTGCAGGAGCGCTTCTTTTGCCTCTTGGTGCAGCTGTTCTACCACCACCGGCTCGTTTTCTTCGAGCTGATCGGCGAGGTTGTTGCACGTATCGGCCATCATCAGAAAAGCGTTGTCCTGGCATATCAGGATAATAATTTGCACCGCTTGCACCAGGATAATAAGAATCTTCATCATATCCATGATATGCGCGATGACCTCTGGATGGGTAATAGTTGTCATCAGAAGAAGAAGTTCCAGAATCATAATCATTTTTCTGCGATGATTGAAAATCGGTTTCAGCTTTTTTGACTTCTTTAGGAGCATATTTTTTAAGAAGTTCTTTTGTTTGCTTGGTGATTGTTGGGATTGATAGATTGCTAATATCTGTGATGAGCTGATTAAGTGCACGCAACGCTTTTGAATTAGCCTTTTTTATTCCGGCTTGATCAGGAAGTTTTATTGATGGCAGTGTGCGGTTAAGTGCAGATTTAAGTTGTTTTAGTTTGGTGCGATAGTCAGAATGTTCGTCTGTGATTAATTTTGCAACGATCACATCCTTATCAACTGCTACGGGGTTAATAATATGGGAAAGATACGCCCGGAGTTCATCGATTGATTGTTTTTCTTTAGACCATTTTTGTTCTAGTTGTGGCCGATCCGATATGCGGGGCAATGCAGCAGTTTTAACTTTCAAGCTATCAAGTTGATCAATAACTGATTGCACTAATGCACGGAAGGCCTTTGTTTGTTGATTGGTTTGTTTTTTTGCAGAAGGGTCTTTCTCAGGTTCTTTTGCTGCTGGTTCAGGTTCTGGGAGTTGAAACTCTTCTCTTGCCTCATTTGTTGTCGGCATGCCTTCTGCAATTTGTGCGCTGAATTCAAGAAGCTTTTCAAGTTCATCATCAGGGATTTCAGCAAGAAGTTTTAATGCTTCTTCTTCGATCTCTTTACGCACATCTTCGGGTAAAGAGTTGATATATTTATCGATTTCAAGAATGTCTTGTTGAAGAGCTTGCATGTCTTCTTCTTTTAAATCAGGCATTTTAAATTGTGCATGCAGGGTAACATTGCATGTCATCAGTAAAAATGCTAGATTTGCGGCGATAATTTTTATAAATTTTTTCATAATATTTTCTCATTAAAAAGGTATTCATGGGTGTCGATATGCGTTTGTGTACTGCTCAGTATAAAGGATTTTTTCTAATTGAGCTACTGGTTGCAATATTGCTTATGAGCGGGTTGAGTTTGGTTTTTGCGCATTATCAAGGAAAGAGCCACCAAATTTGTGCTCAAACTAATCAGCGTATTGAGGCGTTACATAATGCAACCACGTTTTTAGAAGAAGTTATTGGTGGATCCTTGGCTATATCTGCTCAAGGGAAAAAAAACATTGATGATGAATATGAGCTCACATGGAAACTATCTAATCCTCCAAAGCTGCAAGGGCTTTCAGTTGATGATGTGTGCAAAATTATTGAAGTGACAGTCACCTGGGATGAGCATGGGCATCAACACTCAGTAACTTTTAAAACGGGGATCTTACGATGATGCAAAAAGGGTTTTCCTTACTTCAAGTAATGATCTATTGTGCAGGAGTTTCTTTGCTCAGTGCGGTTTTATTTAAATATGCGGCTCACACAAATCGGAAGTTATCAATGTTTACCACGCATGTGCATGATTGTGGAATGTTGTTGGCTGCTCATGATGTGTGTATGCGAGATCTGATGATGGGCAATAGCGAGCCGGAAGATTGGCATGAAGGCGAAAATGGTACTACTTGGATGGCTGGAGATCAAGCGTTTGGATGGTTATCAACGCTTAATCGCATTGAACGAATTGTGGGGCGATTTGATATGAGCGCGCAGCAATGGATAAAATCCAGCAAGGGGCTTGCTGCTAAAATTGATGATGCAGATTGCTGTGTTAGTCCCGTTGAAAAAAACAATAGAGTGACGCATGTGGAACTCTCAATCTCTGGGCAGGTTGGCGGCAAAGAGATTGCTTTTAATACGTCAGTCGCACCTCGAAATAGGGTGGTATGATGCGAAAAGGATCCAGCACATTGATAGTGCTTCTCACTTTGAGCAGTCTTGGATTGTTTGCGGTCGCAGTTTTTCGTAACAGTATTTTTTTTCATGATATTTCATTAGAAAAGCAACGGCATGAACAGTTTTTTCGGCGTTGCGAAGCTGCGTTAACTATTGGACTGGCTCTTTGCAAAAAATATCCCAAAAGGTTTTTTATAACGCAAGAGCAAGAGGATAATAATGAGGGTAAACTGTTTGTTGCATCGGTTAATAGTTGGTTGGGTTATAACAATGATCAAGCAACGATTGAAATTTTACCAAGCCAAAAAAAAGTTGAAGTGAAAAGTTTTTTAATGAATAATGGGCGCATGGTTTGCGGGTTGCATTGCTTTGTGGAGTTGGACGGTAAAAAAAAGGGAAAGCAACTACTTAAGATTACTAACTGGTCGTTCAATACCATGGATCTTGTTCGCAAAAAGAAGAAAAAAAGATGATCGGCTATGCGTATTCATTGATTAGTTTTTCAGCAGTTTTATATGCATTCGCATTCTTTTTTCCCTATCTTTGTTGGCCAGCAGTGTTGATTTTTTTGATTCCAATTTTTTATCTAACGTTGAGAAGCTCAATAAATTTTGCCCAAGGATATTTTTGGGGACTAATGTTTTTTGGGCTTCATAGCATTGGCTATTTTGATGCATTAGATAATTTTGGATTTGGATTTGCTGGAACTGTGGGATTGGTGCTAATGGTATTTTATGTGGCGCTTTATTCAGGGATTTGGTTTTGGTTGATGCGATACAGAATCAAGAGAGAAATTGTTTTTGATTTATTATATGTCACCTGTATTACCACCCTTTATTTTTATACCATTCATACCACAGTTTTTTGGATATTTGATTATATCGAAGGGTATACGCTCATTAATCCATTACTACCGCTTTCAACGCAAGCAGGGTGGGTGGGTTTTATTCAGTTAGTTGGTATTTGGCCTGCGATAATGATTATGGTGCTTGTTCAATTATTGATTAGTTATTATTGGGTGCACAAAAAATACATTCAGGGTGGGTTGATTTTGTGTTGTTTGATATTTATTCCGTTGTTTTTAACTCCACGAGCAACTCCTCAGCCTGTATGGTTTCGCAAATGTGCACATGTGAAAATTTCTCATCAAAAATGGAACAATCCTTGGGACTGTGCAATCGCTTTAGACGAATGCATTAAAAAAACAGTCGAAGAGAATCCAGAAGCAAAAATCTTATTGATGCCTGAAGGTGCATTTCCTTTTCCGTTCAATGAAAGCGATGCCTTGCAACTATGGAGAGAAAATAGTTTGCCCAAAGATGTACATTTGCTTTTTGGGGCCTATCGCAAAGAAAATGGGAAGCTCTATAATTCTATCTATCATGTTTACGAGTGTCTGATAATTGAAAGTTATGACAAGTCTCATTGCCTATTTTGGACTGAACGCACACCGAAAATAGGCAACTGGCTGCAATTTTTATCGTTGAATGAGCGATTGTGTTTTGTTTCTGGGTCAGAGTATGGTTCTTTCTTTGAAATTGATGGGCATAGAATTTATCCCGCGATTTGCTCAGAATGCTTCTGTGATACAAAAACAAGAGGGTATTCGGTCTTGTTTGTGGGGGAGGGATCCTTTGGTTTTTCCTATATCCCTATATTAATGAGATTAGATGCTTTTTTGAAATCTAGGTTGATTAATCAGGGTTTGACCTATGTATCCAATCAAGGTCTTTTTTTTGATTCTCAATAATCAAAATTTGCTTTATACTAGGTTGTGTTGAGTTTTGAAAAATAAAGTTCTTTTATATGTTGAAATCCAAATCATTCAAAGGGTCCCTCGATAATATTTTACTCTGTAAAATCACTCGGGATGAATTTTATATATTGTTTTCGGAAATAGAGTAGTTATTAACTTCATCCCGAGTGAATCACAAAGTGATTTGTATCGAGGGACCCTTTGAATTATAAAATAATTTTATAGATTAGAATGGAAATTCAATAGAACCTAGAAGAAATAAGAGATTATTCGAGTAAAAGGATTATTATGAAAGTATTTTTGCTTAAAGACGTTCCTAAAGTTGGTTTCACGCATGAACTCATTAAAGTTTCAGATGGGTATGCAAAAAACTTTTTATTCCCTCGTAGCTTGGCTATTGAAGTAACAGCTGCAAATAAAGCTTTTTATGAAACGAAATCAAAGTCTATTAAAGATCGCAAAGGTGCTTTGGAATCTAAATCATCAATGCTTGCTGAAAAGATTAAAGGTCTACGATTGAGCGTGAAGCGTAAGATGCATGATGATGACAGGCTTTATGCTGCGGTGAGTCCTTCAGAAGTGGTTGACTTATTGGCTGCACAAGGAGTGAGTATTTCAAAAAACCAAGTTGTTTTTGAAAAGTCTATTAAAACCAAAGGTCGGCATGCAGTTGTTATTAAACTTTCTTCTAAGCTGCAACCAAAAGTAACGTTGAGGGTTGTTCCTGAAGTCGTATAATTAGTATCATAAGTAACGTTGATTTTGAAAGCCGTTCAATAATTATTGAACGGCTTTTTTGTATTTCTGAGCGAGAATATCTTTTATTCTAATTCTTCTAAGAGATCTTGTTTGATTTGATTCAGATGAGTTTCATCATCTTTTGTGAGCTTAGTTTTTGTTTGATAATCAGCAAACACCTTGAGCATTCCATTTCGATACTGAGCGATCCCTTCATCATCAATTGCATCTTCTGGAGCGTATACCTCGTTTAGTAAGTTCATAACTTCAGCTAATAATTTTTTCCGTTTTTTAAGAGCGCTTACTGGTCTACTACTTCTTGAAGATCCTGTACTCAGCATTCCTGTCGAT
>SDBT01002632.1_pt1 | contig 31562 bp, 19 predicted proteins | sample 2277101 | NCBI WGS metagenome assembly SDBT01 (sample SAMN10404973, study PRJNA504765) | marine sediment metagenome | isolation source: marine sediment core GS10_PC15, 103 cmbsf | place: Arctic Ocean: Southern Knipovich Ridge | collected 2010 | reverse complement strand
CTGGACTATGACGTCTGCGTTTTACTGACATATGTTTCCTCCACAAGTTTGGGGTGCAAGATATTGAGATATTATACCTCAAATCCACCTTAACTTGTGGTCTAGTTTTTGGGGGTAAGTATAAATACCTCATCTCCACACTTAATGAAGAATCGCTGTTTTTTGATCGCAGACTACGTAATTCGTCAGCACTTCCTCAGGACAATTGCCTGGCGTTCATACCTAGTTCGGTCTTCACAGCAACCCCAAGAGTATATATCACGAATGGCTTCTTAATGTATTGCCCTGCTCCCAACGCTTGAGCCTCCTTAACGCGGTCTGTTTCAGAAAAGCCACTTGCGATCACTGCTTTCTGTCCGGGATGAAGTTCGACAATACGTCTGTATGTTTCGAGTCCATCAATCCCGGGATCCATTATCATATCCAGCACCAGTAGATCCACTGAGTTGTCTCTAAGATATTCCACTGCATCTTCGCCACCTGGAACTGTCATGACACTGTAGCCCAGTACTTCTAACATCCCTCTTGCCAGTTCTCTCTGCTCCGGTACATCATCTATGACCAGAATCATTTCCCCATCACCCATAATCTGTTCGATGGATAACGAGGGTTTGCCTTCGACTAATTCCTCTCTGGTTACAGGGAAATAAAGCTCAAATGTCGTGCCTTCACCCTCAGTGCTATCTACATTGATATACCCATCGTGGTCTTTTATTGTTCCCCACACAACAGCCATACCAAGCCCCGTTCCACTTCTTCCCATAATTTTCTTGGTATAGAAAGGCTCGAATATCCTGCCTAAGTCCTCTTGCGAGATACCTATACCGTCATCGGATACTCTTAGAACGACATAATCTCCTTTTTCCACATTGTCATAGCCTTTTATGGGTCTATCCACATACTGATTTCTCGTGGATATAGTCACATTTCCGCCGTCAGGCATGGCCTCTGCTGCATTAGAGACCAAATTCATAATAGTCTTGGATAAGTGAACAGGCGAACCCAGGATATTCAGCAATGTCTCTTCCGTGTTGATCTCGAACTTAACGTTTGGATGATACGCTTGTATTTCTTTATGAACTGGGCTGCCGAGGTAATCCAGGATAATCTCATTCAAGTTGCATATCTCCGTAACAGCAACGCCTCGCCTTGCAAGAGTTAGCAAATCCTGCACGACAGCAGCAGCTTTCTCGCCTGACTTCTGTATGATGGAAATCGGCTTTCTTAGATCGCTATCTTCAGGGAGATTCATCAGCAGCAAGTCAGGATAACCCACAATTGCACTCAGGATGTTATTGAGATCATGAGCAACTCCACCTGCCAGAGTGCCAAGCGCTTCCATCTTCTCAGCACGCTGGAGTCGAGTTTCAAGCTCTGCCTTCTCTTCTTCTGCTTTTATGCGTTCGGTGACATTACGAAAACTCCAGACACGGCCGGCGATTCCGGTTTCAATGATCAATGGGCTGGAAAAGCGCTCGAAGATCCGACCATCCTTAAAGTGAAGCGTGTCAAAACTTACTTCTGATGATTCATAGAGATCATGCACTTTTGAGAGGAATCCATCTGGATCCGATAGCTGCTCCAGAACGTAGCTAATCAACTGCTCATCGCTTCCTTCCCCGATAAGTTCCTCCGGAATGCACCACATCTCAGCAAAACGCTTATTCGAGTGTATAATCTGCCCCAGACTATCCACCACAAGAATGCCATCAGTCGTCGATTCAAGAATGCCTCTGAGTTGCTCCCCTCTTTCTTGCAGAGCCTTAGTCCGCTCTTTCACCTGCTCTTCCAGATCACTGTTTAGGCTCTCCAGTTCGCTTTGAATAGACTCCAGATTATCCACCATCAGATTGAACGCTCTCGCCAGATGCCCCACCTCGTCTTTGGAGGAAACGGAGGCTCTCTGCGTCAGATCGCCTCTGGAGATTTGCTCAACTGTTTCCACCATTTTGCTTAGATGCCCGGTTACCACTATGCTGATGATGAATACAGCGATCATTCCAATGACAAGAACTACGAGACTAACCAACGCAATAGTTGCCCGGCTATTGGCAACCTCTGCTTTGAGGTTTCTCAGCGAAAGCCCCAGATAGAGTTGACCAATATTTCGGCCGTTGGACGGTAACATGACGGGAGTCATCACTCTGTAAATTGTGCCATCAGCAGATATGTGATCGACATCTTGCACTTGAGCAAAATCCGCTCCATCTGCCTTCCCTTTGTTAAAGGCAGTGATCACACCACCTGAGCCATCCAGCACAACTATATAGGCAAGATCCTCGTTTTGTCTTGCGCTTTTGATTACTTCCTCTATGTTCTCCGTATCCTCAAAATACAGTGCCGGACCAATACTGAAGGCCGTCATCTCGGCGATGCTCTGCGCTTTATCAGAGATTGCTTTGACAGCCTGTTTTTCCAGCCTGGCGGGGAAAAAGGTGAACATGAAAAGAGAGATCAGACCAAGCAAGAGAGAGATGGCTACAGCGATTTTTGCTCTGACGGTAGGAAACCATCCATTAGGAAGTAGCTTTGAGTATATTCTCATTAATGATTTCTTCATTTCTTTACAACCTTTGCCAGATTCAGTAACCCTGAGCTAAAATCGACGCCCTCTGCTTTTGCCGCCGGCAGGTTAATGATAATCCGCGGTTTTCTGCCCTTTGTCCCAATGCCAACCGTAAGCCCTGAATCGACATAATCAGGCACGCCAGTTAAGGTCAGTATCTTCTTATCTCGGCTTAAGTTAGTAATCTTCTCCATCTCCAGGGCTCGCACCGGCGCTATGTAGAGAATATCAACTTTGTTCTTTGAGACGGCACTATCCAGATCAACCTCATCAACATCAATAGATACCTGACGAATGGGAATATCTTCCAGCTTCTTTATGGATGACTTTTCCATCACATCCACGAACTCATCCTTCGTCTTGAGAGACCTCTTGAATTTCCTTTGATAGACGATTCCAATAACAATCTCATCGCCTACACGCTCTTTCAGGTTCCGATCGAAGACCAGTATCTTTAAAAACAGCGGGAACTGCACCTTCACAGGAACGGCCATTTCCTGAGCTAAGGGCATCGCTGTCCATAGGAACAGTATGGCGCTTGCCAAACCAACTATCTTTATGCTGATTCGGGAATCCATCTGTTTATCCCTCCGCTGTCGCATTACCATGATGGTCTTCGCTCCGGGTATCCTCGTATCCTCTAAAACTTGCACTCCAGTTTGATGGCGAAGTTCCGTCCGTCTTGAGCAATAGCCGGCTGTAGATGCTCAAAGCCACCCGGCAGCCTGTAATCCACGTCAAACAGATTCCTGATCAGAAAAGAAAATGTTAAATGATCAAAGAGCGGCTTCGTCGAGATATGTATGTTGGTTAGAAGATAGGGATCAGTCTTTGTTTCATATACTGTAATCCGTTCAGTTTCATACAGTAACTGTGCTGCCGCGTAAAAGTAATTGAGTACCGGATACACCATTCCCAGCTTCATTATGTGACTGGGCAAATTCGTCAGTTTTTTCTTTGAACCAGCGTCCTCCGCGTGTTGATAGGCATAGCTTACATATCCATGAAGACCCATTTTGAGGTGGGCATGAAGCTCCAATTCCAGGCCGTTCGCTTCCACTTTGCTGACGTTCCGATACTGAAACAGCTCGCTTGGCAGCTCAACTGTATCAATCAGATTCTTCATCTCATAGTTGTATAATGAGATGGAACCAGACATTTCGTCGCTCAACTGCTGCTCCCACAGAACTTCCATAGTTCTGATTTTCTCCGGCTCAAGATCAGGATTGGCTTCCCAGTATTCCTCCTCCGCATACTCCGCTTCATATACGCTGGGCGAGCGGAAAGCCTCACCGTAGAGAACCTTGATAGCACCGGACTTGATAGGATTATAGACGATGGCAACTCTTGGATTAATGATGTTTTCATCGTGTTCGCATTTGTCCCAGCGGGCACCCAGAGTGAGGGCCAATTCTTCCAATATTTGGTACTCATCTTGAAGATAGAAGGAGAGAATACTATGGGGGAAGTCACCATCGAAGAATATTTCATCGTCATACCAGTATTGGTATTTCGCACGAAGGTGATTCTGGTACTCCAAGCCGATTATCAGCCGGTTATCCGACCGGGGGTCCCACCTGAATCGGATTTCGCTTCCCAGCCAGCTATTATCGCTTTTATCGACCCAATAATATTCGTTTATATTGGGATATGTTCCTCCATAGAAGTAACGATTGAAATATCCCCGCAGCATGATATTCTTGTCAGCGCTGATGTCATTGCCATATTTAAGTTCGACCAACTGATATTCATCCAGTGTATCGGCATCACCATTGTTGAAGACGTTATCCCATGCCCCGGTAGGTACTCCCTTCTTCCGGGAACTTACACGCCCCTGAAGTGTAAGACCTTTGCAATCTATGGTTGTCATAAATCCATAAAACTTATCCCAATCCATATCCTCCGCTATACCATTATTCGTGGATGGGTCATCATATTCCTCGTAATACAGGTCTTGACCCTTGATGTCCCCCCAGTGACCAGAGATAAACATGTCCAAATCGTTGCTGAACTCTTTGCCAAATGCCGCTTTGCCCTGAATCCTGCCGTAACTACCTGCCGCAGCAGAGAATCTTGCCCCGTCCAGGGTGACTCCTTTTTTCGTGATGATATTCACCACAGAGAACATAGCACTGGTTCCATACAATGCGGAACCCGGCCCCCGGACGATCTCTATACGCTCGACGGTATCCAGATCCAGACCAAGACTTGTTCCGATGGATGCCGATCCATACAATCTATCATTGAGTGTATGTCCATTCAGCAGAAGCAGCATCCGGTTGTTGTAATCTGTGGGACGACCGAACCCACGCACTCCTATATAGCTGTAATTTCGGTCGTTGCTCACGTAGAACCCACGAACGCTCATAAGAATCTCCGCGAGAGTAAGATAGCCGTATTGCTCAATATCCTCTGAGGTTATGATAGTAACGGACGCCGGGGCTTCACCTATAGTTTGCTCATATTTCGCCGCTGTGCTGATCTGCATATTGAGCAGCGAATCCAGGGACAAAGCCTGAATATCCTGTACACTCTCCTGGGCAGTTCCAGTATGCGGGTTGAAACAGATCGCTATGCACAACAGCAGAAGAGGTATATACGTGCATTTCATGGTACGTTTCCTCCTTCAAAATCCTGTATAATGTTGTGTCATAGGCGAGACTATCGCCTTTTCAGATCGACTTCGTCGCAGACTCCACCTATGCACATCTTAATCCTTCACTTCATTATCGTCTACTTTTGCCAAAATCTTTAGAATATAAACAAGTTTAGTAAATGATCTTAGGCTTCTGGTCGGGGTTAGAAAACCCCGCCTATCGACGATAATCGGGATATTCCTGTCCCGAACCCAAGAGAGAAAAACCTGAAAACCTTTGGGCATTGTTGCTGATGCTTGCCAGCAGATTTCTCTTAGAGCGTGTCTGAAAAGGCCAGATCATAGAACGCTGATGACGCGGATTGGGCGGATACTCGCGGATCAAGCTTTTGGAAAAATCTTGAGCAAAAAAGAAAAAGAAGGAAATCCACGGGAAATACCCTGAAATCAGTGGAAATCCGTAGAATCAGCGTCATCAGCGTTCCATTCTGAGAATGAAAATGTACTTTTCAGACAGGCTCTTATAGAACAGATTGACGCCTGGAGATTTACCTCAACTGCATCTCTGGAAACGGAGATGTGGGGAGTAGAGGGACATGTCGCATGCCTGAGGGACTGGTGGAAATCTGCTGGAAGGAATCTCGAAAATGGATATATTCGTGGAACATGCCGCTGGATTGTTTATCAACGGGCTGGGAGCCTCGTTCTACTATAAAAATCCAGTGTGTCTGAGTACTGGACTATGAAATGCGAATTAACGGCACCTCAAAGAGTTCTTGCGCATTCATTCTGTGAAGTGCCGTAGCTGGGTTTTCGATCTGCGCTAATCCGCAGAATCAGCGTAATCCGCGTTCCATGATCTAACCTCTAATCGAATTTAACCTTGAAAGTCCTGATCTCATAGGGCTTCACGAAAAAAGAGATAGCGTTGCCGTTTATATCCATCGGCGCATCTTCCTCTTCCATCAGGTTGCATTCTGCAACTTTTTCTGGAGCGAGACCGAAGTTTAAGGTCACTTCCCCGCGCTGTCCATACGCCTCGTAAAGCCGGACGATGATTTCATCGCTATCTTCGGCCTTCTTGACGGTGTCAATTATGACGTGCATCTTATCCACACTGGCGAATGAAGCAGAGCTTGGCAGTTCGCCAACATGCGGCTCGGATGGTATGGTGATGAGCGGACAGTTGAGTTCGGCGGCACGCTGCACGGTCTCACCTGCGCGCCAGTCGCCATTGTGGGGATGCAAAGAGTATGTGAACTGATGCTTGCCCTCGTCCGCATGAGGATCGGGACTTGTGGGCGAACGCAGCAGGGATAATCTGAGAACGTTATTATGCACGTCATATCCATATTTGCAGTCGTTCATGAGACTAACGCCGTAGTCTCCTTCTGACAGATCAACCCATTTTTGCCCGGGCACCTCAAACTTTGCCCTGTCCCAACTGGTATTGAAGTGCGTCGGCCGCTCGATGGTGCCGAACTGTATCTCATAGGTGGCTCTCGGTGACAATATCTCCACCGGAAATGCCACTTTCATGAGTGTTTTCTTTTCCCACCAGTCCACGGTGGTCACAAAATCAATGCGCGGGAGATTGCTGTAGATGGATACATCCTGCACTATACTGGATTTCTCAGTCTTCCTGACCATCCGGACAGTCGCCCTTACTGGCCCTGTTTCTATCACCTCAATTGATTCAAGCTCTGCAAGCTCCTGCATGTTTTCTACGTAGTTGAAATCTATATCCCAGGCGTCGTGGGCGTGAGGTCGGTCATCGAAGAATTGCAGCACGTTACCGCAATAATCCTCAGAGATTACCTCTTTGCCCGCAGATTTATCGTAGAGCCGGCATATCCTGCCCTTTTCATCGAACTCGATATGGTAAAGCGGACTTTCCATGTTCTGACTCAGCACCGCCAGGTCTCCGGATGCGTCGGTCGCTGCCTCGCCTTCTACGATGCGATAGACAGCGTAGCCCAGAGGTGGCACGTTGCTGGCATGGAAGATTATCTCAGTGTATTCGCCATCTTTGCCTACCACTTGAGATGCCACCTGCTGTCCTGTTTCGTCCAGAATGACGAAATTATCTCCTGATAATTTGACCTTAACAGATGCCACGTCATCTCTGGCCCATGAGAGCGTGTTGATGACGATTATTGCTGGATTTTCTCCTGAAGTATCGATCTTCTGCTTCAGCAGTTCCAACGCGCCTGAAACCACTTCATCTCCAGCCTTGATCACTTCAGCGTAATCCCTGTCCGCGTCCTCGTAGACCTCATTTATGGACGACCCGGGCAGAATATCATGGAACTGCGAGCAGAGGATTACTTTCCAGCCCTCGTAGAGCTTCTCCTGCGGGTAATATCCGCCGTTGAGCATCGCCATAGATGTGAGGAATTCGGCATCCCTGTATAATAGCTCACTCTTTCGGTTGTTCCGCTTGGTTCTGGCTTGGGTGGTCTGGCAAGCCCTGTGCAGTTCCAGATAGAGTTCATCATTCCACACCGGGAGCTTTTCCGTGTCCACATTTTCTTCCAGGCTGTCGAAATACTCCTGCACAAATCCGAAGGAACATTTTGGCACGCCCACCATATCATTTAGACGTATGCCAGTCTCAAGCATCTGTTTTGTGGGACCGCCGCCGCCATCGCCATAGCCAAAGCTGTATATCACATCATCGCACTGATCTTTCTGCTGAAATCTTTCCCACTGCGCCAGGCAATCTTTCGCCGACAGACTCCCGTTGTAATTGAGCGGCGGCATGATGGAGAGTATCTGAGTGCCGTCGATCCCCTGCCACATGAATAAGCTATATGGGAACTTGTTATATTGACTCCAGTCGATCTTGGTGGTCGCGAAGGAATCAACTCCCGCCTTCTTCAATATCTGCGGGAGCGACCAGCAGAATCCAAAAGCGTCAGGAAGCCAGCACGTTCGGGAGTGGATACCAAATTCTTTGCGGAAAAACCTGTTTCCGTAGAGAAACTGCCGCACCAGCGATTCGCCGGATGAGACGTTGCTGTCCTGCTCGACCCACGGTGCACCTACCGGCTCCCATCTGCCTTCTTTCACGCGCTTCTTAATCCCTTCGTATATATCGGGATAGTGCTTTTTCGTGTATTCGTAAAGCTGCGGCTGGCTTTGACTGAAATTATAATATGGGTATTCTTCCATATATTTCAGAACCGTGGCAAAAGTGCGCCCGCATTTGCGCTTCGTTTCCCTCAGCGGCCAAAGCCAGGCGGTATCAATATGAGAGTGCCCGGTCAAGACCAGGCTGCCCAGTCCGTAACTGTGCTGGAACTGTTCCATCCCCTGCTCCAGCATTTCCTGAGCTTCTTTGATGGATGCTCCGTATCGCTCATCACCTCTATGTCCCAGATCAACGTGCTTCACGCACTTATTGAGCAGATCCAGCATTCGGAGTTGAGAACCTGAGCCTTGTGGAAGTATCTGCAATACGTCAAGAGCGACCCGGGCATCCCAGTAGAACTTGTTTATATATGGGTTCACGACAGCAAGATCAGCATACCGGAAAGGGTGTTTTTCGTCGAAGCGGGCGCTGCTATACGATTCCACAAGTATCTCGAATTTCTCGCCACCCTTTGCTTTTTCCAGAAGGAGCACGTCGTCCCTGTTTCTGTCCAGTCCCTGACACGGTACGCCGTTGATATAGATGAGTGATTCCCCACCCGGTCGGATTAGCGCGACTAACCGTTTTCCTGCCATCTCCTCCGGCACCGAGACTGTGGCTCTGAACCACATAGTTACATCCTTGCCACCCCATACGGAGCCGATGTTAAAGGATTCCCATCCCGTTTCCGGCGGAGCACCGGGTCCCTGCTTATGCCCTGTCGCCGCTGCTTCCCAATTGCTTATCGGGGAGCGCTGGCTGTAAATACTGCCCTGAATCTCGTTAAGTCTGTCGTTTATCTGTCTGCCTTCTACCTGCCGTTCCGCATCGAAGTGTGGCATTCCTTCTTTCCTCCTGTTGCGTAACCAGATTAGTTTTTGTGACCTCAGATCACCCCCATCCTAGCCTTCCCCCATCAAGGGGGAAGGGATTTCGGATTGGTGCGGAACATCCATTTCTTACTCAAAATAGGTGATTGCGAGAATCACCAGTTCCTTCCCCCTTGATGGGGGAAGGCTAGGATGGGGGTGATCAAGAAGACGGTAATTAAGCCCAAAAACCGATTTGGTTTACTACTATGTTTCCTGTCCTCTTAATTTCTTCCTCTGTGCCTCTGTGGTAAATTTCATCATATATCATCTCTTAGTTCCATAATCTTGGCTATATTCGCATCCGGATCGATTTTCGGCATAATTTTGCCTGTGCTGGATGTGAACAGTATGGTCACTCCCGGCCCGTGTCCGGCGGTCACGCAGTCGCTGTGAGCTATTATACCGATGGTTACTGCGCCCTTTCTGTATATAGGGCCGTAAGAGTTATCCGCATCCATTAATGCGACCAAATCGCCGAAGCGGAGGTCCTCCAGATCGTACTCCTCAACTATACCTTTGTCGAACAACTGAATATCATAATCGCCTCTGTCAGCGGTGTTGCTGCCCAATCCTGATCCCATGATGCAGGCCGGAACCTTATGTGTAACCGGCACTACCAGGAGATCGTCCTGCTCTTCCAGAGCTATCTTCTCCAGGAATTCTGGTGACATGCTCATGACCTTGACTTCCGGGAAGTCAAGGAGCTTCATTCCTACTCCCATCGCTTTGATCTGAATCTTGTCGCCGATAAGCATTTTCTCCATAGCTTCTGGCTGGAAATCCACCAATACATGCTCAATACCGCCGTGCTTGGCTGTAACTACGCCCTTCTCGCCCTTAGCATCGCCGGACACTACCGTCGCTTCATTGCCCACGCAAGCCAGAGTGTTAAGACCATCATTCGGTCTGCCATCCTTGTTTTTCATACTGACGGCTGGTTCCACATGGTCGGCCTGCCATCCAGTTGCCAGATCGCCCACCCTTATGTTATAGGTGATCCCGCCAGTGCCGGGCAGAACCATGGGTTGACCATCGGCGCTGACTCTATAGGGCGATGTAGCAGGGCTTGATATTTCTCCTAATACTGATACCTTTACCAGTTTCTCTATATTTGTACTGATCATCTTGTATCCCTTCCTCAATAATGATATTTTAAGGATCGACGTTTCACTCAAACGACACGGAGCATCCTGTTCGTATTGACTCATCGACAGCGTCCAGCACCTTCTGGCAAACCACACCATCACAAAAATCCGGACGCGCTGTAGTATTTGTCTGAAGACAGTGGATAAAACGGGCGTATATATTGGTTTCGTATGCCTCAAACTGCTCTGTATCTACATGGGCAGGCTCGAATCCGGAGGATGGTGTCTGATGATCTGTGATCTGCTTCGCCCATTTATACAATTTACCTTCCATGAACCGAATGGAGCCACGGCTTCCATCCACCTCAAAGCTGTTGCCACCAGCAGCAAAGCGGCTGACCTCTATGTTTACCAGTATTCCGCTCCTCATCTTTCCACTAAATGTGGCCGCGTCATAGGCCGTAACCTCGCCCTGTTCGCTGGTATCAGCGTTCAGCCGAGTGCGGGTGAATATTTGCCCAAGCCCTGTCACCACTGCGAATTCATCATCCAGCATGAACCGCGCCAGATCCACCAGATGCGCTCCCAGATCGCTGAGAGCGCCCAAGCCGCCTCTAGCACTGTCATGTCGCCAGTCCAGCGGGATGTCAGGATTCGACAGTCGCGATACGGTTAGTCTGGCCCGGAGATGGTAGGGCTTACCGATCAATCCCTCATCCATGAGTCTCTTCGCTGTTAATATGGCCGGGTTGAAGCGGCTCCCAAATCCCACCATATTTAACAAACCTGCGCGCTCTACGGCGCTGTGCATCTCTGCGGCTTCCGCAGAATCCAGAGCCATAGGCTTTTCGCACAGCATAGGCAATCCGGCGGCGATGCAGTCCTCAACGATAGGTGCGTGTAGATAATCCGGCGTCATGATGTCCACGGCGTCAACTATATCCCGTTGCGCGAGCATATCGCGGTAATCAGTGAAGAACTTCGCGTTCTGGAGCCTATATTTATCAGCCAGAGCGTGCGCTTTTTCCAACCGCGGAGCGCAGAGCGCGGCGATCTGCGCACCATCAGCCTGCTGATAGCCCTCAACATGCTTTGGAGCAATCCGCCCACACCCAATGAGACCAATCTTAATTGTTTTCATGGCAGACTCCATGAGATTTGTTTGCTTGTTGTTGGGAGCGCAGGCATCCTGCCTGTATCCTCCTCATCTTGCAGCCATTCTGGCTGCAAGATGAGGAGGGAAAGCATCTACAGCCGCCAGAGTTATTTCGCCATCATCAATTTGTATTTCAAGGCTGCCTCTTCTGGCCCCATAAAGCGGCTGTAGATGGCAACTCCCGCAAGCTTGCCCTGCCAATTACGTCCGCCCCTGTATTCCTCCCCAAACAGCAGGTAGCCTGTTTCCCATTTGCTGAAGTCGCCCTGGAAATTCGCTGAGGAAAGCGCCAGTTCGCCGTTGACGTAGCAATGCAGGTTGCCAGAGAAGTAGGTGACCACTACATGTATTGGTGTATCCACGCTGAGTTTGGTCAGATTCGCGTGCGGGGTTCCGTTGGAGTCTGTTCCCGGTGTTCTCAGCCGCAGTATAAGGTTATCTCCCTCCTGTCCCAGGGTAAAGTTGCGGTGGGTAATGTCTCTGGAAAAGGTGATAATGCGCGCCGGGCCGCCCTGTTCAAGACTGGAAGTGGTGACTACCGCCTCGATGGTCAGTTGGCTGGAGCTTTTACAGGCTTCCAGAAGCAGATCATTTATGTCTTTGGCGAGAAAAGCGCCTTTTTCTATCTGCATTTCGCCCGCGGAGCCGATTTTGGCATCATCACGCGGCTCAATTTCGCAAATTCGGACTGTTTTGCCAGCGTCATCAACGATCTTATTATCGCCGCCCCAGAGGAAGATCAGGCCGGAGTTCGATCCAGGCCAGTCTTTATACTTATCCAGATCCGTGGGCATTGCAGGCAGTACACTGATAGACAGCGAAGTCACGGAAGAAGCGCCATCCTCATCAGTAACAGTCAGCTTTACAGCATATTGACCAAATTTCTCGTAGACGTGGGTGGGATTCGACTCATCAGATGTGGTTCCATCGCCGAAGTCCCAGTGATGCTTCAGGCCACCAGCCGCGGAGAATTTTACCTCCAGAGGCGCGGAACCTTGAGTAATATCGGCGCTGGCTTTAGCTTCGGGACGCAGCTTCTCACCAGGTTTATAGGGGGTGAAGCGATATATATAATCGGACGACGAGAGCGCGTATTCACCCGGCTGGGCAGTTCCCACAGGCTCTATTTTCATATTCCAGGGATCAACGCCGTCGATCTTGTAGGGCTGGTCACCGGGCAATTCAAAGATGAAGCTCGGATTGGCGCAGTAGGCCAGGTAGTATTCGCCCGGCTTGGCCAGGAGATAGTGTCCCTTATCATCCCCCATAGGCTCCAGTTCCTCAAAGGGTGGTCCAGCGGTCATGAATTCTTTAAACCATGTGATCCGCTCCGGACTCTGTCCTCTCAGAACGCCGCCTTTTGCCCACCAGAGCAGATCCTCCGGGTGCTTGTAGGTCTCTCCGTGACCCACGTAACAACCGGAGAGAGCGCCCAGCCAGAAGCGCATGGTCATCTCCAGCCCGGAGAGATTGCCCCAGCCCTGCGGGACATCGCCTTCGTATTTGCACTCGTCGTAAATAACCGGCTTGTTATACTGCCGTCGATAGCGGACGCCCCCAGCCATGTCGGAAGTCTGGAGGCTGGCGTGGATGACCCACGGTTGCGTATGGTCATACCACTTGCGGCAGTTATGGATGCCTCTCATGCGCTGATATGGATCGTGGTCGCGGATGATCCAGAAGAAGCGATCCCAGTCCGAATCCTTTTTGGCCGGCATAATATCGAATTCATTGGCTAACGACCACCAGACGTTGCGATAGGCGGCAAGACGCGCCACAGTGTAGCGGAGATACCGGTCGTCGCTTTCCGCGTCCATATTCTCAAAATCCCAGCGGTCGTAAGTGTGGTAGAGAATGATGTCCGCTTCGATGCCCAGCTTCTGAAGATCCATCACGCGCTTCTCAAAATGCTGCCAGAATTCAGGATTGAAACGAGTGAAATCCCAGTCCTTCAGCGGAGTGCCCTCAAACGGATAGTAGACCGGCTCGTTTTTGTTATAGGAGTAGTCTTTTGGGAAAGTACACATGCGCATCTTATTAAACGGCGCAGTTGCCAGAGTCTTCAGCGTCTGCTCTTCCATCTCGTCGCCCTGGTGTGCCCAGGCGTAACACGTCGTTCCGATCTGGAAATATGGCGTCCCGTCAGCATAAGCCAGATAATGAGTGTTTCTTATCCCTACCGGGCCGTGATTTCCTGATGATGGCTCCACGCAGGTGAACTCTCCTGTCCTTCCGTCCAGTTCATTTTTGTTGCTCTTTGTCACGTATTTCCATACGCCGAGAGCATCCGGCATGAAGCGAACGCGGTATACGCCGTCCCCGTCATAAAACCCCTGCGGATCAAACGCGCTGTCTTCATGCGTGAATCGGGCGCTGATTTCCACATCCAGAAATGGATTGCCGTCTGAGGGTCCTTCCAGCGATAGCTCAAACATCCCCCATTTTTCCACTTTCTCGGCCCCCTGCGCCCCTGACACCCATGCTGATACAGAGCTTCCCATTAATACCATCGAAAGAACGAATTGTCCCATTATCATTACCTTTCTTTTCAAGAACCCAAAACTAAATCTCATAATTATCCTCTTTCCAGTATATCAGTGTCGTCAAGTGTCGTCAATGGATTCTTTCCGCGATACATGAGTATATCGCGACATCTGAAAGAGGTTGTTACAGGAATGCAGCTTACCGTATTATCAATATTCAGAGAGAATGGATGCCACCTGCTCCACGGCCGCTTTCTCATCTGCATCCAACTGATCGAACAACCTGCCCTCAGAATCACGCACGTCGAAGGAGCGACGCGGGCGGCCATCATCCTGATTCCGCGCATCTCCGTTATGGAAGCACCATCCCGCTGCCTTCCCTCGTATGGAGTTCCTGAGGTCAGTAAGGAAGTCCTGCGCCTTGGGCTGCCATTTTCCGAAGTCACGGCGGAAAGGCTCCTGATAATGAACCGGCATAACCTTCCCCAGCTTTTCCAACTGTTTCAGATATTTCTGGGTTCTTCCCGCTGTTCGACCGGGCGATTTGGCATTACGCGGTCGGTGTGGAGTGATAAAATCCACCTGCACAATCTGGACGTAGCTGCGCAGTTCCTCCTCTGGAATATCTCCGGCGTGAGAGGCGGTCACCAGACGCTCCGGATCCAATTCCTTGATGCGGTTTCGCAGTTCGCGAGCCTCCTCAAAGGTAACGTGCCTGGGATCTTTTATATTGCGCTCGTTGCCCACATCTATGTAGATATTTCGGAACTCCTTGAGTTCCTTCGTCAGGGTGGTCATCGCGTTTAAATAGGCTTCATGGGAAGAGATTCTGGCTTTTGCTATTCGGCCACCTCGTGAAAGCGTTACATCGACAATTATTCCAAGCTGGTTCGCTTTCTCGCACAGGTTTTTGAGTCTGGACAGGTAGGGTTCACGCGCATTGCCATCGGCATCCACCGCGGACACGTCATTCTCAAATGCGCTCCACGTTGCCCATACGCGGATCCAGTTGAAGCCAAGCCTCTTTAGTTCATTTAGATCCCGATCCACAAAGTCGTCGGAAGCGCCCAGAGCGCCGTAATAGCTCGCGCCCAGCAGAAACGTGGGCTTACCGTCAACGAGAAACTGGCTGTCCTGTACCTCCAGAGTTATTGAGGTGGTAGAGAACGCCACGATGGCCATCAGGGTCGTTATCATAAATCGAATTCTCCTTATTGTTAACGTGATTTATATTTCCTAAGAGAGTGTTTGAGAAGTATGTTCTGTTTTTATAAATAGAACGCGGATGACGCGGATGACGCGGATTAGGCGGATACTCGCGGATAAACCAGAAAAATTGTAACCGATGCCCTAAAATCAGCGTAAATCCGCCCAATCCGCGTCATCCGCGTTCTATGATTTAATTTTTCAAGAAACGCTCTAAGTCAGTTTTATCCGATAGATGCCATTTCCAGATTGGCGCGCCATTTTTCGCGCAGAATTCGCTTCAGCATTTGATGTTCGGGTTTCACAAGCGCGGGATCATCTGTAGCCAACTGGAAGGCTTCCTGTCTGGCTATCTCAAGGAGTTCGCCATCTTTCAGCAGGTCAGCAACCTTCAGGTCTGGCATTCCCGCCTGCCTCGTGCCGAAGAACTCGCCGGGGCCGCGTATAGCCAGGTCTTCCTCGGCTATTTCAAATCCGTCAGTTGTCCTGACCATCGCCTTCATCCGCTGGACGGCATCCGAATTTCCTGGATTGGCTACAAGCAGACAATACGACCTGTGATGGCTGCGGCCAACGCGCCCGCGCAGTTGGTGTAATTGCGACAGCCCGAAGCGTTCAGCATGTTCTATAAGCATCAGGGAGGCGTTGGGAACATCTATACCCACCTCAATGACGGTGGTGGATACCAGAATATTTAGCTCTTTATTCCTGAACTGTTCCATTATCTCCTGTTTTTCTTGCGCTCTCATCCTGCCGTGGATCAATCCCACTCCCAGATGTGGAAATACCTCGGTCTGGAACTGCTCCGCCATTTCCGTGGCAGCCTTCAGGTCCTCCAGCTTTTCGGATTCCTCCACCAATGGGTAGACCAGATACGCCTGTCGTCCCTCTGCGATCTGCTCTTCGATGAACTTATACATTTCCTTCCGCTTGCCCTCCGGTACCCAGCGGGTGATGATCTTCTGTCTTCCCGGGGGCATCTCATCTATTACTGAGATGTTGAGGTCGCCGTAGACAGTGAGCGCCAGCGTGCGAGGGATGGGCGTGGCAGTCATTACAAGGACATCAGGATTCGCGCCTTTCCCTCTCAATTCGGCGCGCTGCATCACACCAAATCTGTGCTGCTCATCCACTATCGCCAGCCCAAGATCAGCAAACTCAACCCCGGCCTGGATCAGGGCATGTGTTCCAACGACGATGTTGGCTTCGCCTGTTCGCGCCTGGGCTAACGCTTCATCCTTGACGCGCTTTGGCATATCACCGCGCAGGAACACCACTTTGAGTCCCATTGGCTCCAGGAGTTGGGTGAGGGTGTTGTAGTGCTGTTCAGCCAGTATTTCCGTGGGAGCCATCAATGCGCCTTGATACGAGTTGTCGATTGCCAGAAGCATCGCCATCGCCGCCACGACGGTCTTTCCCGAACCCACGTCCCCTTGCAGAAGTCTGCTCATGGGGTGCGTGCTCTTCATATCCGCCTCGATCTCGGAGAAAACTCGCTTCTGAGCGCCGGTCAACTGGAACGGAAGGGATGAAACGAATCGCTGGAGGAGATCGCTCTGGCTCTTGAGGGATATGCCCGGCTCCTCTATCTCCCATCTGCTTTTTTTCAGTCCCAAACCCAGTTCCAGAAAGAATAATTCATCGAAAGCCAGACGATGCCGGGCTGCCGCCAGATGCTCCTGTGTATCAGGAAAATGTATATTCTTTGTCGCCGTAGACCGATCAATCAATTTCTGCCGTTCACGAATATCCAGCGGGATAACTTCGGGAACGTAGGATATAAATTCGTCCACTATTATTTTCATCCACCTGCGCAGGCTGCGCTGATTGAGCTTTGCCGTCAGGGGATAGACCGGCACTATGCGGCCGGTGTGAATTAGCTCTGCGTCTTCATCCGACAGCACTTCGTATGTGTAGTCTGCCGCGGATACCCCACCATAATCGCGTTTGAATTTCCCGCTCACAACCAGCTTTGTGTCCACCTTGAGGCTGCTTCTCATATACTGGACTCTTTTGCCGAACGCCATGAGCGATGCTACGCCTGTGTCATCGTATACGACGATTTTGAGTACCTTCGTGGAGCGCCTTGACGTGAACTCCATCTGGTTTACCACAACTCCCTGTATGGTCTCGTATTCGCCGGTGCGTCCCACCTGAAAGATGGATTTGATACGACTGCGATCCAGATAATCCCTGGGGTAGTATTCCAGCAGGTCGCCCACTGTTGCAGCGCCGATCTGCTCTGTCAGTATTTCGGCGCGCTTGGATCCGATGCCTTTTATATACTGTATCGAGGTAGATAACGCCGCAATCTGGTCAGGATCCTGGCTGACCTCAGCCCTCTCCTCTGGGAGCGCAGGCATCCTGCCTGCATCATCATCCGGCGGCTCAGGCATCTTGCCCGCATCAGCACTTGGGAACGCAGGCATCTTGCCTGCATCAGCACCTGGGAGCGCAGGCATCTTGTCTGCATCGGCATCGGGTTTGCTTGACGCATCATCCGTCTGCTCTTCTGGCGTATCATCCGACTTCCCCAGCAGTTGGTCAATTATCTTCGATGCTTCCAGAATTCTGGCTTTCCTGATCTCCGGATGAATCTCAGGATAATCTCTGAAAAGCCCGCTCAGAAGCCTGAGAAGATTCACCTGATCCGATGAAGCATCCTCGTGAGCCTTCTCCGCCCAATTCATCACGTAAGCGCCAAGCCCACCGACAACCGCTTCATCCCGACATTCTTTCTTCATTTCCAGCCTGAATGGTCGTTGAATAATATCCAGAATCGACTCCAGATCATTCATAATTACAGTCCTCAAGGTAAATCAGGGGTACTCTACTTCCACCTTACTAGATCATATACAAGGGAACCCTTGTACATGGAATATACAAATAGCTTTTGTCTTTAACTGCTCTTCCAAAGTATAAGTGTCTAACGTGCTAGCCCTCGATTCATTTTGCCATAGTCCCCCCGATTAACGCACCTATTAATAGTGGCAAAGCATTAACCAGAGATAAAACAAGTCCACCAGCCCCAGCGATTGCACCTATAATAGGCATGCCGCTAAGGCTAGATGCAACAGCAAACAGAATAATGCTCGTAATTATTAAAGGCAAAAGAGCAGCTATAATTGCTGAACCAACACTTCCAGCTTTTTTGCCACCAACTATTCCCGCAATTAACACGCCAAGAATAGGCAGCCAAAAGAGAAGTATTGAAACAAGGAGCATCCAGACAATGCCTCCCACAATACTTCCCTGCTTGTTATACGATGATTGGCTCCTATCGCGTGATAAACTGCTTGTTGGATGCTTGGACTCTTTCAACACAGCAGTTCTCTTATTCAACCATCTAGATAATAAATGTACTAATATAGGAATACCGATAGCCACCGGAATTAATATTCCATAGCATAGAGCAACACGGTCTGATGGAAGATCGTTGCGATATATAGTCAACGCAATGATTGATGCTATGCTGCCGAATTCAAACCCAATTAATGGAAGAATAACAAAAAATCCAAAGGAAATAGCTAACGTTTTGGCTTTTTGCTCCTGTTCCTTTCTGGCTTTTTGCTCTTGTTCCTTCTCAACATCATACTCTAAATCCTCCATATCATGTTCTGGTGTTTTGTCCAACATGCTGCCACAATGCTTACATTTGATAGCCTCTGCCTTAATTTCTTCTGCACAATACGGACATTTCTTGCTTTCTTCATCCATCTCGATCCTCCATTATAGCCCTTTGAGACTAGCCCTATTTGTATTAAATCAAGTATCTTACCTCTCCCCAACCAGAATAAAGAACCGTTCCGTGTGTGATTTACTCTTTAGTAACTCGCTTTGTGTGGCGCGAGTATATGAGATAACATAGTATAACTTCTGTCATACACTTCCGTCCACCTCCCCCACAATACCAAAAAAGCCTTGAAATTTACGGTCTATTATGCTATCCTTCTAGTCTTGGTGTCATAGCATATCAAAAGAGAAAAGAGGTGATTTGCGTGTCAAGAAGGTGTTATGTATGTGGAAAAGGCCCTATGGTAGCATTAGCGGTGAAGCGAACTGGAAGTAGGCTCAGGAACGGGAAAAAGCGATACATTACGGGAAAAAGCAAGAGAAAGCAATATCCTAATATACAAAAAATCAAATTGAACATCAATGGAACCATCAAGCGAGTGCGCGTTTGCACTAGCTGTATCTCATCATCTAAGGTGCAAAAAGTAGTCTGAAGCCTATCTGGAAAAAACAGTTCTCAGTTTTCAGTTTTCAGTTCTGGTCTAGACACACGCTGTGCCTGCTCAACCGACGGTTTTCGGATAGGCTCTTAGTTTTGCCATCGTTCAGGCTTTCCTTTCGACTTTTGTTATTCCCTTTATCCGGCCTATACTATCCATCACTCTCTGGAGATGCTCCAGATCATTAACCTGGATAGAGAAGCTGTTCACTGCACGCGAATTCGCTGTACTGATACTGCCACCTGCAATATTAACGCTTTCCTTGGCAATAGCGGCTGCTACCGCGGCTAACATTCCTTTCCTGTCATCCAATTCTATGGAAATCTCAACAGTATACAGGGATTCCTCCTTGACTTCCCATTCGGCATTCAGGATTCGCTCTATCTCATCGTAGATTTCTGGACAGCTTGCCACATGAATAGTGACTCCTCTGCCTCTGGTTATAAATCCCACAATCTCATCACCCGGAATGGGGTTGCAGCACTTGGCGAATCTGACAAAGGATTGTCCTATTCCACCTACCTTGACGCTACTGGTTAAGTAACGTTTTTTGTGGTATTCGCGCTGAGGCTGCTTACTCTCCTTTTCTTCAGTTTCCGGCGCCAGCAGATTAGTTACGTGTTGAGCGGACACTTCCCCATATCCTATATGGGCCAGAAGATCCTCAACACTGGTCAAATTCAACTGCCTGGCAACCTCAAGCAATTCCTCAGACTTGAGCAGCCGCTTTGTGCTTAGGCGACGCTCTTTCATCTCAGCCTCAAGGAACTCCTGCCCTAATTGAACGCTCTCAACTCGCTCCTGTTCTCTGATCCAGTGTCGGATTTTGCTTCTTGCCCGTGAAGACTTGGCAAATCTGAGCCAGTCTCTGCTTGGACTGCTGCCTGCTCTGGTGATTACCTCGACTATATCGCCATTTTGCAGCTCGTATCTCAGTGGAACGTTTGCGCCGTTCACTCTCGCTCCAACGCACTGAGTTCCTACTTCTGTATGAACGCTATAGGCAAAGTCAATAGGCGTAGCGCCCTGTGGAAGTACCTTCACGTCACCTTTAGGTGTGAAGACATACACCTCCTCGGGGAAAAGCTCGACTTTGACCGATTCCATAAAGTGCCGTGGATCTTTTAATTCCTGCATATCCTCCACGATCCGTCGAAGCCAGATAAATCGGTCATCCTCATCGGCAGATGATGTGCGTCCCTCCTTGTATTTCCAGTGAGCGGCAATACCATATTCGGCGCTCACGTGCATTTCGGCAGTCCTTATCTGAACCTCTATTGGTTTGCCAGCGGGTCCAATGACAACGGTGTGTAGTGATTGATAGCCACTAGTCTTGGGCATGGCTATGTAGTCTTTTATCCTGCCGGGCACTGGTGTCCATTTGGCATGGATAACGCCCAGGCTGGCATAGCAATCCTTCACAGTTTCCACCAGAACTCTAAAGGCAAACAGATCGTATACATCCTCGAATGACGATCCCTCGTTCTGCATCTTTTGATATATGCTGTAGATGTTCTTGCTGCGGCCTCTCACTTCCGATTTTATGCCGGATTCAAGCAATGTATCTTCTATGATATGAAAGAGTTTTTCTACGTGTTCCCCGCGCTCTTCGATTTCCTTATCCACGCGCTGTTTTATGTCATAGTATACGTCACCATTCAAGTATTGCAGTGACAGGTCTTCCAGTTCCGCGCCTATTCTGGACATGCCGAGCCTGTGAGCCAGCGGGGCATAAATATCCATAGTCTCCTGAGCGATCCTGACCTGGGATTCTTTCGGCAGGAATTCCAGCGTGCGCATATTATGAAATCGATCAGCCAGTTTAATGAGAATAACGCGAATATCTCTCGACATGGCCAGTACCATCTTGCGGAAGTTTTCAGCCTGCGTCTCTATGCCTCTAAATGGAAGCGAGCTTATCTTGCTGACGCCCTCTACTATGTGAGCTATGTTCTCGCCGAACTTCTCCCGGATTTCTTCGGCTGTTGTGTTGGTGTCCTCCAGAATGTCGTGAAGGAACCCGGCGGAGATGGTGTCCACATCCATGCGCCATGATATGAGATTCTGAGCGGTTCCCTTGCAGTGCGCGAAATATGGCTTGCCCGACTTGCGCATCTGCCCTTCGTGCTTCATCTTGCTGAACCTGTAGCTCTCGCGCACTGGCGTCAGATCCGCAGACTCATTGTATGTCTTGATCTCATTCAAGAACCACGTTAGATTGATTTTATCTACAGACTGTACCACACTCATGAGGATCCTTCCATCACGCTTTCTGCTGCATCTCTGGTAAGGCTGATCTCCTCGTCCAATTCATTGGAGACCCTCTCGAAGAACTCCTGCTTCTTGATAAACACTGATGGCAGCGTCATCAGAGCCATAGAGGTTGCGTCGATTCGCGCGGCTATTCCCTTTAACACTGCGTCGCAGGTTCTGACCTTAGCGCTGGTTTTGTCATAATTTACCTGCTTATTCTTCACCTGCGTCAACTGATACTGGAGCGCATTTTTGGCTTCCGCATCGGTTTCTTTTCTCAATTTCTCTTCACATTCACGCCTTGATATGTCAAGTTTGGCGGGATCCATATCTTTTATATACTCAGATAACGTCTGCTGAAGTTCCAGAAGCAAAGATGCCTGTCTGGTCAGATCGTCCAGTTTGGGCAGAACGCTGGCGGCAGCTTCTCTGAGGTTGGAATCGGTTTCCCGATTGATTGCATCACGCAGTTTTTCCTTCCCCTGAGCAATTTCAATAGCCTGATCACGCAGTTCTGGCTTGAGTTTATCGCCAGTACCTCTGGCAAAAGCTCTTATCCTGGCATTCTTGCGCATAGCTCTGTATTTGTCGAGGATTTCGGACCAGGAGAGGATGGCCAGTATCGCAGCAGCGATGAATAATCCGGCAACAATGCTCAAGATCAGAGAGCTACCGTAAACCCGAAACTTCCCCTCCTTTATAGCATCCCTTCTTCCCGCTTCGTAGCCCCGCTGATACTCATTTTCCATTGTCTGCCTGAACTGGTCCATCGCCTCATCTGGCTCGGATTCCTGCGCGATGGTTGGTTGAATGTAGGTGCAGAGCAATAACACCATCAGAACAATGATCACACTATATGAAGATGCAAACGCCTTTATAACCGGTGACATTCCATTGCTCCTGATGTTTTATCAAACCAGAGAAAAGCCTGACTATCCTGCGATTTACTACGATTGTCTTCTATTCCATAAATAATAGCATAGTTTCATCAGCTTGTCAAAACTTTTCCAACAGGTCTTTTCGTCAGAAAAGCTATTGCTATATTATCGCTTAATTGCTACAATTATTTATGGATTAGTAAAGCGTAACGGATAGCGAATATACATCATTTATTGCTCACATTTTTCGTAAGGGATACATAGATTGGGGGATAATGATCGATATGGAAAAGAGAGTGCTTGGACGCACAGGCTGGGAGGTATCGGCAATCAGCTTCGGCGGGATAAAGCTCCCACGCGCGCGTCAGAAACAGTGTACGGAAGTATTGAATAAAGCTCTGGATCTGGGCATCAATTTCATTGATACGGCTGACTGCTACGGCGACAGCGAGGAGAAAATAGGTAAGGCTCTTAGACACAGGCGAAACGAGTTCTATCTGGCTACGAAGGTCGATCAGCGCGATGGAAAAGGCGCGCGCAGAACGCTGGAACGCAGCCTGAAACGCCTCCAATGCGATACCATAGACCTTATCCAGTTGCACGACTGCGGGGGCCGCGGCTACGATAAAGCCATAGCGCCGGGCGGCGTGGTGGAGGAGATGAAGAAAGCTCAGGCTGAGGGCAAAGTCGTGGAGATCGGCATTACCGTTCACTCGGACATTAATACCATGCGAAGAGCTATAGAATCCGGCGAGTTTGCCACTATCATGATCGCATATAATCTACTGGATAGAGAACGTGTTGGGGCTGAAGTCGTACCATCGGCTCACGAGCATGGGATGGGCGTGATATGTATGAAGCCGCTGGCCGGTGGAAGATTGGCTAACGAGCGGGAGTTGTCCGATCTGAAAGCGGGAGAATCATCGCTGGCACAGGCGGCTCTGCAATTCATCCTGTCTAACGATATGGTAACCTGCGCGATCCCCGGAATGACAAAGGTCAGTGAACTGGAACAGAACTTGAAAGTGGCTGAAGAATTCCGAAAACTGTCCCTGCAAGAGGTGCGTGAGCTTATCGAGAGAGTGGGCGATGTTGGGAAAAACTTCTGCCGCAACTGCGGTTACTGCCTCCCATGCCCCCAGGAGATCAACATACCAGATGTGTTCCGCTTCGAGGGCTATTACACCAGATATGGTATGCAGGAATGGGCGCAGGAGCAGTATGCCGCGCTGGAAGTGAAAGCCGAGGAATGCGCTGAGTGCGAACAGTGTATTGAGAAATGCCCCTACGAGCTGGATATTCCACGATTGCTGAAAAGAGCGGCTGAGGTGCTTGTAGCATGAGGAAAGTCTATGAGTCTATAGGTCTATAAGTGGGATGGCAATTTTGCAGGGGCAGACCGGGGTTGCCCCTGCAAAGCATCGAGATTGCTGGATATTTCATACTATCAAGATCGTCAATGTCTCCCCTGCGTTGATCTGAATTGGCTCGGTGAAACTTACGACCGCGCCACCTTCGACTTTTTCCACACTCGCTGGAATCAATCGTCCGGCGATTTGCGCGTCCACTTTCTTTGCGCTGAACGGCAACCCGACTTCCTGCAAACTCAGGCTTCCGCTACGCACTTCGATCATCGCCTTTGCATCCTCAGCGATCTGCTGGTGGTACATGCCCCAACCTGAATCCACTGAGAAGAAGCAGGCAAAGTCCTTTTCATGAATGCACGGGGCAAAGCTGATACGCTTTTCTGGCGCGGAATAATGGAATCCTGACAGTGCCAGCAATACCGAGTAGCTTGCCATTGAGCGAGCGTAGTGGCTGCCGCATTCAAATTCGTTCCACGGATTGCGGCGTGTTCCGTCATGCCGATCGCGCACTCCCTTGACTACAGCCAATCCCTCTTCCACAAGACCCTCGTATATGAGATGACCCGCGACCTGATACTCGATCCCGCACCATACCTCATCGGAATACACGAACGGCAAAGCTGGCCGACCGCCGCTGGGCCATGAGCAGAGCAGCAAACCTGCCTCATCGTTGAGCGCGTAGATCCGCTGTGGATTGGGGTGTTCAGAGAGATCATGCTTCCAGTTGTACTTGAAGATGGAAGCCATTGTCTCCCTGACATTATCGGGATCAAAGAGGTCGCCCAAGCCAAGTATACGCGCATACCACTGCCCGATCATCTGATCGGATAGGCACCCATCGCCATACTGATACTTAGGCCAGTCTTCTATAGGAACATCCGATTGCGTACCTTCCGGCCTCACCTCCTGGCGATACCACTCTCCGGTGAACAGATTTTCGTCCATCCAGGCGCGGCCGCTTTCGTATATTGCCCTGTATTCGTCCGCTTTCTCCTGTTCATCCAGATGGCGAGCCATTTCCTCTGCGGCACGCAGCGCACCCAGATAAAAACTGCCCATCATTGTGTTGGGCCCGTGGAACTCAATGTCATAGGTGTTATGCTGAACGCCTTCCATCACGCCATCTTTGTCGGCGTCCCAGTTCTTCCACGCGTATTCAAGAGCCATCTTTACCTTTGGCCAGAGTTTGCGGAGCCATTCATCATCGCCGCACAGCAACCACTCCCTGTAGACTTTCATTATGCCGCCCATCTGGCCGTCGCCTGCCGGGTGGAATCCGCCTGAGGCCATAGTTCCCAGTGGCAGGGGCATACGGAAAGTCATGCGCCCTTCATCCGTGAGGTTGTATGCGTAATCGGCATCGCGGATGGAACGCTCAAGAGCCGGGAAAAGGTACGGAAGCGCCTGCGCGTAGTTCCAGACGTGCGTGCATGTGCCTATGCAGCATCCAGCGCCGGGATGGCACCCCTCAAAGCCGTAGAAAGTGCCGTTCGGCATCCGCAAGCAGGTGGTGGTCTTCAGGATGGAGATCTGAGAAGAGACAGCATCCAGAACCGGCTCAGGAAGCGTCGACTCAAAAAGTGAATCCTTGAACAACCGCGTTTCAGACTCCAGACGGTCAAGATTAGCCCCGATATATTCCGCCAGATCGAAAGCGTCTGAGAAAAGTGACGCGTAGTAGTTCTCCCAAACCGGATGTTCGCCGCGACCCCAGTATTTCTCGAAGTTGGGGATATGCCACGTTATCATCACTGGCAGCGTTACTTTCTCGCCCGGCTGTAATTTGACCTTCAACCCTATGGAACCCACATCAGTTCTGCCATCATCAGCCTCGGCAGGCTTGCGGTTTTCCTCCAATTGACCATCCAGCGATACCTGATCCCAGAAGCTGTGCAGACTGTCAAACCATCCGCCTCTGAGCCAGTGGGTTTGCACATTCAGTTCGCGCCATGTGGTTGTCAGCGTCAGTGAGCCGAAGCGCGGGGAATCCGAGTCGTGCTTTTTTGTGGTCATCATAAGCCCGGAGACGCTTTCACCCTCTCGGAATTCGATCACACCTTTGCCCACCTCAGGATGTCCCACCTTGTTTTCCAGATTAGCAAACAGGACAGCCTCGACAGGCTCGGAAGTGGGGTTGGTCAACTGGAAGAGGAAAATGGCAGCCGGCAGACTGGAATCCTTATCATTTAGAGGGATAAATGGATTGAAAGCCTCCATAGACACCTGCAAGGGCATTTTCGGATCGTCAAAGTCAAGCCGTGCGAAGGGAAATTCCCCGGTGAACTGGCACTCGCGCATGTGCGGCAGACCTGACCCATCCAGACGCGTTACGCCGCTGCCAGTACCTGTGTATGTCCCGCCGACGGCCCCCTGGATCACTCTCGTGACAGGCGATTTCTCTCCCTGCCTGGCGTAAAGCGTGAAGAAGGTATACTGAAACATCAGTCCCTTGTCGGGCTTATTGAATATCTCGAAGTCGCGCAGTTGTCCCCATCCACCCAGGGAGATCATGCCTGTGCCAATGCCTCCCAGCGGAAAGGCGATCTCGTCCAACTGCCGTCCGGTGTAAACTCTCGATTTTCCAACGCTGAAAAGCTCATCACGTGTATACGGTATCTTTGACATTTTTGGCCTCTCTTTGTGAATATGATCGCCGGAGTCGTATATAATCTATTATCGAGAAAATTATCATTGCCATAATGATTTCAGAACAGGAATTTCTACTTGATTATAGAACGTCAGTGTGCTATTGTCAATATGAAACACGACGCTCAGATTCAGGACACAAAAGATTGGATCATAAAACGTAGAGGGGGATAATCATGAAGATAGAGATACCTAAGGTTAAGATCGGCGGTTCAGAGTGCCCGGCCACCGTGTTTGGTTTGGGAACGTGGGTTTTCGGCGGCAATCAGTGGGGTGGTCAGGATGACGAGGACTGCTACGCGACGCTGAAAGCCGCTGTTGATGCTGGAATTACTCATATCGACACGGCTCAGGCATACACCAGCGGGAGGTCTGAGGAACTGGTAGGTCATCTTCTGCCAGATTTTCGCGATAAGGTATTCGTGGCTACTAAAACTGGTATGAGAGCCGATGCGAATGTGGGTGAAATCGTTGGCCAGTCGCTGGATCGACTCAAAACCGATCATGTAGACCTTATGTATATACACTGGCCCAAAAAAGGCGTGGATATGCGCCCGTTCATGGAAGGGCTGGAAAAGGAACGGGAAAAGGGTAGGATACTCGGAATCGGCGTGAGCAACTTCTCGGTGGAGCAGATGGAGCAGGTGATGGAAGTCGGGACTATCAACGCCCATCAGTTCTGCTATAACCTGGTCTGGCGATTTCCCGAACGTGAGATAATTCCCTTCTGTCTGGAGAGTAACATCGCCGGGGTTACCTACAGTTCCATCGCTCAGGGGATACTGACCGGAAAGTTCGGTCTCAAACCGGAGTTTAAAGAAGGCGATCAGCGGGGCGGCACTGTGCCTTTTGAGCCTGACGTTTATCCGCACGTTTACGCAGGCGTTCAGGAGATGAAAAAGATCGCTGACGAAGTCGGACGCCCGCTGGTACATCTGGCTATCCGTACTCTGATTGCTCGCCCGGGCGTAAGTTCGGTGCTTGTGGGGGCCAGAAATGCCCACCAGTTGAGTGAAAATGTGGCGGCTATGGAAGGTGAAATATCCGACGATGTATTTGCCCGGATGATGGAAATATCCGATGGTATAATGGAGCATATGCCGGATGTGGGTAACATTTTCAGATACTATCCGTAACTCAGCAGATGGAGGTAATTGATGAAAATTTTGGGAGTAGTGGGCAGCCCGCGCGGAGACATTGGTCGGACAGACGCTCTGGTGCAGAGCGCCTTACGAGGAGCAAAAAGCGAGGGCGCGGATACAGAAGTGATGTACCTTGCGAACAGAGATCCCAAGCCGTGCGTACATTGCGGTGGGAGATGTTTTGGAACAGCTATATGTCTAATGGAGGATGACGCAACTCTGCGGAGTCAGGAAGTATACGACGCTGATGCTCTGGTGATGGGCGCGCCGGTCTACATCTGGCAGATCAACGGCCTCACAGCGGCTTTCATCGACAAACTCAGGATGAAAGACTGCAAGCCACCGTGTCGCACGTCAAACGCCCGGCCAGCTCTGGGTATAGCTATCGCTGGCGGGACGGGTACAGGGCTGATTTCCGCTGTTCAGTCTATCTATAAATTTCTCTGTCTGTGGGGGTTTTATGCCATTGATCCGCTACCCGTCAGTCGCCACAACTTTGAAGAAGCGTTGGAAACTGCGCGAAGAAATGGCGCGGAATTGATTCGTCTATGCGGTGAAAAGAGAGCCTTCGATAATATTGGAGATTGTCTGGCGCATTATTCATCTCTGCCATTCCTGAACTTTGACACAGTTGATGAGTTCCTGTACCTGTCCCATTTGATAACAGGAAACACAGAGGTGAGCGCCTCCAACCAGAAGATATATGAGGAAGCAGAAAGGCATCAGAAAGAGGCAGAAGCGCTCATAGGCCAGGGCAAAAAACAGGAAGCGGCGATACATGCAGCCAGCGCATACGAATTGGCGCGAAAGGCGTATGGAGATTAGCTGCTGCTACGAAAATAAAGAGAAGGCCAGAAAGCCGGACAGCGTAGAACGAGGCTGCCAGCCGAATGGTGCTGACTTAAGGGGAAAGCAAATATAACGCCGTTAAACTTTTCGCTGATTTTGGGCTGATTTTGCGCTAATCTGGTGCTAATTTATGGTAATAATGCCTCATTTCTTCACCTAATTCTGAAGAGTCAGTTTTTTCTGGGAACCGTAAACACTGATGGTGACTGATTTTAACCTGTGTAGTTGAATAAAAGTTTAATAAAGTTTAACGATTTCTATTTTTTTGTCTATGAGTCTATGGGTCTATGGGGAATGGCACTGACTTAAGGAAATGTTATAGAACATCTTAACACAAAGGCACGAAGTCACTAAGACACTAAGTTGGCTTATAGGATTCATTAGCCACAGATTAACACAGATTTTCACAGATAAAAATTGCGGCAAAGGATCGCTATTATACATATCGAGTTGACGGCTGCATTTCGAGACTAAGAATTTAGTTCTCAGTTTTTGGTTTTCAGTTTTCAGTTTTGCTGCCTCACAGATGGTATTTGCTGATTGGTGGATAATGTCGCACTTTGGGGCATAAGATTATGTCGTTTCTGAGTATAGATATGGGGTATATTGCTTGCTGGAGAACCCTATTCCGGGTATAGCTTCGCCATACTTGACTATCGGTTTTTGGGTGCCTTGGTGTGTCATTATGACACCACCTGTAACATAATGTTACACCTGAATTGGGAGTCGGTGCAATGTCGGGTCGCCGACTACGAGGAAAAAGAAGGAAAAGAAGGATGTCCGGGTCGCCGATCAAGCTTTTGGAAAAATCTTGAGCAAAAGTAAGAAAAGGAAAAAGAAGGATGTCGGGTCGCCAACTACGAGGAGAAAGAAGGAGTTCCTGGCAATATTTCCCCTTAAGTCAGTGCCATTCGGCTGCCAGCCCGTTTTGCCTGAATGGCTATTTTTTCATTGCGTGTGATATAGTGATCATGGAGCCTGCTACGCAGGTACTTAACAGAAGGAGATGACATCATGAAATGGAGTCTGAATACTTACAGAGTATGCCAGGACTGGGAACTGGACAGGATCATCGAAGTGGCAGAAGCAACGGGCTTCCAAGGGATTGAATTCCTGATGGATTATCAGCAGAAACATGGCATTGAGTGGGATGCCAGCCCTGAGCATAGAAGGATGGTCAAACAGAAGATGGACGCATCCGAACTGGAATTTGCGTCCCTGACAAGCTGTGTGACGTTCCATAGCCTGGACGAAGACGAACGCAAAGAGAGCGTGCGAAGAGCTAAGAAGACTATCGACATGACAAACGAGTTTGGCTGTAAGCACGTGAGGGTACTGGGCGACCGCCTGCCGGAGGATGATGCAGATAGAAGCAAAGTCATCACAAATATCGGCAACTGTCTGGGCGAATTGGGCAGCTACGCGTCGGACTATGGGATAGAGGTCTCAATAGAAATGCACGGCAGCTTCTCTGACCCGGAATTGGCGCTGCGTCTTATCAAAGTTGCAGATAAAGAGAACGTGGGATTTGTGTTCAACAGTCAGTTCAGAGTTGGCTCGACCTCTGGCTGGAGTCTGCCCGAAGGCGCTGAGTCCATCAAGCCGCTGTATGATATGATCGCAGAGCATATTACCATGGTCCACACGCATCAGATGGATGATCCCAAGCAGTTCGGATATTACAAAGAGATGTTCGATTTGCTGAAAGAAGATGGCTATAATGGATATGTATCCTACGAGGGCGCATACGTTGGGCCGGATCCTGAGAAGGTTTTGAGTCTTTATACTGCATTATTCAGAGCCTTCACCAGTTAATGAGAAAGTGGGAAAGTGAGAAAGTGGGAAAGTGAGAAAACGGGAAAGTGAGAAAACGGGAAAGTGAGAAAACGGGAAAGTGGGAAAGTGAGAAAGTGAGAAAGTGGGAAAGTGAGAAAGTGAGAAAGTGAGAAAGTGAGAAAACGGGAAAGTGAGAAGATGGGATTACTGTTGTTTCCTAGTTTTGAGTACCCATTTTAGGGGGTGTTTCCCATATTGACGAGTTTGCCAATAATCTGGTCATACGTCTTGTGCAAGCGCGCACCGCCTTCTCGACTCATGTATTCACACTTCATGAATACGCAAGCCAAACCTGGGTTTCAGCAGCTTCGCCCTCAGCCTCGTTTATTTTGTTAACGAAAGCAGCCTCATATTTTCTGCGCCTCTTTCTCACTCTCTCGTTTTCTCACTTTCCCACTTTCTCGTTTTCCCGCTTTCACATCTTGAGTCACCACACTCATTCGCGATGAACCTTGGTTAATTGGGCAGCAAAAATCCCTTGACTTTTGGTGACCGGTCGTATATCATCATTGAACGACGATAGTGTTGCTATAATCTTCTCGGACTTTTCCTCAGTGGTTTGTGATGAAGCGTCAGATAACTGATATACAGGTTCAGAAGAAACATCCCACGCGACGTTCTATTTTTCTGGATGGACAGTTCTTTTGTGGAGTCAATGACGGGGTAGCCGCCAAATTCTATCTGAAAATCGGAATGGAGATCGATGAGGATGAGCTGAAGAATCTGCTTAGCGAAGAGGAACTCTCAAAGGCGAAAAATTACGTCTACAGGATTCTTGCGCGGCGGATGTATACCAACAGGGAAATTCGGAATAAGCTCGTCGAGCGCGGGTATTTGGACAAAGTTATAGAGGATGTTATAGCGACGCTGGAGCGATATGGATACCTGAATGATAAAACCTACGCGGAGGAATGGATCCGATCGCGGATGCGATCAAAACCAAAGGGGAAGATCGCCATCCGTCAGGAACTGGCTCGGAAAGGCGTGGAGAGATCAATAATAGAAGATGCTTTGAGCCGGGAGTTTGATGAGTCCAGAGAAAAGGATATGGTTCTGGAACTGGCGCGCCGAAAGGTCAGATCATACAAACGTGATGAACCCGTCGCTGTGAGGCGAAAACTTTATGGCTTTCTGCTCAAGCGCGGGTTTAACTATGATACCGTGAAATACGCAGTCAATCAGGTGATGGATACAGAAGATTTGGAATTGGGAGTTTAGGCCATGGAGTGAAAAATGGTGGTCAGCCAAGTTAGTTTCTTGAG
>SDBT01002631.1_pt1 | contig 31566 bp, 51 predicted proteins | sample 2277101 | NCBI WGS metagenome assembly SDBT01 (sample SAMN10404973, study PRJNA504765) | marine sediment metagenome | isolation source: marine sediment core GS10_PC15, 103 cmbsf | place: Arctic Ocean: Southern Knipovich Ridge | collected 2010 | reverse complement strand
CCAATTCCTGTATGCCCAGAGCAAACAATATCGTATCCTTTATCTAATTGTTTGGAAACTATCTCTTTTATTGTTCCTTTTTTATGATTTAAATTAAGGCAATCAATATCGTATCCTGCTTGTTTTATGGCAGAGGAAATATAGGCTAATCCTAATGGAAAAGCATACCTGTAACTAACTTCATTTGTTAGATTGTATCTTGGGATAACTAATAGTATTTTCATAAAGATTTTTGATATTTAATTAATGCCTCCAACTCTCTTTCGTGGAAAAAATAGGCATTTTGTAATTCTTCCCCTACTTTACCCCTTGACTTCAACTGTTCGTAAATTCTTCTTTGGGTTTCGCCTAATCCAATTAATCTTGTTATTATCATTGTTTCTTTATCTGGCTCTATTTCTTCTATGTTTGGTTTTTTCATACTAATGCACCTTCGAGAATTTCTATCTCTAAAGCGGATAGTTTGCTCTTATGGTTTTCTAAAGCGCATTTCATACAGATTTTTTTATGGTTCTGAACAAAATTCTCTTTTAGTTTTTCATCATAATAACAATCACAGCCACAATCCACACAACTAGTCTTCTTTGATGTAGATATTTTTAAAAACCCACAAATCCAAATTTCTGCTTTTAACCCTTTGCCGTGCTCTCCTTTAAAAAGCTCTATAGCCTTTTTCCTCCCAAAATCTTCTAATGCTTTATTTATCACTTAAAACCTCCGGAATATAATAATATCCTTCTTTATCTTTCTTGTAGAATTTCTTTTTTCTTGGAATTATCTCGTTACTTACTAGTTCCCAAATTATTTTTCCATTAGTTATCACTATGGTCATTGGATATTTTCCATGCCCACAACAGCAACTAATTGGTTGTAATTTTCCACCTTTAACTTTCATAAAATCAATCAAATTTCTCATACACTTATCAATAGTAGATGGACAATATTTGAATTGAGTTTTTTTACACATTTTATTGGTAATATTTTGATAGTATTACGGCAGGCTGTTGTTTATTTGCGTCGAAAAATGAAACATAGATAACTTGGGAATTGTTTTGAAGGGATGTTATAAAATTGGTATAATTATCCCCTTGCCCTACGAATGCATGATGCATAAAATAATCTACTTTTATTGATTTGTTTAAAATTTGTTCATCCATCCATGGTTCGTGCTCTAATGGCCAAAGTCCACTATAGTAAATTGTATATGGTTCTATTCCTATCCCTAAAACAGATGAATTGCTTGGTATATTATCCTTCATCCAAAGAAATGTTTCTTTCATTTGGGCATAAGAATCTTTTTTGCCTATAATCATTGGATCTCCATAGGTATACTGGGAATACCCTCCAATAAATAGTAACCCTATAATTATAATTGTAGCGATAATCTTCCCTGATATCCCAGATATGAATATCTTTCTGTGAATATAAATATAATCTAGAAATACTCCAATCAATAAAGCAAATGAAATAATACACTCGAATAAATATCTGTCTTCCGCATATTTAATATAGAAAATTAAAAAATGCAAATTTGCTATTATAAGAATTATTAAAAAAAGATGTGATTTTAATTTTTTAATTGATTTAATTAAATCAAACCCAATTATTAGTTGTCCTATTGCTATTACTAATCCTATTACAAACATTATTAAAAATGGTGTTTGAAGTATATGTGGGATAAAATCAATAGTAAAGTATGCGAACGGTCTTGTTGTTGTGGATGCGTGAGACGATACGAATGATAGTGCTGGGAATATGCTACCGTATTTAAAAATATTTGATATAAAAAAGATTAGTATGGGCGTTGATCCGATTAATCCCCCAAGCCAAAATGCCTTCTGTTTAACACATCTTAAATTAAAAAGTAATATTATAAGAAAAGCAACTCCCATAATTCCATAAGTCCATCTAAATAAAGCTGAGATAAAAAAGAAAAAGACTGATAATGCAAAATATTTGAAACTTATCTTATTGGTTGATATTGCTTTGAAAAAACAATAGATACTTATTAAAGATGCTAAAAGCCCTGGAATATGTGTCATAAATCTTACTGAATAAAAAATAGTCATCCATGAAACTGCCATAATAAATGAAGCCATTAAGCCAATTCTTTTATTATACATCTCCTTGCCTACAAGATATGTGAATAATACTATAAAGAAAGATGGGATAATTTCTAAAAGGAATTTCATAAAAACTTCTGATAAATCTAATCTCATTAAAAAAGACCAAAAGATTGAAAAAAGCATTGGTCTAATATTTGTTTCCCCGATTATAATTCTTGCGTTATCCCATTGATGTAAAACGAGATTTTTTGCTAATATCCCATATGATAGCTCATCCCACCAGAGAGTCTGGTCTTGAGTTATAAAAAAATAATATAATCTAATTACTAAAGCGAGTATTAAAATTCCAATTAAAATATAGTGATTTTTCATAAATTCCCATATCTTGCTTTTTCTTTCTTCTATTTTTTCGTTTGGTTCCATTTATTGTTTTAATTGTTTTAATTGTTTTTTTTCTGAATATCCTAAACTTAATACCAATAAACCAAAAATAAATAATCCTATGCCTCCATAAACTCTTGTGTTAAAATCCCATACTGAAAACAAAAACCAAATAGGAGACATAATTACACAAGCCCAACCTAAAAACAAATGAAAAAAGACGTAACTTGCTATTCTTTCATATTCTCTTCCTATTTCAAAATCATTTTTCATTGTTTTCTGTATAACCATAATTTAAGTATCCATAACAAATTAATTAATACCCCAAAGACTAATAAAATATAGATTGATTGAAAAAGAACTGCTATTGTTATTAATATTCTTTGGAAACCGTTACTAAAGCCCACTCTTCCTTTTATTTTTCCAAAAATTCCTTCTTCGAATTCTATTGCTATCTTCTTTTTGTTTTCTTTAAAAAGATTAGTTGCCAAGAACGAACTTCCAAAATTCATTAATAATCCGAACATCCCAGCAATCCCAATCCAAATGTTTCCTAAGAAATATCCAGCGAATAAAACTAAAATTGTAATTCCTACAAACCCTGCCACTTCATCAATATATTGCCCGTAAGTAAATGAAATTCTTTTATTGCTTCCTGTTTTGGTATAAAACCTCGCCATCTCTCCATCACAACAATCTAAAACTATCGCAAGGTTAACTAAAATTCCTGCCAAAATCCAATTCCCTAAATACATCTGATAAATAACAAATAAGTCCGCAAAGATGACTGAAAAAGAAATGTAGTTTGGGTGAATACTTAATTTTGTAAATAATAAACTGAAAAAGATGGAGATTTTTCTATAAAGATAAAAAACAATATAATCATCTTGTGCTGCGCTTTTTTGTAGTCCTTTTAGTGTCTGGTAGTTTCCCATTTTAAAATTCTCTTTTGTAATATTTTTTTATCTTTGTTGAAGACATCCCTTCTATATAGGGAACATCAACCACCTTACCCCCCCATCCCTTAAGAACTTTTACTACTCTGTCTCTTGCTGTTTTTTGGACTCCTATTTTCCAGTCGGCTCCATGAACAACAAAGTCTGGTTTTATTTTTTTTAGATTTGGAACATAATCAAGCGTTTCTTGTGAAATTACCTTACTAACTCCCTTAATATTTTCTATTATTATTTTTCTTTGTTCGAATGGAATAAGTGGAGGTTTTTTATATGTTGAGATAGCTTCATCGGTTAATAGACCAATGATAACTTTTCCAAGTTTTTTTGCTTGTTTTATAACGTTAATATGTTCGTGGTGTAATAAATCTGCGCAGAACCCACAATAGACTATTTTATTTGACATTTTTAATCTCCACGCTAGTATGCCCTAATTTTTGTTTAAAATTTGTTTTTGTTTTTGTGTCGCAGGGATGGCACTCTCCGTAATTATTACATTTCCTAAACTTATTCTCAATTTTGAAATCAGGATCTGTTATGTTTCCAATTGGGAATTCTTGTTTGTACAAGTCTCTGTGACATTTATACACATCTCCACTTGGTCCTATTAATAATTCGGATGTTTTGCATAAACATGATTTTAAGTCCCCAGAAACTGCTCCTGGATGTTTTGAATAATTTCCGTACATCTCTCCCTTATATTCCCCCGTGAAATCTTTTACTCTAAAATCTATTCCCTTCTCTTTACATATAAATTGCATTTGAACTATTGATTCTAATTGTTTGGGACTTGGATACAAAACAGAATAAATCCCAATACTAAACCCTGCGTCTTGTGCTCTCTTTACATTTTTTACTAATTCTCTTGCGTCCATTTGTTCTGGATGATAAGAAACTCTAATAGAAGGATAAGGGGCATCTCTTTGTATTCTCTTTGGGTCCACTTGTTTAATAAATCTATCCACTGCTTGTTTATGGGAAAAATTTGTTAATATATCTATATTTAAGGATGGTTTTAAATTATTTATAATATAAATAAAATCTTCGTGAATCATTGGTTCTCCTCCACCAAAAGTTATCGGAACACCTGTGGACTCTATATTATTTAATGCTTGAACCCATTCTTCCCCATTAAGTTCTTTAAAATTTTTTCTTTCTTCTCTACTTATATTATTGAGACAGAACCCGCAAGAAAGATTACATCTCATACTCAAAAAAATTCCAAGATATTTATATGTTTCTGGTATTTTCATATTTTAATTTCTCCTTTAATATGTTTTAATATTTCAGTAGTGGATTGTTTTTCGGTTTTGGTAAAAATCATTTTTCCGCCCCAAGATTCTATTATCTTTTTTTCAGCAATTATATTTGGCACTTTTAGGTCACTATAGTCTATTCCCTTTATATAAACATCTGGTTTTAAATTTGGTATAGTTTCTATTGTCCCGTTATCTAAAAAAACATAATCCACTGGTTTTAATTTGCTTACCATAAATGCCCTTATGTTATCAGAAAATACTGGCCTTCCACTTTTGGGATATTTATTACTGCTAAACTTATTCCTCGCTATTGCAATAATTAAAATATCACAGAACTTTTTTGCTTCAATTAAATGTATTACTTGTCCAGGATGAAGTAAATCAAAACTTCCAGTACATATTCCCACTTTCTTTCCCATTTTTTGTAGTTTTCTTACTATCTTAATCATCTCTTTCTCTGAAACAAAATTTTCAGACTTATACTTGTTTTCATTTATTTTTATCATAAAACATCCTCCCACTTAAATTTTCCTTTCTTATATACTACCTTTTCGCCGTCTTTTATAAAATCTGTATATTTTACATCTGGACTCTGGACATCAAAATACATACCGAATCCTGCACCACCCCTTTCTGAACTTTCTATATGTGGCGTGATAAAATGAGTCCCATGATAATCTCCTTCCCCCTTTGGATGATAATAAAACGTGAATGTTTTATCTTGTTCTTCCAACTTCCTAATTGTTGTTAAAACATTTTCAAGAGAATTTTTCCCATTAAATGCTATGGTGTCAAACCTTGTTCCGTCAATTTTATATGCTCCATTACCATAATCTTCTAAACCACATTGGGCAATACTGGTTAGCGGTTGAGAGTTAGATCCTACTTTAATTTCTTTTGGGTAAGAATGAAAATGGTCATGTTTTGGAATACTCATTCCAGACCTTGGATGATTTCTTAATATACTTATATTATATTTCTCGGATAATTCTATAGCATTTGCGAAAAAATTATTAGACAATGTGAGCGCCCGTGTTTGTTGGTGTCCTTTTTCTACAAACAATAAGTGTCCCCTCATCGCTGCATAGCGATTTGGTACCACAACTGCATTGGTGTAGGTATCAAAAGGTAATAAAAGATTATCTCCTATCTTATCTGCTTGCCCTACATTATCACAAAGAAAACAGTCTGATCCATCGTTTTCCCACCTCAATGGAGACCCTGCTCTTTTTTTTGTGTCTTCTCTTTGTTTCTTCATCAAATTTGCCCTGTCTGCATATCCTGGAGCTACAAGAATAGTTAAAGGGATGTCTTCTCCTTCGATATTAAGAAGATATGAACTGTCCGCAAAGTCTTTCGGTGTTCCATAAGCCTCCAATGAAGCCTCCCAGTTTTTCATTATGTCTTCCATTATAAAAAGTTATCGTGTTCCTCGGGATTTTTAATTCTATTAAGATACCTATTAATTACATCTAACCTACATCCTTCTCTACAATTATCACAACCCCTTACTGCTAATCTTTTTCTAACTATTCTTCTTCGTGTACCTTGCCAAATTTGAGAAAATGTATGTTCATTTATATTCCCGTAATTTAACTTTGGAATATCATAAAATAAATTACACGGCATAACATTACCATTTGCATCAATTAAAGCAAAAAAAGGCAACCCATGACATTCATTATAGGGCGTTGTGTCTAATCTATCCATTGTTTCTTTTCTAAAAAAAACTTTGAAATTATCAGAGTTTAATTCTTTTAATTTGTCTTCAATGTGAGCATAGTCTTTATATTCTATTATATATTTATTTATACTATTTGGGTGTTGGGAGTATGGTTTAATTTGGATATTATCAACTCCAATTTTTTTAAATAATTTAGCAAATGTATAAACCTCATCAATATTTTGAGGCATTAATAAAAATTGAGCACCGATTACTGTTTCTAAATTATTCTTTTTCTTAAATCTGACTGCTGCCCTTATGTTTTTAATTACTTTATCAAAATCCGAACTTTTAGTTCCATGAATTTTAGAATATGTTTTAGGTGTTCCTGCATCAACGCTAAATCTTATCCAACTTAAAGATGGCATACATTGTTCCATTTTTTCTTTCGTAAAAAGAGTCCCATTTGTTGTTATGGAAACATCCATCCCATATTCCTTTGCTTTTGTCACAAATAAAGGGGTATCTTTATGTAAAAAAGGTTCCCCTTCTCCTGCAAACATTACTGATTTAACCCCATGCATTGCCATATCCTCTAAGTTTGATATCATTACTTCTTTTTTTATTTGAGTTTTTTTAGATTTTACCCAATCTAACGCACAAAAGTTACAATTATGATTACAGTTATTCGTTGGACCTATCTCTATATAGATTGGATAACAATCTCCTTCTTTTTTCCACTCAGCAACTCTTTCTGGGTGGAATTGTAATTTGTGATTGTCTACACCTATCATCTTCTGCCCCTATCTTTAATTCTCAGAAAAGTACATTCCAATTCTTTCTCTATGATTTTTTGTCTATTAATCTGTTTTTCTGACTTTGGCTTTGTATCCTTTTCTTCCATTAGATATTTCATAAGTTCTTCGTGATTCTCAATCAACATCTTCCACCTTCCTTTTTCTAATATTAATAAACACTCCGATTATATGTAATATTACGATTACTCCAAGAAAAATAACTGTTGGGAATCCAATTAAATCTTTTATAAATGCATAGATTGAAGCTCCAAATATTATATAAACTAATAATATTAAGGGTGCCTGTAGGATTTTTCCTATTGCCATTTCAACACCTCTCTATAAACTCTTTCTGGTGAAATTTTATTCATACATCCTTTTTTAATGATGCAATCACCATCTTCTCTTAAGCAAGGCATACATTCCATTTTAGGTGGAGAAAGTGCTACTCCTCTATTATAAAAATAAACTTCTTCTGGCTTTGTTGGTCCAAATAGTCCGATTACTTTTTTCTTTAAGGTAATCGCTAAATGTAAACCAAGGCTATCATTTGTTATTATCATTTTACACGAATTAATCCAATCTATATATTTGTAGAGGTTAGTTAAAACTTCAGTAGGTTGCCTATCTTGCCTTGTTACTTTAAATCCTTTTTCTATTAACATTTGTTCTAATGCATCCCAATGTTCTGTTGGCCATTTTTTAAAAGGGAACTTTCCTCCAATTTCTGTATTAAAACCTACATTATATCTTTCTTTTGTTTTTGGTTTGTATCCTAAAATATATTCTTCTCCTTTCCATTCTTTACCCATTAAACTAAATATTAATTCTTGTGATGTTTTTTTGGATTGTTTTTTTATATTAATGTTGGAACCGTAAGTTAAAATTTCAAATGCATTATCATATGCTTCTGGTTCATTTCTTAATTCATCAAATCTAAATCCGTATTTTCTCCAAGCAGAAATTTTATTAGATAACTTACAAATACTGTGATTTTTTTCTAAATTTATAACCATATCAAAATTTTCATCCAATAAATTAATTGTAGTAAAATCAAAAGGTAATAATCTGTTTATATATGGATTGCCTTCTAATAAAGGAAATGCTGCTTTATCTGTAACCCAAGTTACATCATCATTTTTAAATAAGTGTAATATTGGTGTTATCCTTAAAATGTCTCCAAAGCTTGGTTTGTCTGAATCTTTATTAAATAAAACTTCTGAATATCCAGACTTTAGAATTAATATCTTTTGTTTCTGCATAAGAATATTTCGATAATAAAGTTTATAAACCTTACTATTGTTATATGATTACCTTAGTAACTATGAAAACCTTACTTATAACAAAGCCATTTAAAATTGAGCCGTTGGGCCAACTTTATATTGCGTCGTCAATAAAAAAAGAAGGGCATGACGTTAGATTAGCACTAACGTCTGAAAATTTAGAGAAGAAGGTTGGTGAATACAAACCAGATTTTATTGGGTATAGTATAATGACTGGCGACCAAGATTTTTATGATGGGATAAATAGAAGATTAAAAAATAAGTATGATTTCTTTTCTATTGCTGGCGGACCTCATCCAACATTTTTCCCAGAGATGTTTGAAAAATCAAGTTTTGATGCTCTATGTATAGGAGAAGGGGAGGAAACTATAAAAGGGATATTAAGAAACCCAAAAAAGAAAGTTTATGGAGTACGAAATCTTATTAAGAATTTAGATGATATTCCTTTCCCAGACAGAGAACTTGTGTCAAAATATCCTGGAGTTGGAATACAGCATTTTATTGCGTCAAGGGGATGTCCTTTTTCCTGCTCATACTGCTTCAATGAATCTTGGGCAAAACTCTATAAGGAAAAAGGGAAAAGAGTGAGATTTAGAAGTGTTGATAATTTATTGGATGAAGTTGAGCAAGTTGCTGAGAAATTTCCAACTAGGTTTGTTTACTTCCAAGACGATACGTTTATTTTAGATAAGAAATGGCTTAAAGAATTTGCGGAGAAATACAAAGAAAGAATAAATCTTCCCTTCCATTGTCACACGAGGGCAAACTTAGTGACGGCAGATATTGTTAATGATTTAAAAAATGCTGGTTGTTATAGTGTTCATGTTGCGGCGGAAGCAGGGAATGAAGAAGTTAGAAGAAACATCCTTAATCGAAATATGACAAACTCACAGATACTTAATGCTATGGAGTTATTTAGAGGTGTAGGAATTAAGACTATGCTTCAGAATATTCTCGGATTGCCCTTTACTACTTTAAAAAATGATATGGAGACACTTGAATTAAACATTGAATGTAAGCCGGATTATGCTTGGGCGAGTATTTTCCAGCCATACCCTAAAACAGAACTTGGAGAAAGATGTATTAAAGAAGGAGTTTATACTGGGGATTTTTCAGATTTGGGTGATAATTTTTTTGATTGTTCTCGGTTAAATATTGAGAATAAAAATGAGATTGCAGTTTTACAGAAATTGTTTGCTATAGCTGTTGAAAATCCTGATTTATATCATTCTGGGGCATTAGAGAAGATGTTAAAAATGCCTTATGAGGAAAATCGAGAAAGACTTATGAAAATGTATAAGGATTTTAGAAGTAAAGCGGATAGAATTCTTTATGGTTTTGATTTAGAGTGATTTTCTTTCACTTTTTCACAAATGAAATAAATTACTAGTATTCCTATTGCTACTAAAGATATAATAAATAATGCATTCCCTATTGGGTTGAGGTATGATTCTCTAATTTGTAAGTAATTCATTTCTTTTTTCTCCTTCTTATTATTAAAATTGTCACTATTATTAATAATGTTATAAGTATAATTGCTATAATTATGTAAATATTTCCGTTTGGTTTTGGATATGTTATTATTATGTCGTCTGGTTCGGGTTTGGGTTCTGTTGGTTCTGTTATTGGTTCTGATAAGCAACTTTCTGTTATGTTTGGTCTTCCGTAAGTACTTCCACAATTATTTTTTTCTTTACATGTTCTTGCTCTTTCATTATTAACACACTCGCCCCACTCACTACATTCCCAATCATAATTATTGTTGTATTTACAAGAACTACCGCCTCCACTTCCGACACCTCCTCCGCCAATATATTCTTCTACAACTTCTCCATTTTTTATAACAAGGCAGGATATTGTTAAGTTGTCCGATTTATATAAAGGATGTGTTGAAATTATTATATTTTTATTATACCAAGACAAGTTTAATCCATCTAAATTTTCTGTGCTGTTGATTACTGAACAATTTACTATTTCAAAATCAATTGGTATAGTTACTTCTTCTCCTGAGTAAATTATTGCAGAAGTTAAACTAATTAGAAGTATTCCAAGCATTGCTGTTATTATTGTTTTTCTCATTGTGGTTGCCACTCTTTATGACATTTAAAACAAAATTGAATAAGCACCTCTATTCCATTAATGAGAAGAAAATCACTTTCTCCATCGCTTATATCTTTGCTACCGCAATTTGGACATTTGTTTTTCATATTAGTTATGTTCTGTATCGTAGAACACACGACTGCCTTTTTCGTTCCCCATTTGAGAACAAAATAAAAAATAAAAAATAAAAATTTGTTTTTGTGTTTATGCTGTTACTGGTGTAACAGTTGTAGTAATATCAGCAGTTCCTGTAAATAGTAAACTTACATCAAATTCTGGTGTAAAGTCTAATAATTCTCCTGGATAAACTGTTATTTGTCCGTCAGCATTATATTGGATTAAACTACTTTCAAAGTAAAACTCACCTGCTCTAGCCCAATCAATTACTCCTCCTGGAATAGCATTACTTGGTACATACCAAATTTTTGCTCCATGACAAGTTACATATTCAGTTGTATCACAATAATCATATTCATCAGCAAATTCTGAATTCTTATCAGATTGATAAGGTAAATATGGAAAACTATTACCCTCCACTAATATTGCTTCTGCTGGTTCATTAAACCTATCACTATTATCCTTGTAATAAACTAATTCATATCCTTTAATTTCACCTTCAACAACTTCTGCTGAAAACTCATCTCCAAATATTGTATATTTTATTTGAACTTTACCTGAAATAACATTCCATTTATCCAATGTAAAATCAACATCTTTCTTTGTCAATTCTAAATTCCCAAAATAAGACGTTTCAATTCCATTATTCCTTGTTAAATCACTATTATCAGAAATTATCATTGGAACTGCAAATGTTGCATCATTCCTCATTCCTAATCCATCACCAACAAGAACCTGTCCAGCATAACTTCCATCAACACTAGATGTTTCATCTCCTAAAAACACAACTGGCGATACAACATTAATAGTCTGTGTAGTTTGTCCATAATAACTCAATACAGCCGCACTAACTAAAACCATAGCAAAAACTCCTATTAAGCCAAACGCTATATATTTTTTCTTCATATATTTCTTTTACCTCCTTTATAACACTTATAAGTTTTCATTTTTTCTCCTCGCACTAGGATGCATAGGCATCTCTAAAATCTTACTATACGGATTACATAGTGAACAAAGTTTAGAGTATTTTTGGTCTGTTTCAAATGTATTTTCGCAGTTCTTACATACTCTTGTATATCTTCGTTTTTTATCCATTTTCTGCCACATCCACTTCGGATATATGATTCTCCTTTATGTCGGCGTATCCCTTTCCTGTAAAGTCAACAACTTCCGCCTTAACTGCTATTCTTTCTTTATTTTTCTCTCTAATTTTAATCGCCCTTCTCCCAATTTCATCCATACCCAACTCTTCATCTTTACCTTTTCTAATATCTGCCTCTAAATCCCAGACTTGTCCATTAATTTTAAATAATTTATGAAACCACTCTTCAACTTGTTCAATTGTACATGTCCCGTCCCCAATAAATGTCCCAATCGCAATAGAATCTTCTATTAACTCACTTGCCCATCTTTCTCTATCTTCTAAGTGTTCTAGTCTTTCAAACTTTAATTTTATTATAGAAGTTTTGTCAATTAATTCATCAATTGGGTATCTCATTTTTCCATTTTAAGTGTTTTTATTTGTTTATTAATAAGTGGTTTAAATCCGTCCATGACTTTAGCTTCCTCGTTCAATTGGAGTTGTTTTTGCTTTTTTCTGTTCTTTATAATTTTCTCCAAATCGAATGCAATACATTTAGTCTTCTCTGGTTTTACATAATCTTTATGTGGTCTGCTGTGAATCGCTTTCTTCCTCTTTTTAATTTCAATAAATCCTTCTTTTTCTAAGGATTGCACTATATCATATTTTCTAGGTCTCGGTACATTTACATCTATCTTATTCATCTCACATTCGCCATTGAATAATAAAAATGCTAACATTTCTGATTCATATTTATTAAGATGGAAAGATTCCCTAAGTAAACCTTTTAATTTTAAAAATTCTGCGGTTTTCATTCCTTCCTCCTCCGTAAAAATTTATGACAATAGTTGCAATAAAACTGTTCTCCAATGTTTTTGCTTCTTATAATTTTCTCGCATCTTTCACATACTGCTTCTTCTTGTATCTTTATTGATACGTGTGGCTCTGTTTCGTTTATCATTTTATTTCGTCAATATATTTTTTTAGAGTTTCAAGCGTTACCTGACCCGAAGTCGCCAAAAAGTAGGAAGGAGCCCAAAATGCCCCCTCGCTTACAAATTTCCTCTTAATTTCCCTAGAAGTTATACATTTAATAGCATTCAAATATTTTGGAATATCTAGTGTTGGTTTCGAATTGAAAATCATATTAATATAATGTTTGTTTGTTTCTATTTGAACAACATCTACATCAAAAGTTTTACTTATTTTATAAATCTGATTCTTTAATATTTCTACCGCTTCTTTTTCTTTGAATGCCTTCCTTTTCCCGCTAACACATAGAATTAAGTGGTAGTTTAAAGAATGCACAGAATGGGAAGTTTTTTTTAGTCCGTTCATATTAATTATACATTCATAAGGTTTATAAACTTTGCTATTGTTAAGGATATATATGATAACTATGGGTAACTTTATAAAAAATAATTACTTAATATCAAAATTGTTACTGGGGCTACTATAAAAATTATATCCATTAAACTAATTTTACTCCTACCACTAACGTTATCATCTACTTCTTTAACTATTGCTATTATAAGCATTATAATGAAAACCGTACGAAGATTCAAAATTATAGTTAATGGTAAAGCTATTATAGCCCCGTAAAAGAAATGTAACAATTTGTCTTTTGGTACGTTTGACAGCGTGTTTATTATTGATTTGTTTATCATTCTTCTTTTAGTAAAGGTTATTTAGTATATAAACTTTTTGTAAATCCGATAATTATTTAAACCTTGTTTTCTTTGCTTGTTGATGAAAAGGCTTACTAATCATTTTACAAACAAGCAACTTTTATTGACAGCCGTTGTTTCTTTAATAGCGTCTTTTCTTTTAATCACGCATGGAGTTTTTCTTGATTTGGATATTTCCCAATTTGCTCGTTTATCAAAAGGAGGCTTTATTATTACATCAATATTAGTTTTTATTGGACTTCTTATAATAGAGTATCTCTTTGATTTAAATAATTAAGTCTACATTAATTACAATTTGTGGTCGTCCTCCAATATCCACCCCTCCATCCCATATTTATATATTCTTCACATGTTTCATCCTTTGTTTCTGTTTGAATTGGGGCATCTACATATACGTCTGAATCTTTATAGTTAGTAAAGATAATTGCCATTGTATAGAAACTAATTATTAATATAAATCCTATTACAAGTAAAATAATAAGAAGTATTCTTTTAATTTTTTCTTGTCTTTCTATAATTAAAACATTAAGTTCCTTCCCTATATGCCCACATCCCCTACATACTATAGTATTTGTTTTTCTTTCCCAATCTCCACTTTTACATTTTGAACATTTCATTATTGCCATTTTTTACCTTCTTTTTCTCGACTTTAGAAACCATAAAATTTAATCCACTCCTTATAGCTTTCTTTATTATTAACATCTATTTGTACATGTACTATACTCTTTTACTGCATTATCAAGGTAGTAAAATTTATCATAATATATTCCACATCTTTGTATACAAGCGTAAGATGTCATTATTCCACCACTTGATTGAATTGGTCCTTCTGTACGTATAACACGTATACCAGTAGGTTTTTTTAAACTATTTAAATAATTTTTTAAACTATTTAAATAAATTGGCTTATCTGAATATCCATATGAATAAATATTTTTACCGTATATATTATTGTTGTTGTTAATATTACTACTTCTAATAATTTGTCCGCTACAAATTAATGTATCTACGTATCCAAATTCATTATAAAATTCAATATTATTTCCATTAATTTTATATTGTGTAACATAGTGCCAATCAGATGCCGCCACAAAATTTAATATAACTATACCAACCAACATTAATACGATTATTTTCTTCTTCATTATTGCCTCCGTTTTCTTAATTTAGTCATTGTATCTTAGAAACCATAAAATTTAATCCCTTTCTTATGGCCTTTTTGGTGAATGGAAACATCCCAATCAAATGTGCAGTTTTTTTACCAAATCCACTATAATAAAAACTAACGAACTTTCTCCCTAAATAGTTTTTAGAAAGAGAATTGTCCCTAAATGCTCTTAGGGTTTCAACTTCTGGGGCGTTAATGTCCCCATAAATTTCTGTTGCGATGAAACAATGCGCAGCAGGGTCATCGTAACTCTCAGAGGGTTCATTGTAACCTCCCCATGGGTTGTAACCCCATGGCCATACACTATGGTTGTGATGAGTATGGTTATGTGAATGATGGTGGTGTGTTTCGTTTTCTTTATCCATTTTTTTTCACCTCAATTTTAGAAACCATAAAATTTAATTCCCTTCTTATGGCATCCTTAGTAAATGGAAACATCCCAATTAAATGAGCAGTTTTCTTTCCAAACCCACTATAATAAAAATTAATAAACTTTCTTCCTAAAGGGTTTTTAGAAAGAGAATTATCTCTAAACGTTCTTAGGGTTTTAACTTCTGGTGCGTTAATATCTCCATAAATTTCTGTGGCGATAAAACAACCACGGTTTTCTTTTGGGGATACCAATCCTACGTTATTACTTTCAATCAGTTTAAATTTCGTTTCTGAATTTTCAAAACAGGGTTTTAAATAATTATAAACATCTCTATAATAAAAAATAATCTCTACAACATCGTTCTCTAAAAGATTTATATCTGCTACAACATTATCATTATAGACACGATTATACGCTTCATCTGTGAGAAATCCAGGAGCAGGGCCATTGCAAGGGTTAAAAGCTGTCGCCTTCCATATGGCAATTCTACCATCCCAACTCTTCTCAGCCTTACTTTTATTTTCAAACCAAAATCCATATGGATATGGTAATTTTCTTACACCTCTTAATAATGAACGGATTTTATCGCCTTTGTTAGTCTCTGTATTTGTGCCACTATGAGTATGGTTGTGATGATGATTGTGATGGTGGTGTGTTTCTTCATTCATATTTTACCTTTTCTCTCCAATTACAATAGCAGCATATATTACAAAAGCAAGAAGAATAGAAATACCAAACATAATTAACATTAATTCTCCGGCAATATACGAATTGTAGTCAGATGCTCCAGAACACAAATAAAAGAGAAGACTAATTATTATAAGTCCAATTATTAAAAATATAAGTTCAAATATAAACTCTGTTTTTCTTGAATTTTTATCGAGAGTTGTTTCTATGTGGGTATGGCTATCTGTATGGTGGTGGTGTGTTTTTTCATCCATGTGGTTTCACCTCTACGTAATCTGTATCAATTTTAGACTTCCTTGGTATAGTAACTCTTCTTTGTCCAATCTTATCTTTAACAATCGGAAGAATTAATTTTTTTTCTAATTTAATTTGCTCAATCATTCCTGCTCTCAATAACTTTTCACATTTCTCACAAAGTCTGATTTCACCGTCGATGATTTGATATATGAACCCATCTCCTTTATAGTGTATGCATTTTACTATTTCTTTCATAGGATTAGTAGGATTAATAGGTTTTTAAACCTTTCTATTTATTATATGTAATGTTTATAAACTTTGCTATTGTTGTAGTGTTATTATGATAACTATAATCATTACTTCTTTTAAAGAACCAAAAACAATAGGAAAAGCAATAGAGTGTTTTCTACAACAAAATATTCCTAATTGTGAATTAATTGTATCTGCCCCCGATAAAGAAACCTTAGATGTAGCGTCAAAATACAAACAAGTAAAAGTAATAAAAGATAAAGGGGTTGGTAAAACTGCCGCACTTAATAGCCTTCTGCCTACAGTAAAAGGAGATATAATTATATTAACTGACGGGGATGTTTTTGTTTCTAAAAATTCTATAAAAAATATTATGAAAGAATTTAAAGATGAAGGAGTAGGTTGTGTCACGGGAATGCCTTGCTCATTAAATAATAGAAATAATCTATTTGGATATTGGTCTCACTTACTGACTTACGCCGCACATAAGATGAGATTAAAAAGACACAATAAAGGAGAGTTTCTTGAAGCAAGCGGTTATTTGTGGGCATTTCGTAATAATGGTGTAGTAAAACAAATCCCAAGACAAACAGCAGAAGATAGTATTATCCCAATGATGTTTTACATGAAAGGATATAAAATAAAATATGCCGAAAGTGCTAAAGTTTATATCAAATATCCGAACAATATGAGTGAGTTCTTAGAGCAAAAAGAGAGAACTGCAAAAGGACACGAAACACTTGGAAGATATGTTGATATTAATAAAATTCCACGGATGAAGAGCTTACGGAATGAAATTTTGGAAAGTTATACACTTTTCTTATTCCCTAAAAATATTAAAGAATTATTATGGACACTTTGGCTTTTCCCATTTAGATTATACACATGGCTTTTAAGTTTCTTTAATCTTTATATTAAAAAGAATACTAAGGTTGATGGTTGGACTGCAGTTAAAAGCACTAAATGATATTCAATTCCGAAATCCTTTCTTTTAAGTCCAATACATTATAGTTTGTTTTTTCATCTTTTTTTATTTTTTCTTTTAACTCTGACAACGACAATAAGTCATGGGTATTTTTAATTATTTCATCAACTTCACTTGAAAATTTCGGTCTAGGTTTTATCGCTCCTTTTTTATTTGCTTCTTCTGTTAATATTTTATTAACGATTTTACGTATTTCTGGTTCTTTATATTTTACAGACCCTAGTTCTTCTATTATTATATCCCTTATTCTATAAGTCCGTAAGTGTTTATATTTTTTTATTATTTTCAACCTCTCTTTATCTACACTCTCTAAATCAATGCCACCATTTCTTACTACGAAATAAATTCCATTTTCCCTTGCGTGTTTATAAAATGTGCTTCGTGAAAAGTTTTCTTGAAATTCTAACTTTGCTTTTTTTAGTGTATCACTAAAAGTAATATTACTTTTTGCACACCTCCTCATAAAGTCTATTATTTTTTTGCTATACCTTCTTCTTTTCACTTATACACCATCTTAATTTGATTAAATCACACAACATTTCCCAGCTAGTGGTGAAGAGCTTTATGGATCCTCCTTCCACATCTCTCCATACAGTTGGGTATTCTTTAACTCGTAAATTTTCCTTCTTCAATCTATATAATATTTCTATATCAAAAACCCATCCTAGTGTCTTTAATTCATCTACTATCTTTTCTACCGCTTCTCTTTTGAAAATTTTTGCTCCGCATTGGGTATCACGATAATTTAAGAAAAATAACATCTTCATAATAGTGTTAAAAGTAAAACTTATAATGGCTCTTTTAATGCCCTTTTCACTCTGTGATTCCTTCATCCTCCTGCTTGCTATTATCCCATCGCAATCTCCAATATTCTTAATCAAATCGTAAAAAGCATTCGGTTTCGTAGACATATCTGCGTCGACAAATCCAATTAGGTCGCATTGTCTTGTTAATGCGTCTTTGAACCCTTGTTTTATTGCATTTCCTTTTCCTCTTTCTTTTAAGTTTAGGTATCTTACTTCCTTATATCCCTCGTATTCTTTGACAATTTCTTCTGTTCTGTCTGTAGTGTTATTTATTACTACTATGATTTCGAAGTCTAATTTGCCTTTGAAAAATTCACAATAAGCCTTAAGGGTTTTTCCTATTCTTTTTTCCTCTTGGTAGGATGGAATTATTATCGAAATTTTCATAAAATGTGCTCCTTTATATATTGGTGGGCTTCTATAATAGTTTTAAAATGCTTGAAGCAATCCTTTAGCAACTTCCCATTAACGTGTTTAATTTTATCGTGCATCACTGGTTTGAGTAATATAACTAACTCATTATAAGCTGATATAGAACTACCTATTACATCTCTATCCATTTGTTTACTTATTTCTGATTTTTCCATTTGTGGTATTAATTTCTCTTATTTTTTCAATTATCTTATCTTTAATTCTATGTGGACGTTTTAATACTGAAATAATAAATCTAACATCCAAAAGGGGAATTACTGAATCTATATCAGTTACTACCATATATTTGTGATTATAATGAGGTTTAAATTTTTTATTTATTTCATTAATATCCTCAAATCCCTCCTTAATAATTTCTGTGTGGACATCAGGGAGCATGGAGAGATAGGGAACATAATCTAACCCACAAATTTTAGAAGCTAATTTATCCAAGGCTATCCCATCTAAACTACACATTGCAATATCTAATTGGACTTTATCTCCTAATAATGGGCCATTTCCATCCATCCCCACATATGCATCTAAAATACATAAATCTGGCTTTGTTTTATTTATCACATTTACTAAATTATCCCATTTAAGTTTGTTACTTCGGATATATTTATTATGGAATAATCTTTGACTAAAACTCAATGTGTGTAAGGCAGACCTATTACTAATAACACATCCAAACATATTCTTTAAACAACCAGTATATACAAAAGAATCGTGTGTTTTTGGTAAAGCTAAAGAGATAGTGAAAGATTCTTTAGGTAATAAAGAAATCCTACCAACCTTGATTTTATCTAACGTTTTAAATTCTATATCCTCTGACCTATATTTAGTTAAATCAGAAAATTTAACCTTGGGAAAATTGTTTAATATTTTTTTATAAACTTTCCCTTTGTCTTTTGTAAATGCAAAACTATTATCACCAACAATAATCTTCTCAAATTTATCATAAAAAATATCCAAAACAGATTCTAATGCGTCTATATGTGTACACGCAAGAGGAAGTTTTATGTCTACTGTATTTATCTTAATAAAAAGTTGTTTTGATTTTTTTATTTTTATGATTTTTTCTATATCTTTTTCAATAAGTTTAATGGCTCTCTTTATATTCTCTTTCCTATCCCTTCCTTTTACAATAGATATTTTCATAAATACTTCAACACGTCCCCCATTTTTATTGAATTAATGCAGACCGCATCATTGTAAGGACAGTAATACTTGCGGCATCCGTTACAAATTCCCTTTCCACTCCAAATATTAATTGAATTCTTATGGGGTCTTGAGATTTGAGGATTTCCAGCATATAACATTATGGTTTGACTAATCTGCGAAAGGATGTGCATTATTCCCGAATCAATACCAATGGTCAAATTTCCCTTAACAATAGATGCCACTTCTTCTATTGAAAATTTCCCAGAAATATCTATTACTTTCTTTTTATTTTTAATTAAACTAATCACTTCTTTTATCATCCCACTTTCTTCTTTAACGCCTGTAAAAATTATTGTACACTTATCTCTTTCAATCAATAAGTCGGCTATCCTCGCCCATTTTTTTGGGTTCCAATAATGAGATGGAACTTTTCCTTCTTTTAGGGCTCTGATTGTTTTACCTGAACCAACGTGTATAAAAACTGGGTTTTTTATTTTGTTTTCTTTATAAAATTTCTTTGCTACTTTTTTTGCTACTTTAGTGTGATAAAATCTTTGATTATTCACTTTAATGCCTAATTTTTTAAAAATATCTAAAATTTCATTGGCAAGGAGTCTTGTCTTATAAGGGAACAATTTGCCAGCTCTGTTTGGAATATTAAAAACGATACTCTTTTTCTTAAAAAAATTACCTAAATCTCCATAGGAAACCAAGGAGTCTATTTTTCCTTCTTTTATTAATTTTTCTGCTTTGGGCGGTGAAATTACATGGAGTTTTGGGTTTTTGTAGAAATTTTGTGTTTTTGCGCGAGTTAAACAATAAATTTTCAAATGAGGATATTTCCTTGCTACTTCATTAAGAGTTGCTATAAAATCATACGTATCTCCTACTGCCCCTTCTTGGATTGTTAGAAGACTTTTTATTTTTCCTTTTCTGAAAGAGTTCTCATAAAAGTAGTCTTTAAAATAATGATATGTTCCCCTAACGTGTCTCAAAAAATCTATTATCTTAATAGAAATTCTTCTTTTTAAAAATCCCATTAGATATACTCCACTACACCTTGTTTTTTACAATTTTCAAACTCATTGAGAACTCTATTTTTTTCGTCGTTTGAGCATTCGTGTGTACATGTTTTTTGTGGATTAAAATTTTTAAAAAACTCTTTGGTTTCTTTACTAAACCACACTTCCTTGAATGATTGATTTTTTATTGAGCCAACTTTTCCAAATGGCTCGTAAGCATTATTATGACAAGTATAAACATTTTGGTCTGCTGCAACTACTGGAACTATTTCCATATAAAAACATCTTGGGTATTCTCTCTTATTAGTATCTCCTTTAAAATACCCTTCATAAGAACTTCCGACAGAAAAATTTGTATCTTGTAATTCTTTAGCTTTTTTTATTTGCTCTATTACTTTATCTTTTAATCCTTTATGATATTCTAAAAATTCCGTTTGAGAGAACCTTTGAAATGGGGAAAATCTTAAATTGTCTACGCCTAATCCCTTACATAACTCGGCTATATCTAAAAGTCGGTCAAAATTATACTCACTAACTACACAATTAACCCCTAAGTCACAAGATGGGTTTTTATTTTTTGCGAATTGTTGAATATTTTGCCTAACTATATCAAAATTTTCTTCTGGTCTTCTTCTGATTTTAGAAAACATCTCTGGGGTACAATAATCCAAAGATACCCTTACCCAATCTGCATTATATAACAATTCTGCTGGTCTTCCCTTAAGTGCTTGCCCATTTGTTATCATAGAAAGTCTAATTTTATTCTCAAGGGTTTTATCTAAAATTTCTGTTATATTTGGATGAAGTAAGGGTTCGCCGCCGCCGGAGAGAGATATTGCCTTAACACCCATCTCTTTAAAGTCGTCTAAAACTTCTATCATTTTTTCTTTTGGGATTTCGTCTCTTTTATTAACTGTTTGATGTATCCCTGAGTATTCTGGATGGTATAAACAATATTCACAATCGTGGTTACAATTATTAGTTGGTTTCACTCTAACATATAATGGAGATGTGACCTTTTTTTCTAAAAGAGATTTTACTTTTTCTGGGTGATGGAATATTTTAAGGGTAGAATATTTCCCCGTTATTCCCTTGTTCAGATCCATCTTACACAAAACTCGTGGAGTATCCCCCATTTGTAATTAAATCTTCTGTTTTTCTTTTTAAATCTGGAGTATATCCTTCGTTAACTAAATGTGTTAAAAGTTTATTGTTCGCGTGGCATCTACAAACTGGTTGACATTTATCTATATCTATCTTCCTTATAATCTCTTTTCTTTTTTCGCCTTCCCATATTTCTTTAAATGTTTGCTTAGTTAAATCTCCAAGTTCTAATGAATCAATCCCTCTTGTTTGGGAGCAGTGATAAACTTTTCCATCTGCTTCAATAATTGGGAAAAATAATGCTAAGCACTTGTTGTATGCAGATTTATCATGGTCTGGTTTCATAATTGCAGAAAATTGGTCATATTTTACAAAAACTTGAAATTTTTCGTCACTATATTTTTTTGCTACTGCTTCGGAATTTTCTAAAACTCTTCCCCAAAACTCTCTATTTAATTGCTGTCTACCATCCATTGGGTGAAACACTACTGGCTTAATCTGGAAATAATCTATTCCTGTCTCTTTAACGTTATTACAAGCCAAGTCTATTTCTTTATAATTTTCTTCGGTGACAACTACTTGGGCACCAATGTTACACTCACTCCCTGTTTCTTTTTTTCTTTTACTTAATTTTGAAAGATTAGTAAGCACTCTTTGATAATCTTTAATATTAACTCCGTGAATTTTTGCTCTAGTTTTAGGGGTTCCAGCATTTAAACTAATTCTTGTCCAAGTTGCGTCATCAACTATAGTCTCAATTAAACCTCTTCTTGCTAAAGCGCTTCCGTTAGAAATTACTGCTACATCGATGTCCTTTAGTTTTGTATAATAAATAAAATCTACGATGTCCGGGTTAAGTGCCGGCTCTCCACTTGATGAAAAAATAACCCCCTTTGTTCTTTCATTTGGCCCATAAGACGATACCTCATTAATTAATCTTTTATATAGTGGAAGTGGCATATTTTTTCCGTTATTATAATATTTCCCATGCATACAAAAACCACAATGATTATTACATTTTCCTGATGGCCCAATCTCTAGAGTTACTGGGTATACTTTTTCTAAGTCTGATGCCTCCCTAACTCTTTTATGCGTAAGTAATTTTACAGAAGAAAACACTGTATTTGGAAGAAAATCTAATTCATTTTTCATAGTGCCTTCTCCCTATAGATATCTCGTTGACACCTAAACTCCTATATAGTTCACAATTTTTTACAATAACTTTTGCGACTTCTTCTGGGTCCATCAAGAGTTTTTGGTCTTCCCTCCAGTCTGTCATTTGGGTATCTATTCCACCAGGATAAATATCCAATATTCTTATTCCATCTTTTGTAACGTTAAATCTAAGGGAATTAAAATAACCCCTTAGTGCATGTTTACTGGCATGATAAGCAGGGTTCCCACTTCCACCTTGTTTCCCAGCGATTGAATTAATGTTGACAATTAAACCACTCTTTTTCTCTTTGAAAATAGGCAATATTCTCTCCGTTAAATCAATTACTGCTGAAACATTAACATCCATTATTTCTTTCGAGCTACCGTGATATATACCTGCATTGTTTACTAAAATATCTAAACCCCTTCTTTTTGAAATTTCTACAAGAGAATCTAACACCTGTGGGTCTCTGACGTCTCCTTCAATTATATCTACATTTTTCTTATTTGGAAGTGCTGATGGCCCACAACATAACCTATAAACTTCTTGTAGTTTTTCCTTATCTCTTCCATGAATAATGACATCATAATTTTTAGAGAATTGTAAGGCGAGTTGTTTTCCCAATCCTCGACTCGATCCAGTAACACAAACACTTTTATTTTCCATCTTCTACTTTTATGGCATCCATGGGGCACAAATCCTTGTCGAGAGTAAATTTGTCAGGAGTTGATTTAACAATCGCCTTACCATCTTTTAGTTCAAAAATATCTTTGTAGGTATCCACACAAAGCCCACAACCTATACACAAATCTTGGTCTATTTTTATAGTTGTCATCTTATCTCCTCAACAATAAAGAGTTTATAAATCCTCTCTTTTTAAACTAAAAAACGCTGGGGAATTTTCTCCATGCGCTTTTATTAAATCTCTCCTTGTTTCTTCGGAATTTTTTGGGAAATAACATTTTGTATTTTTTAATATTCCCGTTAATTGTTTTGCTCCTTCTCCGCTATGAGTTGGACCTTGTGTGGAATAACAATGGTCATAACCAACTAATATAACTGGAACATTTTGTTGGTCTACGTCTAACGAAACTTGTTCTAATGCTCTTTTTATTATAAATGGCGTTAAAGTATAAACAACTGGTCTAAGTCCTTCTAGTGCCATCCCAGCGGCGATACTTACCATACTTTGCTCTGCGTTGCCCATATTGTAAATTCTATTTGGGAACTTTCTCTCAAAATCTTGCATCTCTTGTTTGACATCTCCATATAGCAAGACTATTTTGTCGTCTTTTTCGGCGAGTTCGACAAGCGTCGACATAAAAATCCTTCTCATTCTAGCTCCTCATAAATTTGTTTTAATTCTCGTTCTGTTGGAACTTTTGAGTGCCACTCTGGCTTGTCTTCAATAAAACCGATACCTTTACCCTTAACTGTATTCGCAATTATTATACTTGGTTTTCCGTATTCTTTTGTGAAAGCTGGGATAATTTGTTCGTATGAATGTCCATCTATTTCCGAAACAGCCCATCCAGAAGTTCTTGCTACCGCCTCTAAACTTTTTTTTACTGGCATTATTTCATCAACTCTTCCGCTCCCTTGAATTTTATTAAAATCAAAACAAACAACAAGATTATCTAAATTTAAAACGGGGGCTTTTAATAATGCTTCCCACGTTGTTCCTTCTTGTGCTTCCCCGTCGCCAGCCAATACATATATTTTTCCTTTTTCTTTTTTTAGTCTCTTTGCAAAAGCCATCCCCATTCCTAAGCATATTCCGTGCCCTAAACTTCCTGTTGTTGCGTAAATACCATTTTTTTCATCTCTGTCTGGGTGTGCTAATATTTTTGGGTTATATCCCCTTTCCTTTAAAAGACAATACATAGGAAAACACGCATGTCCTTTACTTAAAATAAATTTATCTTCTGGCTTTAGAATTTTATCGTAGAGTGATATGAGTATTTCAATTACAGATAGACTCCCACCGAAGTGTGAGCCATGGTTTTCCATCATTAAATCTACTGTTTCTCTTCTTAAAGATTTAGATTTCTTATATAGTTTTTCAAATTTCATTAGAAATAACTTTCTTCTTAGGCCTTCCTCTTTTTGGTTTAGGAGCTTCTTCTATTTCTTCTTCTTTCTTTTCTTCTTGGATGTCTTCTTTTGTTTGTTCTTCAACTTTTTCAATCTTCCCCGTTCTCCCCGCCGTCAGTTGTAGTTTTCCCTGGAACTCATTAACATAACCACCAGTTATTTTTATATGGTCTTCAATTTTAAATTTCTTTATATCATCATTCCAGAGCGTTAATGATACTTTCCCAGAACTGTCTTCTAATTCCGCACTTGCCACTTTTAAATTTTTCCCATCAATTATTTTAACTTCCCCAATAGAAATAATTATACCCTCAACGTCGACATTCCCTATTCCTTTTTGTAATTCACAAATTTTCATTTTATAAAGTTATTAATATTATTAAGTATTTAAACCTTTCTATTAGTTTGTTTTATAGTCTCGCTCGGATTCGAACCGAGGTTTTTGGGTTCAAGGCCCAACGAACTTGGCCAACTATTCTACGAGACTTATGGGGTTGCCCGGATTTGAACCAAGATATTATCGTTCCAAACGACAGATGCTACCAGATTACATCACAACCCCAAGTAGAAAAAATGCGTTCACTTATATTGGGGGGGCTGCTGAAAATCCATTAGTATAATAGAAGAGTATACTATTTAAAGTTATTGTTTAGGATGGAAGGCGAGAATCGAACTCGCGTCTCACGGACCACAACCGCACGCTTTACCACTAAGCTACAACCATCATACAGGCACAGAGGGAGTCAAACCCACATCTTTGGCTTAGAAGTCCAGTGTTCTATTCGTTGAACTATATGCCTTTATGGGGTAAGCAGGAATCGAACCCACGTCTTCTCCACGTAAAAGAAATATACTACCATTATACTATGCGCCTATAAATTGTAAAAAATATTGAATGGACCCGGTGTGAATTGAACACACATCGCCTCGTTGCAAACGAAGAATAATAAACCGTTATACGACGGGCCCTTAGGCTATGTGCCAATTAATCACAGCTCTGACTACGTTCTTAGAAATTGTTTTTTTCGTAGCCGATTCCATTCTAATTAATATGATTTAATCTTTATAAACTTTTGGTTTGGAAAAATTGATAAACCGAAACATTTAAATATATATATTACACCAATTATTAATGGTATCTAACGTTGTTACCCGTTCCCGAGAGTTCTCGACAGTTGGAACATCAACAACGTTTAGTCGGTTTGGCGATTGTTATTGCGAATAATTTTCGGTCGTTTAATTAAGACTTTTTGTTTCTCATTTTTTTTAACAAAAAAATCTTGGCCAATCCAAGCCGATATCATTCTCCATTTTTTCCATTATGCTCCTATAGCTCCAACGGTAGAGCGTCTCACTTGTAATGAGAAGGTTGTAGGTTCGAATCCTGCTAGGGGCTTTAAATGAGGAATATTTTAGTGAAAATATTCTGATGTGCGAAGGTTTAAATAGTATAAAGTATATAATAACATATGAGTAATACTTATAAAATAATAAAAGTAAATAGGAAGTCTAAAAGAGAACATAGACATCTTATGGAAAAATTTCTTGGTAGGAAACTAGATTTTAATGAGACAATACACCATAAAAACGGAAATAAAAGAGACAATAGAATAAAAAACTTAGAAATCGTTTCTCGTTCTGACCATTCAAAAAAATATAATAAAAGGGCGGAGATGATAGAATTTAAATGTCAAGTCTGTGGGGAAAAGAAAAAGATAAGAAAAAAGTTCTACGCGTGGAGAAAAAAGAAGGGGCAAAAATATTTTTATTGTTCTAGGAAATGTTTTTCCGGAGATTTAAAAAAAAGAATTTACCCAAAATTCAGGAAAGATATAGATAAATTAATATTAGAAGAATTAAAGAAAGGAAATTCTGGGTATAAAATAGCAAAAAAATATAATTTTAATAGGGCAACAGTATATAATCATATAAATAAATATATTTAATTCTTAAACTCCCTATATTGTAATGGTAACAAATTCGGCTGTAACCCGAAAGTCCCAGGTTCGATTCCTGGTGGGGAGATACTGCGTCCGTATTATAGTGGTAGTAAGTCGGTTTTCCAAACCGAGAGCGGGGGTTCGATTCCCTCCGGGCGCATGGGAAAATTAGTTCATGTGGGAGAACACTCGCCTGAAGCGTGAGAGAGGGAAGTTCAAGTCTTCCATTTTCCATTGCCTTAATGATATAATGGTTATTATATTCGGTTGTCTACCGAAAAATTCGGGTTCGATTCCCGGTTGGGGCGTAGCCGTTATTGGACAATGGTCGTCCGGCTGGTTTGAGCCCAGCGTCCTTGTGGCATCTCCGTTCGAATCGGGGTAACGGCGTGCTATCGTAGTTCAACAGACAGAACACTAGATTTCGAATCTAGAGATGGGAGTGCAAATCTTTCCGGTAGCGTTGTGCCATTGGTCAATCGGCAAGACGTTTAGTTGCAACCTAAGAGTAGGAGGTTCGACTCCTCCATGGCACTTTGCTCCTGTAATCTAGTGGCCAAGGATGCCAGATTTTCATTCTGGAGACCCGGGTTCAAATCCCGGCGGGAGCATTTGCCAGTATGACAGAGTAGTAATGTAGTCGCCTGCTACGCGACGCCCTTCGGGGCTCGGCGGTGCAAATCCGCCTGCTGGCGTATTAGTTTGAATCCAATGTAGAAGCTGTTAATAGCAGAGAACGGATTTGAACCGCTGTTCCTGACGCATGAGGCCAGAGTACTGGACCAGACTATACTACCCTGCTACAAAAAGATAAAGAATTACATAGGCACTTTATTTTATAAACCTTTGTATTTTAAAAATAAAGCATATATTCCAGAGATAGTTAAAATTCCCATAGTGTTTGTTATCACATCTCCAATAGAAGCGCTTCTTCCCATTACAAATAATTGATGAATTTCGTCAGAGACCCCATATAGAATTGCAATAATCATCACTAGAAAAATGTATCTCGTTCTTGTTTTTTCTCCCTTAACTATCGCCAAAAGAAGAAAAAGAGCCAAGAAAAAAAATGCGAAAAAATGATAGAGCGTAGTCAGATAATTAAAACCTCCGCCGCTCCTTCCCGGGAACGTTATAGAGGAAAGAATGAAAATTGTTATTGCATTTAGAATTGCTAAAACCCACGCCGTTTTAGATATGACCGTCATCCCTCAACCCCTCATAATATTTTTCCAATGTTCCTCTTTGCCCCCTTTCCATTAAAAAATCCCTTAAGTCATCATGCAATCTCCCAAATTCTTTTTTAGGTAAATCTTTTGTTTCAAAAGTAACTCCTCCCTCATATTGACCTGCGATATTAAAATAATTATCCCAATCTTTAGATATATTTGTGACACCATAATTTTGAGGGTTTTTCCATACATCGCACCCAGGAAGCGGAACAAAGGAGAATAAAGTATACTTGTCTGGGTCTGCTTTTTCTATAAATCTTTTTGTTTCATCTACTGTTTCTTGTGTCTCTCCTGGGAACCCAACCATTAAATATGCTTTTGTTGTTAATCCTACTTGTTTTGCATATTTTATTGCATCTTCATTTTGTTTTACTGTTACTTTCTTACCTACTGCATCTAAAATCTTTTGCGAACCCGACTCGATCCCAAAAGCGATTTCGTCACATCCGGCTTCCCTTAGTATTTTGTAATCTTCTGGTTTGTTTACTCCAACTCTTCCGTTGCATCTAAATGTCATATTAAGAGGTTTAAGTCTTTTACATATTTCCTCAAGTCTTCCGCCTTTATTTAAAGTAAAAACATCATCATAAAATAATAAAGAATTTATGCCATAGTTTTTTATCTGTTTTACTTCATCTATAACTCTATTAACTGAATGAAATCTTACTTTATTTCCGTGGACATCTCGGCAACAGAAGGAACAATCGTAGTAGCATCCCCTCGAAGTGACTATTGAAGTTGCCTTTTGTCCTTCAACGCTTCGATGATATTTTGTTAAATTAATAAGATGTCTTGCTGGCATTGGTAAGTCGTCTAACTTTTCTATTTTTTTTGCCCTTACTATCCTCGGAATTTTCCCCCATGAGAAATATTCTTTGGCTATATCAACCATTACGTCTTCCCCTTCTCCGACAACGACTGTATTAAAATCAAAAGAGGTTTCTATTGGTAATGCTGTTGGGTGTGGTCCACCTACGACCATAATTGAATTTGGATTTTGTTTTTTTGTAATATCTGCAATTTTTTTAGAAATATTATAAGAAGAACTAAAAACTGTCATCCCAAAAATATCTGCATTTCCTATCATATCTCCCCATTTTTTTTCTGGCTGTCCTGATAAATCAACTATTTTTGTATTTATATTATTTCTCTCAAGATTTGCGGCAATATACATTAATGGAAGAGGTGGGTCAAGATGATCGTCCAAGGAAGTGGGTTGTGGTGGATTAATTAAAACTACTTCATCCATCTCCAAGTATCCCAGAGAGGTTAATTATTATATCTATATCTTCTATCTCAAAATCCATTATTGTTTCATCTTGTTCGCAACCAATGCATAATTCTCCGGATTTTATAAGTGCGCTTCTTTCTTTATCTTCCATAATAGAGGTAATTAAAATTGTGATTGCCAACAGGAAGAAGATTATGATAAATATGTTTTTAAATTTTTTCCTCATTTTTTTTACCTAACTTATATTTTTTCAATTGTGATTTAGTATATTTTCCATACCTCTCACGGTTCCATCCCATATGTGCCCCTGATTTAAATAAAGAATAGAATTTTAGCGCAGATATACCAACTAAAAATCCCATAAATAATATTGATTTTTTTTGTAATGATAAGTTTGTAAAGATGACAGCATACATTATCGTAATTATCATGATATACTCATAAAAAGTAGATGATCTTAGCCAGTTTGATGGTTTTATTTGGTCGTGCCAAACATATTTCCAAAACGTCTTACTGTTGTAATCCATCCTTCTTCTCCATTTTATTATATTCGTCTTCTTTTGTTTTCATTATTCTACTCCGAGTGTTATTTCGATGATTGATACGTTTGCTTTTTTGTCTTCTTTGGTTGTGTATTCTTCGCTTCCAGTCTTAACATTTATTGTCTTTATGTTTCTCTCTTTTAGAAATTTTCTTGTTACAACTTCAGATACGTCAATCGCTTTTGAAGTAAATTTTCCCCTGGCTTTTATTGTTATTTCTTTTACCCCAGTCTTATTAAACTGCATTATAACTGATGTTACATAGTTCATAAAAGGTTTCCCGCCTATATACACTACATTATCCTCTTGCTTTTCTTGTTTTTCTTGTTCCATTTTTTTCTCCTTGATTTATTTCTTCCTATTAGCCCTCATAAATATTACGAGTATAATTAATACTACCGCGAATATGATTGAGAAGACTTTGTATATTCCCTGTGATTTTTCTAATGTCTGTATTTCTACATAATTATCTTCTAGTCTTTGATTTAATTGGTCTATTATTGGTTCGTATTCTTTGCAATTTTCTAACGTTACCGAAAATTCTATAAGAGAGCAATTCATCCCTTCTTCATTCTCTAAGTCTTCTAACTTCCAACCCGATTCATCAAATGTCTGTTCTAAGTTCCAAATCTGAACTCCCCTTTCTCCTTCGGTGCAAATTATTGTGTACGCTGAAGCCGAAGAAATGAATAATAAAAATAAAAATAAAAATGCAAATTTCATCTTATTCGTCGTCAGATGTTTCGCTCTCAGATTCAGTAGTCTCTTCTGGGGCATCTTTAACTTCTTGTGTTTCAGTTTCTTCCATTTTATTCCTCCTTGATTTATTTAGAGTCCTTCTTCTTCACTATTTAACTCTACTGCTTCTATTAGCGTTTCTTGTTCTCCTATTATTCGTTTAACCATTTTTGTTAATCTTTATTAACCATTTTTGTTAATCTATTATAGGGATTATGTGATTCCCAATTTTTAAATCTACACAATATCCTTCTCTTGTCTTTGGTTTGTATGTTTGCTTTGATTTAAATACTAATTTATATAATTTATCGAGATTTTTTTTATCATATTTGGTCATAAAAATTTCAGTTAATATTTTTTCGGCATCTAAGTTTGATTTTAATTTTTTAGCTAATTCTTTAGCCATCTTTAATTGCCCATCAACTTTCTTTTTTGATACTTCAATTAAAACAGGTTTACCATCTCTAGCGGAAAATTCATAATATTTACCCTTAATTTTTAAATATTCAAATTCTTTCTCAATGCCAAGTAACTTCTCTGGGTTATATACTTTTTGTTTTGCCATTTTATTTCTGACTCTTTCTCTTTAGCCATTCTTTTAGGATTTTGTTAACATATGGGGAACGGGGAATTCCATTTCTAGAAGAATCAATCTGCTCTATTACTTCCTTGTCGAGATTTAACGATATTACTTTTTTCATGGTGTATTAACAAACTTAATAATATTATTAGGTATATAAACCTTTCGGATTTCAGAGCCCAAAACTATCTACAAAATTCTTCATTTTTTTATATTGCTCTAAAAAATCATTTCCTTTAGTAGTGATGGAGAACATTTTCTTTTCGTCACTAACTTCTAACTTAATAAATTTTTTAATAATTAATTCATTTATATACTCTTTAAATGCCTGGGGAGAAAGATTGCTCGCATACAGTAGCCTTGTTGGTTTAATCTCCTTATTCTTCCTAATCGCATGAAGAATATCATTTACAATATCTAGCCTCTCTCGTTTTTTTTTCATCTTGTTATTTTTGAAAC
>SDBT01002630.1_pt1 | contig 31572 bp, 38 predicted proteins | sample 2277101 | NCBI WGS metagenome assembly SDBT01 (sample SAMN10404973, study PRJNA504765) | marine sediment metagenome | isolation source: marine sediment core GS10_PC15, 103 cmbsf | place: Arctic Ocean: Southern Knipovich Ridge | collected 2010 | reverse complement strand
GATTTTGATAGACCTTAATTCGTTATACTTCCGTTAATGAACTATTTTCATTAGAACAGTTCAAACATTTTTTGTGGTGCATCTGTTAATACCAAAAATATGACATGTTCTGTATATTTTATCAAATCGCGGATGATCATCTATAATCATCAATCTTGAATGCAATGAATATTTTAACTAGATCCGATTTGAATAGGTCATTAACGGAAGTATAATGAATTAAGATCTGTTAAAATCAGAACATTTGGAAAAATGTTTGTATATATAAATATATATACAAATAAATGGAACCTATAACACTTAGAGAAGTTTCACTTTTGAAGGCAACTGAAAATTTGAATACTTTGATTGATCTTCTTGATTTTTGTAATCAGAATACTGTATTTCTTAATTCATGTGAGAACTCAGAAAACTTTTGGAAACGATCATTAATTCGTATCATGGGAAATATAATTGTTTTACAAAGAGGTGATTTAAATGGAGGTTCAGACTGGTATAATTTTATTAAATTACTATCCATTGGAATAGTATTTAAATATTCATTACGTCATAATGCTACCCAGGATATATGGGATATTACTCCAGAACCTCATTATAATCATCTTAACGACGAAGATGAATATGTTCATGGCGATGAAATACATCGATATTCGTTCGAAATTCCAGCAGTTCTTCCGAATGTTGGTGTACAAGGTTATTTTGTAAGATTATTAATGGATGAATGTCGTCATGTTGATGAAGAAAATGTATTCTTTGTACATGATGATATAAATATTGCATTACAAAATGCAGCTAAATTCATCGGAGAATCATATCATTTATATACTTCACGTAGAATTGGTACAGGATGGAATCCTGGTATGAATGTTAAACCTAACGATATTAAATATGATTTTACTGATCAATATCATAGGATAAGCGAACTATGGGAACAAGAAGATTTCAAACAATTACCCGAAGCACCATTTTTTGTTAACTTAGTTATGAATGATTTTATTAAATTTGGTGAGCAATCACATGCTTGGATAGTATTGTATTTAAGGAATGCTTTAGAAATGACGAATGAATCTAATTTCGTAGATATACGAATAATGCATGAATCTAGTTGGATTATTAAACCAATAACATTTTAATATTCTAATATTCATTACTGATAATAATACTATATATTTCTGGTGGGAGAAATATCTTTGACAACTTCAATCTGAAGTTGTCAAAATCATATATTTGCTTTAAACGCCAAGCATTAATTTCCTCTTGTGTTTGACAAGCATGAAGAGAATCTTTAATCATGTCATAAGAATCTAGTTTAGTATTCTGGAAATGGCATTGGATTGCTAATTGTTATTCCATAATATTCGCGCGGTTTATTATAATCCATATATGTAATCTTAATCATGTTGATAGCGATAGGAAAAAGTTCAATATGATTTGTCATGATCATTATAATATCATTAATATCAGAATCTTTAGATATGATAATAACCAGATCTCCAAGTATAAATTCCATCGTTCTGATGATTTGTGATAAAACAACATTCATGATATAATCTAAACTCCAACGTAGAGATCTTTCTATCGCATCTCTATTAGAACTTCCAAATACAAAAACATTTTTCTCTAAAAATCCATTATTAGGATTCCAAATCATTATGAAAACAGTTGGTGTTCCAGCTAAAGGAAGAGTACCTTGAATAATAGCATCATTATGATCTTCTTCAGAATTAATTGCATATGTTGGATCAAAATGTCCTTTGTCATTTTCACCATGTACCCACCAAGAATATGAATAAGAATTACCTTTCATCAAATCTTCGTAAAATATTCTCCATTCCAACCCATTTTTGAAATCTCCTCGTAGAAGGATTAATTCTTCCGCAACACTACAATAAATCATACGAGGTAAAGTACTTATCCAAAAGTTTGGATCATTATCAGCAACGTTCTGAGCTTGAACATTTGCATCTAATATAGATAAAAGTTCTCTTATATTTTCAGCATTTTTTGTTATTTCATAAACAGACAATACTTTTAAATTTTTCATCTTTAATATTGTTTAATTGTATTTTAAGAAATTTGTTAAAATCATATTTATTTGAATAGTTCAAATATTTTTTGTTGTACATCTCTTAATACCCAAATATGACATGCTCTGTATATTTTATCAAATTAAAGATGATATCTGATTTCAATCATCTTGTATGAATTTTCAAACCAGATCTAGTTTGAACAGACTTAATTTTGTTATGACTTCGTTAATAAACTATTTTCATTAGAACAGTTCAAACATTTTTTGTTGTATATTCGTTAATACCAAAAATATGACATATCCTGTATATTTTATCAAATTGTATATGATCATCAATCTTGAATACAATGAATTTTTCCAGTCAGATCTTATTTTAAACAGATCTTAATTTGTTATGACTTCGTTAATGAACTATTTTCATTAGAACAGTTTAAATAAATTTTGTGGTACATCTCTTAATACCCAAAATATGATATGTCCTGTATATTTTATCAAGTTGTAAAGAGATTTGAATGATTGAAATCGATGATGTTGACAGCATTGCATTCATGATATGTCATATTTTTGGTATTAACGAATGTACAACAAAAAATGTTTAAACTGTTCTAATACAAATAATTTATTAATGAAGTCATAATGAAATTAGATTTGCCAATATACTGATCCTCCATGATCATCAATGATTGGATTCGTGATATTGTATTTATTTCTAAATTTTTGACATGCATCCTTGCAACCTAACATATGATTGTTGTAATCATCAATGATCAAATAGCCTCCATGAACTATATTGAAGTAATAGTGTTCTAAAACTAAAATCGTTGATTCATAATAATCACTATCTAATCTTAAAATTGCAATATCTCCAATTTTGGTTTTTGGTACTGTATCTTCAAAGAGACCTTCAATGAGATGAACATTATCATCAAAAAGATTAAATCGTTCAAAATTTGATCTAACTTGATTAACCGATTGCATGTTCTCAAAAAGCATTTCAACAATCGAATGAATACTTCGATCTTTCAAGCTTGAATCATCTGCATGACTTAGATCATCAAATGATCTAGGTTTTGGAAAGTATTTGAATGTATCAAACAAATATATTGAACGCAGAATGCCATTTATGCCATCGGGTTCCATATCATTCAAAATAGCTTTGGAATATAAAAGAACGCCGCCTCTCCACGAACCCGTCTCAACAATACATCCTGACACTTTTTGATCTATGATATTCATCAATAATTCTTGCATTTGATCAACTTCTTTGACATCACACATTGAATAGATCCGATCAGTATGCTGATCAGAATCATCAATATGATAGTCAATGAATTTCTTATACTTTAATAAGTATATCATTTCATTACAAGTTGGTATTTTTGGACATAAAGCAAGTATCCTAGCATAGTTCTTTTCAGACATAATATTATCATTCAGAGGCATATCGATAAGTCGTATAGGAAATAATTTAGATCGTATGTCTTTAAGATATTCAGATGTACATCTAGATTTAGATGCGTACATCTGAATATATCTGAATATATATTTATATGATAAATAGATGATAAAAATGCAAGTTAAAGCAATAAAGATAAACAGTATCATGTTTATATAGTAAAGATGCCTTTTAAGATAATATGCAAATCAATAATCTTTTCAATGAAATAAGTTTTGGATGAGATAAAATAAGATGTCAAGAAGATTTCGGGATGAAGCTTCGACTTCGGCTCCAGCAACTGTCAAACGAAGTACTTTCTTGATCGTTTTGATCATTCTCATTGTGCTTGTGATAATTTTGGCGATCACAACATTTATTGCTTGGGACAGATATCAGAAAACATTGGCTAATCTAAACAATACCATAGCTGCATCATGCCCCGATACTTTTTAGATTATGGTGTTACTATGAAATATTTGATTGGATATGCTAAGCTCAATTGAGCTATGCAATTATATACACTTCGTAATTATATAACGAAGACGACTACCATCTATTGTTTCTTTTCCACCATTGAGTTCAGAAATACATTTAACAAGATCTGAATCTAATTTTACATCAAAAGCTTGATTATCCAATTCTTCAAGTGCATCCATGAATCCTTCATGATTAAAATTTATACCATTTACATCATCTACTTTCATATTTAGTTTCCGACATATTAATACTAATCCACAAACAAGCCAAGTATCATGTTGATCTAGTTTTTTACCCTTAAGTAATTCTATATCACAATTGTTAAATACTTCATACCATAATGAGGAAAGAATAACATTTATCATTTTAATTTCATTCACTTTTATGAACAATATAAACAATTTTTGTGATTCATATAAATTCCATCATCTAAATATGTCAAATACATCTAAATCTTTAAAACCTAAAAAGACAACAGCGCCGGCTGAATGGGTAGTCATAGTGGTTATAATAATATTAGTCGTTGCAGTTATTCTATTTATATATTTTGTTCTTCGACCTCAACTTTTTAGCGGATCTGATTTTGAAGGAGCAAAACGTCCGGATGCTACAGTAGTATGTCCAACAACGGATCCTCCTACCGGATTAACTGCTGCTGTTTTAGATTTCGCTGTACCAAGTTTCAATGCTAGTTGGGATCCAGTGTTTACAACAACAACAATAGGACAATCAGTTATAGGATACAATATGTACATTAGTACAAGTCCAAATATTACGGTAGGCAATACTACATTAGCAGGATTTACACCAGTGCCTCAAGTTAAAGCTACAAAAACAGGGACAGGTTCTTTACAGTTTGATGAAACATATTTTTATAGAGTTGCAACTGTAGATACTTGCGGACCAGGAGCTCTATCAGCAGAAGAATTTGAGATTACTATAGTATAAATTCTAGATCACATTGATCGTGAATGATAATTTTCAGTACATAGTGTATTAAGTAAGTCGAAATCCCATACTCTTTATGAAATATGTACCAAAAACCAGGTAACATATTGATAATATAAGATCCTTATCGTTGGCAGCTCTCATAATGATGTAATGTATAGATGAGATCATTATATATGCTATGGGAATATATATAATAAATAAGAAGGGTCCGAAACAATTACATGAGATAGGCTTTACTCTCTCATTTTCTATCGCTGATAATTCTTTACCTTCGCTGTATTTTTTCCAAGCATAATAGAAACCGCGAGACATTTAATGTAATTGTTAAAATGAAAAAAATCTAGATCATATTGATCATATTGATCATGAATTCATTTGCAAATGAATTCATTTGCAAATAATAAATCTAAGTCCAATTGAACTATAATTATTATACCCATTTTTGTTCGTATCTTTTCACATATATTTTATAGTCAGTAATAAGAATTTTACATGAAGGACATTCTGTATCACCAGAAAGAGAATCAGCAGCATTTATTGTGCTATTTCCATCTCCAATATTGACTTTATTGCAACAGTTAAATCTTCTACAAATTCTATGTCCACAAGGTAGTAATACAATCCAAGTTATAGGATGACTTGTAAATAAATTATTGCAATTTACACAAGAATCATTCATTATTTTTCGTTAGATATGTTTGTTGAAAAAATTTCAAGTGATTATAAAATAAAAATTTCAAATTTCAAATTATAAGATAGAAGTATAAATTCATGATCAAAAATGACATGAAAAATTTATCAAATAAAAGAAGAAAACATTATTATGGAACAAGAGATTAAAAAATTAAAGACTTCCAGGATCTATTGTGATCTTTTAAATCTGAAACAATATATTCAATCCGATGGAGCTCTTCATTTCTTTTATGGGTATAATGATTTTCAGTCCGTCAGAGGTATATTGATTATTCATCAATATATCGATGGAGAACTAGAGGATTCTTGGCTTGCACCGTATTATCATAATAGTAATGCTCAATGCAAGAATCCTTTAACAACTTATAATAATAGTTTGCACGTTTCTAGATCATCCAAAGGAATGTCATTGTATAGCAATGATATGATTAAACTTAGAAGTGAAGGCAGAATCGAACAAACTGAATTCAATTTTGGATGGTATGAAGAGACAATCACTATGTCTGTCGAACAGTTGATGGATCTCAAATAAAACATGACTTTAAGAGTCTAGTTTAATCATTACTTTTAGCCATGATATTCTTATAAACAGTTGCAATTTTGTCGATAGTGTATCCATAGATTGAAGTCTTACTCATAAGTAATTTCATGAGGACTTCAGGTTCAGGTTTTTTGTCAAGAATGTCATAAATAGTAGGACGATAAATTTTCCAATCAAGGTCAACAAGGATACTTCTTTCAAGTGCAACAATAGCTTCAATGGGATATGTGCATCTTGGAAAGATCATAGAAATAGGTGAAGTACTTTCATCTAAGAAGTATTTAGTTGCAATATAACATGAACAAAATGCAAGAAGTTGAGGATCAATATCAATGATTAAACCATTGATAGCTTTTTCATACATGAGAAGACATCTATCATATATATCTAAACCAAGAAATGCTATTCTCCAAGCTGAAGGACAGAAATCAATAGAAATACCATCTATAATTTCAAGACCTTTATTTCTTTTTTCATCATCTAATACTTTTTCAAGAACATGATATATTCTATCTTGGACAACTGGATTAGTTAGACCATGCCATTGATCGCGTAATAATTGATCTGAATGTTCTTTAGGAATATCTTGAAAGAATGGATCGTTTAAGATTTCAACCATAGTTGGTCGCTCATTTGGATCAACTTTAAGAATTCTTTCGAGTAACTCACAATATTGTATTTTAGTACCAAAATTTCTTAATCCATCATTGTCAACAACTTCGAAATTTTCAAGATGTCGTGAAGAATTATCAAATAAACCTTGAATAGGTTTGTGACTCCAACCAGATATCTTTTCATAGGCAATAATAGTATTGCCTCCATTTGTAAGTTTATTAAATAGTTTGGTGGTAGGAGAGCCTCTATTGTGGAAAATCTTTACAACGAATTCACTTGTTTCAAGATGTTGTTTCTTAATATTACCTTTAGGACGTTGTCTTTCAAAAGGCATATTAAAATTAAATAATTCAAAAAACAAGATACCAAGGCCCCACACATCCATAGGAAAACTATAATGTCCGATACCTAGTAAAACCTCAGGAGGTTTGTAACCTGAGGTTCCAACATGATCAGAATTAATATGTGTTTCAGTAAGTGGTTTACACATGCCCATGTCACAAAGAATACCTTTAACAGCAGCAGGATATGATTCATCTGGAAAGACAAGAACATTGGATGATTTAACATCACGATAACATATATTATTGGTATGAAGGTATGCAAGTGCATGTGTGATTTGAAGCATAATACGCTTCAAGTTTTGGACATTAGCTTCATTGTTTCTGATATATTTAAAGCATGATTCTTCCGCAAGAGGCATGATAAGATATACGCTATCAGTAATACTCTTAGTAAGTACAGGCGGAGTACCTTTGTATGGTTTACCGTAGGTAATAGCTTTTGGAGCTAAGATGAACGGATGTTGGCATCTTTTGAGGAGATCAACTTCTTTCAGATGTATGATGCCTATTATCTTGCTACCAGGAACAACAAGAAATTCTTTGAGAGCATAGCTAATTCCTTCTCTTTCGATTTCAAGAATACGTCCATATGATGATCCACAATCAATGACGTTCTTATAGGAATACATTTTAGATTTCTGAATATAAAATATTTAATAGTTCATTTAATCTTGTCTCTTAAGAGACAAGATAAAAGATATATGAGACAGAATATATATCATCATATAAGTTTACTTATATCCAAATCGCCAACCATTTTAATACATCCATCTTCGGTCACACCACCAACATATTCTATTTCTTCTTGTGAATTTTCATTATTTTTCTTTTCCCAATTTTCACCATTAAAAATAACCCAATCTCCTGATTTCCATTTTGTATATCCATTTAATACAAAATCTCCCTCATATGAAACTATATAATATCTTCCATAAATTCCTATACAATTTTTAAGACAAGGTATATTTTTCATTGCGTTCCATGTTCCATAGTAAACTAAATCTTCTTCTGGTACCATTTTACAACCTCAAATGCTTTAAAAAACTCCATATTCAATATCTTGTTAAAATGATCAAATAAACCGCGGCTTTTGCAAGCCTGGGTTTAAAATTATTCATTCATGAAATTAAGAATAGCAAGAACATATCGAAGAACATCTTGTTTTTGTGTACTTCTATCACGTTTGGATTTATACAAACTATCATGTAACTTCGACCAAATCCTGTTAAATGACTGATCAAAATCATCTGGTTTGAGTTGATCAGCACTTTTTACTCCAATATCATTAATAATATACATAGCTGCGGCAGCAACATGTATATTACGATTGAATAAATCAGGCAATATTCGAGTAACCTCAGCGAATGCATCTGCACCTTTTTCTTGTGATCTTTGTGATGTTGGAAAGTTATCATATGTTTGAGCAAAATGTGTAGTAAAATCATCAACTTTAGAATATCGCGCATTCTGTTTGGCTCTGACTTCCTTTCCACCCATATATGCAAACTTTTCATCTAAAACATTGGATGGATTACGTGCTTTTCCTCTGGCTAATATATCATTTCCCGATGTATAAACATCGGGAACAAAAGCATCATCTTCTAACATTTTATCTTAAACGTTTAAGGATGATAAAAATAAAAATTTTAGAAGTCGATTTTAAAATAACACAATTATATATCATTTCAACTTAATAAAAAGTTCTTTCTAAGTTTTTTCTAAGTTTACATACTATTAAATAATAGTATATTATTTAATAGTATATTATTTAATAGTATATCAAATAATGAGTTGAAATATTTTATTATAAGTTTTTGTAAGAAATGGATAGTGAGAAGAAACAATGCGCATTTTATCTTTCTAAAGGTGCAATTGATATATATAAATGCAAAAAGAACGTAAGTGGTAAGGATCCTGAAGGTAAATATTGTTCATCTCACAGAGTTTGTGAGTTAATATTTGATGATGAAATAATTGAAGGAATGAAAGTTTCTATAGAGAAATATCTGGATTATGAGACATTTCGTGCTTCATTAATATGATTCATAACCCATATGGGTTGTGAATTACAACAATTGATCAACATCGACATTTGAGTCTGTGGATTGAGTTTTCTTTCCTCGAGTCTCTTCCCAGGCAATGTCAGTGAAACTTTGAATTTCTTCATCATCAGTATTAGTCATAAAGAGAGGAGATGCATCTTCTTCAGATCCAGTATTTCTCAAAAGTACAGTTGCAGTAGCAACTGCGGCAACCGCAGCAACAGAACCTACAATAGCAACAGGAATAACCCAACCACGTCTTCCAGACTGATCATCTGTAGTTTCTGAAGAATCCTTAATCTCTTCACCATCTTTTTCACTTGTGTTAGCTCCTTCTTGATTAACGGTAGCCGGCTCAGACACACCAGCACCAATGGAAGAAGGGTTATTGACGTAACCTAATGCCCATGAAACAATGGCTTGAGCTGACAAAGGCATGCCAGCCGGATATCCAACACTGCGTGTGATGTCATCCTTGTAACGAACATCAATGTAGGGAAATCTGGTGACTTTGGTATCATATCCCTTAGATAGCATTTTCGCTTCAATGAATTCAATCATGAGAACATTGATGCTGGATTTTTTGATGGCCTCGTTGCGTTGGATAAGAGGCCATTCTCCAGGATGATCGCTTGGGCCGGCATGAGTACCAGCAAAAGCATCGCAATCTTCGTTGCCTTGTTTCTTGAAAAATGTCAAAGTGATGTCTGTCATTGCAAAGTAGGACTGTTTCTTGGTTTATATAGACCGAGAAACTTTTGATCGAAAAAATAATCGGTATGTTGATTATTTATAGATCCTCATCATCAGAATACAGACCTTTGGGAATTTCATCATTGCTAACCAATGGACTTACTCCTGGTGGACTTTCATTCGAGAGCATCTTACTAATAAATGTGTTGACAGATCCAAAAGCTTCAACTGTCCAATTCCAGTATCTGCTAAAGCCTTCTTTATTAGCTCCAAGATCTTGAAGTTCGAGAGTTTCACCTTGTGTTAATCCTAGTCTTCGTCTAGTAAGTTCATCTTCTCTTTTTCTTTTGACGATGACTACAGTTGCAATAACAGCAGCAGCAGCAACAAATCCGATACCTGCATATACAGCTATTTCAGTGTTTGTGTAGCCTTCTGGCTTTTTCTTTGTTTGTTTGTCTTTCTCTTCTGTCATTTTAAAGTAAGAAAACAAAATTTGATCTTTATTGAAAGTCATTATCAATATCTGAAAAGGTATCATGCTGTCTATATTTTTATTTGCGTTTGTTTTATGTATTATTTATGATTACATTAGGGATGGAGGTTCATTTATTTTCTTTTCAAGAGTAGTTGAATTAGCTAATTCAATACACGAATCAAGTCCAAGAGGAGTCAAATGTAGTAAGTATGTTATGCAGCATGAATACAAATATAATAATAGGATATATTCTATTATAGTACCTATTAAAATTCCATTAAGATGGACAACTGCAGCTGGATTGGTAGGAAATGATTGGATTCAAATAACCAAAGAAATGGAATATCATGCTGGACCATCAAAGAATTTCTATGGTATTCCAGTAACACCAGAACATCTAAATCCTGAATATGAAAAGGTGGCATTTAGATTTCCAAATAATACAATAGTTCGTATTGATAAGAATGAAATAATAATTATCAAATTAAAGAAAGCAAACAAAGAAATTAAAGAATAGCTCAGATGACAACTTATCACGAAGTTATATTTAATATTATTTGGTACACAGTTGAATTTATTGTTTACCTATGCATTATAGCATATGTACTGGATCACTTTGGCTTAATAAAAGCGGGTCTTAAGCCAAAGAAAGATGTATCCGCAACATTTGGTAATACTTGGAAAGATACTACGGAAATGCTCACTACGGCAGCTGAATTAGCTACAAAAGTAAGAACTGCAATGGCAGACCCTACTGCTACAAAAGCTATTGAGGCTGCATCAGATTCTGCTAAAAAGTAATTTTAACATAACTCGAATGAGTTTAGTAAAAAACATTTTCTGGATACCATTTATGTTGCCAGTGCCAACAATAACCATCACCAGTATCAGCATGTTTGTAATGATCACCAGTGCGACTTTTCTTATAATCAACTAACTTATCCATACTAAAACCAAACATTGCATGAAATTGTTCGTCTTGAGGAAGACTACCATATTTACGAACTAAAATTAGGATCATTAGTTCTTATACTAGTATCACATGCATTGCGATCTCGGCATACTAACTGAACGGTATCCTCATCAGGACAATAAGTTAGAAGATCATCTTTGGAACACATATTGTGACATCGTTCACATTTCATTGTATCAGTCATAATGGATTTATTTGCCATAACATATAATAATGTAAAATCATTTTATATATATTATATAAAGTGAAATGACACGAAACATATTATTGACCATACTTATAATATATTTGGGAATGATATTTGCACGAATATTGCCTCAAGTTCCTGATATGATTGGAGTTGCTAGACTATTTGGATGTTGTACATGTAAGAGAGTTCAAAAGAATGAAAACAACAACTCATATAAGTTACATATATAAGTTGTAATGCAACTTACTTTCTAGTTGTGATATAGGCAGCGGTGGCTGCAAAAACTGCTGTAAAGAATAAGCCTGTACCAGCGATAATAGCATTTCTTTTTCTTCTAGAACTAGCTTTGGTACCAACTTCCTCTAATTGTTGATTTGCTTCAGTGGAGTTGGAAACAGAAGAAAGAATATCATCGAAAGCTTGATCAATGTGATCTCCTTGATTATTGATCATTTCAGATGTTTCCGTCATGAGTTGACTAAGCATAGCTGTATCTTGTTCAATCTGTGCTGTTGCTACATTCCGTTCTTTAATGATGAATTCAGAAACTGAAGAACCTTCAGTTTCTTCAGTAAAATCTTGGGCATACATAATATAATCTCCTTTATATGTATGATTTTTATATTATCTTATATTATACAATGGTTTATCAGCTGTTCAAGATCAACTAGATATAAGTTTGCTAAGCACAATATAAAGATAAAATATTATTTACAATAAATATAGATTCTATGTTTGTAATATGGAGAACAGATGATAAGAATATATACAAAGAGACTTCATTACATAAATTAACACATGATGGTGTATATAGATGGAGTCCTAAAGATTTTAACATGATGGCAGAAATGGGAGCAAATATAGAGTTTAATATATATTTTGAACCTGGTTTGCATTGGATTACAGTAAGTATTGGAATAATAAATTTGATGGGAAAGACGAATTATGAACTTCAATTTAAAGATAGTGATAGAAATGGTATTATATATTTCTCATATGATTTATCAAGGAAATACGATGGCGAGTATCAAGGTTTATTGTATAAGATATCTGTGGATCATATAATGATAACTTTGAAGCATCAGAAGACGATATTAGAACATTTCAATAATACTGAGAATCATAAGATATCATTGATGTTGAAGATAGATCAGCGCGAAGATGAAGATAAATCAATGTATATAAGGAAGATATTTTTATCAAGAGCCCAAGATATCAAAACCACAAAATATTATGGTACTAGAACATACAAATGGCTTTCAACCGAATGTAAATTGGATTTTGATGAAATTCCTTTAAGAAGACCGTCGGATTTAACTGACATGGATATGATTTTCAAATCTCCAATACTTTCACCAAGGACACCAGAAAAATATGTACCAGATAATGATAGATTTAGTAATGAAAATAGAGCTCTTCCGATAAAACTCTTAATTGGGCAAACTTTAACGGTTCAAATCTATAATCTGAAATTTAATCCACCAAAATGTGTAGAAGTGAAAGTAAAATGGGGTAATTTAGTGGAATCTAGATCGAGAAGAAATTCTTTTATGCAAAAGGTAAAAAAGAGTTCATCTTCTAAATTATTAGAAGAATCTAAGATATATGAGTGTAAGATGAATGATTTTTTGTCACTTAGCATAAAATATATGCAGATTAATGTATCTGAAATAAAGTTTATAGAATTTATATTTATTGCTCATAAATATATTACATCGTTAGCTTATATGGGAGAGAATTTAAATCCACAAACAGTTTAAATTCTAAGCCCTTTGGGCTTAGAATCGGTCTTTAGGTTCTTTAACAGGAAATCCGAGTAGAGATTGCACATCTGCTTCTGTATGTGTAGGTATTGAGGTTCCGTGGACATCAGCTAAACATTTCTCATTAAGAATTAAGCCCATTTCCATTGCTTTCTTTCGCAATTTGATGTTGTATTGGGCTGGGCCTGTATGAGCTAACAAAGAACATGCTTCTTCACCTTCATCAGCAATGAAGATATCAACACGTTTATAACAAAATCCACGTTGTTTGTCTGCTATTTTTAATGAACCTAAAATCTGATGTTGACCATGACATGGAGCTTCAAAATCTAAGTTTGATTTGGTTAATAATTCATGTAAAATTCTATCTGCCATGTTGGGTATCTTTTTTGTGTCGCCAATGATAAGAATATCAACATCTTTGGAGCTTCGACGACCTCTTCTGTAAGATCCAACTGTGATGGTTCTAAAGTTACAAGCACCAACATAATTGACGATTCCTTTAATAATTTCAGTGATATCATCCATGTCTTCTCTATTTAATGCAATATTATTAAAATCTTCATAGTGTTTTAGACCAAGAGTTTGTTGTTTAGTGAGAGTGATACTATTATTACTAGCTGCTGTTTTTAGGTCGGATATGGTTCGATATTTAAGATCAAACCAATGTCGTGATGTAACAATGTTGGCTCCCCAAACATTTTGAAATAATTCTAAAGCAATATCTGTTTCAGACTTTACTTCTAATATTTCTAGGGTTCCAGTACGTAAAATTTCATCTATCTTTTTAGCAATACTATCACCAATACCTTTAATCTTCTTTGCTTGATTTCCAGAAGTAATGAGCGAATCATGTGTAGAGATCAAATGAGCAGCTTTTTTATGGGTAGTACAGCTACGTTTATCTCCTTGACGTTGTCTTAATAACGCTACAGCTTTCAGTTTATCACCAATTATTTTGTTGGTAGGAAGACTATAGATTGCTAATGTTTCCGTAACATTAGTGAAGATATCAGTGTCAGGATCTGGAATGATGATGAACATACCATTTTCTTTGCAAGGTGAGTTCATATCAATACGTCCCTTACGATTTTTTTCCAAAGAAAGAGTTCTTGCGGTAGATATGATAGCGCAAAATACTTTGTGAAAAGTATCTGTATTGCTAGCGCGAAGATCTATTAATTCCTGATGAAGAGACAAATCATCCGATTCTGATATCATTATATGATATTTAATATGTTGGTCTAAAAATTTATAATATCAAATAAAATGGAGCAGGATGATTATGTATCACTTCTTGATGGTCGTATATGTTTCGGAACTTTGAACCAGTTACCACCAAAAATTGATATACTAATCGATACTAGATTTAAGACTGAAACTAATTTTGAGATTGTGATTGATCATCCTAACATTAAATGTTTTGCGATATGGCCTGAGCATGAACCTGAAGATAGAGAAGGATTTACAACAATAATGGTTCCTATTGCAAGATCATGTATTGAAGGAAGTAGTGTATATATTTTTGACCAGGATGGTACAGGTAGAAGTGCAATGATAGCATGGTATTTATTATGGAAGGTGACCAGTCATCATAAAAATGATACGCTTGCAATGCTTAATGAAGAGTATAAGAAGGCGAAGGTTAATACGGGAAGTAAGTGGAAAAATATTATAATTCCAAGATTTGCGCGGCAAAGGTCATATATGGAATATGTAATGAATGAATCATCATGGTCATCATATATTCAGCAATTTCGTGTTAGAGCACGTGGAGTAGCAATAGATAACCGTAAAAGAGCAATCTCTGGAAAAGTTAGAGTTGGTCATATCATTAATCAATATGTAAGTAATCATTACAAAGATCCTCGAATTGAAGGTTATCTAACTGTAAGATTGATTGGAGAGGGAAAGAATGATTGGAAAGCTTTATCACCGGATGTATTAGGTCCTGTCTATTTTGATATGATAGGAATAACTGGAAATGTTGACAAAGAATATTCTTACACGCTGACTAATTTATTTTATGCAATATCATTATATGAAGATCAGGTGGATAAAGATGGGAATATAACTCCAGATTTTTATGCAAGACAAATTGAGATAGCTCATACAATGAAAACAATGAGGAGACATCCATTATCACCTCAGTCTGGACATTTGGGTAAAGATCCTGATTTTACTGTTTGGGGAAGAAATGTATTATCATTTCATGATGCAAAAGTGTTTTTGTTTTCTCACTTCTATGAATGTTTTGTATTAAGGACACCTCAATATCAGAAACTTGTTGACTTGAAGAATGCAGGGCAAAATCTTTTAATTGCAGATTATGAAGGATATGATTTTAAAGAACATGGTATGACATATGAAAATTATATGCATGACCCAAATGCCTCTTGGGGTGCAGCGCATGTTTTATATGGTATGTTAATTAATGAACGTCCATGGAGAATTAAGGGACTCCTTATGGTAGAATAAGTCAATTATATATTCATGAGTTTATTAATTCAAGAATCAATAGCTAATATTTCGCTGAATATCCGTCACAAATAGCTCATCAATCTATGTATTTTATATCGTAACGCGTCAGTGTGGGTTATGTATACGTGCATACGATCATATGGCTAGTTTGAATATAAAATCGGGGGCAGGCGAGTGATGTTTTTTATAAAAAAACACAAATTTGCAGAGATCTGCGATGTTAAGTTTATATTTCACGTTGCAAATCATTCGTGTAAATTACTTCGCAATTTAATCGAATTTCAAGCAGAGGCTATATTTGAACCCATCCAACTATGATTATTATTTTTTATCATTAAAATAATTCCATTAAAGACTTCTTCTATTTTGTATAAAAATAGTTTTTGATACAAATTTGTGTCTTCTCTATGTTTTTTACAATGAAAAGGTCGTGAAATTCTATTAACTTCCGTTTGTTTAGTATCTATGTATTTTGTTAACGCATAAATAAAACATATTAACAAACACAGTATGGAAAGTAATATTGCTAAGTAAAGAATTTCATGGATAACCGTGATAAAAATGAGTATGCATGTCAAAATTGGATCCACGATCATTTTAGATCCGGGATTTATTTTTTAAATAATAGAAAAATAATACTCCTCGGGTTTTTAGGATTTTTTCAGCTTTGATCTTTTCAACTTTGTTTTTACTTATCACATTGCCTGTAATCATATCGTTATAATCATACCAGATTCCATCGCACTTTAACATAGTCGCCCAATGTCCATCATCTGGTGAATAAACAACCGAACAAAGGCTATATTTCTGCGATCCTCCATTAGGAAAATCAACATTGATCACTTGTTCAATTTCAACATGTTTAGGATTCACATATTTATTTCCTTTTGTAGGATCACTTCTATCAAGATTGATAACAATTACATCTGCAGAATTTATTCGTGTTTGAGTATGAGCAAATCTGAAAAGAGGATTCTTTTTGTCTGGGATTTCAGCAAAAACTATACCGGCCCAACTTGACGGCCAATGAACACTATTTATATCATCAACACGAAGACTTGAAAGCATAGGACCTTGTTGGATTGATATATTTTCAGGAGTCCTTTCCATGGCACTATACTCTTTAGATCTAAATGTTGTAAATGAAAACTTTATTGGTTCGTAGTCCAATATTGCCATAAGTTTTGTATAAAATTCTGAAGGATCGTGATCCCCACGAGATAAATCCTGTGCCGAGTCATCTTTAAGACATTTTTTGCCAATTAATTTCCTAAGTTCACTACACATTTTATTCTTAACGTCATTAAGAATATCTTGCCAATCCTTTCTTAGCATATCTTGTATTTGAAGTCTTAGACGATTATCTTCATCTTTGTCATGATTACAAACTAAATCATGAGGCTCCTCAACACTATATTGTTTATCAATCATATTAACAGTAAAAGGGCTGTCTTTAATAGCAAACATAGCAACTAAAGTAGAATCCATAAAACAGGAGTTTCCAGGGTTTTTAAATCCTCTAATATTAAGTATACACGAACATGTATCAGGTGTCATTAAATCTTTGGCTATAATTTGTAATTGAGGCAAATATACGTTGACAGCACGATCAACATCTCCGAACACAGGAAACACCATCGGTTGTGTTGATACTTGATCAGATGACAATAAACCATCAGTAACTCTCTGCTTAAGATCTTCAGTGGTTACAATTTCTTTAGTATCTAAATTGAACCAGGAATTTTTTGTTTGTATTACTGATACAAAAGTCTTTAAATCTTTGACATCCATTGTTTAATAGTTGCAATTATTTACTGTTAAAAATCAAAGAATAATGGATTCAAATACTGAGACAAAATTGATAATAAATAATTTGGAGTTTTGAAGTTTTAAAAAAATGGATGAAGTTTGGAAAAATCTTTCGTCTCTAGGATTTACTAAATATGAAATTTCATCTTTAGGACGAATCAGAACTATCTCTACGGGATATATATTTAAATTATATATTAACGATGCTGGAAGCAACCAAATTTCTATAACTGATGATTCTGGGAATCGTAAAAATAAATATGTCCATAGACTAGTAGCCGAATTATTCGTAGATGGTAAATCTGAAGAATGTTATACTGTAGATCATATAGATCGAGATCCTACTAACAATAATTACCAAAATTTAAGATGGGCATCCAGGTCAACCCAATCTATTAACCGAAATAAATGGAATCGTTTTGGTAAAAAGTGCATTCAAATGGATATAAATAAAAATGTAATCAAAATATGGGATAAGGTTAAAGATGCAGCAGATTCGTTAAATATCAATCAAGGTAACATAGCGATTGCATGTCGCGAGGAACATAGAACATCTGGTGGATTTTATTGGAAATATTATGATGAATCGAAGGATATTGACGAAGAATGGATAGAATGTCACATTGATTCAGTGCATGTAAATTATATAAGTTCAAAGGGAAGAATCAAAATATATTCTGGAATAATATCTGAAGGTTCAGATACAAATAGCTATTTATGTATAAATTTAAAAATGAAAGATGGTAATTATTCATCGTTTAGAATGAATAGATTAGTTTGCTCAAGCATTTATACCTAATCCAGAAAACAAGGAATATGTTAATCACATAGATGGAAACAAGAAAAATAATCAAAAAGAAAATCTTGAGTGGGTAACTCCAAAAGAAAATGCTAGGCATGCAATCGAAACTGGTTTGAAAGATTATAAAACATCCCGTAACAGATGTCGTAAAGTTGATCAATTTGACAAACAGGGTAATTACATAAGATCTTACATAAGTGCAACTGAGGCATCTAAAATAACGGGTATTTTACGAACATCTATTAGTAAAGTTTGTAGAGGTAAAAGAAATCATGCTGGAGATTATAGTTGGAAATTTGTCGAATAGAGGTAGACGGACCTCACGAAGAATCGATGGATTACTACAAAAGTACTTATGATACTCCAGATGATTTTATCACCAATAGTACAATATTGTGCACGGAAAGGAACATGAGTATCATGCTTAATGACAGCAAGCATCCCTATGGACATGGGTATTGTTTAGCAACAGCATTACTTGACATGAACATCAACTAATTATACTAGATTTATTAAAATCATGTCTTATTTTGGATTTTAAGGTCTATAAAAATGATATTCCCGCACAAGTCTATCCTTAATTTACCATTTTTTGTGGGGTCGAATTTTGCTCACATCAACGATAACCTTAATTCGTTATGTTTTGTTAATACCAAAAAATACAAAATTTCCAAAAATTCAGCTGGTACCCCCTGAGTGTAATGACCATTAACTGAGCATATATGAAATTAAATATTTTTAATAAGTTGAATATAAAAAGATTTCTAAATGAGTTGTTATGTATGGAAACAGCTTTCGATTGATTTTTACAGAAGAAAATCTCGATACTGGCCATTAATTGAAGAAGATGATTGGAATAAATTTAAAGAACCAGATTTGAAAGCGACATCATGCCTTCAATTTAAAGGACATAACATTACTACTGCATTCAACATGGAAAAGTTCAATGAAAATTTTCATCTTATCCAACCTTTATTGGATATGTTTTATGGAAAAATAGCAATTTGTGGAGGATTTTATACTGCTCATAGAGATCGTAGCGAATCAATCCGTGATGTAGACATCTTTTTTCATAATTGTACTCAGGAAGAGGCAGAAAGTATACTTAAACAATCAGTCATTTTTCTTGTACAAAATTATAACAAAGATAATCCTATCATTATTCGTGATGAACAAAATCAAAGATGGAATACTATTAATAATGTTAAAATACAAGTAGAACATCGTTTGTATGTTACTAATGTTGTTATGATTTATTGTCATCATGACAATATTCATGGTTCTGGTGATACGCCTTTAATGATTAGAAAATATCAATTCATTCATAGATTGTATCCAAATCTTGGGACTATTCTTGGAGGATTTGATATATCTGCATCAATGGTAGCGTGGACCGGTAGGGAATTACTTACAACTGAACTTGGTGCATCTTCATTATCTAATGGAATAATTTATGTTGATATTTCTCGAAGAAGTACAACATTCGGTAATAGATTGGATAAATATAAACGTAGAGGATTTGATATTGTTTTTCCAGGATTTTCAAAGGATACCAAATTCTTTATACAAGATGATGATATAAATCAGCGAATTCACCAAGTTAAAGCATTGATGAAAAAGCTTAATATTAAGTTTGTGACTCATGGAGGATTTTATAGGGATTACGATGGATATTATAATGAATGTGGTAATAGTAAAGGACATTTGATAGATGCATCAACAGATGAAATTACTTTCTTAGACTTCAAATTAACAAAACCACATTATATAGTACATACTAAATCTAGTAAAATTAAGGAACCTGAACAATATAAAGAAGAAAATACTGATTATGGCGACTGGACCTCTAGTGATCCAGACATGATTAGAATTACTAATACATCTTTATTAATTAATAATAAGATTGAATCTGTTATTACAGTATTATTCCACGATGAGTTATCTGATAAATCATATATAGACTTATCACTGATTTACGATGAAATGCTAGAAGAACCTTTTATTATAAATCTGAAGATTGAAGCTATATTTGATGACGTTTATAATGAGAATCCATTTAGAAAATATGCTGAATTTGGAGATAGAGCTCTAGCATTAATTAATTCTTTTAATCATAATTCCATTATTGAAATTCCCACTAGGCTTTTAGCATGTGAAGAACTCCAACAAATTGTTAATACTCTAAACATAAGATTAGAAAGTAATCTTGTAACTGCTCAAGAAAAACTCAAAGGCATTCATTGGATCGAACAGGATCCAGGTCGTCAATGGACTTCCAGTGTTAATCCTCAAATAGTATCTGCAGTAGATTTCTATAAAGAACAATTCTATCGTCCTTTTTGGGTAGTTATTCCAGAAGAAATAGAAAGTTATCTTAGATTATTGAGAAAAACACGTGGAAATGTTTGGTATATGATATCTCGTGATGTTTTCAATGCCATTATTAAAGCATTAATATTTATGTAACTACATTTATGTAACTAGGTTTATGTAACTAGGTTTATTAAACCACGTTAATTGATATACAAATTTTATATATCATATAATATAAATTTGTATCATATAAATCTGTATGATACATAAATCTGTATGATATGAATAGAACAAGATATATTAATGCTTTATTAGAGTTTCCGTGGAAATTGGAGGGATTAAAAGAAGAAATTAAGGCAAAAAAGGCTTTATTAGTTGGAGAGGCTGTTCGAAGAAGAACAGCTGACATTCTTAAAAGATGCCTGGAAAATGCAATACTTCTCGAATGTGAATTTAGAAGTATAAGAGAAAGAGATGATTGTTGTTATTGTTGTGGTAATAATGAAAATTGCGGAGTAAATGAATATGATATATGTTTAGTACAGTTCTTACATGATAATGAAGTATTTTCTCTCCAAATTATATCATATGATTACGTTTATAATATTTATGATAATTATGATAAACGAGTAATTTGTAATGGAGTTTCAGTTATGAATCCAGATGTACCGGATTATCGATGTATTAAACATTTTCATTCTAATTCAAAATCTCAGAGAGCAGGAGAATATAGGGATGATAGAACTAATAATAATTTTCTTTCCATTAAATGTCAAAGAAATCGAGATATTAGGTTTTCATGGATACATACTCGTATAATTTGTCAAGCTTATCCATTTGAAAATGATTTTGATAATAGTATTATGTCTCGTAAACAGTATTTATTACATGAATTAATCGAGGTTGATTCTTCTACACATAGAAGAGCTCTCGAAGATAATCGTGAAACTATATACGATCAATATAAGATCGAAACAAATAGCGATGATATGTGTAAAGATCCAATTAAAATAGCTAAAGTTCTGAATAAGTTTACAGTAAAAGATCTCAAAATGATGTTCAAGGCTGAAAGGAAAATATACACGAACTTTAACACATATCCTATTTTGTTTGTTCAAAAGATTGTCATGTTAATAATGTTTAGTCGTAAAGATTCTAATTCTTCTTTATCTACCCTTCCAAGAGATGTTCTCAAAATAATTGCTGAATATGTATGGAGTTCCAGATATAACATCGAATTATGGATTAACTAGATCTAGTGGATCTAACTAAATCTGGGTCTAGTTAATATAATAAAATTGACTTATTTAATTAAAATATATCAATTAAATGACAGAATCGTATGATGAAAAAGTTGCAAATATCAAAGCTAAGATTGCAGTAGCAACAGAAGATGCAATACGAGAGTATGCAGGTTATGCAAAAGAATTTAATCCTGAACTTACAGATAAAGAGGCAAATGAGAAAGGAATAAAACTATTTACTGAGATGAATAATGCTCATGATACTAGTGATAAATTGAAATTAGCTCTTGAGTTATGCAAAACACAGGAAGATATTGATGATTGGCGCAAACATAATAAAATTTAAATACTAGTCTCAAAGAGATAAGTATAATACTGGATTTCAAAAAAATTAAAATCAAGTCATAAACATGATTACTAATTCAAGACCTCTTACTCTCGAAATATATCATGATTTTACTCGTCAAATAGGTGTAGAATTTTTCGAAAACAACCTATATATTGACGCGTATAACGAAGATGATGAAGGACTTATGGATTCAGATTACATTATAGCTGATCTTGAAATTAATGGTAAAACATATATCATGATACATGGATTTCCAGGAGATAATCCAATAGGTGTAATTTTTAATGACACTGAAAAACATATTGTTGGTGAAGGTCTGGACGAAAAAGTTAATGAAGTTAAAAATTGGTATAGAACTGCATCAAATAACTCTTCTGATTTTCAACAACGATTTTGGTATACCAGAGATCGTTCTGATTAATTAACTAGGTTCATCGAACCACGTTAATATAATACTGAAATGATACCGAGGATAACACCTAAAACAAAAGTATAACTTATAGCTAATACTAAAGCTCTATCTCTTGGGTCTTTTACACTTTCAGATCCAAACATAATATCAAAGAAAAGTACCATCATTAGAGTAACTGTAATCAAATGTATGAATAGTGATTCAAATTTAGGATTATGTTTAGTTCCTAATAATAATTGAAGTAAATGACCAATAAGAAATCCTGCTGTTGGTAATATTGCAAATGACCACAATTTAAACTTCATTAAAATAAAATCTATCATATTTATATGATTACGTATTTATACATATAAATACGTATTTAAACGTATTTTCATTAAAAATTAAATCATATTATAATAAAATGTATCACGCTTTATCGCATGCACCTGATAAGTTTGAAGGACACAAAGTTCGACACGATGTCTACAGAAAGTCATCTCCTCCAAAAGATGGTATCTTTCACTTTACATCTCAGTTTAGTGGTTACATACGTAACGCTGAGGGTAAGTTTGATATAACTAACGATTTCCAAATTGGTTATACTACATGGGGCGATAGAGGCCCTATCTGTCTTCTTCTCCATGGAGTACCTACCAATCGGCGAGCAAAACTTCCTATCCAAGAATTATTGTCACCTTTTTGTAGAACTATTGCAATTGACATGCTTGGCATGGGCGGTGAAGGGACATCAATGCCTCAACTATATGGAAAGGAGCAAGGTGTCAGCATTTATGATGGCAAGCCAGATGATCCTTCTGCATGGGACTGGGTTCATGATACTCATTATGTCAAAGCTTTGATGGACGAATTATATCCAGGAGAGAGGTTTTTCTTCGATGCCGATGATTGGAGTGGCGCAATTCTATCCCATTTTATCGATCAATATCCTGACGCATGCTGGCCTATTTGGGTAGATCCTATTGCATTTGATGGATATCCCGTCTCAGAAATTCAAGCATTTGGAAGAGCCGCAATGATTCCTCGTACTGACATGAAAGATGAAGATGGAAATCCAGTTCCTGGAATGGATGATATACAATTCAAAATGGCTATGGGAGCTGCTGACCAAACTATGGTTCAAATCGAAAAAACGATGGTATTTGATCCAACCAAATACAATCAATATGTTTTGAAAGACATTAAACTTGCATACATTGATGTTGATTATGAAAGATCAAGATCTGGTCCAAAAGGTGAAGATGCCAATTCTCTCACTCTTCGTCTTAAATATGATAATATGAGAGTATTATGTGAGAGATCAGCTATTTTAAGTCCAGCTTTAGCACTTCCTTACGATAAGGATTTTAATCCTAAGGGAGTGGATTTTAATAAATTTACGGGAAAAGCGCAAGTTATCTGGGCCGGACAAGATACCATGATGAATCACGCACAGCTTTGGAGATTTAAAGCAGTACTTACGGGAGCCGAGTCAGTAGATTTAGTTACAATTGATAATGCTGGTCATTTTGTTGAAACTGATCAACCTGAAAGAGTCGTAGAAGCAATGCTTAGCTTTATGTCGAATGTAGTTGGAGTAGGAGGAATGGGTGACATATTTCTCGGATACAAATGTATTTGGAAAGGAGATGAACGCCAAATGATTGGTGAGCTTCGCCAATTATGGAATTTGTAATTAAACATGGTATTAATATACCTAGTTTTCAAAATATTATTGTATTACAATAACAGATATCTTATTATTTAAACCATGGAACATTTTCATATTTCAATAATTTATCTTCTGTATCTAATTTCATCCATGTAAAATTTTTGCACGTTTTACCTATTCCTCTACATACATTACCCATATGACCTTCGGTTACATCCATAGCTTCAGAAGCTTCAACAATACTATGATATTTCATAATTGGAATTCCACAATTTTTATCGGATTGAAGTACTATTATTCTAAATTTATTAATAACAACAACTCTGTTATTATCATAAGCATGTTGGATATTTTCTGTCTTGGTAGCATACTCAAGATTTGATATTCTATTATCAGTAGTAATAGAATTCTTATGATTTACCAATCTATCATCAATTCCAATAAATGCCATTGCAACTAATCTATGAACTCTAAAACTTTTATATTCTTTAGTTTGTATATGTCTAATAGATACAGACATATAACCACCTGTTAAAGATCCTTTCCATGCTGGACAACCTTCTTTTTTAACATATCCATGTGATGATACCCATATTGGTTCATATCCATTAAACTCTAATTTTTTGAAGTCTTCATCACTAGGTTGTTCATCTATTTGATCACAATAAATCCAATAATAACCTTGAGACATTTTTTCTTTTTTTGCCGCACCAGCAAAACATGTTACTCCCATGTTAAATTCTCTTGCTGCTTCTGCGGCTGAAATAAATTTTTTCAGTGGTTTCTTATTTTTATCACATTGATATATTGGTCTCCCAATTTTTGGATTCACAGTTCTATTACATTTTTGTTGGGATTCAGTTGCCCATCTTAAATTTATTAATTTATTATTAGTTTTATTTCTATCAATATGATCCACAGTCATATTATCTTCTTTTCTCAAAAATGTTTCAGCTACTAATCTTGATAAATTTTTCCTTTTTAATTTTTGATCTATATTTGGTATAGAAACAAATTGATATCCATTATTGGATATAGATCCAATTAGAATATTACCTCTTTCTATGTTCTTCACTCTTCCAAATGAAGATATTTGATAGTTTGGAAACTCTTCTAAACATTTCCAGACTTCATTAGATTTTGGGTCCAAAGTATCCATTTTAATGTAAGAAGTTGGTATAATTTTAAATTTCAGTTTATGAATTCAAATTATGGTTTGCTTGGAATACTGAAGATAGAATTTATATTAATACGCAGACTAAAGAGTCTTAGTATATTAAATATGACTGCCAAGAAGCCTGCAACCAAAAGACCCGTTTTTATTGTATCCACAGTAATCGTATCAATCATATTGTATATATCAATATGGAGTTTAACAAATATTGTGATAGGTACTTATTCACGAAAAAGTCGTATTACATTATTTACAACGATTGTTATCGTATCTCTCATATATCTATATTGGTCGGCAATAGAAGAAGCAAGAGTCGAAGATGAAGAAGTTCATGTTAGTGAGAGCAAGGTGTTAAACGCATTTCGGAAATAATCTTTGAACAGTGTGCAAACACTGGATTTGGTCTTAACCAATCCCAATGAACTCTATTTTCATTAAATGTAATTGTTGTAGTTCCGTTTCTATTATAATCGATACATAATGAAAAAGTCGAATGACTAATTGAAATCCAATTGCATATACTTTCATGACAATTTACTATAATTTCCATATCAAGACTTTGAGGTTTGAGAGTGAAGAAATCAATAGAAATACCATCTTGACTTTTGTCTACTAAATACTTCATAGCTTTATAACAGCTTATTTGGGATAAGTAGTCAAGGCCATCTAGAATAAGATGTATTTGTTGCTGAGATGGTTCTTGCATTTTAATTATCTTTATTTATTAATTCTAATAATCATTTTAATCCTTTTTACGAGTCAAATAGTAATTATTGAAAATTGTTAGTTTATTAATTAAACGTGCAAGAAACCGAGTCTATTTATTGAATATGATGAATGAAGAGGAAATGCCAACAAATTGCCCAATTTGTTTTGAAGCATATACTATTGCAGAAAAAAGCAAAAGAAAGCCAAAAGCTCTACTTTGCGGACATTCAATGTGTGGAATGTGCGTTTTAGGTATGAAGAAAAAGATTTGTGGTATATGTAGAGCGCCTTTTAATGGTGTTCTGACCGATCATTATCATATGATGGGGTTAATAAAGATGTTAGAAGATCAGAGGCAGAGAATGTTAGCATTACAGTCCCAATTAGAGACTGAAAAGGCAAATGTGCGTAAAATTGGATCATTATCTAGCGAAACAAAATCACTACAACAAAGGGTTGCTGTACTAACAAATGAAGTAGAAGATGCACGATCTGTAAAGAAATCTCTTGAGATTAAAGATCATGCAGGTGAAAGATTAGTTGCTGAATTACAGTCTATGCCCCATTCGAAAAGAAAGGGAGTCAATAAACGAAAGAAGTTAAGCTTTAAATTAGATGCTTTCTGTAAGAAATATGATATGAAAAATACTTTACGAGAACCATGCGTTACAACACTAATGTTGGATTTAAAAAACTATGTAATTAAATATTGCACACATGATGATGATACATTTATACCGTCTAATGACATGAAAGAATCATTTCCTAATGTATCTAGACAAATTATGACTTCTAGCTGGAAGTTTAGTCAACTTGGATTAATAGGTAAATTCAATTTGATTTAAAGAATTTTCATTCTTTTGGTCTAAAAGAAAGGATGGATAAAGTTAGGAGATTATTAACTGCTGATTGGATATACCGGAAACAATGCAAATGGCCATTATTAAAATGGGATGATAACATTAAGTCATTTTATAATACAGAAGCTAAAATATTCTCACAAGCTGTACATAATCCATATTTACCAATAATACCAAAGCCTAGGAAATGTAATGCTGTACAAGAATTGTATATAGAATTTCCACGCCTGCAAGCCATATTATGTAAATATAAGGGGAAGATTGCGGTATGCGGAGGTGGAGTAGCAAGCATGGTAGCTGATAAAGTGCCTCATAAAGATTGGGGTCATATGGATGCTGATATATTCTTTTATGGAATTTCCAAAGAAGAAGCTACTGAAATATTATTTGATTGTATTGATATGTTAGTAACTAATTATCCTTATGATGAAAATCCAGAGACAACAATTAGAGTAGAACATCGAAAGAAAATAACAAATGTAGTACTTGTTCCTAATATTGGTAAGTACAGAGTATATCAATTTGTTCATAGGATATATCCTACATTAGATTCTATTCTTGGTGGATTTGATATTGGTTTATCAATGCTTGCATTTGATGGCGATGATATATGGGCTACTCCATTGGGAGCTGAATGTGTTCAAGATAATATGATAATTGTAGATACAACTCGTCGAAGCACATCATATGAATATAGAATACTTAAGTATTATAGACGATTTCAATCAAATGTAATTTTTCCCGGATTAGATATGGATAATCTAAGAATTCTTACAAATGAATCAAAACAAGAAGTATCAGAAGAAAGTATGAATAAGATTAATATGCTTTTGAAGGAGCTTAATGTGAGAATTAGCTATGAGGCTCGAAATGCTCTATCTGATAATAATGGTGTACAAGTTATAAATGATCAGCAATTTTTTGAACCTGAACCATTTAATGTTAGATTTAATGATATAAGACTTTCTCCGCCTCCTGGTAATACTGAGAGAGGTGTTCATTTAGGAAATTCAAACCAGTCACTTGCAAAAAGATATCGTGGAGATGAATTTAATGCAATAAATGAAGCATATCTTATAAGATACTCTGATTATTCGGATAGTAGAATTTTTGATCATTTAATTCCAGCAGCAAATGGAAGTATGTTGAGATGTAGTAATATTGATGGTGTTATGGTTACTATAAGTTTTAATAGTTCTAAGAAGGGTAACTGGCAAACTAATCTTCCGGCAATCAAGTATTTATATGATAATCCAATTGTTGTATTTGATGTTGATTTCTACAAAAAAAGAGTAAGAATCTTTCAAAAACGCGGATATGATAGAACAATGACTAGAGCAAGAATAACTACATTAGCTGATCATTCATATGAAGAAGATGTGGAACAAAATCTAAGTTACATTCAATCTCAGTTAATTAATAGAATGCATTTAAATGCAAAGAGAGCTGAAGCAAATCTTAAAGGAGTTGACTGGATAACAGATAATCCGCAAAGACAATGGACATCATCTAACAATCCTATCATAGAAAATCCTCGTGATTTTTACGGTGAACACTACGTGAGATTTACTATTGGTATTCCAGAAGAAATAGAATCAACATTACGATGGATGCGGCTCCGAAGAGAATGTATATGGAGTACTATACCTACTGATGTATTTAGATTATTATTGTCTTATATAGTAAGGAATTACATGTAGTACCATCTGCGATGGTAATTTTACATATAATACCATTAGCGATGGTATATGTAGCCAGCAGGTTACATATAATCATAGCCTTATAAAGGCTTAGATTAAGTGTTGGATTAAGATTTTCTGGTAGATAATAGATGGACAATTTTCGATGGAACAACACCTATTTGGTAGATCAATAAAATCACTATTTGTTGATAAAGCTTGTTTAATTAGATATACTACTTCATCTGTAAGTCTATTAATATCATAACTTTTAGGATCATACATAGATTGATTTGTAAATGATTGAATTGCATCAATTTTACGTTCATTAATTAATGATAATTTCTCGATTGTAATATCTTTGATTGAAATTTTAACATATGCTAATGGCTGATGTATCGCCTGAGCAGTATGAAGAATTTTAAATAATTCGCTGAAATCCATTTATTTACCACAAACAAAATAATATATTTAAATCATTTTACTAATCACAAATGTGATAAATATTTAGTTACATTCAATTATATGAAATCAGCTGGATTTTCCATACCTATTTCTTTAGCTTTGTCATAAACAATAGCCTCCACGATAAGATTAATTTTAGTCTGGAATTCATCCAACAAATCAGCAGCTTCTTCGAAATTATGATAATTTGTTATGACTTGATCATAGAATGGATCTATAATGTTATTAATGATTTGGTACAACTCTTCATTTTCGTCAAGATTATCATTTAACTGGTCGATACGAGGCTTAAATCCGTCAATTTGTTCCATAATTTGTGCTAGAGGAGGATCAGGCAATCTCACAAGCATAAAAGCCAAAACTTCAGCTTCGCCATTAATTTGATTCAATGCTGATGCATTAGTTCCAAATAGAGGAGATATCCTTCCTGCAAGTTCATAATTATCTTCAAAAAGAGCTAATGACCATAATCTTTTCAAAGCTTTCAATGTTTTCCTATGTTCTGGACTACTATAGAAACGAACATCTTTAGCTATGCTCTCTTTATAATCAGGCATTTCTTGTGTTAATGTTGCTATTCTTTTACCACTTTTATCGATGGCATTAATCATGAAAAAATTGGTAACTTCCATGTATCTACCATTGATTCTAGACCAAAGATCTACTTTGACTAATGTACGTTGTGCTATAGCGTCTTCTAATTCGATTCTTTCTGCTCCTGGCAATAATTTGAATCCTTGCATGATTTCTTGAGCATTCCATCTTAAAACTTGATTTTGTCTCAAATTAGAAGAAAGTTTATCCCATTCACTTACGTCTAAATTAGTTTTAACGAGACTTAATAATAGATCTAAATCACTTTGTGATATCAATCTCTGTTTTCTAAGATTTTTTATACTTCTTTCGATTTTAGATTTGTTATAGCCAACTAATACATCATTTTCCCATTTACCAATATCAATCGAATATCTATCATCTTCACCAGCCTTGAAATCTCCAAGATAGGTATTAGGTGTTGCTTTAGTTTTGATGATAATTTGTTTGAAAGCATTAGCAGCCGCAGTTTGAGCTTCTTCAATTGAACAACAAGCATCATATTTCTCAAATATATCGACATCTCCAGGATATTTGTGAACATTGTACTTGAAACTTCCGACAGGCATAGTGTCGCCAGAAATAGTAACAATACTCAATATTTCTTGCAATGTATGAGTATAACTGGCTGAAGTACGTAATCCACCAGTAACTTCTTCGAATGTTGGAGGAAGAAACTTTTCATTTGGTGATTGTTCATAAACAATAGTGAATTCACCAATGAAAATAAACAATGAAGACCTATTGGAATATACATTAACAAAATTTCTTAGTATTTTTGATTTTATTAGTTTTCTATTAGGACTAAATTCTAACCAATCATTATTTGGAGTTAGACATTGACCAAACTCTTCACATAGTTTCTCGTAAGCACTTGTTTTTGATGCAAATGCCAAACCTAGTAACTCTACAGTTTGATCAATATTTGGGTAATTTACTGGCTTAAATAATGATACAGCAATTTTAGTTCCAGATGGAGGTATATTACCCAATATAAGTATTTTCCAATGATCATTTTTCGTTGATTCATCAATGCTGGCATATAAGTTCATATTACCATTATCAAAGCTATTTTTAGAAACGTAAAAGTAACTTCCTATACCATCTTTTATTTTTCTATAGTGGGTTTCTGGATCACCATAAATCTCAAATTGAGGATATTGTTCATTAAGTCTTTGAACCCAATTATTATTCATTCTTTATATCATAAAAAATATTCGTTTTGAATAAAAAAGACAATAAGAAATGTTTGAATCCAAGATTAACTGGACTGAACGTTTAGAAGAAGATTATCCTGAATTTGATGTATATGGAAATCCAGAACAACATTATGCTAAAATAAAACAGGAAGTAGGAACATCATATTATATTCCTCAAGAAAATTTTAGCAATAATGATTTAACATTATATATTCAATTGAATATACAATTGAATGCGAATCTGAAGGGAATACATTGGAAAGTAGTAATAATAGGAAATTCACCTCCTGTAGGAACTAAATTTGCTGTTATTTTATTCAAAACTAAAAATATACCAGATCTTGATGAAGAACAAGAATTACCGGGATTGGGATACACATCAATTCATGATGCTGAACAAAATTTATGCAAACATATTGGAGACTGTTCATTGATTGAAAAACGAAAATGGTTCGAATTTAGACCATTAAATACAGATATCTTTGATAATCAAAAAGTATTACTAGCTTACATTGATGAATTTGTTATAGGTGATAAACTACCTATGCCATTATCATACAGAAATAGAGGTTATTATCAATCATCAAAGGAATTAATAGAATCTG
>SDBT01002629.1_pt1 | contig 31582 bp, 25 predicted proteins | sample 2277101 | NCBI WGS metagenome assembly SDBT01 (sample SAMN10404973, study PRJNA504765) | marine sediment metagenome | isolation source: marine sediment core GS10_PC15, 103 cmbsf | place: Arctic Ocean: Southern Knipovich Ridge | collected 2010 | reverse complement strand
CATCTGTATGGGGAAATTGACGATGCTTATGTTTACGAATTCATGAAAGAGGACCTGAAAGACATAGAGGAATTCAAGTCGATCATAATAAAACGGTATAAACAGTGAGCTATGAGCCAAGAGATATGAGCCTTCAACTTTAAGCCAAGAGCTATTGACTCATGTCTGACAGAGAGATAAGTCAACGTAGTCAACAACGTCCCCCTTTCTTTTATTTGCCTGCCCGCCGTCTTTTTGGAGGGACAAGCCCTTTAATGGGTGACCCCTCGCGCCTTTGGCTGACTTTTTAGCAATAGGAGCTTAAGCTTTATTAAATGTTTGATTTTTATCTCAATACAAAGGTTAAATTCGGTTGTGGTGTGAGGAAAAGTATCACCGAAGTTCTTCAAACGGAAAAATGGAATCGCATTGGTGTAGTGGTCGATCACAATCTTTTAGAATTGCCGATTATTAAGAAGTTTATCGATCAGTTGCAACGATCAATAGATTTTTTCGTAGTGGGAGAGTGTTCTATTTCCGAACCGACTTATGATGCACTGGAAGATATGCGCCCAAAATTTGCAGACCCTGCCATGCAAGCTGTGCTTGGCCTTGGCGGAGGCAGTGCTTTAGATATGGCAAAGGCGATGGCTGTGCTTGTTCATAACAGGAAACCGGCTATAGAATATCGTGGGTTTGATAGAATGACCGAACCTGTCTTGCCGATTATAGCAATTCCCACGACAGCGGGAACAGGTAGTGAGGTCACTCCGAATGCCTCACTTATTGATTCGCTCGAAAAGAAAAAAATGGGAATCAATGGCGAGGTTGTAAGACCTTGCTATGCATTAATAGACCCGGAGTTGACGCTTTCCTGCCCCAAAGGCCCCACCATTTCTGCAGCAGTTGACAGCATGGTTCATGCCACGGAAGCGTATGCTGCCAAAAAGACCAATCCTATTGCTCGTCTCTTTGCCGGGGAAGGTTTTCAGAGAGTATTTAATGCCTTACCGCAATTGATCAGCGACTTAGAGAATACTGATTTGCGCAGGGAAGTAATGTATGGCGCATTTTTGTCGGGGATTGCATTAATGCATTCAGGCACAGGTCCCGCAGCAGCAATGTCATATCCCTTAGGAGTCCACTATAAGGTGCCTCATGGTCTGGGTGGCGGTATTTTTTTGCCCTATGTTATTGAACATAATATCAGCCATGGATACGTGGATTACATGGGACTCTATGATAAAATCAAAGGAGATAAGATTAATACAGTCCAAGATTTTTTGGAAAGGCTGTTTAAGCTTTGGGATCAATTGGATATTCCTAAAGATCTCAGTTTTTATGGGTTGCAAAAATCAGATATTGAATCTTTTATAAAAGAAGCAATGGATCTCAAAGGTGCGCTTGATCAAAACCCTGTTCCTTTTTATGAAAATGAAATCAAAAATACTCTGGAAACTCTCACAAGAGATTCCAATGGCTAAATATCATAATCATAATTTAATTTGTGAAATAGAGCCTTTTTGGGCCAATCCAAACTAAACTCAGTTTAGCAATCAGGAGCATGTAATGCGATTCAAAATAAAATTTAGCGGCAAATCTCACAACTACACAGAAGAAGAGATCAAAATAGTTGTTCAGACCATGAAGGATGCAGAACCTTATACGCAGGGAAAATATCAGAAAGTATTTGAGAAAAAATTTTGTGAGTATATCGGAGCCCCCCATGCTTTTGCAGTAAACAATGCCACCTCAGCTTTGGAAATGACCGCGCAGCTCTGTCAGTTTGAACCCAGAGACGAGGTTATCATCCCTTCCCATACCTTTACTTCATCTGCCTATCCATTTACCAAAAAAGGAGCCAGAATTGTCTGGGCGGATATTGACCTTCAAACGCGGGTAGTTACTGCCGAAACTATAGAAAAAAAGATTACTCCAAGTACAAAGGCAGTTGTTGTGGTGCATTTGTATGGGTATGCAGCAGATATGCCGGCAATAATGAGTCTTGCCAAAAAACATAATGTTATTGTCATAGAAGATGCAGCGCAATCAATGGGAACTGATATTGATGGTAATAAATCCGGAACTTTTGGTGAGTTCGGTGTGTTTTCCCTGCACTCTCATAAAAATATTACCACACTTGGCGAGGGAGGCATGATTGCTGTCAGGGAAAAAAAATACGCTGATGTTATACCGATGCTTCGCCACAACGGACACTGCGATTTCCCCTTCGATAGAGAAAATTACTGGCTTCCTGCAATGGGCAATGTGGATTTTCCTGTTCTAAATGATGAAAAATTATGGCCAAATAATTATTGCATTGGTGAAGTGGAGTGTGCTTTAGGTTCAAAACTCATTGACAGACTGGATGAAATAAACAACCAAAAACGCAAGAGAGCTATATATTTTATTGACACTCTTCAAGATTATACAGAATTAGAATTTCACAGAGTAGATACGCCTCGTCATAATTATCACCTTTTGGTAGCCAGACTGGCAAACGGGAAACGGGACGAGTTCATAAGAAGAATGGCATATGAAAAAGGTATTCAGTGTGTTGTGCAGTATTATCCTCTTAATCGATACCCTCTATACCAAAAGTTGGGGTTTGGCGATGCAGAGTGCCCGAACACTGATAACTTTTTTGACAACATGGTTTCCTTCCCGTTTCATCACTGGATGAGCGATAGTGATTGTGAGTATATGTTGCAGTCAACAAAAGACATATTAGAGTCCTTGAGGAAATCATAGCGAGAAAGAAAGAGAGCTGTAATTTCTGATTAGCTTTTCAGAAAGGAGACTATCTATCGTATTAATGCCCACAACATCCGTTATTATAACAGCGTATAACGTCGAACGTTACATCGGTAGAGCAATACGTTCTATATTAAACCAGAGTATTACTCGTGATGAATACGAAATTATCGTCATCAATGATTGTAGTAGTGATCGGACACGTTTTGCACTTGAAGTTTTTGAGGACGATATAAAAGTGATAAATAATGAAGAAGAACTCGGCCTTCCGGCTTCATTGAACAAAGGGATTAGAAAATCCAAAGGCCGTTTCGTGGTACGTCTAGATGGAGATGATTACGTCCATACGGATTTCTTAAAAGTCCTTGACCTTCATCTAAGTCTTAACGATCATATCGACGCCATTGCATGCGATTATTTGCTGGTTGATAATGATGAAAACATATTAGGCAAGATGAATTGCATGGAAGAACCCATCGCATGTGGCATTATGTTCCGAATTGACCAATTGATCGATATTGGCCTTTACGATGAAAATTTCCTTGCCAGAGAAGATGAAGATTTAAGGGTAAGATTTTTGGAAAAACATAAGATTGAACGGGTACAGCTACCTCTTTACAGATATAGAAGGCATAGTAACAATCTTACAAATGACAAGAAAAAAATGGGTAAATATAACCGAATGCTTGAAGAAAAACATCCGTCAAAGGAATAATATTCAATGTTGTGCCTAAACTTCCAATATTTTCGTAACATTAAGGAAATTGCCTTTGCCATCAAATATTCCATCTATCACAATCGGTAGCAGGACAATCAACAGTAACACTCTGCCGTACATTATAGCTGAGGTCGGTGTAAACCATGAAGGGTCGCTCGAAAAGGCCAAGAAACTTATTCTGTTAGCTAAGGATGGTGGCGCCGATGCAGTCAAGTTTCAGACATACAAAACGGAGACTCTGGCATCGAAAAACAGTCCGGCATACTGGGATTTATCAAAAGAGCCTACCACCAGCCAATATGAATTATTTAAGAAGTATGACAAATTTGGCAAACGGGAATATGAGCTTCTGGCCGACCACTGCTGCAAAGTGGGTATCGATTTTCTGTCTACACCTTTCGATGAAAGAGTCGTAGAGTTTCTTTTACCCTTCGTACCATGTTTCAAGATTGCGTCAGCGGATATAACAAATGTGCCTCTTTTGCGATGTATTGCGGGTAAAGGAAAACCGGCGATACTTTCCACCGGTGCATCAACTGTTGAAGAGATAACTGACGCCGTAACTATCCTTAATAACGCGGGATGTGAAAATATTGCCCTTTTGCATTGTATTTTAAACTATCCCACAAACAATGAAAACGCCAATCTGGGAATGATCGAAGGTTTAAAAACGGCCTTCCCCCATCTGATAGTCGGATATTCTGACCATACCCTACCGGATCGGGAAATGACCGTATTGACAGCCGCGTATTTGAAAGGGGCGTTGATTATTGAAAAACATTTTACACATGATAAGACATTACCCGGAAATGACCATTACCATGCCATGGATGTTGAAGACCTGAAAAACTTTAGAAAGAAGATTGAGATGTTGATGGTTTTAAACGGGAAAACTGAAAAGTCACCACTATTATCGGAAGAACCTGCACGTCTTAATGCGAGAAGGAGTATTGTCTTAAGAAATGCCGTGAGGGCAGGTGAGGTTTTACATCCTGATATGCTGATTTGCAAACGGCCGGGAACCGGTATAACCGCTGCTAACTTTGATGAGATTGTTGGTTCGGTAGCAGCAAGGGACCTGGATGAAGATCATATACTTACCTGGAGCGACATTAAAAGAGACACGTCAGGTGCAGATAAGATTGTGGTCATTATTCAGGCAAGAATGGGCTCTACTCGTTTCCCTGGAAAGATGACTGCCAAACTGGCCGGATATAGATTGATAGATTGGGTGCTGTCACGGGTAAGCGAGGCGCAGAAAGTTGATGAAACGGTCCTTGCGCTTCCCTACGGCTGTGAAAATGATATATTGGAGAAAGCTGCACAAGACTATGGACTTACTGTAATTCGAGGTTCGGAAAACAACGTTCTCGACCGTTTTATCAGGGCCGCCCGCGCAACAAGGGCCGATGTTATAGTCAGGGTATGCGCTGACAACCCTTATATTGATTCTCATGAAATCGATCGGTTAGTTCACTTTTTCATGAAAAATCGCCCTGATTATTCGTTCAATCATTTGAACAAATTGGGTAATAATTACCCGGATGGATTTGGCGCCGAAATACTGTCACGCGCAGTCTTAGAAGACCTGAATACAAGATGTACTAAGAATCATCACAGGGAACATGTTACTTCCTGCATTTGGGAGCATGCCAACGACTATAATATATTGACCTTTAAGGCCCCGGCTGAAATCGCTTATCCTGGTATCAAACTGGACGTCGATCATGAGGACGATTTAATAAATCTGGAGTCACATCTCAAACGTTCTATCGAATTAACTCAATGGCGCGAAAATCCGTTTTTGATCCCACTAGTAAATATATTGGCATCATACATTCAGTAGCTTTGAACCTGAATGCGAAGTAGCTCTGTTATTCTGGTTACGCCGAAAAGGAAATAACATTGTTTTTGGCTACGACTGCTTTAACAGAATTCTGGAAAACTGACAAACCTATTCTTTTCCTGGGTGAGTGGTGCTTGAAATATGACCAACGCCATAAATGGGAATCTTTGTCTTACCAGGTTCTGAAATATCCCTGGGATAATCAGGAAAACCTTTCGGCAGCTATAGAATACTGTGAAGATGTTTATGAGTCTGTCCTCGATACTCTTGCCCGATATATGAATAGTCTTTTGGAGGTAGATCACAGTAAAAGATACTGGCGAATTATACTCGGGCCTTGGCTACTCTATTATATTCATACACTCTATGATCGATATATAATCCTGTGTATGGCATTTGAAAAGTTTCCCAATCTTACGACAACAACGTTGGCAAGAGAATGCTATGTGACACCAACTGATTTTTTCGATTTTCATAGACGCAGTTCCGATGATCTGTGTAATTTGCAACTCTTTGCGCAACTCTTTGAAATAATGGGATACTCGTTTCCATCAAAGCCGCTTTCAGTTCCTACTGATACGAGGAAGGAATACGATGTCAGCCGCAGATTAAAGATTTCTTTAAAAAAGATTTATAGCATGTTTTTGAGATCTCTCAGATTCAACCGTTCTGTCCTGCTGTATGATCTTCACTTTAAGCAAATCGATGTCTGGCGTCTTTGCATGAGGACGGGGTTTAAAGCATGGCCAATGACATCCGAGGGAAAATACCAGACTGACGTCGAACAACTCCATGTTACTGAAGAATTGCGAAGGGGGTTTAATGATCTTCCATCGGATACAGAATCTGATCCTTTTCAAAAGATAATATTCCGGACATTGTCAGTCAATTTCCCCACCTGTTATCTTGAGGGATATAAAAAAATGCGTGAAAGTGCCAATCGTTTTATTCAAGGTAATGTAAAATGCCTTGTGTCTTCTTTTGGCTGGACCTCTAATGAACATTTTAAATTCTATGCCGCTGCAACATCTGAAAAAGGGGCGGGTTTAGGTAGCGTCCAGCATGGTGGAGCAAGTGGTATAAACAAATATAGTGCCGGGGATGTTCATATGATGGATAGCTCTGACTTTTATTACACATGGGGGTGGACTGACAGCAATTTCCCTCAAGCAGTACCCATGCCTGATCCCAATGTTCAGCGTCTCAGGAATTGCAGCAATGGAGTTCTCCCTTTCCACAATGATATGCCAGCACTTTTTGTGGGAACGATGTTTCCAAGATACTTACAATATTTGAGGTATTGTCCACTGGGCCCTCAGGTAAAAAACTATATTTTTTGGCAGGTACGTTTTTTGCGTGCATTACCAGAAACTGTCAGAAATCATTTTATAATCAGACTTTCTCCCCATGATTACGGTTGGGCTAATAAGGCAAGACTTTCAGAAGAAATATCAGAACTCAGATTTGATGATCATTCTCTACCCTATCTGAAACAGGTCAAACAATGCAAACTTGTAGTAACTGACAATTGCCAAACAACGTTTCTGGAAGCGATATTATTAAATCGCCCAGTTCTCCTCTTTTACAATCCTTCACTCTGGAAGGTTTCTGATAGCGCTAAACCCTATATGGAACTCTTTCACCAAGTGGGAATTCTCTTTTATAAACCGGAGAGTGCTGCTAAGAAGGTTGCTAAAAATTTTGAAGATCTTGATTGTTGGTGGCGTTCAGAAAACGTTCAAATAGCCCGTAAAAAATATATAGACCGTTTTGCCATCTATAGTAATGATTGGATGAGTGTGTGGAGGAAAAATTTATTTACCCTTCGTCAAAAAATAACGGGATCTAAGTTTGCTGATGGCAAGTTCACCATCGGCAAATAACGTTATTTCACCTCATCTGATGGCAGGTTTCTCTTAATTAATATGAATCTCTCTCATTCTATACACACCGTTGTATTTGATTTCCCATCATTAGTGGGTTTACTTGTGCACTACCGCACTATCAGACGGGCAAACAACGTGATAATTTACCAAGGAGATGATAGATCATTGGTCAATCTTGGTTTCCGTATCCTGTTGTTCACAATGCGGATCCTCCAAATACGAGGTTATCAGGTCAATCTGGTGGATAAATCCAAGTTTTGGAAAATTAATACGGATGTTCTTAAAATAATTGAAAATAATGAAAAGCAAAACAACAGCGAATTATTATCAAGAATGACTCAACTCCTTAAGTGTTCTGAGGGGGATGCCAATAAGTATATAAAAAAGCTATTGATTTGGCCTATTGCTAAGAAGCTATACATAAGAAGACACTTAGAGCCAATCCACAAAAACAAGTCTTGCCTCATCATTACCGATGACAATACTTATGGCCTTTTTGACAATCTTGGCATTATATTTGAGAAAAAATGTATATTCAATAGTATGCTTTCCTTTCCCGTTATTGTAGTTGCCACGTTAACGGTTTTATGGATTGCCCTTTCAAAATTTAAGTTAATCTGGAAACGCCAGACGATGCCTAAGAATGATTTGCTTGTTCACGTCAACCAGTTTGGCTACGAAAAGAATATGAAAAAGGAATATCGTCCAGAAGACTATGTCTATGATAAAGAAAAAGTGTCGCTGTTTATAACGGATGCATGGCGACCAACAAAGGACGAACAATTAGAAAAATACAAGGAGCATTTGAAGAACCATGGTATCAGTTACCTCGATGTCAAGGATTTTTCTATTGAACCGTCCGAACTGATTCATTTTATTACCCTTTCTGTAAAATCGTCATTCCGCGCAAATGGTGCTATCAGATCATGGCATGAATTGTACATGTATTTTGCTTTTCTATACCATTATCTATGTGAAAACCTGTATCTTCGCAATTGCAATTGCAGGGCAATCCTGTGTCATGATGATTATAACTCTCGCCATGTCGTGCGAACACTATTGTGTCGTCAACACGACATAATGTCACTGGGGGTACAGCACTCTGCTGCGAATGGACTATATACTGTGCCACTACTGGCTTATATCTGTTTTGATAAATATTTAATATGGGGGAAGTTTTATGAAAATCTTTTCGGCTCATTTTGGAGCGATTTAGACTTGGTTGAATTTGGCTACAATAGAATTGAAGGATTCTTGCAGCAATTGAATGCCCACAAGGAAAATCCGGCAAACACAAAGACTCCGATATATAAAAACAGGAGAAAAAATGTTCTGATCACGTTACCTACGATAATAAGTTTCGATGATTTCGTGAACAAGTTTCCAAACGCAATCGGGATGCTTGATTTTCTTCGAGATCTTGATGATTCGATTTTATCCTTAGCAAATGTATATGTCAGGCCTAAGTATTTATATGAAGGAATTTATGACATCCGCAAATACATCAACAACAGTTCCGTTCAATTTCTTCTCGAGGACAGCTATACAACAACTGAACTATTGAATACCGCTGATTTTGTTGTTGCATCAAATGGTTCTGGGGTAATTGTAGAATGTTCTTTATTACAGAAAAAAGTTGTAACGTACGACTACTTTGGTTGTTTGAAAAATAATTGGTCAAAATTTGGCGATAATATGTGTATTCAAGACGGTGTAGAGCTTCAAAATGTTATTCTTGCCGTTCTCCAGGGCAAGTCGATCGATGTTAATTGGACTTACCTATGGCAAGATATGGCATATCGAAATGCAGGAGAAAGCAATCAGATTCTTAGAAAAATAATTGAGCAATGTGGTACATCTCCATTAAAGGAGAAATTTGATGAGGAAGTTTGATCACGATCACATGCAGGAAATAGTGCTCAAGGAAGAAGCAGATATTTTTTCTGATCCCAATTACCAAGCGTACAGACGTAATTGGACTGAATATCCCAAAAGATTTTTCGTCTCTAATTATCCGATAAATCTTGATATACATGTAACAAACAGATGTAACCTGCGTTGCGTTATGTGCAGCAGAACATTGAAAGTTGAACGTGGTCTGTTGGGTAAAACCGGGTTTTTAGATTTTGACTTGTATAAGACTATAGTTGACGAAGCGGCGTTAGAGGGTTGCTGTGCGGTACATCTGACGGGTTACGGGGAACCTCTTTTGCACAATCAAATAGTGGAAATGGTAGAATATGCACATAGGAAGAAGATTATGGATGTGTTCATGCATACAAACGCCACATTGCTGACACGGGAAATATCTCAAGAACTGCTTGGAGCAGGGCTTACTCGCCTGATTATATCATTTGATTCCCCCGTGGCTGAAACATACGAGAGTATTCGTAGAGGCGCAAAATTCGAAGAGGTGCTTAATAATATTAGGATGTTCGCCGGTTTGAAGAAGAAAAACAACCTTTCATACCCTCTTGTCCGCATCCAAATGGTAGATATGAAGGTCAATGAAAATGAGAGAGAACTTTTCGACAAATTGTTTGGAACGCTTGCCGACAGTCTCGGGCACGTTTCATATATTAATTATATGGGATTAGATAAAGAAGAACGATCTATAGAACAAAAACAATACCGGCAGGATTTTATATGTCCTCAACCATGGCAACGTCTCACTGTTGAGTGGAACGGACGAGTTTATGCGTGCCTGCTAGTCAATGAAGATTTGTATTTAGGACATATTAAAGAAACATCTATAAAAAACATGTGGCATAGTACTAAGATGAACGGATTGAGGAAAAGACATCGTGAGGGAAGCTTTTCATCGATAGCGGCATGTGAAGAATGTGGCCGTCAATATAAGGCATGATACGGCATCAGTATAACGTTTTTTAGCAGAGAAAGTTCAACCCATGATACTCAAGAAATTCGAATGGGAGGATAGCGAACGGTGGGATGCTTTCTGCAAAAAAAATGACCTGGCGTGGTTTTGGCACACATCATTTCGCATGAAGCATGCTCTTAACAGTTCATTTTTAATCACTAGCAGTAATTACTCATTTTATGCTGAAGAAGAAGGTAAAATTATAGCTATTGCCCCTCTTACCATTGATACACTTAACGATACTGATGGTAAAACAGTTGAAAGAAAAGAAATGATCTATGGTGGAGGTATGGTTCCAATTCCTGTGGTAAGCCAGAAGTTAAAAAGTAAACGAAAAGAAAAAATATTGAAAACCCTCTTTGATGAAATTGATAGAATCGCCCTATCTCATAATGTCAAGAAACTAGTGATGAAGATTCCTCTGACACTTTCCTATTGCAAAAAAAATACTTATTACAACGTATTAGTTAAATATGGTTTTCAAGATATTAGTTTGAATACTAATATACTTGATTTAAATAAAAGTGAGTCCGACCTCTGGGAACAGACATCGGAAAACCACAGACGTTCTATTAAGAAAGGGTATAAGCATCTGGAAATTAGGATTTTTGATAAAAAGAATATAAGCGAAGATATTTTCGATTCGTTCAAATCTTATTATTTTAAAAGTGCCGGAAAGATTACCAGGCCCGAAACAACGTTTCAACTATTGTACTATTATCTGACCCACGATATGGCCGTAATGGGACAGGCACTATATGGGGACCGTCCCGTAGGTTACGCAGTAACCGTATATTACAAGAATGACGCTTACTATCTGATGGGGGCAAATGAAAAGAAGTTTACACAATGTCCTATTGCACACGTAATACATTGGGAAATTATAAGATATTTAAAGGAACGAGGCATTTCACATTACGAAATGGGGATTCAACAATTTTGGCCATGCATACATGATCAACCGTCAACAAAAGAAATGGCAATCAGCAGATTTAAGAGGGGATTTGGCGGATTGACCATACCTCTCTTTATGGGGGAAAAAATATATACGAAAGATTATTATAAAAAACTCTGGCAAAGCAGAATAGAAAGTTCTTCAAATCTGATTTACTAAATTAAGGAGTGTTAAGGAATATGACAATTGGGGCACTATTGGTTGTAAGACTGGGTTCCACCCGATTACCCCAAAAGGGTATCATGAAAATCTTGGATAAGCCAATGATAGAGTTAATGATAGAGCGTGTTCAGAATTCGGAATTGGTTGATAAGGTTGTCATCACCACCAGTACGCTTGATTCAGATGACCCATTAGAAGACCTGGCAAGAAAACTTGGTGTCGGTTGCTATCGGGGTCCATTAGATAATGTTATGGAGAGGATCTACGGAGCGGCAAAGGCCTTCGGTTGTAATACGGTTGTTGAACTGCTTGGAGACAACCCTCTTGTATATTCTGATCTTATTGATGATGTCATTGGCCTGTATCGGAGAGATAACCTTGATTACGCGGCTTCGATTACAAAAGAGTATCCCACTGAAGAAACTGCGTTGAGACTTTTTTCCTTGGGGGTCAGGGTGCAAGTATATTCTCGATCAGCTGCAGAACGCTATGTTGATTATCCTAAATACATTGAGGATGAAAATCGTGGCTATTCTGCATACATGTTTGAGCATCCGGAGGTATTCAAAGTAGGCTATATCGAGGCAGCAGATAAATGGGGTTTTATGAACAGACCAGATCTTAATTTTGCTGTGAACTATAAAAAGAATTTTGATGCAGTGCGAATATTTTTCGAAACCCATTATCCGACTGACCGGAATTTTTCTTTGGCTCGGGTTTATGAGCAGTTGGATCAAGAGCGGTACCTTTATCATCTGTTGGGATAGTAAGTGGAAAACAAATTGAGAACAGCAATTATCGGATGCGGCAGGATAGCCGGGGGATATGACCGGGCTGTACCCTCTGAATGGAGTGCGACCCATGCCGGCGCTTACCATCTCTGCCCTGAAACAAAGCTGATTGCTGTGGCAGATACTGATCCTCATAAGTTGAAGAACTTTCAGGACAAATGGCATGTTGAACGGGGATACACTGATTATGCGGAGATGTTAAAGAAAGAAAGAATTGATATCCTCAGCCTTTGCCTTCCCACAGAATATCATTTTGAAGCTTTTCAAGCTGCAATAAATCATAATATAGAAGCCATTTTTTGTGAAAAGCCGCTATCCCACGATCTTGACGAGGCGTATCGTATGTTCGAAATGAGCCAGGGAAGGATTGTATCTGTCAATTATTTCAGGCGATGGAATCCCACACTTGCAGATATAGTTAAGGCCCTCCAAAGGGGAAATTTTGGAAAAGGTATCAATGTTACCATTCGATATACAAAGGGATTGTTTGTAAACGGCTCGCATTTTATAGACTTAATGAGATGGATTTGGGGAGAACCCAAGAGTTTAGATTTTATAAAAATAACGCAGATTGATCCCGCAGACCCTGGCGTCAATTTTTCGCTAAACTTTGATAACGAAGTTACCGCATATTTTATCAACATACCTGAAATCGATTATGTTTTTGCAGATGTCGATATTTTGTTGGAAAAAGGTCGTCTTGTGATAGGCCAAAGAGGACAGACGCTTAGTAAATATACAGTTGTTCGTGAGCCCCATTATAACTTATTTGATATCCTCGGAAATGCTCAAGAAATAGAGACAAAATGGCGCAATTGCACAACCCGGGCAGTTAGAGAAATTGTGGATTGTCTGAAAAACGGAGGCACTACTTCTTGTACTGCAGAGGACGGATATCGTGCAATGGAAATTTGTCATAAGGTAATCACACAAAGAGGTATTAATGTCTAAAACACTTGCTATATTTAGCGGGGATCCGGTTCGTAAGGAACCATATCCTGTGCACACAACCATGATTGATGCCGTGGAAGAGCAGGAGGTACTGGAAGTATTGAGGAGCGGTCATCTTTCAGGATTTTCGGCGCGTCCGGGAGAACGTTTTCTTGGTGGACCGAAGGTCCGTCAACTCGAAGAAGATTTTGCACGTTATTTCAGCGTAGAATATGCGGTGACATTCAATTCCGCTACTTCTGCACTACACGGGGCTGTTTCGGCAGCCGGAATCGGTCCAGGAGATGAAGTTATTGTACCTCCCACCACTATGTCGGCGACGGCCAGTTCTGTTCTCATGCAGAATGCCGTTCCTGTCTTTGCCGATATTGAGGATGAGACCTTCGGACTTGATCTGGAAGCCGTTGAACAGGCTATTACATCTCGCACAAAGGCTATTCTTACTGTTAATCTGTTTGGGCATCCATCCCAATTGGAGGAACTCGAGGATATGGCCGCAAAGCATAATCTTCTCCTTATAGAAGATAATGCGCAGAGTCCTGGAGCGCAATGCAATGGAAGGCTTGCAGGAACTATCGGACGAATGGGCATACAAAGTCTTAATTATCATAAGGGGATTCAAACAGGAGAAGGTGGACTTGTTTTAACGAATGATAAGAAAATGGCCGAACATCTCCAATTGGTAAGAAACCACGGTGAGGTTGTCATCGGGCATATGGATGGTTTGGAAGATGTAAATTTGGTGAACATTCTGGGATGGAATTACCGTCTTACAGAAGTTCAGGCCGCTATTGGTATTCCGCAACTGAAAAAACTGGATGAGCTGAATGCTATCCGGATCAAGCTTGCAGATATGCTTTCTGACGGATTACGTGATTATTATTTTTTAACCACTCCTTTTGTGCGTGAGAACTGCAGTCATGTGTATTACCTCTATCCGATGCGGTTCCATCGGGAGCAGATCGGTATTTCAAGGGATATTTTTGTAAAGGCAATGCAGGCAGAAGGGATATCTTTGTCTCAAGGGTATGTTAAACCGATATACCTTGAACCTATGTATCAGAAAAAGATTGCCTATGGGTCCCGCGGTTGCCCCTTTCGTTGTCCATGGCATGAAGGATCGGTTTCATATGATCGAGGACTCTGTCCGACATCGGAGAGGTTACACTTCGAAGAATTCATCATAACAGATATCTGCAAGTATCCTAATAGTGAAAAGGAAATAGAGGAATTTGCTACGGCTGTGAAGAAAATAGTCGATAATCTGAATGTATTGCGAAAGTTTGAAGGATAACAATGTTGCCCTGTAACAGGTTTCTCGTATATGCTCAGGATACTGGTGGCGGAAAGTATATAAGCCCTGTAATTCAGGAATTAATAAAGTCGGATAAATTTCCCGATCTGGTAATTCTGGTTCATCCCCTTTCTCAAGGCATATTCAACAAGATCGGAATCCCTTATGTTTCATTGGAAAAATGTATAGGGAAGCCGCCTCTTTCAGAAACTGCCTGGGAGACTTATCTTAAGACACAAAAAGTAACACATGTGTTTTGTACTACGAGCTCACCTTACCTTGACCTTACTAATTGCAATTTGGTTACTGTTTCAAAGAAACTGAATATTCCTGTTATGGGTATACTGGACCATTGGAAGGGATTTGATCGCTTTTTCAGTGAGGACAGGCCAATTTATTTTCCCGACTATATATGCTGCATAGATGAATTTTGTAAGTGTAAATTCGAGCAGATGGGACTGCCGGTTAATAACGTATATGCCGTGGGACACCCGTATTTAGAAGAAGTTGCCAGGCAAAATTGGAGACAAAATGCCGCTGGCGGGAAGATATGTGTTTTGCTGATTTCGCAACCCAACACGGTCAACCGGAGCTTCAAAGGGATTTTTTTTCTTCAAATGGGTGAGAAGCGTCTGATTGACGAAATAGCATTCCGTGCGACTCTGGTATTTCACAGTCAGACAGAAGACATACATATACGCTATCGTCCGCATCCTAAAGAACAATTTATAGAAACATTACCTGAAGGTGTAGAATTGGATGATAACCGGGAATGGGCTCAAACAATGAAAGAAAATGATATATTTCTTGGTCTCGATTCCATGGCATTGATAGAAGCGTATCTGGCAGGTAAATATTGTATCTCTCTCTTACTTCCAGAGCTTGAAAATTTGTCTGACAATTCAATCCCTATTTCCTTTCCAGGGATCATCAATGATATATCTGATCTTTCACCTGCTATAGAAGATGCAATAGGAATAACAAGGGAAGGTGCGAAAACCGAAAACAAATACTCTGCTATTTTTTTGGATTCAACCCAACGGGTTCTGTCGCTAATTGATTTGTTCTTTAAGGGTAAATTAAGTTGAAACGATTGGGAAAAAAAGAGGAAGAAATATGGTAGAAGTAAAGTCCGAAGTGAGTAACAATCCCGGTGATAAAACCGTTAAAGAACTTGATGAAAAGATTAGAGAATCTATAGGAGAACACATTTCTGAGTTACAGTGTGTTTCCATTAATGGCAGGTCAGTGGGACAAGATAAGCCGGTGTTCATTGTAGCTGAGGCGGCATGTAATCACATGTGCGATCTCGAAATCGCAAGAAAAATGATTGACAAGGCGGCTGAGGCCGGGGTGGATGCTATAAAATTTCAGACATACAAAGCAGAAAAACTGGTAACTGGTAACGCCATGGCTTTCTGGGGTTCTGAAAAAGTATCTCAGTTGGAGTATTACAAAAGGCTGGATCGTTTTGGAAGGAAAGAATATGAGGAACTTTTTAAATATGCCGAGGATAGAGGGATTGTAGCATTTTCATCACCTTTCGACGCGGACAGCGCAGAGATGCTGGCCAAGATTGGCATGCCCGTTTTTAAAATTGCGTCATGCGATATACCGGATGTAAGACACTTACGCCATATTGCCAGTTTTGGCAAGCCTATCATTCTGTCCACCGGTGCCTCCACCCCGGATGAGATAGACAGGGCCATTGAAGTTATCTTTGGGCAAGGTAATTACCAGCTTATGCTTCTTGCCTGTACTTTGAGCTATCCTACGCGGAATGAAGATGCTAACCTGTTGAGAATTCAAACGTTACAAAAGCGTTATCCTGGATTCATTATTGGTCTTTCAGACCACACCGAACCCGATTTAAATATGATGATACCTTCTGTTGCGGTTGCACTGGGAGGCAGAATTATAGAAAAACATTATACCCTTGATAGAACTATGACTGGTTCGGGACATTTCTTTGCAGTGGAACCGAATGATCTTAAGAAGATGGTTAATAATATAAGGCTAACCGAAACCGTACTGGGGAAAGGCAAACTTGGCGTGGCAGAATCAGAAAAGAAGGCATGGACAAGTGCAAGACGAAGTATAGTCGCTGAAGTACCCATTCCAAAAGGAACGATTATAAGTGGTGAAATGCTTGGCATAAAGCGGCCTGCGAACGGGTTGTCTCCATCCATGATTGATGAAATTATCGGGAAAAAGGCTGTCAAGAATATCAGTGCTGAACAACCAATAACTTCGAGCATGATAGAGTAGTTACAAAAGGCCGCCTCCCTTATAGAAAGGCTGATATCATCTTTAACTCGTAGCCTATCCAGGTAAAACAGCAAAAACCAAGACCGAAAGGTTCTTCACTTAACTAAGCAATGAACATGAAAAAGAAAAAAGTACTGTTGCTCACAGCACCCAGACCTGAACCAGGATACTCGCCGGTTCATTTAGGAGATAATCGTCCACCACAGGGGCTTGGATATCTTGCCGCGTATATAAAGCAACATGGCCATCAAGCTAATATTGTGGATCTTTATGCCTTTGGTGGTAGCAATGTAAACAACAACCCCTTTGTAAATCAGGAAGAAGTTGGCCAACAACTGGATATTGATCTGGATGAACACATTATGTCGTTTAAGCCTGAGTATATTGGCATGTATGTCCATACCATGTCGCTTGAAGAGGCGTGTATCCTTTCCCGTTACTTCAAAAAAACCTATCCTGACATTAAGCAGATTTGCGGTGGGCCTCATCCAACACTTATACCCGAGTCAATGCCTGATACATTCGACTATGTCGTTGTTGGCGAGGGTGAATATACCCTCCTGGATATTATTGAGGAAGGAGCTGGGACGCGGATTTTACATGGATATCACTTGAAGTCGGAAGATCTTGAAAAGCTTCCCTGGCCCGATTTCGATATTTTTTGGGGTAAACCCTATAACTTCGGGTTAAAGCTCTTTAATAAGAATATGTGGCCTGTTCTCACGATCAGTACCAGCAGAGGGTGCCCCTTCCGATGCAGATTCTGCGGAGTCAAAAATATATACCCAAGATATAGTGCAATCTCTGCTCATCGTGTCTTCGCACGTATGAAAGAACTCTCACAGCGATACAATGCTATGACCTTCTATTTCAGGGAGGATTGCTTTACCGCTAATTTAAAGAGACTCGACACTTTCTGTAATCTTATAATAAAAAGCGGGGTTAAGTTTCAATGGGCCTGTGAAAGTCGTGTGAGGGAATTAACATCGCGTATGATCGAAAAAATGGCGCGTGCGGGATGTATTGGGCTTTACATCGGTTGTGAAAGCGGAAGTCCAAAAGTCTTGAAGAACATGCGGAAGGACGAAACTCGTGATGATTTTATTGAAAAGTTTCCGATTCTTCACCAGCATAATATCGGTACTTATACCACATGGGTATATGGTACACCCGGCGAGACACCTGCCGGCAGACGACTTACGGATGAACTTATTACTATTCTCAAACCCACATCAGTGGATCGCTTTGTATATCTAGGGATTCCAATCAGTGAATATTATCTCGAATTCCTTAATAATCATGAATACGAGTTTATAGATAAAAACGGTTTTTTGTATCCCAACGGCTACCTCAGCCTATCCACTTCTCTTTATGGTTATGATGATCCACGCGTTCAGTATGTTCGAAGAACCTACAAGGAAAACAAGGTAAAACCATTGGATGTTCCTTGGTAATATATTTATGATTATTTTAAAGGAAACATTGCTGGGTGTTGGATTACATATTTGAGAACATTTCAACTTTATCTATGGGGAGAATATATTCACAATGGTACAAGTAACTGTTTACATTCCCTGTTATAACTATGCCAGATATGTCGAAAAGGCAATTCAGAGTGTACTCGTTCAAACCATGGATGAATGGGAACTCATTATTATCAATGACGGTTCCACCGACAATACGATGGATGTACTGAAGAAATATCAACATCATCAAAAAATACGAGTAATTGAGCAGGAAAACAAGGGACTCAATGTAACAAACAATATCGCTCTTCGTCTGTCATCAGGTAAATATATCATGCGGTTGGATGCCGATGATTACCTTGATGAAAATGCACTGCTTGTCTTATCTAATACACTTGAATCGAAGCAAGAAGTTGATCTGGTCTATCCAGATTATTATTTGATTGATGCATATGGTGAGGTAATCGAGCTCGTTCGACGACAAAAAATCGAAGAAGAACTTCACCTTCTGGATTTGCCAGCCCATGGAGCCTGTACTATGTTTCGAAGACATGTTTTGAAACAGATCGGCGGTTACATTGAGGAGTTTACGTGTCAAGATGGTTATGAGATTTGGCTACGGTTTATCCAAAAGCACAAACCGTATAACGTTAACATTCCCCTTTTTTACTATAGGCAACATCCTGACAGTTTGACACAGAATCAAGAAAAGATTCTTGATACAAGGCGCAAAATCAAGCAACGGTTTGTTGCTGAACAGTATAATGGCAGCGTGCCCAAAGTCCTGGGGATTGTGCCTGTTATTCGATGTTCTGTCTATCCAAAAAACGATCCTTTCATAAGACTCGCCGGCAAGCCTTTACTCTGGTACACGCTTAGCCAAGTAAAAGATGCCAAATCTCTGGATAAAGTTGTCATTTCTTCTGAGGACGAAGATGTTCTGACCTATGCCAAAAATTTTCCTTCAGTAATTCCTATAAAGCGTGATCCGGACTTGGCCAAAGCTGGTACCAAGATGGAAGAAGTGGCAAATAATGTGCTTGACAATTTAAAGGATCATTGGGGTTATGAACCGGATGCCGTTTGTACACTTTATATAAATACTCCTCTCAGAAAAGCCCACCACATTGATAAAGCTGTTGATACCATGACGATTTTTGATGTAAATTCGGTGATTTCCGTCCAGGAAGAGCTTTCTCCTTGTTACCATCACCGCAGGTTTGGACTCGAACCCATCAAAAATTCCGCATCGGATCTTCGAATAGAACGCGAGGGAGTTTATAAGGAAAATGGAGCTATATATCTTTCTAAGTTGTCTGTACTAAAAAAAAATCGCCTGATAGGCGAAACCGTTGGACACATTACGATGCTGCCTGAAGAAAGTATTAAAATTAACAGTGATTACGAGTTTTGGATGGTCGAAAGGATTATAACAGACTGGAATTAAAAGCTATTACAATTAAACACTTTGCCGTTGATCCCTTATTAATCTATAACCATACATATGAAAGCATCCCCAAACATCAAGAATAGTCTAAAGCTGGTTCTCTTATACGCCGCACCTCATAAGAAGTTAGTTGCGCTAAATTTTGCCATTCTTGTTTTTGCATCACTTTTTGAATGTTTTGGCGTTGGAATGCTGATTCCCATCCTTGAGACCATCAATAAACAGGAAAGTCAAAATGTTTTCACTAATATTATCAGATCAGTCTTTGAATTTGTTCACATAGAATATACATTTGTTACTCTTATTCTTATCTTTGCAGCACTTATGATGTGTAAGTTTACCTTAGTGGGTCTTCAACAGCATTTCTCAAGAGTCTTAAGCGCAACCATAGCATCAGATTTAATGAAAAAAGGCTTCAACAATCTGATGGAAGTCCCCATTTCATTCTTCTACCGTGCAAAATTGGGAGATATCGTTGCTACAGAATTTACATCATCCCGAAATTCCGGAGGGTTGCTGGAATATGCAATGATGCTATTACGGGGGGCATTGTTTGCGATTGCATATATCATTGTGGGTTGTCTGATCTCAGCAAAATTCACCTTGTTGCTATGTGGGATATTCGGGTTATCTTATATCCTTATTATTCCGAGGTTTAGGATCGGTTATGATCGGGGTAGCGAAGAAAAAGAGGTTATGGACGGAATTCACTCTTACATTTATGACAAGCTGGGTGGCATAAGAATTATAAAGGTATTCAACAATGAAAAAATCCATAAAGCCGCATTTAATAACATGGCGGTCTCCTTTAAAAAAATAATAGTTAAAATTATGGATAATAAAATACTTACTTCATTTTCTTTTGAACCCTTTATTCTTTTATTGATCGTTTTTTCACTCATTATTGCCGTAAAGTTCCTGACCTTACCCCTGTCATCTATTCTGGTATTACTTTATGTTTTCATGATGCTGACACCCCAGATTAAACTTGTTAACGCTAATTTTCTGCATATTAATGAACTTCTGCCCCATTTCAGCAAGATACATGATCTGATTCGCAGGGATGGAAAGGCATACATTACATCAGGCTCGAAGCCAATCAATAAACTTATTGAAGGAATACGCATTGACAACATCAGTTTTAGTTATGCCAATACCGACAAAACTGTTTTGAAAAATATTAGCCTGGAAATACCGAAAAATAAAACAACTGCTTTTGTCGGTCAGTCGGGTGGAGGCAAATCGACTCTCGTTGATCTGATTTTACGTCACCATGACCCTGATAGTGGTTCAATATTGGTAGACAACCAAGATCTAAAGGAATTTAAAATCGAGGACTGGCACCGGTTGATTGGATTTGTAGATCAGGACCCGTATCTCTTCAATGAAACAGTTCGTGAAAATATCATTTATGGGAAGCCGGACGCCAACGAGGATGAACTAATTAAAGCAGCTATGATGGCAAATGCACATGATTTTATACTAGAGCTTCCCAAAGGCTACGACACCCGCGTCGGGAATCGCGGAATAACCTTGTCAGGAGGGCAAAAGCAGCGAATCGCTATGGCTCGTGCCTTAATAAAAGATCCTCCAATCCTCGTGCTGGACGAGGCTACCAGTTCACTTGATAGCAATTCAGAAAACCTTATCCAGCAGTCCATCATGGCGCTTCAGAAAACGAAAACGATATGTATCATAGCGCACCGTTTGTCGACCGTTATGAAGGCAGATAAGGTGATAGTCATTGAAAATGGAGAAGTTGTTGAGCAGGGTAGGCCTGCAGACCTCTTGGCCAAGAGCGGGAGATACAAGGAGTACTTTGACCTACAATTCAACGTGAACGATGATATTTTGGACGCAAAAGTGACGGCGCGACATGAGGACTCTTAAGGACAAGATTCCCAGCCGGGAGATTACCCTTGGCTCGTGGATTACTCTTGGATATCTGACTATTGCTGGAATCATGGCAAAGGCAGGATTTAAATTTTCTTGAAAATCTTATGAAAAACAATTTTCTGATTGAAAAACGTAAAAGCGGCCCAGGAAACTGATGAAGAAAATACTCATTTCTACTTCTACATTTGGCGAATATGATAATCGACCTGTGGCAAAACTAATAGGGGCAAGATTCGAAGTCGAGATGAACCCATACAACAGGAAACTAAAGTATGATGAAAGCCTTTTGCACTATCGAGACAAAGTTGGTGTGATTGCGGGGACGGAGGTAATATCAAGAGATTTACTGCATAATGCCAATAGTCTTAAAGTTATATCAAGGTGCGGAAGCGGAATAGACAATGTTGACATTAATGCTGCAAATCAGTTGGGAATAAAGGTTTTTAATACACCCCACGGTCCGACTCTGGCAGTAGCTGAGTTAACAGTTGGATTGATCCTTGGACTTCTGAGGAGAGTGGTAGAGATGGATAGGGATTTACGAAACGGAATATGGAAGAAGAGGATGGGGAATCTCCTTCATGAAAAAAAGATAGGGATTATTGGTTATGGCAGAATCGGACAAAAGGTTGGGGAGTTATTGCTGAAGTTAGGATGCAGTGTGTCTTTTTGCGACCCTGCGGTACAAAGCTGCCCAAGAGGTTGCAAATGCTTATCCCTGCAGGATATTTTAACACAGAGCGACATAGTATGTTTGCATGTCTCAGGGAATTTTGTCGGAGACCCTTTAATAAGGAGAAAAGAGATTGAAAGTATGAAGATAGGTTCTTGGCTCGTCAATTGTTCCAGGGGCGGGGTGGTTGATGAAACAGCTTTATACGAAGCACTTAGGTCGAATCGTCTCTCGGGGGCGGCAGTGGACGTGTTTGAGGAAGAACCTTATGATGGCAAACTGAAGGAACTTCCCAATATTGTTTTATCGCCGCATATTGGATCTTACGCGAAAGAGGCAAGGGTGGCTATGGAAATGCAAGCGGTTGAAAATCTGTTGGAGGGTTTAAGCAAAGAGAGGTCGTTAGTACAAAGTTGAGATACTCGTGTCATTGTAATAGGTGGCCAAGTTACGTTCTATAGAGACAAGAGGGCATTAAAACAATGAGGGTAGAAGCATGAAAAAAGCGGTCGTTTTTGGGGGTTCGGGTTTCTTAGGAAGCCATGTAGCTGATGCGCTGACAGAGAGCGGGATGGATGTAACCATATTTGATAATCGGTCCTCGGACTACATAGGCAAAACACAGGAAATGGTCGTGGGAAGCATAATGGACCTAGACGCCGTGAGCGATGCTACCAAGAGATCGACCTATGTCTACAATTTTGCAGCGATAGCTGATATAAAAGAGGCCTCTGAAAAGCCTTTGGAAACCATTCAAACGAATATCATTGGCAATACGAATATCCTTGAGGCGTGTAGAGAGAACGATGTGAACAGGTTCGTGTTTGCAAGTTCAGTGTACGTCTACAGCGATATGGCATCGTTCTATCGAACGAGCAAACAGGCATGCGAACTCATCATTGAAAGCTATCAGGAAAAGTTCAACCTGGCATACACAATACTAAGGTATGGTTCTCTGTATGGCCCCAGGGCGAACAGGTTCAATTTCATCAGCCAAGTTATTGAACAAGCACTTACTACAGGGAAAATATCACGGAAAGGAAATGGCCAGGAGATAAGAGACTACGTGCACGTGAAAGATGCTGCCAGGTGTAGTATTGAAATCCTTGATGATGAGTTTATCAACCAGCATGTTATGATTACAGGCACACAGACGACAAAGGTCAAAGACTTGCTAGAAATGATCAGGGAGATGCTACACTCTGATCTTGAAATAGAATATCTTCCTGAAATAATGGAAGAACATTACGAAATCACGCCCTATTCCTTCAGGCCCCGTGTGGCCAAAAAGCTCGTACTACGTAGCTATCACGATCTCGGGCAAGGTATACTCGACTGCATCTATGATACATTTTCGAAGCTTGAAAAGACTTCTCAATTCAAAGAAAATGAGTTTTTTGCCAAGACCCAATGAGAAGAGTGAGGACTCAAGTCGAGGCCCGCTCGTATTGAGCTATATTCTGGTGACGTTTACCTCCATAAACTGAGACATCGGCTGGCACACAAGCAATGGTTGTCAGTCCAACCTGGAATACTGCCTGAGAAAACCAGAATCCTAAAGAGGCCAATACTCTACTATTCTCGTGCCAAAACAAGTCTTAATAACTGGTGCAAATTCCGATATCGGACTGGCGGTATGCAGGCGTTATCTGGCCGCTGGATATCATGTAGTCGCTCACTATAGAAGTGATGTGACTGAGTTCCATCAGCTTCAAAAAGACATGGGCAATCGTGTGATCGCCTACCAGGCGGATTTTGCTGACCCCGAGGCTGCAGAGCAAATGCTGGCCTCTGATCCCGGGTTGTTTAATGCTACCGATGTTCTAATCAACATGGCCGCACTTCGAGATCCTGTCACCTTTTCCAACGTGACCCCGGACGACTTGTTACGACATTTTTGCGTGAATGTGATCCCCACAGTGATGCTGATGAAGTGGCTAGGGCCTCGCATGGTGGAGAGGGGTTGGGGACGCATGGTTAATATCAGCAGTATTGGGGTCAAATTCGGCGGGGGAGCAACCACGTTTTGCTATTCCTTGACCAAACGTGCTTCTGAGTTTATGCCGACCATTCACAAGGAATGGGCGGCCCACAACGTTCTCGTGAATGGAGTCCGTCTCGGAGTAACGGAAACTCGTTATTTCAAGGGAATGAGTGAAGATGCAAGGAATGCTCGCATCGAGCTGATTCCTGCCAAAAGAATGGCCACACCAGAGGAAATGGCTGAGGTTATCTACTGGCTGGGGTCCGAATCTAATACATTCATGACGGGGCAGGTGATCTCACCGTCAGGTGGGGAATAGTAGCAGGCTATCTTCAAGGTGCCTGTAGGAGATAGAGGGCTTCGGAAAAAGGGGTGGAGACTTTGAGCGCAAGTTCGTTAGCTGTATATGACAAAGCGAACAGTATTATGAAGCTTCGTGCCAAAAGTTCAACTCAAAAACGGGTTTTGGAACGTGTTACGGCTTTGCGCGAACGTCTAATACAGCAGCAGGCCACTGGCAATCGACGCTCTGAAATCGTGCGCATTGCCTGCGACGATTTGTTAGGGATCAATGAAAACCCAAAATTCTGGCTGCGTGACCACGTCATCGAAGAAGTTGACCGGCTTCGCGACAGCGATCTGGAACGATACCTCTATTACCGTTACCGTTACGATGTATACCCGGCGGAGCGGATTGCAGACGATTATCCGCCGTGTGTTCAGATCGAACCGGCTTCTATCTGCAATTTTCGGTGTGTATTTTGCTATCAGACAGATCGAACCTTCTCGGACAAGAAGAGCGGTCACATGGGTGTGATGGATTTAGAACTCTTCAAGAGAATAATTGACCAGCTGGAGGGAGAAGTTGAGGCAATATCTTTGGCTTCTCGGGGAGAACCGTTGGTTTCACCAGGTTTTCCGGAGATGCTCAACTATCTTTCAGGAAAATTTCTGGCTGTGAAGGTGAACACCAATGCTTCATTGTTGGACGAAAGGAAGAGCCACGCGATTCTTGAGTCGAATATACAGACGTTGGTTTTTTCGGCAGATGCTGCCAAGGAGCCACTGTACAGCCAACTACGAGTGAACGGGAGTTTTGAGCGTACCTTGAGGAATGTAGAGCGTTTCATGAACATCAAGGAAACTCATTATCCAGGGTCACGGATGATCACGCGGGTTTCTGGTGTGGCATACTCGGATGAACAGGACATCGATGAGATGAAGCATTTCTGGGGCCAATTGGTGGATCAGGTAATTTTCGTGCGCTACAATCCTTGGGAAAACGTTTATGAGTCTCCGCCGAACGATGTTGTTCAACCATGCTCCGATGTGTGGCGGCGTCTTTTTGTCTGGTGGGATGGCAGAGTGAATCCTTGCGATGTGGACTATAAGTCAACTATGAGTCCTGGTACTATTGAAGATAGAGCGATATCAGAACTTTGGCGCGGCAACGTCTTTGAAGGTCTGCGTCAGCAACACCTCGCGGGAAGAAGACAGAAACTTGATCCGTGTGCAAGGTGTTTTTTCATTTAAAGATAACTTGAATTTTGTTTCCACGGTGTGGAAAGAAGAATTTCGATGAGAGAGTAATTTGAGATGATATGTGCACTTGTACTTGGTCGCAAAGGGAGTGTCGGATTCCCTGGTAAGAATCTGGCTTCCGTTCTTGGGAGACCTATTGCATGGTATCCAATGAATGCTGCTCTTCAATCTGGAGTAGTCGATAAAGGATTCATGTCTACAGATGACCCGGATCTCATGGCCTTGGCGGGTGAAACCGGGTTCGAAGTTATTGAACGTCCTCCACATCTCGCCACCAGCAGGGCACTTGGCGAGGATGCTTACAGACATGGATACGAGGTAATCTGTGAACGTACCGGGGAGAAACCCGAACTTCTGGTTTTGTTATTTTGCAACGCTCCGACTGTGAGTCCGGAACACATAAGGGAAGGCGTTAGCGTACTCCGCAACAATCCTGACTATGATTCTGCTGTCACAGTTTCTCGGTTTAATATGTACAGCCCGCCACGTGCCAGGCGCATTGGCGACGACAGGCTTCTTCACCCGTTTGTGCCGTTTGAAGCATTGGGTAATCTGGATACTGTGACCTGTGATAGAGACAGTCAAGGGGATGTATGGTTCGCAGACGTAGCATTGAGTGTAGTTCGCCCACGGAACCTCGAGAATCTCGAAGAGGGGTTGCTGCCACAAAAATGGATGGGCCAGAGGATCTATCCCCTGATCAATGAGGCTGGTCTCGACGTGGATTATCCCTGGCAGTTGGGACAGGTTGAGTGGTGGTTACGCCAGAACGGTTTCGGTTCCGCGTGATAGCGAGATAGGACTTTCATGAAAGAATATCAGATTCGCCCGAAGGATTTGTACAAGGAATACATACGATTGATCGAGGAAGATGCGAAAATGCTTGGGGGACGCGGCGTCATGGTCCCATGCCCCGGGTGTGGCAATGATGATACACAGCTTTTGTTCGAAAAAAATGGTTTCCCATACGATCATTGCGGGAAGTGTAATACCTTTTTCTGTAACCCTCGTCCCCCTATGGAAGATCTGGAATGTTTTTACAAAGATACTGCTTCCGCACGGTATTGGAATGAAGTGCTCTGGCCGGTTGTTGAAGAGGCCCGGCGGACAGAAATTTTTGCGCCACGCGTCAAACAGATCCGTGGGTACTGCGAAAAGCACGGGATCAGACTCAACCGGGTACTGGATATTGGCGCTGGTAATGGTGTTTTTCTTGAGGAATTTCGTAACCAGATGCCGGATGCTGAATTCCGTGCCATTGATCCAGGTAGCACGGCTGTTGAAAAGTGCCGGGAAAAAGGGTTTGAAGTTTACCAAGGCACAGCGGAACTGATGAAGGAATGGCAGGGGTGGGCGGACCTGGTGGTCAGCTTTGAAGTACTAGAGCATGCCCATGACCCCATGCAATTTGTGAGTGCTGGCAGGAGATTCATGGCACCAGGTGGTGTGGTACTGATGACCACACTCAACCAGGAAGGTGGAGATTTGAGACTGTTGAGAGAACGTTCGGGCCAGGTGCTGCCACCGTTGCACATCAACTTCATGAGTGTGGCCGGGTTTAGGAGCCTATTTGCAAGAGCAGGTTTTTTGGAGATCAATACCCAAACACCGGGGCGATTGGATGTGGATATTGTCAGCAATGCCGTTGAGGAAGGGTTGTTGGGCCGTGAAGAATTATGTCCGTTCCTTGATTGGTTGATCCATCAGGCTGATGAAAACCTAAAGCGAGATTTTCAATGCTTTTTGGCCGATTCGGGAATGAGTTCGCATATTTGGATTTGGGCAAGAAAATAATACTCAACAGGGAATTCTCGGCGTATGAATCTGAGTGCTGTTATTTTCGATTTTGATGGAGTGCTTGTTGAATCGGTTGATATAAAGACTCGCGCTTTTGCCGCCCTTTATCAAGATTATGGGCCTGAAATAGAGCAGGCGGTGGTAGATTTCCACTTGCGCAATGGCGGCATGTCCCGCTATGAGAAGTTTCGATATTACCATCGTGAGCTTCTTGGCAAGGAACTTAGCCTTACGGAAGAAAAGAAATTGGGCAAACAATTTTCCAACCTTGTCTATGAAGGGGTAATCAATGCGCCGATGGTTACGGGCGCCCTGGAATTTCTTGAAGAGCATCAAACGGCTTATGAAATGCATGTGGCATCAGGAACTCCTCATGATGAAATACAGCTTATTGTTAAGGCTCGGAACCTGTCAGATTTTTTTCTTTCTGTTCATGGCTCACCGCGTTCAAAAACCGAGATCATCACGGATATTTTATCCAAACACGGTTACTTACCCGAAAACGTATTGATGGTGGGGGATGCCCTATCCGACTATCAAGGGGCAATTGAATCGGGTGTGCATTTCATAGGCAGGGCAAGAGAGGGTGATGATAACCCCTTTTCCTTTAGCGTAATCACGATACCTGATTTGAGCATACTGAAAGACATTGCTGGCCGGCTATAAAATGTCAGTAAAAACGCTGTTAGTATTTGATGATGGCATAGACGTATGTATGGTGTCGCGGCAGAACTTTCCAAATGTGCTTGGTGTAGACCTGTTTCCTTTGACAAGCAATCTGAAGATAATAGAAAGCGTTCAAAACACTTTGGGGCAGTGTGGTGTAAAAAAAGTCGAAATATTAAATACGGCCCAACTGGTTCATGAACGAGTAAACAGGTTGCGAGATCAGATACAGGTTTGGTCCAGAGAACTTGGCAATGCAGACCTGGGAGGTTTTTCGGCCAAGCAGGCGTTTATGATCGGCAAAGATGGGGTGAGCGCCTATTGGTTCACGTGGGCGGCAGAAAAAAATCCTTTAAAGAGTGCTCTTTTTTTGAAGATTGCTCAGTGCACAGCCATTGAATCATGCTTGAATAACCACAACTATGGGCATTGTCTCATTTCGCTTGCCGACCGTTCATTGCGGAGATCAACAAAATTGATGGTCCGCGCCCGGTTGCTTAATTGTGTCGACATCACGAGAGGGAAGGGATGGTGCCGGCTGAAGGATTTTGCGACTTCAAACAGGTTCTTAACAGGGGCGGCTGTACAAGCAGTTGGTTTTCTTGTGCGAGCATTTTTGTGGAGCCGATATGCCCGGAAGATTCTTGGACCGTGGAAAGAGAGTGAACAGTTTGCGGATCCGCTCTTGATGGTCAGCTATTTCCCGTATCTTGATAAGTCTAGTGCACAGAAAGGCCGCTTTGTTAACAAATATTTTGCTCCCCTTCAAGAAAAAATGGAGCAGCTTCAAATAATCCCGTCGTGGTTGTTGATGTTCGTATTTGTCGAAGGCTATTCGTATAAAGATGCTGTACAACTTGCCAAAAAACTTTCCGAAAATGGTGTTCAATTAAGGTTTGTTGAGCAAGTGTTAAGTCTTGGTCTTGTTGTTAAGATCATCCTGGTATGGCTGCGTCAAGTATTTCTTTTTTATCGGTTCCGGCAACGTCTCCTAGAAGCTCGAGTCCACGAGAGGATCGGGCTGGCGCTTGGACGTCCGGTTATTGATGAGTTGATGCGGGCCTCATTTTGTGGCGCGCCTGCCATGCAGGGCCTTTATTACTATTATGTTTTTTCCAGGTTTGGCAACGGATTGCAAAAGACCAGCTTGTGTGTATATCTGTGCGAAATGTCGTCGTGGGAAAAAGCGTTCAATGCAGCAATGACCAATGTAGCGCCTCATGTGTTAAAGGTTGGCTACCAGCACACATCGGTTGCCCGGAATTATTTTTTCTATTTCACCCATCCGGATGATGCACGAAGAACGGGCGAGAAAACTGACCTTCCGTTGCCCGATGTGCTGGCGGTTAATGGGAAGGTCCCCCACAGCTTGTTGCAATCCTGTCGATATCCCCGCGTGGAAATATTGGAAGCTGTTCGACAGCTTCATATGAACGCTGTGTTGGACAATACCGATTCTCAGGACAAACAGTATCCCGGGTATCCCGTGTTGTTGGTCGCCGCCTCTTACAGCCCGAAAGAGACTTGTGCCATGCTTTCGCTAGTGGTGGAGGCTTTTCCCGAAGCGAAAGATTTGACCATCTTATTGAAAGGACACCCGTCCTGTTCCATGACGGACGTCTGTGCCAAATTGGGCATTGACCCCGAAGCACGTGGTTATCGAATCGTGGAAGGCGATATCGGGCAGTTCCTTGCACAGGCAACCATGGTGCTTGTTTCAACTAGTGCCGTGGCAATTGATGCTCTGGCTTACGGTTGTCAAGTCATCGTACCCATTTTCAGTGATGTTTTGAATATGTCGCCTATATTGGGAAATGAAGAGTTTTACCATCTGGTATCAAACGCCAATGACTTGAAAAATGTAGTGGAAATGGTGCAACAGGGCAAATCCCGGGGTGAAGTTCAAAAGGCCCGGGATTTTCTTTCTCGGTATTGGTGCCTGGATACAGATCTTCCGCGATGGGAGCGGTTGCTCTCTGAACATTGTATCCGATAGATTACTATAAATCGCTTATAATGAGGATGGTTTTAATTTGAGTGCCGTAAACAAATTCCCCCCACTCAATGGGGGAAGACTAAGGAGGGGGTAAAAAGAGGAAAACAATGACGAAGTTTGGAACAACCCGCCCCAATATTATACTGATCATTCTGGATTCGGCTCGTCGTGACATGTTTGGGTGTTACGGGCATGAAGGTGGATTGACGCCGAATATCGACGCGCTTGCAGCAGAGAGTATGGTGATGCGGGATCATTATGCCGCAGGGTGTGGTTCAACGCAGGCACACGTAAGTATTTTTCTGGGACAGCATTCCGCCCGGCACGGGGTTGTTCACAATCTTTCCGAAATGAAGCCCGATGTGATTGCCTTGCCAAAATTGCTAAAGGGGTTGGGTTATAAGACATACGGTCATTTTATGTCAAGTTTTATTCCCCCCTCCGGTTATGAAGATTTATTTGGATTTGATGAGTTTTATTACCCCGGTAAAACAGATGGAAATGAAAAAACGAGCCTCAAGTCCAAATTAATCGAAAAGCTCCGCGGCAATCTCACCTTATGGACTTTTTTGAAAAATACATACAAACAAGTCAAGGGGCAGGAGGCGGTCATAAGAGCTGCGGCAAGGAACTTTGACGGCAAGGCATCGCTAGATTTTCTTTATAAAAAACTCAAAAACAATCAGAATGACCAACCGGTATTTGCCTATACCACCTTGCTGCATCCGCATACCCCTTACTATGCGCCTCAATGGTGCATCGATCAAGTGTTTCAGGGTGAACGTATCGATCCTCTCTCTTTTGACATCCAGGCCGATGTACATGCCTGGATCAACGGAAACTACGGACCGGCAGAATCGGCATTGGATTCGCTCAAGAAATGCTACCAGGCAGAGTTGTTGTATGCAGATTATCTCGTCGGAGAATTTATAAATAAACTAAAAGACGAAGGCTTGTTTGGAAACACGATACTGGTCATTACCTCCGATCACGGGGAGATGTTTGGAGAGCATGGTCAATTAAATCATGGTATGACAACGTGGGAGGAAGTTTGCCGTCTGCCTTGTATTATTCACTATTCAGGACAGCCTGACTTGAAAAAGGATTTCATCCATCTCACATCCAATCTTGACCTTTTACCCTCCCTATTTGATTTGATAGGAGAAGGAGATTATCCGCATGAAAAAACCAAACTGGATGGTGTTTCGTTCATGGATCAATCCATAGACTGGGAAAACCACCAATTGGTAGTAGATGCCCCTCCACTGGTTTTGCCGGAGCGATTAAAAGCTTACCCAAAGGTTATTGCCAAGGGCAGTGTCTTCTTTCGCACAGTGAGAAACAGCCGGTATAAATATCTTTGGCTGTCAAACGGTCAGAAATTCCTGTTTCCTGTAGGCGTTAATGAAGAACCGGCTAACAATATTCTGGAAAACGAACCGGAGATCGCCGAGCGTATGCACAATGAGATGCTGTCCTACTACAAAAATATAAACCCTGTGTATAAGATAGAGCAATACCCCATAAACATGGGAACATCTGCAGCAATGAAAATGACCAATCCCGTGATTCGTGAGGAACTGAAAAAACTGGGATACCTTCAATGATGCCGATACTCAGAACGGGCCTT